>ENA-UOJO01000473-UOJO01000473.1-human-gut-metagenome-genome-assembly--contig:-P57-NODE-473-length-63585-cov-14.337368_pt1 | contig 63585 bp, 68 predicted proteins | sample MGYA00242351_ERZ723898 | MGnify/ENA metagenome assembly ERZ723898 | reverse complement strand
AGCAGAACCCGCAGGAGTAAGGAAAGAAGCTATGTAATCAGTAGAAGCAAGATATTTATTCACTTCACCACTAATATAGCCACGACGAAACAATTCCTTCAAATGATTTCTGACATCATACGAAGAAAAGCCGTCGAAAGTTAACTCCGACAGATTCACGGGTTCAGGACTTGCTTCCACTGCAGATAGAAGCAACCGAACTAAATCCTGATTTAACTTCAAACGATTAACCTCCTTTCATAGGAGATTGTAACACGAAAGGAAGAAAGAAATGGAACACAAAACAACAAGCGCAGAGCTTCCAGACTTTGCGGAAGGTATCAACCTTCACGGAGAAAGACTAAGACTGGAAGCCTTCTATGCAGAACAAAAAAGAATCAGAAAACAGAAATTCAGATCTGGACTTGTAACAGTGCTAAACGTTGCAATCCTAATCCTGATCATATCGCTAAGCGTAGCGGTTTGGATCATGATCTATCAAATGCTTTATTAAAGGAGGTGGTGAGCTTTGCAAGTAGAAAACCTAGCAGCCTACAGATACGAGATGATGGAAAAAGGATACATGAACATATCCGAGCTATCAAAGTTTCTAGGTTGCGGAAGGAACAAAGGAAGCAAGATCTTCCAGCAGATCATGGAAGATATAAAAAAAGAAGGCCTAGAGAATATCGACAGCCACGTTATCCTGACCAAACGTGCTATTCAGTATCTAGGCCTCACACAAAAGAATATCGTAGAATCCTACGAGCGTTCTATAAAAAAAGGCTAGAAGACCTCGTTCAAAAACGAATAAGGCTCTAGCAATAGAACACGCTTATATTATACAGCACGTGTTCAAAAATACAAGGAGGAAAAAGAAAGAATGACGTTAGATGAATTAATTGTCCGCGCAAAAGAAGCATCTGAAAATCAGTGCATGGGTGATCGTTGTAGAGAAAACTTTAAGCAGCTTGCAGCGTGGCTGGAGGAATTGAAGCAATATAGAGAACAGTATAGAGAACAGTATAAAGAACAGAATCAGGAAACTAATCTAGATCATTTCCAACAAGAAATTCTAGAAAAAGGCCTGTGGAATTTAGCGGTAGTCAAAGGAAGACCTGAACGATGTGATCATACTAAATGTATTGACTGCGAACTTAGCAAAGATCGATCAAAAGGATGTCATGAAAAGGTAATGGATTGGCTAAAGCAGCAGTATATAAAACCAACTTACGAACTAACTCAGTTTGAATTTGATTTATTACAAAGCTGTTCACAAGTCTATTCGCCCGAATATCAGTTCAAAAATATAACTTTTTTAACCGAGATGAGAGAAAAAGGGTATTTCAAGGGCGTTAATAGGGATGCAACGATTGAAGATATCCTAGCAGATTGTGAAATAACAGAGGAGGACTAAACATGATCACTATTAAAAAAGAAAAACCTGCAAAAAGAGAATTAAAGCTTTTCTCAGTAGAAGTTACACTAACGCCAGACGTTGAAGACAACATGCAAATGGAAGCAAATATTCAGGGACACAAATCAGAAGTGAAAGCCTTTCTTGAGGCGATGGATGTCAACCCAGAGGAATATAGATCGATTATAAGACACGCTGCAAATGCCATGCTTCAAGACTTTGTACAGCAGGTTGTGAACCTAAGCGAAAGTCTAGAAGGCGTAGAAATGGAAGAAATGGAGGAAAAATAGATGTATTACCAATTAACATTGCAATTCGCAACAAGCGAAATCGACGACGCTAAAAAAGTGTTGGAGCTAGCCAAAGAGCTAGACCTAAAGCGCGCAGGACTAGAGGAAAAACTGCCTGAGCCTGAAGACTTCCCATGGGAAGAAGAAACACCAAAACAAGAAGCACCAAAGCAAGAGGAGCCTACAATTCCAAGAGCCAAAGACTGGGTGCCAATGGATGAGCCTGCACCGGAACCAGTAAAGCCTACACCGGACCCAACAGCACTTGCGAAAGAAATCACGCTAGAAGAACTACAGAAGGCCGGCGTTGCATTTGCCAAAGAAAAAGGCGTGTCCGTACTTAAGGTATTCCTAACTCAGATGGGTGCAAGCAAGATCTGCGACATTCCTAAAGAGAAATATCAGGAAGCCTGGGAGGCATTACATGCCTAGCCAACATGCCCTCCTTTCTGCCAGTGGATCCAATAAATGGATTCACTGCCACCCTTCCGCAAGACTGGAGGAACTATTCGAAGAAAAGCCAAGCGTCTACGCAGCAGAGGGAACAGAGGCCCACAGTGTAGCAGAACAGAAACTTCGTAACTGGATCGAGGGACACCCACGAAGAAAAGTAAAAGCAGCTAACGAAGAAATGGACGAGGCTACAAGCATCTATAGGGACTATGTTCTAGAGGTATACAACAAAGAGAAAAAGAAAAGCGATATCGCGGATCTTTTTATCGAGGTACAAGTTGATTTGACTCCATGGATTCCGGAAGGCTTCGGGACATCCGATGCCGTGATCGTAAGTAATCACACGCTCCACGTTATCGATTTGAAATACGGAAAAGGCGTCAAGGTAAACGCTCCACATAATCCGCAGCTTACCATTTACGCCGCAGGAGTTATGGCGCTTTACGATTGCTTATATGATTTTGAAAAGGTTCAGCTTCATATCGTACAGCCTAGACGTGACCACATCAGCACCTGGGAACTTACTACGCAAGAACTAGCCGACTGGATGGAAAATGTAGTCAAGCCTGCAGCTATCGAAGCCTGGAACGGAGACGGAGAACAACAAGCCGGAGATTGGTGCAAGTTCTGCAAGGCAAAAGCACAATGCGCAGCACACGCCGCCAAGATGAAAGCAATCAATGAAAGGTATCAGCGCATGTGCGGAATGATTTTAACAGATCAGCAAATCGCGGAGCTTTTGCCAGAACTACCTGGACTTATTGACTGGGCCAAAGAGGTGCAAGAATTCGCACTGGATCAGGCACTAAAAGGAACAAAATATGAAGGATACAAAGTGGTCGAAGGGGTAAGTAGCCGAAAGATCACGAATGAAAACAAAGTTGCTGAGGCTCTCCAGAACGCAGGATTTGAATACGACCAGATTATGGCGAAGCCAAAGCTTCAGACTATCACGGCTCTAGAAAAATTAGTCGGAAAGAAAGACTTTGCAGAAATCGCAGGTGAATGGGTAGAGAAGCCACAAGGAAAACCAACACTGGTGCCAGTAAGCGACAAACGCCCAGAGCTTGGAAGTGTAACAAATGACTTCAAAGATGGCATTGATTAGAAAGATAAAAAGACTGATAGGAATCCAGTCGCCTTCAGAACACATGATGGGTTTTAAGCCCAGGAGATTAAAAGATGAGTTCAAAAGAGGATATCAAGAAGCTCGAAGAAAAAATGGTCCGCATCCGAGCCGAGATTCGAAACAGTAAACCAGGACCACACAGAAACGATTTAAAGCGACAGCTTAAAAACGTAATGCGACAAAGAATACAAATAGGAGGAACAAAAAGATGTCACAAGTAAAAACAAAATTAGTAAGATTCTGCTATTGCCATTTAGCAGAGCCACATGCATTCGCGGATGGTATGGAAGCAAAATACAGCGTGAATGTATTAATTGATAAAGAGGATAAAGAAACTCTGAATCGAATCGTTAAGGGCTATCAAGAAGCCCTACAAGAAGGAATTAAAAAGTTCGGTGCTTCCTTCAAAGCAAAAGCTACACAGCTAAAGAGAGTGCCTGGAGCTAAAGAGGGCTTATTAATTGACTGCGATGCGGAAGAAAAATACGCAGGAAGTCCAGAGTGTAAAAACAAATATATGCTAGCGGTAAAGAGCAACAGGCCTGTATCTGTAGGCTACCGCAAGAACGGAGTGACATACGCATACAGCAGCAAGGAAGCTATTATGGAAGATGTATATAGTGGATGCTATGGGGCTGTAAGCTTCAACTTCTACCCATTCAACAAAGTCGGTACAGGAATCGCGGCAGGACTTAACAGCGTTCTAAAAGTAAAAGACGGAGAACCTTTAGGCGAACACTCAAGTGTAACTGCAGACTTCGGAGACGCTTCTGAGTTTGATGAAGAAGCCGGAAGCGACGATCTAAGTGCATTATTGTAAAAAGCCCATACTGCATATCGACCTGGAAACCTACTCCAGCGTCGACCTTGCAGCCTGCGGGGTTTATAAATACGCAGAAAGTTTAGACTTCAAAATACTTCTATTCGGATACGCCTGGGGCGATGATCCAGTAGAAGTTTTAGATTTAACGAAAGAAGACATTCCTTTTTCTTTAGTATCAGCGCTAGCGGATGAAAATATCACGAAGGTGGCACACAACGCAAACTTCGAACGAGTATGTCTAACCAGATATGTCAAGGAGTACGCGAAACGAGATATTCTAGGAGATGCTGTGAAAAAGAAGCTAACGGAGGATGGCTTTTTACCACCAGAACAATGGCAAGATACCATGATCATGGCCGCAGAGAACGGCTACCCTTCTTCTTTAGGGCAGCTAGGACCTGCGCTAGGGCTTGATGAAGATAAGGTGAAACTGGCTACAGGTAAAAGGCTGATCCAGTATTTCTGTAAGCCTTGCAAACCAACAAAAGCCAACGGCGGAAGATGGAAGAACCTACCTGAGCACGACCCGGAGAAATGGAATCTTTTCATAGAATACAACAAGCGCGACGTGGAATCAGAACAAGCCATTTATAACAAGCTAAATAACTTGATACCTGTATCTGATCAGGAATGGGAAAACTGGCACAGAGACCAGAGGATAAACGACAGAGGAATACACGTAGATACGCAGATCATAAAAAACGTTCAGTCCTACAGTCTAGATCATGGAATGGCGCTCATGGATGAGGCAAGATACATCACGGGCCTAGAAAATCCGCAAAGCGTAGCACAGCTAAAAAAATGGATCCTTGACCAGGAAGGACATGAAATTGAAAGCCTGAACAAGGACGCCGTGAAAGATCTTCTAAAAGGTACACTAAGGCCCGAAACAAGAAGAGCCCTAGAGATACGCCAGGAGTTAGGAAAAACAAGCGTCAAGAAATACGACGCCTTCCAGAGAGCGTGCGGAGAAGATGACCGCATCAGGGGAACCTTTCAATTCTTTGGAGGCAGAACCGGAAGATGGGCCGGACGCTTGATCCAACCGCAGAACTTCCCACGGCCAAGCTTTGACGAGGTAGACGAACCAAGAGCACTCGTGAAGGAAGGCAACTTCGAACTTTTAGAACTGATATATCCAAGCATGAACGATGTATTCGCTACGATTCTAAGAACCGTAATCACACCACCCGAAGGCAGCAGCTTTATAGTAGCCGACTACTCAGCCATAGAAGCTCGAGTGATTGCCTGGCTAACAAGAACAACATGGCGCCAGGAAGTATTCAAAAACGGTGGAGACATCTACTGTGCATCAGCTAGCCAGATGTTCGGGGTGCCTGTAGAAAAGCACGGAATCAATGGACATCTAAGACAAAAGGGAAAGATTGCCGAACTAGCGCTCGGATACGGAGGTGGAACGGCAGCACTGGAAGCCTTCGGAGCGAGTAAGATGGGACTAAGCCCAGAACAGCAGCATGAGATTGTAATCAAATGGAGACGGGCGTCGCCAAAAATCTACGATTTCTGGTACAAGCTAGAAAGAGTTTTCAAGGATGCAATCACAGATGGAAAAGTCACAATCATGGACCGAAATATGAAGGTTTTCAAAAATAATGGAAACGTTTATATTCAACTACCTAACGGACGGATCATTGGCTATGTCACTCCACGAATCAAGGATGGCCAGGTATCCTTTTTAGGATTAAACCAGACAACACGAAAGTGGGAATGGACAAACACCTGGGGTGGAAAGCTTACGGAGAACGTGGTTCAGGCTATCGCTCGAGACTGCCTATGCGAGACGCTAAAAGGGTGCGACGAGATCGGAGCTAAAACAATCATGCACGTTCATGATGAAGTGATCTGCGAAGTACCGACGGAAGAAAAAGAAACAAAGTTCAAACAACTGCTAGACGTAATGGCTAAGCCGATCAGCTGGGCGCCAGACTTAATTCTAGTAGGGGATGGATTTATATCCGATTATTACAAGAAGGATTAAAAAATGAAAATTGATAAACAAGATTTAATTATAGCCTTGATCTACATCACCGCAGCACTGATCATTCTAAGCATTTTGAAAGATGTGTTCGGTTTAGATATAGCACAAGCACCAAGGCTAGGAGGATAGAACATGAGTATTAAATGGACACAACAGGAGGACAACCTTCTAAAGCAGCTAGACGCCCTGGGCTATAGCAGCTCAAAGATTTATAAAGAATACGGCTCTATACTAAAGAACCGAAGTCAAAATGCTATAGCTCTTCGTCTAAGCTATCTACACAAACCACCCGAAGAAAGACGGAAGGAAGACATGGCCAGCTTCGACAATGCAGACATGCTAGAAAAAGCGATCAACCAGGCCGCAGACCGTATCTGCAACAGGCTGGACAATATCGCAAACGCTCTAACCGTAATCTGCAGATATATGGAAAGCGATACAGAGAACGCCAGCAAGCACGCTGAACGCACTACAAAGCTTCTAGAAGAGATCAAGGCCAATGGGACACTCCAGCAAGGAACACAGCAAAGTATCAAACACGAGCTTCAGAAAGTGGCCTATCGGGGAAATAAGAAATGGAATATGAAATGAAAAGAAAGCAGAGAATCTTTTATATTCTAGCGGAAGAATAGACAGGAGGCTGAAGGATGTGCAAATAGCAACCTGCAAAAATAGAAAACAAAAGCAATATTTCAACCAGGAAATGTCCTGGGAGGAATTCACAAAAAAACTAAAAGAAACGACCCGAACAAAAGAGACGGTGGAAGAGTATAAAAACATGACGAAAGATCAGCAGTCTAATATCAAAGACGTTGGTGGATTCGTAGCCGGAGAACTAAAAGACGGCAGACGAAACAACCAAAGCGTTTTATCACGAAGTATGATCACATTGGATGCTGACTTCGCAGACAAAGACTTTTTAGACTTGATCCGAATAACGTGCGACTTTTGCAGCGTGATATATTCCACGCATAAGCACACACCGGAAAAGCCGAAATATAGATGGATCATTCCACTACAAAGAGGAGTATCACCGGAAGAATACGAGGCAATTGCTCGAAAGATTGCAAGTACAATCGGAATGGAATACTTCGACGACACGACCTATCAGCCAGCACGAATGATGTTCTGGCCTAGCACCAGCAAGGACGGGGAATACATCTGTGAACAACTAGGAGATAGGAATGCATACCTGAACCCAGATGACATCCTGGCGCAGTACAGAGACTGGCATGACATCAGCTACTGGCCTCGCTCTAACAGAGAGACAGAACTGCATCACAGCGATATAAGACACCAGGAGGACCCTTTATCTAAGTCCGGATGGATTGGCGCCTTCTGCAGGGCCTACACGATCCAAGAAGCGATTGAGACCTTTATTCCAGAGGACTACACGCCAACAGAGGACCCGAACCGCTGGACCTATACGAACGGATCAACAGCCGGAGGCCTAGTTATATATGACGATAAGTACGCCTACAGTAATCACAACACAGACCCAACGGGGCAGCAGCTATGTAACGCCTATGACCTCGTAAGGATACACAAGTGGCCAGACGATCCAGCAAGCACTGAACACATGCTCGAACTAATGGAACACGACGAGGGCACCCGGAAGCAGCTTATAGAAGACAAGAAAGAACAGATTCACGAGGACTGGGACGACTTCAAGGACGACACCGCGAGGGGTTCGCAAGGGGTAGAAGACAGTAAAGAAGAAGCAAATGAGGACTGGCTGGATGCTATGGACGTGGACAAGAAGGGAAACTTCAAACCCACAACAGACAATATAGTCCGGATACTTTTAAACGATCCAAAGCTTAAAAACGGAGTTGGAGGCAACGACCTATTCGCACAGAAGCCCGTCAAGAAGGGAAACCTTCCATGGTGGAACTACAATCCAAGCGACCCGACCTGGACGGATACGGACGACGCAAGCTTCAGATACTATCTAGAAAAGAAATACAACATTGTAGCCAAAGGAAAAGTGGATGACGCCATAGCCTATGTTCAGGAGAGAAACAGCTTTCACCCAGTACGAGACTACCTGGACAAGTTAGAATGGGACGGCATACCAAGACTAGACACGCTATTTATAGACTATCTAGGAAGCGAGGATTCGGAGTACAGCAGAGCGGTCGCAAGGAAAGCTTTTACTGCAGCCGTGGCCAGAATCTACACACCAGGATGCAAAATGGACTATATGCCGGTACTCGTAGGACATCAGGGAATCGGAAAGAGCCACATGCTAAGCATCATGGGCGGAGATTGGTTCTCAGATTCAATCACAACAATTTCAGGGAAAGAAGGATACGAGGCACTGCATGGATCGTGGGTTATTGAATGGTCCGAACTATCAGCAGCCAGAAAAGCCGACATTGAGTCCATGAAGCAATTTATAAGTAAAAGGGACGACCGATACAGAAAAGCCTACGCAAGACGAGTTACAGACAACCCAAGACAGTGTGTGTTTTTCGGTACCACAAATGACGATGAGTTTTTAAGGGACTACACAGGGAACCGAAGATTCTGGCCAATCAATACAGATATATCGAAAGCGAAGAAAGTCGTGTTTGATGATCTGCCAAAAGAACGAGACCAGATCTGGGCCGAAGCTAAGCAAAGATTCAAGGACGGAGAAAAACTATATCTTCAGGGCGAGGCTTTGACCGGAGCCGAACAGATGCAAAAAGAGCACACGTTCACCAGCGTCCGGGAAGATATGGTCCGTGATTATCTAGACAGAAAGCTACCAGAGGGCTGGAAAGATATGGATTTATACGCCAGAACCCAATGGTTGGAAGACCCGAAAAATGAGGGAACAGAGGAACGAGGACAAGTATGCCTGCTAGAGGTATGGTGCGAAGTTTTGAACGGATCAAAGAACAAATTTACACCTGCGGACCAAAGAGAACTCAAGGCAATCATGGAAAGTTTAGGGTGGATCAGGGCAAAAAATCCGTTGAGATTTGGTGGAGTTTACGGACGCCAGAAAGCCTATATTAGGCCAAAAGAGGCGCACAAGTACAGCCAGTAGCCTGACAACGCTGACAACGCACGCAGAAAAACAAGGTGACAACGGCGGCAACGGACTGGCAACGGTTAAACTGATAGAGCGTTGCCGGGCTAAAACCGCATAAAATAAGGAGCTAAGCTACTTCTGACAACGGTGACAACTGTAAATTATCTAACTTAATAAATATATATAATATATAGCGTAATACAGTACAAGCATGTATATATGCGCGCGAGAAAATATAGCGTATATATATAAAGTTTAAGAAGCGTTGCCTGCGACACATCGTTGCCACCCCCCTAAAAATCAAACAGAAAAGGAGACACAGAAATGTCAATTATCATAGCTAAAAACGAAAATCTTATACATCATACATTTGATAAACAAATCATAAAAGAGACTCTGGACCGATACGGAATCGAAAGACAGAGCTTAGTCGCTATGGAAGAACTATCAGAACTGCAAAAGGTAATTTCTAAACTGGTACGCAATCCGGAAGAAAAAACAAAGCCCTTAGAGTTCAAAGGACTAAGAAATAATCTAATCGAAGAAATGGCGGATGTATTGATTTGTATGGATCAGCTTATCGAGTATTATCAAATCGAAAGACATGAGATTCAAGAACTTATTCAAGCAAAACAGGAAAGACAAGCTAAAAGACTAGCGGAGGACTAAGACATGAAAGAAAATAGAATGTATATCAAGTGCGACCGATGCGGAAAAGAAACATCAGTGGGAATCGAAAAGAGCAAGATCGAGAACGGAAAGACAATCGAAACCTGGAAAGGACTTCCAGATGGATGGATCACAACAATTGACAATAAAGATTTGTGTCCAGAATGCGCCGAGCGGTACCGCGAACTTCAAAAGAAGTTCTTCCAGAAATGATAGAAAATCAAGTAGAAAATTACCTGATCAAAAAGGTATCAGCACTAGGCGGTAAAGCCTGGAAGTTTGTAAGCCCAGGAAACGCAGGCGTGCCAGATAGATTGGTCACGTATAATTCAAAGGCTTTCTTTGTAGAAGTAAAAAGGCCAGGCGGTAAGCCTAGAGCCCTACAAAAAGCCACAGTAGCCCAAATACGGGCAACAGGTATGAAAGTATACTGCATCAGCACAAAAGCCCAGGTGGACGAATTAACAAATCTGATGCGGTCTGGAATTATACCGGAGGAGCGACACTTTGACAGAATTTAAACCTCATGACTATCAAAAGAAGGCTATCAACTTCGGACTGGATCATAAGAAGTGTGGCCTTCTTCTCCCTATGGGAGCCGGAAAGACAGTAACCACACTAACGATCATCAGCCTTCTAAAACTAATCGACATAGAAAAAGTTCTAATCATAGGCCCTGTGCGCGTAATAAAAAGCACGTGGCCCGAAGAAATAGAAAAGTGGAGCCACACTAAGGACTTGCGCTATTCAATCATAGCAGGCACTCCAAAGCAACGTGAGAAGGCACTGCAACAAAAGGCAGACGTTTATCTCATAGGCAAAGAGAACGTTACCTGGCTAGTAGACAACAAATACTTTGACTTTGACATGGTAGTGATTGATGAATTATCAACTTTCAAGAATCCAAAAAGCCAGAGGTTCAGAGCCCTAAGAAAAGTTATGCCGCTAGCTGACAGATTTATAGGTCTAACCGGAACACCAGCCCCGAAAGGAATCCCGGACCTTTGGAGCCAGATATACTTGATCGATCAGGGGGAAAGATTAGGTCGAACGCTAACTCAGTTTCGAGAAAGATACCTAACTCCAGGAAGAAGAAACGGGATGATCGTATACGATTGGAAGCCAAGACCGGATGCAGAGGAAAAAATATACAAGAAAATAGGTGACGTATGCATGAGTCTGGATCAGGCAGACTGCGCCAAACTTCCACCGGTTCAGTACTTGAAAAAATCAATCGAACTACCTCAAAAAGCAATGACAGAATACCACGCTTTCAAACGTGAGAAGGTTCTGGAACTTGATAACAACGAATCACTGCTAGCAGCCAACGCTGGAGTGCTATGCGGTCAGCTGCTACAAATGACATCAGGAGAAATCTATAAACGTGATCAGCTAGGAAATAAGCTCGAAGAAGTAGCAACCCTTCACGCGGCTAAACTTGAGGCACTAGACGACTTGATCGAATCCGCAAACCAGAACCCGGTGATGGTGTTTTACTACTTCAAACATGAACTAAAAAGAATCAAGGAACATCTGAAGAAGCAAAAAATCGAAGTCCGCAGCCTTGAGAACGAGGACGACGTTCGAGACTGGAACGAAGGAAAGATAGACGTGCTGCTTTTGCATCCAGCAAGCGCAGGACACGGACTTAACCTTCAACGTGGTGGACATATCGCAATCTGGTACACACTTCCAAACTGGAACCTTGAACTGTATCAGCAGGCAAATGCCAGAATCTACAGACAAGGGCAGCAGCAAAACGTGACAATTTATCAGATCGTAGCTAGAGGCACAGTAGACGAGGACATGCTGGATGCACTAGAACACAAGAACATAACACAAAAAGCCCTAATCGAAGCTTTAAGGAGGTAAAATATGACTTATGATGAATTAATCCCAGAACTAAAAACGGTGCGCTACTGCTGCCACCGTTTGATTGAACTGAATCAGGAATTGGAAGTACTAAACCACCAGACAACAGGTCTTGCAAAGTCTGGAGGAATCGAACTGACTGCAGAACAGAAAAAAAGCAAGTGGCCTATGCCGACATATCAGCATCAGTACCACAGCCCGCTCGGTTTATTTGAAGAGATATCAGCCAAAGAACAAGAACTGCATCACTTCCAGAAAAGACTGACGGACCTAAGATGGACAGAACTTCTCGATTTGCAAGATCAGAATATTTTATGGGATCTGTACATTCACAGAATCAAGGCCGTGGATGTAGCTGAGAAATACGGATACACAAGACAAGGAATGTATAAGCACCTAATGTCAGAGGTAAAAAACCTGACAAAAGACTGAAGAGTTTACACTGTAAACCGCTTTCGGGTGGTATATTAGTACTTGTAAAAGAGGACCGATATAAAAGGGCCCTCTTTTCTTTTACCCGGAGCGTCCTCCTTTATAAAAAACGAGTGCTTTCCAGACAACGTCAAACGTCAGCTACGACAAATCATGGACATTAATTTTATTTTCTTTTCAGCGCTCCGGGTAATCATAGACAACAAAGAAGCCTTAGAAGCTAAACAGGATAGACCTCTCATTGGAGAGAACCCTGAGCTGCTAACGCTTCTTTTTTAATACAACAGAGGTGAACACACATGAATATTACAGACATAAGAACATGCGACCTGAAGCCTTACGAGAACAACCCACGACTCAACGAAGATGCCGTCGATTTAGTCGCAGCATCTATAGAGGAGTTCGGATTCAAGCAACCAATTGTGGTGGATAAAGACCTGATCATCATTGCAGGACACACGAGATGGAAGGCAGCACAAAAGCTGGGCCTTGAGACAGTGCCATGCATCCAGGCCGACGATCTAACACCAGCACAGGTGAAAGCCTACCGATTGGCAGACAACAAAGTCGCGGAAGCAGCACAATGGGACCTTGACGCTTTACAGTTTGAACTGGAAGAGCTAGACAACATGGACTTCGATATGGAGCCTTTCGGATTTGAGACAGAAACATTCGACGAACAAATCGCGGAGGACGACAACTTCGAACCAGAGATTCCGGAAGAACCAACAACCAAAAGAGGACAATGCTGGATGCTAGGAAGGCACAGATTGATGGTCGGAGACAGTACCAAGCGCCAGGATGTAGAAAAGCTTTGCAGCGACGCTACTATGGATATGGTCGTAACTGATCCACCGTATAACGTAGCCTTAGGACAGCATATGAGACCAAGCGAAGCGAAACAGCTACACCGAAGAACAGACGGGCTGGTCATTGATAACGACTCATGGGAAGACGACGAGGGCTTTATCGAGTTTCTAAAAGTAGCCTTCGAGAACATGACAGAACAGCTCAAGACAGGCGGAGCTTTCTACATTTGGTACGCATCTACGCAGAGTAAGAACTTCCTGGAAGCAGCAGAACGCGCAGGCCTAAACATCCGACAAACATTGATCTGGAACAAGAACACATTCGCACTGGGTCGCCAGGACTACCAGTGGAAACACGAGCCCTGCCTTTACGGATGGAAAGATGGCGCAGCCCATTACTTCGTCAACACTAGAAACCTTGTAACCGTACTCGAAGATACAGAGAACCTGGACATTGACAGCATGAAGAAGGACGAGCTTAAAGACCTTCTAAAATCAATCCTGGGGGGGTGCAAGGACACAACGATTCTGGACGAGAAGAAGCCCACGAAATCCGATCTGCATCCAACCATGAAACCAATTCCACTGATTGCAAGACAGATCAAGAACAGCAGCCGAACTGGAGAAAACGTGCTGGACCTATTCGGAGGTTCAGGCTCCACGCTTATGGCTTGCGAACAGCTAGGACGGAGGTGCTTCATGATGGAGTATGATCCACACTATGCCGATGTAATTATCAAGCGCTGGGAAGATTACACCGGAGAACAGGCGGAGCTGATATCAGATGCCTGCTAAGGGACTAGCTGGACGTACAAAAAGCGAAGCGGCCAGACAGCGCAAAGACCCTATGCAAAACCTGAAGCCTTTCACGAAAGAGAATGCTGCAGAGATGGGACGCAAGGGCGGAGCCGCAAGCCAGAAAGTCCAGAAAAAGAAAAAGAAGCTAAAACAATGCCTGGCCGCAATCCTAGAATTGGAGCCAAGCGAAAGAAACAAAGAGAAGCTGATCGACATGGGATTAGAAGATGACGAGCTCAGCAATCAAATGCTTTTAGCTGCAACCATGTTCAACAAAGCTACACGCGGAGACGTAAGGGCTGCAGAATTCATTCGAGACCTTACAGGACAGCAACCAGTCACAAGCCTAGACAGAGCTCGAACGAAGCTGATGAACGCACAAGCCGAACAGATCAAGAAGCAAGGAGACACTTCTAAAGAACTTACTAAACTTGACCTTTTACTTAGAGCTATGGACACAGTAGCCGGAGACGATAGTGGAACTAACTGAGAAACAGAAAGAGTTCTGGAATCATAAACCGAGCCGCTGGAACATAAAAGAAGGGGCTACACGTAGCGGAAAGACATGGCTGGATTACTACATCATCCCGAAACGGATTCGAGCTATAGAGGGCCTTCCAGGCCACGTGTTCCTCATAGGAAACACAAAGTCAACACTTGAAAGAAACGTTCTAGAACCCATGCGAGAACTGTATGGCCCAGAACTAGTCGGGAGAGTAAGACCAGACAACACGGTGCGACTATTCGGCCGTAACTGCTACGCGATAGGCGCAGACAAAGAAAGCCAGGTTACAAAGATACAAGGGGCCTCAGTAGCGTACTGCTACGGGGATGAAGTCGTAACCTGGAATAAGAAAGTGTTTGACATGCTAAAGTCGCGTCTAGATAAACCGTATAGCTGTTTTGACGGAACATGCAACCCGGACAACAAGAACCATTGGTTTTTAAAGTTTCTAGAATCAGGAGCCGACATCTTCCGACAGAAATATACGATTGAGGACAACCCGTTTCTGCCGCAGGAATTCGTGGAAAACTTGAAACTCGAATATCGAGGGACAGTCCTATACAACAGATACATACTAGGAGAATGGTGCAACGCGGAAGGGCTACTCTTTCCACAGTTTGCCGATAATCCAGACGAGTGGGAAGTCAAAGGAGAGCTCCCACTTTTTAACATGATCAATATAGGCCTGGACATAGGTGGAACGCGTTCACACAGTAGCCTGATCGTAACGGGAATCACGGCAGACCTTTCTGAAATTGTAACCTTTGCAGAACGTAAAGTCGTACACGCTAAAGGAACTATAGACGCTGAAAGACTTTGCACAGAGACAGTCGACCTGATCAGAGCTTTATGGATTCAAGGCTTCGTGGTATCAAGCGTTTTTGTAGATAACGCAGAACAAGTCATTTTGAACAGTATACGAGTAGCCGTACAAAGGGCAGGCTTTCCAACCAATGTGATGGATTGCAGAAAGATAGATGGAAAGACAAGGATTCTGACCTACAACATGATGCTGAACCGACACAAGATGAAGTTCCAGGCAGTGCCTATGGTGGTCGAAAGTTTGAGCACAGCTCTATACGATACGAAATCAAAAGAAGACAAGATTCTGGATGACTTCACAACCGACGTCGATACATTCGACGCCCATTTTTACAGTTGGTCGACATACATGGACCTGATCACAGGAAGGAGTACTTAAATGAAAATTTTATTCACAATACTAAAGGACTTAGGATATCCTGTGAGCCAGGAAGTCCAGGACTATTACAATAAGATTCAATTCTGGAACGATTGGTGGAAAGGCTACGTTCAAGAATTTCATAAATACCAGATCAAGAACGAAAGCGGAAACAGCAGAGATGTGAAGCGCAAGCAAATGCGTATGGCCAAGAAGGTCTGCGAAGACTGGGCTGATTTACTTCTAAACGATAAGACTCGAATTCTTGTAGAGTGTGATGACCACGGAACGAGCATCACGCAAGAATTTCTGACCGGAGACAAAGAAGACCAGAATGGCGGAGTTTTAGGAAACAGCAAGTTCTGGAAGTTAGGAAACAAAGCAGTCGAAAGAGAATTCGCACAAGGGACCGTGTGCTTCTATCTGCAGCTTGTAAATCCAACAGTAAACAAAGGGCAGCTAAGTGCCCAGAGCATACAAATCAAAGCTATCAAGGACGCGCAGAAAATAGTGCCACTGACCTATGACGAGGAAGATATCTCAGAAATTGCACTGGCTAGCGAGTATACACAAAACGGGGACCGTTTCATGTACATCCAGGTCTTCAAGCAAGAGCAAGAGCAAGAAGGCTACCAAATCTACAACCATTACTTCAAAATCAGCAATGTGGCAGGAGACTCTGTAGGCTATGAAAGAGTATCAGCACCACACGGCGAAGCAATCAGTTACAAGCTACCTTGCAAGCCTTTTGTGATTCTAAAGCCCAATATTGAAAACAACATAGCAGACGTGCCTCTGGGGATGTCGATTTACGCAAACGCAATCGACATGCTAGAAAGCTGCGACTTGGCATACGACAATCTATTCATGGATACTTTGCTAGGAAAGAAAAAGGTTTTCATGGATCAGGCATTATTCAGCATGCAGCCAACAGCCTACGCGTTAAACGATAAAGGCGAACGCGTACCAGTAAGGCAAGAACCAGACGTCGGTGCAACTTTGGAGAAATCTCTATACGTAAGTACGGGAACACAAGTAAGCCCAGACAAGCCTCGACTTTTCGAGGAATACAATCCAAGCCTTCGAGTTGACGAGAACAAAGAGAACGTTCAATTCAATCTAAATCTTTTATCAAGTAAATGCGGACTTGGGCAAAATAGATACCAGTTCAGTATCCAGAACATGACCACAGCAACTCAGGTTCGCGCCAGCAATAAAGAGCTAACAGAAAGCGTCTGGAAGCAGCGTATCGCAATCCAGGATGCCCTTACTGAGCTAACGAGATCGATTATCATTCTAGGCAAGGAGAAGTGCCACATATCAGGGCTTGATCCAGACGTTCGCATCACAATTCAATTTGACGACACCATGTTTTCAGATGAGGAAGCGGAGCGCCTAAGAATGCTTCAGGAAATCTCGGCCGGCATCCTACAGAAATGGGAATATCGCGTCCGATACTACGGAGAGGACGAAGAAACAGCCAGAGAGATGACCGGAGAAACGGAGAACCCGGCGGACAGAATTCAAAGTATGTTCTTCCAGCAAGAGGGAACACAAATCGAAGAGGAGCCAAAGGGTGAGGCCTAATGCTAGAACCGAACTATCTGCAGAACGTAGGTGACGACTTAGAAAAGCTGTATCAGGAACTGGCTACAGAAATACTGGTGGACATAGCGGAGCGGATCAAGATGAATCAGGACGCTATGACAAGCACCACGGAGTATTTAAACAACAAACTAAAGCAGCTAGGACTCCAGCAAGACCGGATTAACAAAAGACTAGCTGAAATACTTCACACTTCCGAAGAAGAAGTCGACCGGATTATGCAACAGAGCGCTTATAAAAGTATCCGTGATACCTTCGACAGACTAGAGGCTGGAGGATACGACACAAGCGGCTTAGAATTTTCGGACCAGATCAAAAAAGGAACATCAGCACTGTGGGGAGACATCCAGAACCTTACAAGGACCACAGCTCAACTGGCTAGCGACACTTTTATGAGATACTACGACATGGCTTATCTTCAGGTTTCAAGCGGAGCTTACTCACTAGATCAAGCAACCGCAAACACAATAGACAAGCTATGCAAAGAAGGCCTAACAAAAGTATCCTACCCAAGCGGTGCTCAACAATCAATCGAGGCGGCCGTTCGATTGGCAGTACGAACCGCAGTAAACCAGAACGCCCTGGCATGCGAGAAATCGGTCATTGATGAGCTAGATATAAATCTAGTACAGACAAGTGCCCACATGGGAGCCAGACCAAGCCACGCAGCCTGGCAAGGAAAAGTGTTCTGGGTAAACTATCCGGAAGGAAATTATGAGAACTTTTATGAGGCTACAGGATACGGAACAGGCGCAGGACTTGGCGGATGGAACTGTAGGCATTCATTTACTGCATACTTTCCAGGAATAAGCGAAGATTACAACAAACCTGTAAATCCAAGAGAAAATGAAAGAATATACCAGATGGAGCAAAAGCAAAGGTCCTACGAAAGAAACATGAGAAAGTGGGACAGAGAGCGACGTGTGAAGGCTGCAGCAGGCCTAGATACGACAAAAGAGGACTACTGGTATAAATACAACAAAATGAAATTGAAAGAGCTTGTGGACGCTTCTAACGGGTATCTGAAACGAGATTACTCAGCTGAGAAGATAGGTGGAACAAAAGGCAGACCTTACAAACCTGTAAGAATACCGAAGAAGCGCATCACGACTAAGGCCAATACACAGGTTAAAAATGACAGCAGAACTCCGAAAACTAAAGTGATAAAGCTAAGCAAAAAGGAAGACTTGACAGGATACAAGATGGACTTTGCACCGAAACAAGATAAACACTATCCAGGTACAAAGTTATATAACGATGCAATAAAGGAAGGAAAGTATCCGTCATACTTTACAGTTTCAAGGGAAGAATTAAAAGAACTCATTCTAAAATATGCTCAAACGGGTATCAATCAGTACACAACATCTCAAGAGTGGCAGAGTCGAGAGATAATACTGGACAGTGACAAGGTGATAGGTTATGCTGTAAATAGAAATACAGGCGCTAAAGTAGAAACGAAGTACTTTAAGATTCATTATTCGAAAAAGAAAGGGTTTCATGCAGTACCTGAATTTCCTTCGAAAGGAGCCTTGAAAGAATGAAAAAGTTAACAAAGGACGAATTTATGGTGGCCTGGAGTTTAGACAGGGCTAAAATAGTATTTAAAGATGGAAGTACGTATATAGGTTGCGCTACATATATATCAGACGCCGACAGTCCTGACGACGTAGATGAAATTGAGATATTTGTCGAGGGCGGCGGACTAATAGGAGCGCCATTATCAGAAGTAGAGGAAATAATCGAATTAGATTAGGAGGAAGAACATGTCGGAAGATTTCAGAACAATATACAGAATGCTATCAATTCTGCAAAAATCAATGGACTATGAGCATGTAGACATCCGAAGACTTTCAGCGGACAACCTAGGCATCACAGAACCAAAGAGAAAAACAATTCTAGGCATGCTACTGAAAAATGGATACGTTGAGGGATTCCAGGTGATCCAATACATAGGAGATCAAACACCAAACATTGAAGGGTTAGAGGGTATCCGAATAACACTAAAGGGACTAGAATACCTAGAAGAAAACAGCTTGATGCAGAAAGCCGCAAGACTAGCAAAAGGAATTGCGGAAGTACTATAGAACACAACTAAACAAGGACAAGAACCGTGCTAGAAATGGCGCGGTTTTTATTATGCCCTAAGCATGGCGTTTAAAAGGCTTGGCTACCCCTCGGCAAGGGATATAAAAGGCCGGACTCAATACTGGAGTGAACCAGATATAAAAAACGCAGGAGGACAAAATGGAGTTTTTAAAAGAAATTTTAGGTGAGGAATTGTACGAGCAGGTTGCAGCTAAGCTAGAAGGAAATAAAACTGTAAAATTAGCGAACCTCGCCTCAGGAGACTATGTCTCTAGAGCAAAATACGACAGCGACATGCAAGCCAAAGAAACGCGCATTCAGGAGCTTACACAAAGCGTCAAGGATTTTGACGGAGTAGACGTAAAACAACTACAAAAAGACGTCAACGACTGGAAAACAAAATATGATCATGACTTGGAAGAAACAAAACGTGACAGCGCAATTCGTTTAGCTATCGCGAAATCTGGTACCTTATCTGAAAAGGCCTTAATGGGGTTACTAGATAAAGACAAAATCAAGCTTGATAAAGATGGAAACCTCACAGGACTTGATGAACAAATCGAAGCTATCAAGAAGGAGGACAGCTTCTTATTTAAAACGGCAGAGCCAGAAAAGCCAAACAAAGGCGTTGATGTCAAACTTGATGGAGATCACGGAGGCAGTCCGAAACCAGAGGCACCAACAACTCTAGCCGGCGCAATTTCAGAATACTACAAAAAATAGGAGGAACTAAAAGATGCCAATTACATTAGAGCAATCAAAAGTCGGTTTAGCCGATCACGTAGACCAGCAGGTCATTGACGAGTTCCGCAGGGACTCTTTTATTTTGGATCGTTTACCATTCGATAACTCAGTATCACCAGGAACTGGTGGCTCAACATTAACTTATGGCTATTTACAATTAAAAACGCCATCAGTGGCTGAAGGTCGTAAATTGAATAGCGAATACACAGCAGGAGAAGCTGTAAAGACTCAGAAAACTACAAATTTAAAAATCTTCGGTGGAGCTTACGAAGTAGACCGTGTATTAGAAGACACAGCAGCAAGCTCAGAAATTGCATTCCAGTTAGCTCAGAAAATCATTGCAGTAAAGAACAAATTCCACTATGACTTCATTAACGGAAAGTCAACAGCCAAAGGAACTGCTGCAACAGATAACACAAGCTTTGATGGTTTGGATGTATTAGTAAAGGGAACAAATACGGAAGAGAAAAACGAAGCAGCACCATTCGATATGTCATCTGCCGCAAAAATCAAGGAAAACGCAAATGAATTTACTTATGCCTTAGACACATGGTTATCAACTTTCTCAGTAAAGCCAGATGCTTTATTAGTAAATCGCAAGACAGCTACAATGCTAAAAACTGTAGCTAAAATGCAAGGCTACTATAACCGTGACAAGAATGACTTCGGACAAAAAGTTGAATACTACGATGAAATTGCAATCGTTGACATGGGAGAATATTATAATGGCACTAAAACTGTGATGTGCGTACCTATCGACGACTCAACAGGAACAACAAACATTTACGCTGTAAAATTCGGATTGGATGCTGTTCACGCAGCTAGTCCGAAAGGGCAAAAGATCATCCGTCAATACATGCCGAATCTAAACGAACCGGGAGCTGTAAAGAAAGGTGAAGTAGAAATGGTTGCTTCTATCGTTTCTAAGGACACAACAAAAGCTGGTGTATTCCGTAATGTACAAGTAGCTCCTGTCGCAGGATAAGGAGATAAAACATGATCCTAAGCTTTGAGGAATACACAGCCTTAGGTGGAACGCTACATGATGAAGAAGAGTATTCACAAATAGAGCCAAGAACCGAAAGCCTTTTAGAAGCCTACATTCGAGAGAAGATTCCATACTGGAAAGTTCAGGCTTTGAAAGACTACGACATGGATCTAAAAAAAGCAGTCCTATACCAGATTGACTTCATAGAAGCACATGGCGGAATGGATTGCTTTGTGGGTTCTAGCGATATGAACTTCACAGGCGCAACCACAAGCGGTTTCTCGTATTCCGTAGATAATGCAAAAACGATAAGGTTCCATGACATACCCTTATCAAGCCTAGCAATATCAGAGCTTGACTACCAATTACTCAAAGCAGGACTAGCCTGCCAGGCGGTATGGTAAAAAGCCCGAGATGGCTTAGGCCGCACACAATAAAAGTCATGAACATTCTAGGAGAAGAAAACCTGGAAGAAACTACGTCAACAGTAACGATTCAACACGTAAAGGTTTCCAAAACAAAAGCCCGGATTTATGGACAGACGGGTGCCAGTAATTCCGATACGATCCTCATAACGATAGACGTGAACGATTATAAAGCGGACAAGGTTCTAGTTTCCCCTTCAGAATTTAAGACGCCAGATACTCAATTCACAATTAGAACCGGGGACCGTATCGAAGTACACGGCGACATTTACGAGATCACAAATGTGAATATCCTAAATCCCTTGAGAAATACGCCAGAATTTATAGAGGTAACATGTGAGTGAGTATCATCTAAAAGTTATAGTCGATATCCCGGTGGCACAGCTACAGGCCAGAGGAACCAAAGCGCTCCGCCGATCTAGATTGAAACTAAAGCAGCTTATAGTTCAAGACACGAACAAAAACGTGCCTATCGGAAAAGGAACGCTTAGAACCTCAGCTTTAAGATGGGCTACACAGGATAACGACTGGATCATATGGGATACACCATACGCACACTTTCAACATACAGGAAGAGTGATGGTCGGAACCCATAGCCACAGTCCATGGGCTAAACACGGAGAAACAAAAGTCTATACAACTCGAAGTTTGAGCTATAGACAAGGAGGCTCGGAGTGGTGGCCTAAGACTTTGAAAGCAAGAAAGAACGCCTGGATGGAAGGCGCTAAAAAGTTTTTTAAGGAGGAATTCAGATGAGTGAAAAGAAGATCATAAAGCTGGACGACGTGAAACAGATTGAAGACGGATTGTACAATTTCTTTTCTTCAATCAGTATCAACAACATACCGTGGTGCCTAGAGTACTTTAACGATTCCAAGCATACCGCATTGCTTTTCAAAAGTAGTGGCTACACGGAAGAAATAGAACACTATCTGGGTGGTGGCTACAGGGCTACTTACCCATTTGAAATTTATATTCAAGCAAGTAGAAAGGATACGAAAGCACGTCTGGACTTATCCAGAATCCTGTATGCACTAGTACAGGCACTCGCGGAAGAAGAGGCGCAAGGTTTCCCAAATCTCGTGCTAGACGAAGCAACACCACAAGAGGTCACGCTCACAACGCTACCTTCAGACTACACGGGAGAAGAGGCCGCGCTTTCAACTTTCTATTGCTCTATGACATTAACCTACGAAAAGAAAGGAAGGTTTGAATAATGGCAGCAGCAGAACTACCTAACAGAGAACTCAAGGTCGAAGACAACCTACATTACGTCAAATTCACAGGCTCGGAGAGCTACGTTCTAGCCAGTAAAGGATTGACGAACTGGGAGCAAGCCATGAATGCTACAACCGATGATGGCGTGCAATATATCGGAGAAGCAGGAAGCCAAAGCCAGGTTACAGGCTACGCGCCTACTGTATCCTACGAGGGCCGAGCATACCCAGGGGATGCTTTTAACTACTGGGTATACTTGCAAGGTAAAGAACAAAGAGTCGGTTCTACTTTTGAAGAAATCGAAGTGGAAACATGGAACGAGAAAACACCTAAATCTGGGGACTTTGTAGCATATCAAAGAATCTACGAAGTGCAACCAGATAACCCAGGAAGCGGAGAGGCCGGAGGCAAACTAATGTGCTCTGGAACATTCGCACAACAAGGCGATCAGGTACCGGGAACATTCAATATTAAAACGAAAACATTTACCGCAGACAGCGCCACAGAGTAAAGCACATAAAAATATAAGGAGGACATCATGGAGCTAAAGTTACAAAAGCAGCTATTAAAAGAAATCGACATTGACGGACACAGATTCTTAGTCGATGTAAAGGACACTTCTAAGATTGAAGCCCTAGAAAATTGGGCGACAGAACAGAATTCTCTAAGCAAATTCGGAAAAGAATCTTTAGAGGGCTGTCCTACTTTGATTAATAAAATTCTAGGAGACGGAGCCTTTGAAACTCTATTCAGAGGGTACGAAGAAAGCTCTGCACAATTTGAGCTTTGCTTCACTTTGCACAACATCTTCCAGGATGAATTTTTAAAGGATCAGCAGGCAAAAGTCGCGGAAGAAGAGAAGAAGAATCTGGACAGAATCGACAAGCTTTGCGAGTCTATGGACAAATTTAACAGGACATTAGAATACGCAGACAAACGATATGGAGGAAGAAATGCTGTGGCTAGAGAGAGAAGACCTTCCGGAAAGCATAGACGTTAACGGAACGAGTCTAGCTATCTATGCAGACTTTAGAACCTGGGTCCGAGTTGACAGCGTTATACAAGATAACGCAATACCAGAAGAACTGAAGCTGCCCATTATTTGCGATCGAATAGGAATCAATCCGTTCACTTTTCAAGGTGATCAGAAAGACCTATGGAAAGCAATAATGGGCTTTTATTTTTGCGACAAAAAGCCTAGAGAATCTTATGCCAAGACAAATGGTCGACAAGGCTATCGGTTCGAATACGATATGGACCTTATATATGCAGCCTTTAGACAGCAATACAATATAAACCTTTTAGACGCCAAACTTCATTGGTTTGAATTTAAAGCACTTTTTAATGCACTAAACGACGATACCATGATCATACGAGTTATTGGTTACAGAACCAGAGACACTTCAAACCTAAAAGGGGAAGAGAAGAGTCGCGCGCAGCGTCTAGAAAAGTATTACCGTCTACCAGAGGAAAAAGGGCCCGAAAAGGAAAGAACACCGCAAGAAATAGAAGCAGAACTTCTGGCCAGATTAGAAACCTAATTAGAAACCTAGGAGGTTGAGAAAATGGCATCAGGAGCTGATGGAACAATTAAAGTCAAACTAGGACTTGATGACAGCGAGTACAAAAGTGGCCTTAGCGGAGCGCATAAAAGTGCGGAAAGCTTCGCGGACAAAGTGAAGTCAACCTTCGTGGGCGCAACTGTATTCAAAGCAGCCAGCAAAGGCTGGGATTTAATATCTGGATCAATCGGGAAAGCAACTGCCCGATTAGATGCCATGCAAAAAGCTAAACAAGTTATAGGAGTTTTAGCAGGAAGCAGTGAAAAAGCTGCGAAGGTTGTAAACAATTTAAGTGACGCTGTAACGGATACCGCATATGGACTAGACACAGCCGCCACTTCAACACAAAAACTGGCTACATCAGGACTGGGCTTAGATAAGTCTACTCGAATGGTAAAGAATATGATGGACGCCGTTTCTTTCTATGGAGACGGGACCAATGAAACCTTGGCCAATACAGTAGACGCAATCGCAAAGATGAATGCCTCTGGAAAGATTTCTGCAGATCAGTGGCAACGTTTGACTGACGCCGGAATTCCTGTTTTAAAGATTTTCGCAGAAAAAACGGGAAAGAGTATGGCGGAAGTATCAGACGCATTCTCCAAAGGCCAGATTAGTGCGCAGGAATTCAACGACATACTGATGGATGCGCTAGAAAACGGAACAGAATCCTTCCCGGCAGTAGCAGGAAAAGCCAAAGAGATGGCCGGAAGCTTTGCGACAAGCTTCACGAATATGTCGGCACGTATCGCAATCGGCATTGCAAATATTATCACGGCCTTCAATGATTTTTTAGCTGATAACAGCTTACCCACAATTCAAGAAATGATTGCAAACTTCGGGTCAGTAATCAGAGACGGATTAAACTGGATTGCAGAAGAAATACCGAAAGCATTGAACGCACTGAAAGCTTTTTTCGCGCCAACAGCGGAAGCAATCAAAGCAGCAACAGAAAAAATTCAGGAAGCCTGGAACAGCGTACGAGATACAATCGCACAAAAGCTGGATTCCAACGATTCTCTAGATTTTGTAAAAAGTGCTCTGGAAAGAATCAGAGATATTCTGCCTATCCTTGTAGAAAAAGTAGGGGAGTTCGTCGCAGCCTTTATCGAAAAGCTCCCGGATATTATAGACAAGGTACAAACTGTAGCAGATACGATTCAAGGACTTATGCCTTTGATTGCCGCTGTAGCCGGAGCTTTTGCAGCTTGGAAAGGAATCAAGGCTGTTAGCGACATTGCAAAAACAATCGGGGATGCTGGAAAGAAGATCAAGACATTCGGTAGTCTAGTATCGAAGGGCTCCGGATTGATTGATGGCCTAGCCTACGCCGCATCATCAGGAACAGGCATGATTGCAAGTATGGCCGAAGCCTTTACACTAGCAGGCGGAGGACTTTCTGGATTAAGCGCAGCTCTTGGAGTAATCGGTGGACCTATCACACTGGTGGTCGTAGCTATCGGAGCACTAGTAGCGGCGTTCGTATATCTTTGGAATACAAGCGACGGATTCAGAGAGTTCTGGATCAATTTATGGGATGGTATAAAGGAAACTACTGGACAAGTAATAGATGGGATCGTTAATTTCTTTACAGTAACAATTCCAGAAGCTTTTCAAAGTTTTGTAGACGCAGCACAGAACTTAGCCGATCAAGTAGTTCAGTTTTTTACGGTAACGATTCCTGAAGGCATAAACACACTAGTGACGAACATTCAAACGTTCTTCGGATCAACGATACCATACTGGATCGGATACGCTGTAGGATTTATATTAGGAAAGTTAATCGAATGGGGCGCAAGCCTAGTGCAATTCGTAACGCAGGACATCCCGCAGTTTATATCTGGAGTCGTCGAGTGGTTCACCCAGCTACCTGGCATGGTTTGGACATGGCTTCTTGAGACAATCAACAAGACAGCCGAGTGGGTAAGTCAAATGATCCAGAAAGCCGTTCAGGCGGGACAAGAATTCATCACTAATGTGGTGACCTTTATCCAGCAGCTACCAGGAACCGTGTGGTCCTTTCTATCAAATACGATTTCAAGAGCGGCAAGCTTTGTCGGAAGCTTTGCAAATCAAGCGATTCAAGCGGGAAGGCAATTCTTTAATGGAATTGTAAACACAGTCAGACAAATACCAGGACAAATGATTTCAATTGGTGCCGATATCGTAAACGGAATAAGAAGTGGAATCAGCGGAGCCTGGGGAGCCTTGACTGGTTGGCTTGGAAATATGGCTAGAGGCCTTATTGATGGCGTAAAGTCAGCACTAGGAATTGGATCACCTTCAAGGCTGTTTGCCGATCGTATCGGTAAATGGATTCCTGCCGGAATTACTTTAGGTGTAGAAAAAGCTATGCCAAAGGCTAAGGCCTTTATGGGACGTGTGTCGACTGAACTAATAGATGCCGCTAACATGGACAGCCTAACTTCAAGATTGGCCCTAGAAAGCGATTCTGGAGGCTTTAAAGGATGGCCAGGAAGCACAACAGTTTATAATGTAAATCAAACAATTAATTCAGCTAAGGCTTTGAGCCCTAGCGAAATCGGTCAACAGACTAGAAACAGCGTAAGGAGGTTAGCATGGCAATAAAAGTTATATATACCAACGCTTATGGAGATTCCGTAGAGTTCTCTGCAAGCTCCGGTATTCGTATTACAAGTATAGACGGACTTACCTCAAACGAAATAAATTTGTCAGAGTCTACTGTTAATAATCAAGTGGGTTCTTCTATCACTGGTAAATCTGTGCAAGCTAAGGACCTTACGATAGAAGGGCGTTACCATTATAAGCCGAGTATTCGTAAAACATTACTAGCAGTTATTCTTCCGGGAGTAACTGCTACTTTGCGCTATATAGATGATTTAGCCAAAATAGATGTGTACTGGGTAGTAATCCCAAAGCAAACTCCAGTTATCAGTATCAATCCTGTATGGCAGAACTTTCAGTTTGTAGTAAGGGCACCATTTCCATATCCGAGAAGCCACATATCGAATGTAACGTATTTCAATTATCTGAAATCAAAATTTAGATTTAAGCAGGCTTACTCATCTACACAGAAATGGAAAATATCAGAAAGAACTTATCAGCCTTTACAAAAAATTAAAAACAAAGGGTCGTTGGAAACAGGATTTATAGTACGTATGACTGCAACTGCAGAAGTGAAAGGCCCAAAAATTGTAAAAGTTGATACCCAGGAAGCTATCGAGTTTCCTAATCTAACTCTGCAGAGTGGCGAAACGCTAGAAATTAACACCCATGACAACGAAAAATACTGTCATTTAATCAAGGAAGACTCAGTAGTGAATGCCTTCCCTGATATGAGCTATGAAAGTACTTTTTTTAAGTTGAATAAAGGCGATAATGTTATTCGCTATAGCTCAGAAACAAACGAAAAAAGTCTAGAAGTTGTACTGACTTTTGATGAAGTTATGGCAGGTATTTAATATGAATTACTTGATTTACGACAAAGAAGGAAAGCGACAAGGAGAACTGCAGAATTGTACATCTATACAATGGAAGCCAAGGTATAACGATACAGGTACTGCAGAGATACACGCTAGAAAAACGGAAGATAATCTTAAATATTTGAATGACGAATGTAGGATAGTCTGCAAGGAACGTAGAGAAATTCTATTTATCGAGAATGTTTTATACAATGCCGACGAAATCGAAATACACGGATTTATGAATAACCTTGGTAAGCGAATCAATACGACAACCCACACGATCAAGAATATTGAGGGTGATTTATTTCAATTGGTGCATGATAACCAAAGGGGACTTGATATTAACGTACCGGAGCTAAAAGGAATAGACGTAAATATCAAGGGCGGTTCAGATACCACGTATGAAACTTTAGAAGCCTCTTTTCTAGAGTACTGTAAACAAGGGGGATTAGGGTTCAGAGTTCTTGTGAATCCGCTTGAGGAGCTAAACACACTTGAAATTTATGAAGGTAGATATCGACCGAGAGCAAAGTTCAGTGATGCTCTAGGAAACCTTACGAACATCAGCTATGAAAGAGACTATTCGCAGTACAAGAATTATGCCTATGTTCTAGGAGAGGACTCAGGAGAGCAAAGAAGATACGTTATCGTTGACAGACATAAAGAAGGAGAAGAAATTCGAGAGCTTTATGTAGATGCGAGAGATATTCAATCCGAGTACGAAGACTCCAATGGAAACAAACACACCTATACGAATGAAGAATACAATTCAATGCTTCAAGAACGTGGGAATTCAAAACTAGACGAAGCTAACAAGAGTGCCTATAAATTTGGTTTTGAATTAATACCAGATAATCAAATAGCCGTACTTGGATCTGATTATGATTTAGGAGACATAGTCCCAATTCAGTCTGTTGAATACGGAATACAAGAAAATGAGAGGATTACAGGAATAAACTTTGTAGAAGAGGCAAACAAAGACGTACAAATTACACTTGAAACAGAAATATATAGCGGGGAGGTAGAGGAATGACGCAATATGCATATCCGTTGAATGATACGGAATATTTAGCTGAGCAAGTAAGATTGTTTCACTCGGCAAGAACAGCAGGAATTATCAATGCTACGGGCAACGATTTAGAAGTTACATCAGCGGGCGGAATGGTTGTGAATGTAAGTGAAGGGGTTGCTTTTCTATTAGCCTCAACTAACGGAATTGGAGGAATTACATATGCCAATGACGAAGAGGTGAAATTTACGATTGACACGGCAAGCGCATTTGATAGATACGACTATATCTCAGTTAGATATGATAAGTCGCTAAATACTTGCATTTTGAAATATGTGAAGGGATCAGCCACAATGCCAACACCGGTACGAAATGTGAATCAATATGAAATCATTCTAGCTACTATCCTAGTAAAAGGTAATACCGCATTTATTACGGATGCAGACATCTCAGACCAACGTTTAAACGAGGACTACTGTGGATTAGCCGTGGATGGATTAATCAAGCTTCCAACAGACCAGTTTCAAAGGCAGTTTAGTGAACTAATGAAATCAATACAAGGTACTCTTACAGGAGATACGGCAGGAAATCTTCTAAATAAAATCAATGCCAACACAAATGCGATTGAACAGAACACAACGAATATTACTGAAGTTTCACATAGCTTAGAAGAGCACAAGAATTCAATAGGCTATGTAGTCGTAACGGATGACCCTGAAGTGAATCCACCTACAGAAGCGAAGGATGGGTGGCTTGTATTACAGATTGAAAGCTAGGTGGTTAGATGGCGAGTAAATCTTTTAAAACGAATAATCAATATGTAAACCTAGTAGTGAACTATTCAACGGAAATAGTAGGAGACTACCCAAACTGTCGAATGCGATGGCATTATTCTGCGTACCTTTCATTCAGTGCCTATGGCGGTATCGACTATGATGGAGCCACATTTACATTTCATACGAAAGTACACACGTTTAATATTCATTACTATACAGGCAGTTCAGGCAATTCACCGGTATTCGCTAGCGGAACTGTGGACCTTCCTTATGGAAATGGCCAGTCGGTATACCATGAACCAGGAGTAACTTTAAATTGTGGTAGTATCTACTATGCTAGCGGTAGTATTGGAGCTTCAATCTCCATGCCTAAGCCGAGCATATATCACTGCGAAAATCCGAGAGATATTAAAGCCAAATCAGTTACTTTCGATTACAAATTAAGTAATGAGCACAACTTTTGGAGAGCATACCTGTGGGATTCAATCAGCGGGAATACCTGGAACGTAAATCCAGACAACACAGACGGAACAGTAACACTTACGGATCTGACTCCGGAAACACATTACAAGATTACACTTAAAGTAGTAGACCGAAATGGTGCATTAGCTCTTACTGGAGGTAAATATGCAGAATTTACAACGGCAGTCGACCAATTACGAATTGGAATAAAAACAGAGGGGCAAATTAAGCGTGCTCGAGTTTATCTGAAGAAAGACGGAAAATGTATCAAAGTTAAAAAAGGATTTTATAAAAAAGACGGAAAAATGAAACGTATCAAGAATTTAGGAGGCACATAAGATGAACTTATTACTACAGAACATAAAAAGACTTATAGTTGATAATCTAGACAGTAACGATTCTAGCCGACCTCTTTCAGCTAGATGTGGAAAACTTTTAAAATTGTATATGGATAGAAAACTAAATGCCTGTTATCCTGTAGGATCGATATATCTGTATAGCTCCTTGAATAGATCTTTGAATGATCTGATTGATAAGGGTGAATTGGTTTGCCCTATAGAAAAGCTATTAGGTGGGAAATGGCAACACGTAGATATTTGTATACATCCGGTTTACGAATCAAGCTTTGCCTTAGATGTATCAAGCTCTAAATTTGAAAATAACAGAAATGTACAAATTTACAAGAACAACCAAAGTGAGGGACAAAGATGGCTGTTGAGCGCTTGGGATTATAAAACTGCACCAGATACACCGCCAACAACAGCACAGTATCCAGATGTAGCACCTAATGGAAGAGGTTGGATAGTGATGTGGGTTAGAATTGCTTAAAGGAGGAGCATATTAAAAGAAAGAAACGGACTGACAGACGATTTAAAAAATAAGATTGATGTATTCTTTGCATGTGGAAGAATCACAGAAGAACAATACAATGAATTAATGGATGTAGCAGTTAAAGATATTTAGAGTCTAGAAATAGGCTCTTTTTTAATAAATAGAAGGAGGTCCAAAAAAATGAGAAAAGGACAAAAAATCACAAAAGGCGGATATCAGCTTTTAGGTTTTCCAATGGAGTACATGAATGTGACTCAAGGAAACAACGTAGGAACGCACCTAGGAACTAATGCATTAGACAATGCAGGAAAGGATACTGGAATCGATGAAACAATCGCACCGTGCGATTGCCACCTAGTGGCCTATGATTCAGCACGAAACGGAAACGCTGTTTTCTTAGAATCAGACAAGAAAGTGCTATTCAGAGACGGAACGATTGATTTTGCTACATTTATGTTTATTCACGATAACTATATCGAAGACATTAAAAGAGTGAAGTATTTCAAGCAAGGCGACACGTTCGGAGATGAAGGAACTGCAGGATATGCAACAGGAAATCATGCACATATCGAAGTTGCTAAAGGAAAGTTCTCTCATATGTACGATAGAAACTCGCAAGGGGTATATCACTTGCCTAATAACGTTTCTGCAGATTTAGCATTTGTAACAGATGGAACAGTCATTTTAAATAAGGGAACATTTGCCAATTGGACAGATGCTAGCCACGTACCATTCAATCAAGGAGGCGGAACCACTACTGGATCAGCATCCGTGCTAAATGGTATCCCCTCAGACTTTGTACATGAAAAAGCTACTTTTTATCCTGCTTGCACAATCAAGATTCGTAGAGCTCCAAGCTTAAAAGGACAGGATACAGGCCTAACATACATTCAAGGACAGCACGTAAACTATGACGGATACGTCCGTCGAGAAGGATATGTGTGGATCAGTTGGATTGGCGCAGATGGAACACGCAGATGGATGGCTTGTGGAGAGCTAAACTCGGCCGGATTGAATACAAGTCCATACGGAACATTTAAATAGAAAGGATCAGCAATAGAACACAATGAATCGAAGAATAAATAGAAGATACCAGACACCTCTACGCCCAGACTTTGCACATTTTCTAATCGAGGAACAAGGACTGAGCGATAGACAGAAAAAAGTTGTATACCAGCTAAGAAGCAAAACGCAAGACTCGCAATGGCACTACCAGGATGCAGGCATGTCAAAAGATGAATTCGAAGAAACCGTCAAAGATTTAAATGACTACTACTGGGCCCTTTTGGTAGATATGGCCTTCGGATTTTACAAGCTAAAGAAGGACAAAAGAGGGACGGTTCAAGACATGAAAATATAAGAGAATATAGGTGAAAAGAGGTAGAACACAATGAACACACCATACTTCAATAATTTCATGCCGCAGCCTGGGCAGTTCGGGATGCCACAGATGCAGGCACCAACCCAACAAATGAACCAGATTCAATTTGTAAACGGAATCGAAAGTGCTAAAGCTTTCACTCTAGGACCGAACCAGTCCGTGATTTTAATGGATAGTAACAAGCCCGTTTTTTATCAGAAACAAGCAGACGCAAGTGGCTTCTGTACGATCAAGGCTTATAGCTTCCAGGAAGTGAAAGAAGATCAACCGGAAGACAAGTACCTCACGAAGGCAGAATTCCAGGAATGGCTTTCAAAGGTAGAACAGAACGCGAGAGGAGGCAACCGTCATGAATCCACTACTTCAAAATAGACCAGGAGGAAACGGAAACATGCTGCAACAATTTCAGCAATTTAAAAAGATGCTAGGGACGCAAGACCCGCAGCAACTTCTAAATGAGCTGATGGCCTCCGGAAAATTTACGCAGGCTCAACTGGATCAAGCCAAACAAATGGCGGAACAGTTCAAGGGCTTTCTAAAATAGGATTTTGCAAAATCAAGATAGATAAGAAAGGAGAACACACATGGACAACTTATCATTATCTGATATCGCTTCTGTAACTGGAAACAAAGATGGCTTTCTAGAAGGAAACGGAATTATCATTCTAATTTTATTCTTTTTGATTTTTGGATTTGGTGGCGGCGGAGCCTGGGGAAACAACCAGCAAGGCACACAAGCAGAGGTTCAGCGCGGATTTGATACACAAGCTATTATTAGTAAGCTAGACGGAATCACAAACGGAATCTGCTCAAACGCATACGAAAACGCGCAGCTAATCAACCAGATGAACGTGAACCAAATGCAAAACGCAAACACAACGCAGATGGCCATGATGAATGGCTTCAACAATGTAAATAGTTCTTTATGCCAAGGTTTTGGAGGAGTACAGGAAAGCATTAACAACCTATCTCACCAGATGGAACAATGCTGCTGCAACTTAAAGACTCAAATGATGCAAGACAAATATGATGCCTTGAAAACTCAATATGATCAAAGCTTGCAGGCAATTTCAAACAGCGTACAAACTCATAACATCTTGAGCCAATTAGGACGATATTACACAAATCCGCCTTACTACCCACAATACGGAACTTACTACCCAGCAGGCGCTACAGTAGCCTAGAGGTATAAAGATGATCCAAGTCGTCAACACGACAAGCGCAACACTAGCAGCAGGAGCAACGATTCCACCTGGAACAGTTCGGGCTCGGACAAACAACAGAGTCAATCTAAACGGAAACGCTCTGGAGATCGTAAAACCTGGAACGTATAAAGTGGATGGAAGCTTCGTGATTTCAGCAACTGCAGCGGGAACAAATCAAGTGCAACTTTATGCCAACGGAACAGCAGTTCCGGGAGCCGTAGCACAAGTAACAACAACCGCAGTAGACAACGTGATCACTCTTCCAGTATCCGCTGTCATCCAGGCAGCACCAGCTGCACCAGGAAACAAGGTCGCTCTAACGTGGGTTACATCAGCAGCCGGAACTCTGATCAACGCATCAGAAACGGTTTCTAGAATAGTATAGGTGATTGAAGGCATGCCAGAGGCGTGCCCTTTTTAGTAGGAGGTAACGAGGATGAGTAGACTTACAAACAAAGCATGGTGGGAAGCAGCAGGAGTTCGAGCAATCAAGACAATGGCTCAAACAGCGCTAGCATCTATCACCGTAGGCGCAGCCGTTCCGGACATTAACTGGATGTACGCAGCAAGCACAACGGTCGTGGCTGGCGTATGCTCAATTCTAACAAGCCTAGCAGGTTTGCCAGAAGTAAACGAGGACGAATAATGACTGATACAATTCTGGTTGCGATCATATCCGGACTTTGCGTCGGAGTACCTTCAGTCCTAGCAACCTGGACCAGCAACTCCAAACATTCAGCATTGCTGGATTACAAGGTAGAACAGATGGACAAAAAGGTTGACAGCCTAGCCAAAAAACTAGAAAGCCACAATGAGCTGGAGAAGGAAGTGGCTACGCTAAAAGAACAGGTCAAAGAATTATCGGAACGGATCAAGGGAATGCTTGAAAAATAGCATTCCCTTCTTTTTTATTTTCTGCTTTATTTTTCGCTTTTTTGCTTGCTTTATGTACTGTAATACATTACAATGTGAGTGTAAAAAGAAAGAGAGATAGAACACAATGAAAACAGAAATCGAAACACTAGAAACTAGAATTCAAAACTGGATTGAAGAACAAACAAGAATCGCAAAGGAAATTCAATACGAACTAAATGCAATCGAAAGAGAAGAAAGAGACATTGACTTCGGAAAAATCAGAAAACTAGCTTACGAAGCGGACGTCTATGAAACATTGATTCAAGAATCACAACGCCAGATTCAAGCAATAGAGGAGGAAGCATAACATGACTAGAGAAGAAGCAGTGATGAGACTAAGAGAAGACATGATGGATCAATTGTATTACAATGAACACATGATGTCAGTAAAGGAAGTAGCAAACTGGCTATACAAACACAATTGCGACGAAGACGCTAAGGACGTATTAATGGAAATAATAGAGGACTAAGGAGGACACAGACCTATGGGAATCGGTAGAAATATCAAGATCATAACAGAATTCAAGGGCATGACCCTCGTGGAATTATCTAAGAAAAGCGGTGTATCATTAAATACAATTCATATGCTTACGCGTGATGATCCAGACAATGCAACGCTTCGCACTATTGATAAATTAGCAGCAGCACTAGAAGTTAATAGGGACTCATTGACTTCTGGGAAAGAAGGCACACCAGAAAAGAATGACAATCTAGAAAAAGAAATTAATTTATCTGAAGCAATCATGAAAGTTATAAGAACTCTAAGCGCACCAGGAAAAAAGGACTGGGACTACATAGAATATTTAGTGACCGAAGCTAAGATACTAGACACAGAGACGGAAACGGAGGAGAAGTAAGATGGCAGTATCAGAGGCAAGAAAAAGAGCAAATCAAAAATGGAGCGATAAGACATACAAGATCAAGACCTTCAGGCTTCATCTAAAACATGACGCAGACATTCTGGAATACCTAGACACAAAAGAGAGCGTCAATAGATACCTGAAAGATCTGATCAGAGAAGACATAGAACGACAAAAGAAAGAGGCCGAGTAGGCCCCTTTTTTGTGATGTAATTTTGATGTATAGAGGCTAAAAGTTCTAGAATCAAGAAAGAACAGTAAGCAACAAAGGTAGTCAGAATGAATATAAATAAAACAAAATGAGACATAAGGAAGCCTAGGCATTAAAGGTTTAACGTGGGGGTGTTTTTTTATGAAACAAATTATTCAATATATTGAAGATCATAATATATCTGAAGAAGAAGTTGCCCAAGCAGCCCATATGTCTTTGCGTAATTTAAGAAGGCAGATTCACTCAAAAAATCGTACACAAGTAAGGATTGTCTTGCTTCTTGCAGATAAGCAAAACCAGTCGATTGATTCCATTTTCTTTGATGAAATGAATAATCAGCCAATTAGTTTAGAAGGATTAACGATAAATCAGATTCAAGATATTATAAAATTAGTACATCCCGAACTATTTATGGGTGTTACGCGAAGTAAAAAAATTAAAGATTATAATTATAATTTAGAAACCGATATGGGTGATCGCATGCGCTTTATACGTGAAGTTGTGTTTTCTCTTTCACAAACTGAATTCGGTAAGTATATGGAAGTGTCAAGGAATACATCAAAGTATTGGGATGAAGGACAAATCAATGTGGATAAGATCTTTAAAATATCGCAAAGTACAAATATTAGTATGGACTTTATCATACGCGATCATTATCCCTTAACATTGCAGACGCATGGTATGAGTGAAGCCCTTTATTTAGCTGTTATGACGAGTTGTGTGTTGTATCGTTTGCGCAATGCAGGAAGTGTTAAATAGTTTTAACTTAGGAGCAAGAAAAATTGCTCTTTTTTTTCTTGCATAATTGAAGGTTTCCTATATAATAGATTTGTTCTTTTAATGAAACAAAAAGTTTAGTATAAAAAACAAATCAGGGGTGATTGAATGAAAATAGGCAAAAAACTAAAAGAGCTTCGAACCCAGAATGGGTTGACTTTGGAAGAACTTGCGAATCGTAGTGAATTAACAAAAGGCTTTTTATCCCAATTAGAGCGCGATTTAACAAGTCCAAATATTTCTGCATTAGAAAATATTTTGGAAGCTCTAGGAACGAATTTAGCGGATTTCTTTCAGTCGAGTAAAGAAGAACAAATTGTTTTTCATACTCAGGATTTTTTTGTGAATGAACAAGAAGATTTTGTTACAGAATATATTGTTCCAAATGCACAAAAGAATCAAATGGAACCAATTCTATTGACTTTGAAACCAGGTGCAAAATCACAAGAAGTCAAGGCGCATGAAGGTGAAGAATTTGGCTATGTTTTAAAGGGTAGTATTGTTTTAGTTGTTGGTAATAAAAGGTTAAAAGTTAAATCAAAAGAAACCTTCTATATTACAGGTAAGGAAGGACATTATTTAGAAAACGTATCGAGTGTGGATGCCAAAGTATTGTGGCTATCTACACCACCTGTATTTTAATGGACAAGGAGAGAGTATAGATGGAACAGGAAAAGAATAAATTAATTCAATTTCGTCACATTGTGAAAGAATTTGATGGACAAGTTGTATTAAAGGGTATTGATTTAGATATATATGAAAATGAGTTTGTCACTCTGTTAGGGCCTAGTGGATGTGGAAAAACAACGTTGTTACGTATTTTAGGTGGCTTTTTAGAACCAAGTGAAGGACAAGTCATCTTAAATGGAGAAGATATCTGTGAGGTTCCGGCTTATAAACGTGAGTTGAATACAGTTTTCCAAAAATATGCATTATTTCCTCATATGAATGTATATGACAATATTGCGTTTGGTTTAAAAATCAAGAAGATGAGTAAGGATGTCATTGATCAAAAGGTTATGAAAATGTTGAAGCTGATTGGTCTTGAAGGTTTTGAAAATAAAGATGTTACTTTACTATCTGGTGGTCAGCAGCAACGTGTTGCGATTGCGCGTGCCTTAGTTAATGAGCCAAGCGTATTATTGTTAGATGAGCCACTTAGTGCACTAGATTTGAAACTTCGTAAAGAGATGCAGTATGAATTGAAAAAGATTCAACAAGAAGTAGGAATCACATTTATTTTCGTTACACATGATCAAGAAGAAGCGCTGACAATGTCAGATAAGATCGTTATTATGAAAGATGGCGAGATTCAACAGGTTGGTAGTCCAGAAGATATTTATAATGAGCCTGTCAATCAGTATGTTGCCAAGTTCATTGGGGAAAGTAATATTATTCCAGCTCGTATGATTTGCGATAAAAAAGTACGTTTTGATGACATTACATTTGATTGTGTGGATGTTGGATATAAAGAAAATGAACCAGTGGATGTTGTGATTCGTCCAGAAGATATTGATATTGTGGATGTAAAAGATGGCAAGATGACTGGGGAAGTTGAAAGTGTATTATTTAAGGGTGTTCACTATGAAATTATGGTGGAAACAGTTCCTGGTACGCATGTTACGGTAAATATGCACGTAAATAAGAACTATGCGATCACAAGTGAGGATGGAAAAGAAAAGATTTCTGCCAATGACTTCTATCTAGACTTAGAAGATATGAAAGATATTGATGATAAGGAAATCATTGCGCGTGCCGATGCACAAGCCTGGAATCCAGAAACGGATGAATTCATTTCTATTCATGATATTGATACAGATTTAAAACAAGAAGTTGGAGAATATACTGTTACTTTCTCAACAAACAACAAGACTTCGATCACTCGTAAGATTTGGGTTGTAGATCAAAGAGTTGTTGAAAACAAGAAGGCAAATGAAGCCGTATCCGCATTTAACTTCTTTAAAACAGTCGATGAAATCAAGGAATCTATGGCTATTGATACAGATTTGAAGACTTGGGCGAATGCGCAAGGCTGGAAGTTGGATGATGAAAACGAAACGGTAGATCTAGATGTAGATTATGATTTTGATCCTGAAACAATCAAGGAAGGAATTTATAAGGTTACTTTCTGGACAACAGGACGTGAATTTAAGATTCATACAACGGATTATGTAGAGGAAGGAAAAGAAGTCGGACTTACTTTCTTTGCAGAAGATATTCATGTTATGGAGAAAATGGGATTCTAGAAAATGAAAAAATTTCAACAATTAGCAATTCCTTATATTGTTTGGGCTTGTATTATGTTGTTGCTTCCGATGTTGCTGATTGCGTTTTATTCAGTCATTCAGCAAGGCAACAGTATTGTGCACTTTAAGCTAACATTGGATAACTATGTTCGTTTCTTTACAGACAAAGATTTCTTGTTGATTTTATGGCGCTCTTTATGGATTGCCATTAAGACAACCATTATTTGTTTGTTGATTGGTTATCCTATCGCATATTTTATTTCAAAAAATAGTCCTAAGATTCAACAAATCTTAGTTCTTGCGATTACACTTCCTACTTGGATCAATATGCTTGTAAGAACATACGCATGGATTGGAATTTTATCAAGCGATGGAATTATTAGTAGCTTTTTAGGTTTGTTTGGAATACACACTGAACTTTTATATACAGAAGCTGCCGTGTTGATTGGTATGGTATATAACTTCTTGCCATTTATGATTCTACAGATTAATACAGCTTTGACGAAGATGGATAAATCTTTATTAGAAGCTGCACAGGATTTGGGGGCCAATAAATTTCAAACTTTCTGGAAAGTTATTTTCCCACTTTCTTTACCTGGTGTTGTTTCAGGTATTACACTTGTATTCTTACCTGCCGTAAGCTCATTCTTCATTCCTAAATTATTGGGTGGAGGACAATTCTTCTTGATTGGTAACGTGATTGAAAATCAATTCATTACCGTTGGAGAATGGAACTTTGGTTCCGCAATCTCTATGATCATGGCTATGATCATGATGCTTCTAATGATGCTTGTAAGAAAATTGGAAGAGCGTAATAAGGAGGAAAAATAGACATGTCGAAAGATAAAAGAGTATTAGGTAAAGTAGGCATGGTTTTATTATTGGTGTTCTTTTATGCACCAATATTATTCATGATTATTTTTTCCTTCAACAGTTCAAAATCATTAACACATTTTACAGGATTCTCATTGCGTTGGTATGAGGCTATGCTTAAAAACCATGGCATGATGGAATCTTTGTATGTCACTATTGTGATTGCCTTATTGGCAACGATTATTTCTACAATCATTGGTACGATTACAGCGATTGGTTTATCAAAATCAAAGAAAGTATTGCGTGCTTTTATAAGTCAGGTCAATGATTTTCCAATCATGAACCCTGAAATTGTTACAGCCATTGGATTGATGCTTTTATTTATCACATTCCAAATTGAAAAGGGATTTGTGACATTATTACTTGCACACATCGCTTTCTGTATTCCATATGTGATTTTGAGTATTATGCCAAAAATCAAATCTTTAGATCCAAACTTGGCAGATGCCGCAATGGATCTTGGAGCTACACCTTGGCAGGCTTTAGTAAAAGTCATTGTGCCACAAATTATGCCAGGTATTGTTTCAGGTGCTTTAATTGCGTTTACAATGTCTTTTGATGATTTCGTTATTTCATATTTTGTAACGGGTCAAGGCGTGAAAAACTTGAGTATTATGGTGTATACAATGTCTAAGCGTATTAATCCAAGTGTAAATGCGATTAGTACATTAGTCGTATTGTTGATCACAATCACATTAACAATTGTGAATGTTTTGCCAATGATTCGAAAAAAGACGAGTCCTTCAAAACAAAATAAACCTTGGAAATGGGCAGTTGCAGGTGTTGTAGTCGTTGGCTTAGTGGCTTCTTTATTTGGTTTAAATAAATCAGCAAGTACTTTACCTTATGCAGGACAGACTTTACATGTATATAACTGGGGTGAATATACTGGAGAAAATATTATTTCTGGTTTTGAAGAATTAACAGGTGCCAAAGTTATTATGGATAACTTTGATTCAAACGAACAAATGTATATCAAGGTTGCCAATGGGGATGCATATGATGTATTGGTTCCTAGTGATTATATGATTCAAAGAATGATGCAGGAAGATATGCTTCAAAAATTAGAACCAGAAACACGTAAAGAGTGCTTAAGTGAATTGATGGAAGCAATCAAGGGACTTCCTTATGATCCAAAGAATGAATATTCAATTCCTTATTTCTGGGGTACTGTTGGTATTGTGTATGATAAGACAAAAGTATCGGAAGAGGACTTGGAAAATGAAGGTTGGAATATTTTCTTAGATCAGAAATATAAAGGGGATATTTATCTATATGATTCTGAAAGAGATTCATTTATGATGGCATTAAAAGCACTTGGATATTCAATGAATACGACAAGTGCGGATGAATTGAATGTTGCGTTTAACTGGTTAGTACAATGCGTTCAGACAATGGATCCAGAAATTGTTACGGATGAAATCATTGATAATATGGCACAGGCTAGAAAAGCTCTTGGACTTATTTATTCTGGAGATGCGGCTTATGTCATGTCAGAAAATGAAAATATGGGATTCTATATGCCAACAAGTGGAACAAACCTTTGGTCAGATGCGATGGTTATTCCTAAAAATGCGAAGAATCCTAAGCTTGCGAATGAGTTTATTCGTTATATTACAAGTTATGATGCAGCCATGGATAATTCAAGTTATGTTGGATATACTTCACCAAATAAAGAAGTTACGGAAGAACTTGGTGGCAAAGGTGGAGATTATGATGGTATTAACGCATATACACCTCGTTCAGGTTATGATAAGGATGAAGTGTTCCAATATGATGAAGCCACACGTAAGATCATTGCGGATTTGTGGTCTAGAGTAAAAGTTGCAGCAAGTAATGCACATTAGTCGAAGAAATTTTGGTAATCCGTAATTAGATACCAGGGTCGACTAAAAGTTGTAGGGTTAAAGGATTAACTAGGGAGCAGAGATATTTGAAATCTCTGTTCCTTTTTATAATGGGTGATTTGAGTTGGGATAATTCAAATCTTATGTCAATGTATCCGCGTAATTCTTCGATTTGGAATATGATTACTTTCTATAAAGAGTATGGAAGCGTTCAGACACTGTCTGGACACCCTAGCTGGTCTTATTATTGTGAATTGCTATCTATTTCCGATAAAGATAAGCGACAATTTTATGAAATAGAGTGTATTAACGCAAAATGGAGTGTTCGAGAACTTAGAAGACAAATATCATCATCTCTTTTTGAAAGATTGCTATTGTCTAATGGAAATGTAAATAAACAGAAAGTACTAGATTTGGCATTAAAAGGGAATGAGATTGCTAATCCACAAGATATTGTGAAAGATCCATATGTTTTTGAATTTTTAGGGTTACCTGAAGACAAACCGATGATGGAATCAGACCTTGAAGAAGCTCTTGTAAGACAAATTGAAAAATTTCTTTTGGAACTTGGAAAGGGTTTTATGTTTGTCGGAACGCAACAAAGAGTAACCTTTGGCAATGTTCATTATTACGTTGATATGGTTTTCTACAATAAGATTTTAAAATCTTATGTATTAATTGAACTTAAGACTATTAAACTTATGCCTGAAGCAGTTGGACAACTAAATATGTATTTGAGTTACTATGCAGCTGAAGTAAATGAAGAAGACGATAATCCACCAATTGGACTTATCCTATGTACTGATAAAGGAAATGTGGATATGCAATATGCGTTAGGTGGATTAAACAACAATATATTTGCTTCAAAATACGTTACTTATATGCCAGATAAAGAGCAATTAATTGCACAAGTTGAAGCTGTTTTAACAGCTAATTCAAAAGAACATAAATGATGCTCTTTTTAATATTTTTCTTCGACTTTTTTTCTTTCTTATAATAGAATGAAGTCATGAATCCGATTATTTTTATTTTATTATGCTTTGCCGCTTTAGGTTTATTTGACAAAATGTTTAAGAATCGACTTGGGTTAGCCGCTTCTTTTGATCGAGGCATTATCACAATGGGCGATTTTATGATGAGTGTTGGGGGCTTTTATTGTATTGCGATTGCGTTTTTAAATGGACATGCCACTCTTTTCAAAAACAAAGAGATGATTATTTCGAGTTTGTTGGCACCAGATCTTGGTGGATATTCCATTGTGGAGTCGATGACACATTCAAATAATATTCTTATTTTCTGTGGAGTATTATTAACGTCAACTTTAGGATGCTTGATTAGCTTTCAATTGCCCATTTTTTTAAATGAGTTGGATAAAGATGATTTGAATCATTATTTAAAAGGTGTGGTTTATGGTATTTTAGGACTATTACCCATTCTTATAGTGAGTGGTTTTTTATTAAAAATTGATCACTTTATTCTTTCTTTTTTACCCGTGATTTTTATTTGTGCCGTTCTAATTGGCTTGTTCTTTATATCGTTTAAAACACTCATTGTGGTTTTAACTTTGTTTTCGAAGCTTGTACAAATCGTAGGATATATTTTCTTTTTCCTAGTTTGTCTTACTTTCTTTTTCAATATGAACTTCACAAACGCAACATTGATCAATGAAGCTTTGCGCATTGTATTTCAAATGAGTATTATTGTGTGTGGTTCATTGGTGTTTTGTGAAATCATATTAAGAAAGTTTTCGAATCAAATTGAAAGAGTAGGTCAAATACTAAATATTGATAAATATTCAGTAATGGGAATTATCTTATCTTTTGGAACAAGTATTGCGATGTTACCATTATTTAGTAAAATGAACAGGAAGGGTAAGATTTTAAATGCTGCTTTTTCATTGAGTGGGGCATTTGTGTTTGGTGGACAACTCGGCTTTATTGCCTCAGTCAATTCAACAAGTGTGACTTGGTTTGTGGTTGTAAAGCTTTTAGCTGGAATATTAGGCTTGGTTATAGCGAATGTATTGGAGGAATGATTATGGATTATAAGGAATTGATGGATAAAAGTCGTGAAGTAATGGGGACAAAGTTATGTAAGTCTTGTCCTGTTTGTGATGGAAAGGCATGTAAAAATACAGTGCCTGGACCTGGCGCAAAAGGTATTGGGGATGTTGCGATGCGTAACTATGATGCGTGGAAAAATATTCGTGTCAACATGGATACAATTACAGATAATGAGCCTGTAAATACAGAATTAGACTTATTTGGTCATACATTTAGATATCCGATTTTTGCAGGGCCTGTAGGAGCTGTAGGAATGCACTATTCAGACGCATACGATGATAATGGATATAATGATATTTTGGTTCGAGGTTGTATGGATGCGGGTATTTGTGCATTTACAGGAGATGGAAAAGATCCAAATATTATGATCAATGCGACGCGCATCATTAAAGAAAATAATGGGTATGGTATTCCAACCATTAAACCTTGGAATTTAGAAACCTATTTAGAAAAACTAGACTTAGCTTTAAATAGTAATGCCTTTGCGGTAGCTATGGACGTAGATGCAGCTGGACTTCCTTTCTTAAAGGGGTGTCAGCCTCCTGCAGGAAGAATGAATACAGAACAATTAAAGGCTATCATTTCAAATACACCTGTACCATTTATTGTGAAGGGTGTCATGAGTGTGAAGGGCGCTTTAAAGGCAAAAGAAGCTGGAGCTAGCGCAATTGTGGTTTCGAATCATGGTGGTCGAGTTCAAGATCAGACTTTTGCGACAGCAGAAGTGCTTGAAGATATTGTAAAAGTGGTTGATGGAAGTATGAAAATATTTGTCGATGGTGGACTTCGTAATGGCGTCGATATCTTTAAGGCTTTGGCATTAGGTGCAGATGCCGTCATTGTAGCTCGTCCATTTGTGAATGCGATCTATGGAGCAAAAGAAGAAGGTATTCAAGTTTTAGTGGATAAACTTGGTAGTGAACTAGTAGATACTATGGAGATGTGTGGGGCTAAAAGCTTAAAAGACATTACTCGTGATATGGTAGGATAGGTAGCTTAAATGCTGTCTTTTTTTGATATTTAGAAAAAATGTGTAAAAACAATACTAAAAAGTCCGGAAAAATGTGCGAAAAAGGTATTTAAAAGTCCAGAAAAACGTGTTATTTTATAATTAAGAGGTGATTTCATGAAGCGAAATGCGATTTTAAAGCTAGTTCAATGGAAAAATAGTCCTGAGAGAAAACCTATGGTATTAAGAGGTGCAAGACAGGTTGGTAAGACTTGGTTGATGAAGGAATTTGGTAAGAATTATTATGATAATTATGTTTATTTTAACTTTGATGAAGAAGATGAATTAAAATCTATTTTTGAAACCAATAAAAATCCACATCGTATTATTGAACTTCTTTCTATGATCAGTGATGAAAAAATTGAGCCTGAAAAAACTTTGATTATATTTGATGAAATTCAGGAGTGTCCTGAAGCATTAAATACACTGAAGTATTTCAAAGAAAAGGCAAATGAATATCATGTGATAACGGCAGGTAGTCTTTTAGGCACATTATTGGCAAAGCCAAAATCATATCCTGTAGGCATGGTTAATCTTTTAGATATTTATCCGTTGACGTTTGATGAGTTTTTAAATGCGATAGATTCAGGATTGTATGCATATTATGAAAGTATTCAAAAAGAACAAGTTATCGAACAAATTTTCCATCAACGCTTATTAGATGCTTATAATTACTATCTTATTATTGGTGGTATGCCTGAATGTGTATCTTCATGGATCAAGTATAAGGATCCTACCATGATATCTAGAATCCAAAGAGAATTGGTTGAGGTTTATGAAAATGACTTTTCTAAGCATAATGGAAAAGTGAATAGTGGACGTATTTTGATGGTGTTTAGAAGTATTGTTGCTCAACTTGCAAAACCGAATGAGAAGTTTATGTATGGTGCTGTCCGTGAAGGAGCTAGAGCTAGAGATTTTGAAGAAGCTATTGAATGGCTAGTATCCGCTGGTATGTTGAATCGTGTATATAATGTGTCTAAGATGGAACATCCATTGTCTGCTTTTGATAAATTGGATCAATTTAAATTGTTTATGTTTGATACTGGGCTTCTTAAACAAATGGCGGGTGTGGATAATAGCGCCATATTATTGAAAACGGATTACCAATTTAAAGGACCAATGACAGAAAACTATGTTTTACAACAATTAAAAGGACAGTTTGAAGTAGAACCACGATACTATTCGGATAAAAATGGTGAGATTGATTTTGTGGTTCAAAATAAAATGGAAATTATTCCAATTGAAGTAAAGGGTGGGGAGGATAGGTCTGCCAATTCCTTTAAGACATATGTCGCAAATAATTCACCTCAACATGCATATCGTTTTTCTAAACGTGGGTATCGTAAGGATGGTGATTTTACAAATCTTCCGTTATACTTGGTTCGAAAAACAAAGGATTTATTATAATTTAAAAGGTATCAGTTTTAATTTCTGATACCTTTTCTTGATGAAATGATTGCGAGTATTGTATTGATTAAACACCAAGAAGACCATATATATAGGTCTGAATAGTTACCTGCAAGTACAAAGCCTGTTAATGTAGCTAAACCAAACAGAATAATAAGCGCAATGTTTGAGCCTTTAGAGTTGTTCTTTCTAGATACAATCGATACAATTCCTCCACAAAGCATGCATATACTAACAACAAGTCCTGCACTGCCACTGGATTGTCCACTTTCTTCTAGTGCGTTGGCAAGGCCTGCCATCATACTTTGGAATACGACAAATACACTTAATACAATGGAAATGATTCCACTGACTAATTTCCATGTTTTCATAATGATAAAATCCCCTTTCTTAAGTATATATATAACTTAGAAATGGGGATAATTGGTATGCTTGTGGCATACATTAATGGTGTGTGATATTTAAGATGTGATTTAAAAGTCGTGGGACTAAGAAAGAAATGTAGATTACGGATCCTATTGATAAAATACCTAACATAAATAATCGCCTCTTTCTTACACCTTTATTGTAGAATTTTCAATGTTTAAATGGTGTTAAAGAATGAGGCGACATATTAAGATTTCATTAAAAACGAAGGAATTTTTGTAGGTCTGAATTTTGTGCAAGAATCAGAATGTTTTCCGATTCTTCAAAAGTGTGTTCCGCACTAGGTAGTGGGTCAAGAATTCCATTGATTTTAGTGGCTAAAATATTGATGTGGTACTTTCTTCGAATATCAAGTTCTAACATACTTTTTCCTATCCATGAATTTGGCACAGAAATTTCATAAATTGAGTAGTCTGGAGTAAGTTGTACATAGTCAAAGATATTTTCACTTGAGAAACGTACGGCTGCCCAATTACCAATTTGTTTTTCAGGATATACGACTTCATCGGCTCCATTACGCAATAAGAATTTAGCGTGCACATCACGTACGGCTCTTGCGACAACAAGTTTAGCGCCATAATCTTTTAATAAGGCGGTTGTTTCTAGTGAGCTTTGAAAGTCATCTCCAATGGCTACAACGCAAAGGTCAAAATTGGATACGCCTAGTGAGTCAACAAAACTTTCGTCGGTAGAATCTCCAATTTGTGCATTTGTGACATAAGAAAGGACTTTGTTGATTTTAGCTTCACTTTTATCAATAGCTAAAACGTCATGTCCTAAATCATATAGTTTTTGTGCCATGTGACGTCCAAAACGTCCCATTCCAATAATTAATACTGATTTCATATTTTCTCCTTTATCCAATTGTGATATTTTCTTGTGGTAAATTTGCGTTTGCGACAACTTGATGTTTAGAAATAGCTAACAGTAAAGTTAATCCTCCAACTCTTCCAAAGAACATCAAGAAAATTAAAATGCAGTGGGATGCACTTGATAGTGTGGGTGTGATTCCTAATGTAAGTCCAACGGTTCCAATGGCAGAGGCCGCTTCAAATAGGGCGTCTAGAATGGGTAGTTGATCGAAGGCTGAAATAAGGAGTGCGCCTGTAAAGAATAATACCATAAATAACATAAATAAGGCTGTGGCATTGTTTAATGAGTCTATGGAGATGCGTCTTCCAAAACATTGTGGGTTTTGTTTATGATTGAATACAGCACGAATACTTAGTATCAATACGGCAAGTGTTGTAGTTTTAAAACCTCCGGCCGTACCTTGTGGACTTCCTCCTATCAACATAAGTAGTGTCATAAAGAGGATGCTGCTTTGATTCATTTTGTTTAAATCAATCGTATTAAAGCCGGCTGTTCTTGGGGATACGGCTTGGAAGATTGAAACATTGATTTGATCGGCTAAGCTCATATTCCAATGGCTAAAGTCATTGATGTAAAAGTAGAGCGTGCTAATAATCAATAAAGCGGCTGTCGTAAATAGCACGACTTTAGATTGTAAGGAATATTTGTGCAAATGACGTTTGTATTGAACCACATCTTTCCAGACAAAGAAGCCTAAGCCACCAAGTACGATTAATGCTGCAATAACGTTGGATATAAGTATGTCGCCATAATAGCTAGTTAGGGATGAATAGGCTTGTTGGGTGCCCATTAAGTCAAATCCAGCATTACAGAAGGCGGAAATAGAATGGAATATGGAATACCATATGCCTTTGACTAGGCCAAAGCGAGGCAGAAAGCGAATGCCTAATAAAATGGCTCCTAATGCTTCTACACATAAGGTAGCTTTAAGAATCCATTTTGTGTTTCGAATAATACCGCCTAGTTTTGGTGCGGAAATAGATTGTTGCATAAAGTATCTTTGTTTAAAACCAATTTTTTTACCACCTAGAACAGATAGGATTATTGCCATAGTAATAACGCCCATACCTCCAGTTTGAATAAGTGTTAAAATGACAAGTTGTCCAAATGGGGACCAATATTGAGCTGTGTCATGCACAATCAGTCCGGTTACACATGAAGCACTGGTTGAAGTGAATAATGCATCTAAAAAGGGAGCGCCCCTTCCATCGTTTGTGGAAAATGGAAGCATAAGCAAACAGGCACCAATAAATATCATAGTCGCAAAACTGAGGATGATCATTTGTCCTGGGGTAATGCGATTCATACGTTTTTTAAACATAAAACCACCTATCCTAATATCTCAACACATTCTACACTAGTCTGCATTAAGATTTTATAAAAATATTCTAACACTATATTAAGACAATGTTAAGATACTTGGTTCTTTGTGGGCTTGTTTTGTGGGCTTGTGTTATACTTGTCGTATGGCTAGTGTATTATTATGTTTATCGACTTCAAAATATAATTCAAGAGTGATTGAAAAAGGGGCTCAAATTGCGAAGAACAATCATGCGACGTTAAGTGCTGTTTATGTGCAGACCCCAAAAGATGAAAGTATGAGTGCGGCATCAAAGAGTTGTTTGCGTGAAAATATTAAGTTTGCGGAGAGTAAGGGAGCTAAAGTTACAATTCTTTATGGGCACAATAAGATTCGACAGATTGTTGAATATGTGGATGTTTCACAAGTGGATTGCGTAGTTATAGAAAAGAGTCTTGCCTCACAGGCTTTATTTAGATTGCGTGACATTGATGTATATTCTGTGAATTATCCTCATGACTATCGGCGTTTGTTTTATTTTGACTTTAGTTCTTTTCGTTTTTCCTTTAAAGATCTGTTAAAGATGATTTTGATTCTTATTCTTTGTACGCTGATTGGCAAGGGATTTATGCACTTTCAATTCTTGATTACGACACCCATTATGATTTATATCTTGGGGATTGTATTTGTATCTATTTGGACAAGTGGATATATCTATAGTTTATTGGCATCTTTATTTTCAGTATTATGTTTTAACTTTTTCTTTACATACCCCTATTTTTCTTTGTTGAGTGATCCAAGCTATATTACGACATATATTGTGATGTTTGTGGTAGCTATGTCTTCAAGTTCATTAATGACAAGGTTAAAGAAACAGTCTTTTGAGAATGCCAAACAAGTATATCGTACGCAAGTCTTATTGGAGATGAGCCAGATGCTTCAAAAGGCGAATGATATGAATGCGATTTATGCGTCCATGTTAAAACAGCTGCATAAATTGTTGGATACAGATTTAGTTTTGTATCCACATAATGATGAGCCTATTTTACTTGGACAATGTCCGATCGAGACAAATATTGTGGCTTGGGTATATGAAAATAAACATGAAGCTGGTAAAACAACAAGTTATCATTCGGATTCGATGTGCTTATATTTGCCTATAAATGGAACGCACGAAGTATTAGGTGTGGTTGGAATTGTTTTAAAAGATAAGATGGATTCTTTTGAAAAGAATTTGTGGCTTGCGATATTGGATGAGTGTGGTATGGCTTTAGAAAAGGAAAGGATTCGTCTAGAAAATCTAAAGATTGAGCAGCAAGCTAAACAAGAAGCGTTGCGAGCCGATTTATTGCGTATGATTTCGCATGATTTAAGAACGCCATTAACATCTATATCTGGTAATGCAGGTTTATTGTTGGAAAACGAGAATGCGTTTTCTTTAGAAAAGAAGAAGGAATTGTATCAGGATATTTATAATGATGCAATGTGGCTTTATGATTTGGTGGAAAATTTATTGTTTATAACGAGAATTGAAAATGGTACGATGCAGTTGAACCTACAACCAGAAATGATTGAGGATATTTTTAGAGAGGCCATTCATCATTTGGGGCGCAATAAGCGTAATCATAATATTTCTATGCATTTAGAGGATGATTTGTTGATGGCCAATATGGATGCGCGTTTGATTATTCAAGTATTAGTGAATTTAATGAATAATGCGATTAAATATACGCCAGAGAATTCTAAAATTGTTTTGAGCGCAAAACGAATTGAGAATAAGATATTAATTGAAGTTCAAGATGATGGAAATGGTGTTTTACATCCAGATCAACTGTTTGAAATGTTCTATACGGAAAATAATCATAGTGGAGATACAAGACGAGGTATGGGTTTAGGTTTATCTTTGTGTAAGTCGATTGTTTTAGCGCATGGTGGTAAGATTTGGGTAGAAAATGTAAATCCTCATGGTGCTTGTTTTAAATTTTTATTGGACGCAGTGGAGGTGAATCTTTATGAATAAAGTACAAATATTAGTTATTGAAGATGATGTTGCGGTAGGAAATTTGATTACGACAACACTTGAGATGGAAAATTATCAGTTTCGTCTGGCAAAAACAGCAAAACAAGGTATTATGAATGTTCTTTCTTATAATCCTGACATTATGCTTCTAGACTTAGGTTTACCGGATATGGATGGTTTGGAAGTTATAAAGAAGGTTCGTTCTTGGTCGAATATTCCAATTATTGTGGTTTCGGCAAGAAGTGAAGATCAAGATAAAGTACAAGCTTTAGATTTAGGGGCCGATGACTATTTGACAAAACCATTTTCAGTGGATGAATTGTTGGCTAGACTTCGTGTAACGATTCGAAGATTAAATAATAGTCAGACCATAAGTGTAAATGAGAGTGTATATGAAAATGGAGATTTGACAATCAATTATGCGCAGGGTTGTGTATATGAGAATGGGCATGAAATTCATTTAACGCCGATTGAATATAAATTATTGTGTGTTTTAGCTAAAAATACCGATAAGGTTTTAACACATAATTATATCATGCAAGAAGTATGGGGAAGCGTTCAAGGTACAGAAACGCCGAGTCTAAGAGTGTTTATGGCTACTTTGCGTAAAAAGATTGAGCCGGATACTTCAAATCCGAAATATATTCAGACGCATGTGGGTGTTGGATATCGTATGTTGAATCAGACAGAGAAAGCAGGTCAAACAAACGAATCACTATCATAATAATGGTAGGGTTCGCTATTATTTTAGAGCATTATAGATAAAATAATGCTTATAATTCTCTAAAATGCATAGATTTAATGTAACTTTAGAGGATTATAAGCATTTTTGATCATTTTGTTAAAAATATTACAATACTATTCAGGTTCTGAAATCATCTTTAATGACGTTTGCTAGTGTCTTCGCATGTTTAGATAGAGTGAAATAATAATTGTGATAACTCCAATTGTGATGAGTGCCATAATGGTTTTATTGATGCATAGAAGGATCAATATACTAAATAGGCTGACAATCGCAAATAGGAAGATTTCAATTTTTAATAGAATGGGATACATCAACAATGAATCGCGAAAACTAATTTTTTCGTATTGTGGTTCATTGTTTTTTAATAGTTTTTTTTCATATATAAATAGAATTTGACTAAAGAGCACGACAAAAACGAGGTATATGAGATTAAAAAAGATTTCTTTTGAGAAGAGTGCACCGCACGTTAAAAACATGACAAGAATGGTTCCAATTCTTGGCAGATACACGTAATAATTATATTTCATATTGTTTTTTCCTTTCTTTTATTATGCCATAATCAGATTACTTGAAATATACCTGTATGGGGTATATCATTGTATCGGGGTGAAATATATGGGAGATTGTTGTCATAAAAAGCATCAGCCTAGAGATGAGAAAGAAATCAAACAGTTGACGAATCGTCTTCATCGTATGGTAGGACAATTAAATGGAATTGAAAATATGTTGAAGGAGAATCGTTATTGCGGCGATATCTTGGTGCAGGTAGCGGCAGTAGAGAGTGCTTTGCAGGCGTTTGGATATATTGTTTTGCAGGAACACTTGAATACGTGTGTCGTTGAGGATGTGCAAAATAGAAATACAGAAATTATGAGTGAGGTTATGGATTTAGTAAAGAAGTTAAAGTAGGTGGTTTTAATGGAAGAAAAATTTGATGTGACAGGCATGACTTGTGCAGCTTGTCAGGCTAATGTAACTCGTGTTGTGAGTAAATTAGATGGTGTGAGTCATTGTGATGTTTCTTTATTATCGAATTCAATGAAGGTTGAATTTGATCAAGATAAGGTGAATGAACAAGTGATTTGTGAAGCTGTAAAACAAATTGGCTATGGAGCTAGTGTTCATGGTGAAAAGGGTGAAGTTAAAAAGGAATGGCAGAATCGTCAGAACCGTGTTGAATCGGATCAAAGAAGTGCTAAACAAAGATTGATTTTAAGTTTAGTTTTATTGATTCCATTACTTGTGATTGCGATGGGACCTATGGTAGGCCTTCCGATTTTAGAGGGTATGGAATGGATGATGGTTTCAGCTTTAACACAGTTGATTCTATGTCTATTTATATTATTTATTCAAAGACATTTCTTTATTACGGGATTTAAAGCTTTAATGAAAAAGTCGGCCAATATGGATTCTTTGGTTGCAATGGGTTCAGGTGCAAGCTTTGTGTATGGCTTAGTCGGCATTTATCAAATGGCTTATTATTTTGGCGTACAGAATATAGAAATGGCGCATATGGCTATGCACTCTTTGTATTTTGAGTCGGCTGCAACAATTGTGACTTTGGTCAGTGTTGGAAAGTATTTGGAGTCTAGATCCAAGGCAAAAACGAGTGATGCGCTAGATAAATTGGTGGATTTGGCACCAAAGAATGCGACGATTTTAAGGGATGGTAAAGAAGTCGTTGTTTCAAGTGAGAGTATTCGAATTCATGATATAGTTGTGATTCGTCCAGGACAAAGAATTCCTGTGGATGGTAAAGTTGTTTCTGGTACAGGTTATGTGGATCAGTCGGCGATTACGGGTGAAAGTCTTCCGGTAGAAAAGAATGTAGGGGATTCTGTTATTTCAGCTACCATGAATGAGAATGGCACTTTTCAGTTTGAGGCTGAAAAAGTAGGTGAAGATACAACTTTGGCTAAGATTATTCAGTTAGTTGATGATGCAGGTAATTCAAAGGCACCTATTGCTCGTTTGGCAGATCAAGTAAGTGGTGTATTTGTTCCAGTTGTGATTTTAATCGCATTGATTACATTTGTTGCTTGGTTAGCTTGTGGTCAAACCATTCAATTTGCGCTTTCCAATGCGATTAGTGTATTGGTTATTTCTTGTCCTTGTGCATTGGGCTTAGCTACGCCAGTTGCGATTATGGTAGGTACAGGTAAGGCTGCGGAGAATGGTATCTTAATTAAGTCGGCTGCCACATTAGAACAGCTACATTCGATTGATACGATTGTATTGGATAAGACGGGTACAATTACTTCAGGAAAGCCAAGTGTGCAAGGCATTAAGGTTTATACAAATCTAAGCGAAAATGATTTTATTTCAATGGCGGCAAGCTTAGAGAGTGGTTCTTTACATCCTTTAGGACAGGCTATTGTGGAGTATGCGAAAGATAAAAATATGAATCTAGAACAACCTGAAAACTTCACAAATATTTCGGGTCGTGGTATTCAGGCTAAGCTAAATGGACATGTGTATTTGGCAGGAAATAAGAGATTGGTTGAAGAAAATAAAATTGAACTCAACGAAACAGTATTAAATGATTTAGATGCTTATGCAAGTTTAGGTCAAACACCATTGATTTTTGTGGAAGATCAAAATGTGATTGGCTTAATTAGTGTGGCGGATACAGTGCGTAGCACAAGTCAGGTTGCATTAGAGCAGTTTAAACAAAAAAATATGCATGTGGTTATGTTGACGGGCGACAACAAAAAGACGGCTGAAGCAATAGGTAAATCTTTAAGTGTGGATGAAGTCATCAGTGATGTGTTACCACAAGATAAAGAGAGTGTGATTCGTAAGCTTCAAGAACAAGGTAAGAAGGTTATGATGGTTGGTGATGGAATTAATGATGCGCCTGCTTTAATGCGTGCCGATATTGGAGTTGCGATTGGTGCTGGAACCGATATTGCCTTAGATAGTGCGGATGTGATTTTGATGAAGAGTTCATTATTAGATGTAGTGACGGCAATTGATTTATCAAGTGACGTTATTAAAAATATTAAGATGAATCTATTTTGGGCTTTCTTCTACAATATTCTAGGAATTCCAGTTGCGGCAGGTTTATTGTATCCAGCATTTGGACTTCGATTATCACCAATGATTGGTTCGGCATGTATGTCTTTGAGTAGTGTTTGTGTTGTCACAAACGCTTTACGACTTCGTTATTTTAAACCTAGAATTGAAATGGAAGAAGTCAAAACATTCACAATGCATATTGATGGTATGTCTTGTGGGCATTGTGCATGGTTGGTTGAGGATGCTTTGAAGAAAGTTCCCAATGTAAAAGAAGTTCGTGTGGATTATAATTTGGGTAAGGCCGATATTGATTATGTGCAACAAGTAAATATGGTGGCTTTAAAACAAGCAGTTAAAGATGCGGGTTATATTCCCGTTGAATATAAGGAGGAAAAGAAAATGAAAAAAATAGTAACAGTTGATGGCATGATGTGCATGCATTGTGTGGCACATGTAAAGGATGCATTAAGTAAAGTGGAAGGTGTAAGTGATGTAGTGGTTAGTTTAGATGAAAAAACAGCTACATTAAATTGTACAGAGAATGTCACAGATCAGATGTTGAGTGATGCCGTGACAAATGCAGGATATACAGTCATTTCTGTGAAATAAAGAATCATAAAAATAAAAAAAGTCAAGACTTGTAAGCGGATTCAGAATATTCTATGATAGACGTCGAGGGAGACGCAAAATGGAATGTTTTATTGATGGGAAATCCACTTGCGAAAGAACTTTCTGGAATCGCTTGAATGTTTTGGCAAACTTTCAACAAAAAGAAATGATAATGGATGGTTTGAAAGTTCGTGTTGCAGAAAGTGTATATTGGATTCAACCAAAGAAAGGATAGTTCGTTTGAATTATTCTTTTTTTTGACAGTTAAATTAAGTGAAAGCCTTGATGTATGTTTTATATAAAGTGAAAATAGATGTTTTTAAAACTAATTAAATGTTGTATGGAATTTTAATCGATTTGAAATTTATTTGACAGTTGAATCACATGAAAATCTCAATATTTCCTTTAAATAAAGTAATAATAGATGCTTTTGACATCGATAAAATGTTGTATGGGATTTTTAGCTTTTCTTGTGGAAATACATTCGGTTTCTTTGTATAATACATATAGAGAACGACTACTGGAAAAGTAGTGGTTACTCTGAAATAAAATTAATGCTGAAGCACTAATCTTTTTCCATTGTCAGTGGTGATTAGTGCTTTTTGCATTTTTCTATAATAATCAATGTTACTTTTAGTATTTCTACCATGGCAAATAACACAAAAGCAACATCAATATGTAGATATATATACATAAGCTTTCCTCCTGTAAAAAATAGAAAGATCTACTTACCTGGAACTCAAGATTCAAGGCTTCAAATCTCCTTAACAAGAGGTAACCACCAACCACATCCAGTAGCCAATTTCAATTATAAAACTTCAATGTGAAAATATTATGAATTCCTATAAATTTGTTGATTATTTGACAGCTTGGCAAAAGAAAAACAAGTATTTGTTCTTTATATAAAGGTGAAATGCTCGTTTTTAGGTATTTTAAAATGTTGTATGGGATTATAATCTTTCTTTTAATTTGGCGATTAATCCTAAATCTGCAGGTAGCCAATCGACTGAATCTAATGTTTTTTTAGTAAGCCATTTTGCAGATTCATGTTCTAATAGTGTTAGCTTTCCTTCAAGAATTGTACAAATGAAACATTCCATGGATAGGTGGAAGTTTGGATAGTCGTATTCGACTGTATCAAAGTATTCTTCGACTTGAATGGTTGTATCTAATTCTTCTTTGATTTCACGAACAATCGCTTGTCTACTTGTTTCATTCGGTTCTACTTTTCCGCCTGGAAATTCCCATCCGTCTTTGAATTCGCCATAGCCTCTTTGGGTGGCGAATATTTTATTACCATCTTTAATAATGGCGGCTACTACGTGTATCGTTTTCAAAAAATCACTCCTCTACAATATATCGATAAATGCCTTCTCTTACGGTTGTATCTAATTGCCATAAGATTTCAACAGCTGTTTTTTGTGTGTTTGGCATCATAAACTGTTTGGTTTTTTCTATCTCTGCTTGCATGTTACCTAAATAATAGAATTCTTTACTTGTCTTATCATCTTTGTTTTTTCGCACAAACAAATGAACTTCAATACCTCTTTCTTTGGCATATAAGAAGTTTTGTACGTCATCACTACTAGTGGTTCTTCCGGATTTGGATATCGCAATCAATTGACTTTCATTGATAAAATGATCTTCATATTTGATTGTATCTTGAATATCATTTGCCTTGTCATAATTGATAAAGACAGGGAATGTTTTGGTTGTTTGATCATATTTATATCCGCCAATATTTAATGGAACTTCATTGTGTTGCCAATTTAATAAGCGACATGCATCTTCATATGTATATTTTTGGTAGAGTACAAAGTTTGTATCTTTATATGTATTCTTATAATGTTTATTATATTGATCCAATGCATATTCAATAATTTCTTTTACCATGGATTTGAATTCGTCATTTTCTAGACATGTCTTAAAAGTTTTTGAAATTTTCGTATCTTCAATAAAAATACAATCTTTAAAAGTATTCTTTCCAGATCCCGTTGGAAATTCGTTGGTAAAGATATTGAATACATTTGTTTGAGATATGTCATTTGGGAATATATAATCTTTATCATCGATTAAATCGTTTAATATTTCGAGTTCAATCTTTCTTTTTCCATTGGCTAGTTTTGTACAAATAAATTTAATAAAACTTTCTTCAAGTCCATTCAATCGTACTTTATAATCCTTTTCGTATTTCTTTAAAAAGGCATAGTAAGATCCTAATGATTTGTTGTCGAAAATTCTTTGTACTTCAATTTCTCCATAAGTTTCAAAATCCATTAAAGTAGGTATTCTTCCAAGTTTATTCTTTAGATTTTTATAACTGTCCTTAATGAGTTTGATATCCGCAAAGTTGGCTGTATCAATCGACGCAAAGATTTGTTTTTTACTGATTTCATCAAAGTGAATCGTACTTGATCCTGGAATGATTCTTTCACCTTCTAATACATAGCGTCTTATATTGTCTTTATTGTAAGAACGATCTCCAGATAGGGCGATTGGAATCATAAAGTTGTTTTTGTAGTTTCCAATGAAGTCTAGAATGACAACATATTCTTTGTCTTGTGATTTTCTTAATCCTCGACCTAATTGTTGCACAAAAACGATAGGCGATTGTGTGGGTCTTAAAAGGACAACTTGATTGATTTCAGGAATGTCGACACCTTCATTAAAAATGTCTACAGTTAATATGTATTGTAGATAGTCACTTCTTGTATTGGATACTAAGCGATCAATCGCATCTTCTCTTTTTTCTTGAGAATCCTCTCCACTCAGAGCTAGGGTTCTATAGCCTCTCAAATTTAATCTTTCACTAAGAGCAGCCGCTTCTTTTTTGGAGCTGCAAAACATGAGTCCTTTGACTCTTTCTCCGCTATAGCCATAATAATTAGTTTGTTTGATAATGTAGTCAACTCTTTGATTGGATGTTAAATAGTTAAAATCCGTAAAATCCGTTTCATTTCCGTCTGTTAAAAAGTCGGTAATGCCAAAATAGTGGAATGGACATAATAAGTTTTCTTCTAGAGCTTGTTGAAGACGTATTTCATAGGCGATATTATGGTCGAAGGCTGCATATACATCAAAGTCATCGGTTCTTTCTGGGCTTGCGCTCATTCCTAACCAGAATTTTGGTTTAAAGTATTCCATGATTTCTTGATAGCTTTTAGCTCCAATGCGGTGTGCTTCATCAATGATGATGGTATCAAATGTATCAGGGGCAAAACTTGAATACACTTCTTTTTTAGACATCGTTTGCATCGTTGCGAACAAGTAGTCTACATTGGTATCTTTACTATTTCCAGATAAAAGGCCAAATGTTTTTGTATCTTTAAATACATTTTTGTAGCTTTGAAGAGCTTGTTTGGCAATTTGTTCTCTATGCACTAAAAATAGGGCTTTTTTTGGATTTTGGTCTTGAAGTGCAAAGGCAGAGGCATAGGTCTTACCGGTTCCGGTAGCTGAGATTAAAAGTGCTTTCGATTCATTTGAATTGCGAATGTTTCTAAGACTTGAAATAAAAGCCTGTTGCATAGAATTTGGGATCAGTTGTTTAGAAGGTAATTTAATTTCTTCTTTTTGTTTCACTTTTTTGTATTCTTCATAATGCATTCTATAAGCACCAATAAATGCATTGTAGGAATATGTATTTGGATGATTCCATAATTCTTCAAATTCATCTAACATTTCGGAAACGAATTCTCCGGATTTTGTGGACACAATTTTTGTATTCCATTCACGATTTGTAGTAAGTGCTGTATTTGTCATATTACTAGAACCTATAAGGATCTTATAGATTTCATTTGATTGAAAGATATATCCCTTGGTATGAAAGCCATTCTTTGAGTCGGGTACTAGGTACATTTTAAGTTCAATATTTGAAAATGTAGCGAGTTTATCTAATGCTTTTGGATCACTAAAAGCTAAATAGTCCGTTGTTAGAATTTTACCTTTGATGCCTTTATCTTCTAAAGTACGAAGCGTTTGAAGTAAGGGGGTAATACCTCCCATCGTAATGAAGGCTACACTGATTAAAAAGGAGTCGCAGTGTAATAGTTCATCTTCAATGGTGCTTAATACTTTTCTTCCATTCTTATAATCGTTTGAAATAAATTGAGGTCGATATAATACGTTGGAAGATATATTTTTGTCTAGAAATGCGGTGGATAATCCGCTTTGTATATTTTGATAGTTCATACCCAACATTATACCAGCATTAAAATGAAATCATAGATCGAAAAGGTTATAATAACAGTATAAGACCAGAGGTATAGGGAATGGAAAATATAATAATTTCAAAAGAGTTTCTAGATTGGTATGAATATTATAATGAGTGTAAAGAAAAGTATTCAAGTTTAGTAAATGATGTAGAGGATAAATTGATTTGTGGTGAATATAAAGATATTGAACTTCCCTTTTCAAATATGAACACGAATAATTTGAATCGTGATATATCGAGCTTAGAAAAGATTCAAGTGCTTATGATGCAGGGGAGTACAAGTCAGATTAATGTAGAAATAGAGCTTGTAAAGGAGAAGATGTTTGAATCTTGTTGGAATGTGAACTTTGGCATATTGTGCAATTCTTTGGCGAGTACGCTATATCGTATAATTTTGGATTCAAGTAAAACAAAGAAACATATTGAGGATGTTTCTAAACAATGTAAAGAAAACGAGTTCTATGTTTCTGTTTGTTTAAGACATTTTTATGCGTCTATTTGTGAAGAGTGTATTAAGGGATATAGTTCGTATGAGTTTGTTCAATCTGTTGATTCTTTAATTGAAGAAGATAAGTTTAGTGAAGCTTGTAGTTTTTGTCCAATCTATGAAGAAATTTATATCCAAGCAAATGAAAAGGGATTGCTTTCAAAAGAATTAATACAGGTAATGCAGCAGTATGGTGTGAATGTACCTGTTTCAAAGAAGAAGGTGACAAAGCAGCTGCAGGTACCTGCTTCTGTAAAGAAGAAAGAAACACCGAAAAAGTCAAAATTAGATATAGAAACGCGTAAAAAGATTGTAGGGGATGGCGTTAAGAAAATCTTAGATATGAGTGATGAGGAGCTTATATCTCGTTATGATGGTAAGTCAGAGGATGAGGTTCAAGAAATGCTTTATGAGGAGCCTTGGTGCGAGAATGAATATTTTGATGATGATCTACTTGCGTTTCTTAGCGTATTAACATGTATGAGTTTTGATTTTGAGAATGTCTTTATTAATTGGTTAGCTCATTTTATATTTATAAGATTGCTTGATATACATAAGAAAGTGGTGGTTGAGCCATCTAAAATGGTGAAGACAACTCCACCTAAAGTACAATCTTCAAAGGTTCGTAAGGTAAATCAGGGTGGCACCTCATCTAATAAAAGTGTGACGAGATCCCCAAAGATTCGCAGTGAGCATGTGAGTCAATCTTCTAGAAATGTAAATCAAGCCAGGGCTTCAGTAGCTATTAAACAGGAGGAAACATCAAATGGTAAGGGTGGAATTATTTTCTTGATCATTATTGGACTTCTGTTTGGATATGGATATATTTCTTTGAAAAAGGAAGAGGCAGAATGGGATATGGCACAGGAGCAGTATCGTATTGAGAGTAGGCGGAAAGCTGAACAAAATGAGTTTAAGGTAAGGGAAGAAAAACGTAAAAAGAAGGAGGGGCAAAGTTCAAACTCATCATCATCTTCTTCGTCCTCATCTTATGATGAAGGAAGTGATGATGCATATTCTGGTGATTATGATGAGAATCGTTACGATAACGATGAAAATTATCGTGATGGTGTAGATGATATGTTGGATGAACTGGGAGAATAAAGAAAAATACAGTGAAAGACTTATTGAATATTTGTATACTCATGAGTAGTATACTTACGAGTATACAAATTTATTAACAAATGATAATTTAGGCATCTGTTTAGGATAGGTGCTTTTTTTGTTGATGAAAAAAAGAAGTGCAACAACACTTCTTATAATAGAGATACCATGATTTTAATGAAATCATCATAATCTGTAGCATGTAGTATTTTTTTTACGTTTTCCGGTTCACTTAAAATCATTGTGATTGGATCATAGATTTCATTAAATATGTAGCGTTCATTTTTATTGAAGCATATCATAATGACTAGATTTACAGGGTGTTCATTCCATGATATTGGATTTTCACTAATTAATATGTTGATACCCGTTTTATTGGCATGCATTTTCATGGCGTGTGGAATCGCAAAATTTCCAAATGCGGTAGAAGACATTTTTTCTCGTTCTAATACTTCATCTTTAAAATGAGTGTCTACATAGTCTAACTTCACAAGCTTTTTTACCATGTAATTAATACATTTTTCATGTGTGTCTAAATTGTTTTTTCTTTCAAATAGTTCTGGAGATAATAACTCTTTTAAGTGTTTTTCAAATTCATTTTTCTTTTTTTGTGTTTGAATTTCAGAAATACGATTCCTTAAATTTGAGATATCACGATCATTTAGTATGATATTGATTCGTATTGTTGGAATTTGAATAGGAGTTGCCAAAGGGATCGTTGTGATAACTAAATCGATGTCATTGACTTTATCAATTTGACTTTCATCTGTAAGAATGTTTGTGATCAACAAATCATTTTCAAAATCATTATAAATGGCATCTGTAATTCTAGAATTGATTCCATAGTAGTTAGGACAATATAAAACTGCTTTTACTTTTGAAGTTAAATTCTTTTGTGTTTCTAATGCACTTCCTAAATGAAAGGCAATATAAGCTATTTCATCATCATTAATCGAAATTCCTGTTTTACTCTTAATGGTTCTTGCCAAGTTGACAGAGGCATCATAAATTAAAGGACAAGATAATTTAATACTTTCAGTTAATGGGTTTTTACTAAAGTAGTTATTTTTGGATCTAACTAATAAGTTTTTGATGTGAAGGGCAAAACGAATTAAGAATTCTTGTTCACTTAAGTCAATATAGTAGAATGCATTAATATCATTGATTAATTCTTTGACAAGTTCTAAACATTCTTTTCCTACAAATTGCTCTAAGTTATTGGCATCAATACTTTGATAATCAATATTTGTTGCTCTAGAAATAATTAAAAGTGTCATTTCATAAATTTCAGCATCACTATATTGAATGTCAAATTTTTCTTCTAAACGTTTTGCGAGTTCTTTAGACATTTCATATTCGTGTAAACGCACAGCTGGCAAAGTATCTACCTTCGTAGTGTTGATATTGTTATTGCGAATTCGATCAACGGCAATTGTGATGTGTAAAATTAAATTAATTAGGGAATAGTCATTCACAAAGTAATGGTATTTATCAAATATTTCTAAAACAGTACTACGAATGTAATGTATATCAATATTCGTAAAGGCTTTTTGAAGAGAATCAATATTCACAAAATTGACATTACTTTCTTTATAAAGAATGGAACTTAAAAGTTTTCGTTTATTCTTTTCTAAACCAATACATTTGATGGAATCGGATTTTGTTTCGAGTTCTAAATCATATTTTTTAAGCTTTCTTTTTACTTTATTTAATTCTACTTTTAATGTAGACATAGAAATATATAATTCATCACATAATTCATATAAATCTAGGGAATGATTGATTTTTTCATCTTTTCCAGTATTATGATGAATCAATTTGTTGATGATATAGAATACGCGTTCTTGTGATGTTTGGGGAATATGTTCATTCGAAGTATTAAATAAAGAAAGGGCTTGATCGACATTTACAGAGTATCCTTCATTTGAGGATGTTAATAAATTTGGATATTCTTCATTTATTTCTTTGGCATAATTTTTGATTGAACGTACAGAAACTTGTAATAGCTCAGCCAGTTGATTTGAAGTTTTTGGTTGTGATTCTAATAAGTGTTTTATAAGCTTTTCTGAATTCGGCCTCATGGTGTATCCCCTTTCAAAATAAAGAATATAAATTGTTTCTTTCATATTATATAGTTTACAATATGAATAATCCAACAAAAAGTTGCACGGGTGCAGTGCAATTAATTATCTGCACCTTAGGGGTGCAAATGTTGAGTAGAATTAATATTGTTTCTCTTGCATAATGTCAGTGTCGACAAACAAACAAAGCAAAAAAGCTAATGAAAGGAATGAATTATAATGAAAAAATTAAATGTTTTATTGGTATGTGGATCTGGTGCTAGTTCTGGATTCATGGCTGCAAACATGAGAAAAGCAGCTAGTAAACAAGGATTGGAAATTGATATTAAGGCTCGTAGTGAATCTGAAATTGAAAACTACATTGATGAAATCGATGCTTTAATGGTTGGACCACACTTGGCTTACATTTTAGATGAAGTAGATGAATATACTCATGGAACCAATGTAAAGGTTATTCTAATGAAGGCTGATTATTATTCAACATTAAATGGAGAAAAAGCAATTGCTCATTTAATGGAAGAAATGAACAAGTAGAAAAAATAAATTATAGGAGAGTATTTTGATATTATGCAAAAGTTAATTAATTGGTTAGAGACAAGTTTTGCACCCAAGATGAATAAAATTAATCATAATGTTTGGGTTGTAACACTTAAAGATTCTGTAATGCAGATTTTACCATTTATCTTGTTGGGTTCTGTTTTCTGCGTTGGTGCTGTTGTTGAAAATTATGTTACTTTACCGTTCTCATTCTGGACTCCATTTGGATGGACAATGGGTATGGTTTCAGTTCTAGTCGCATTCTTGATTCCATTTAATTTCTGTGAAAAGAAACGTTTAAGAAAACAAAGATTAATTGCAGGCGCTACTGGTTTGATTTTCTTCTTTATTTCTATTACTCCAGAAATCGTTGCTGAAGGTGAAGCAGGATTTGGATCAAGTGCTTTTGGTGCAGGTGGTATGTTCTGTGCAATGGTAACAGGCATGATTACATGTATTGTATTTAACTTATTTGGAAAGTTCTCATTCTTTAAAGAAGATAGTGCAATTCCTGATTTTGTACGTCAATGGTTTGATGCTTTATTGCCAATTGGTTTAATTATTTTTTGCGGATTCATTGTTGTTCAAGTATTAAATATAAACTTATATCAAATCGTTACAGGTTTCTTTATGCCACTTCAAGCTATTTTGAATACATGGTACGGATTTATTCTTTCAGGTATGATTTATTGTTTCGTTTACTCTATGGGTATTTCTTCTTGGGTGTTAACTCCAGCTACAGAACCAGTAAAATTAGCGACAATTGCAAAAAACTTAGCTTTGGTAACGGCTGGTACTGCAACAGTTGCGAATATGGGTATGTATACTGAAACATTGATGTATACTT
>ENA-UOJO01000442-UOJO01000442.1-human-gut-metagenome-genome-assembly--contig:-P57-NODE-442-length-66374-cov-10.745066_pt1 | contig 66374 bp, 56 predicted proteins | sample MGYA00242351_ERZ723898 | MGnify/ENA metagenome assembly ERZ723898 | reverse complement strand
AGAAGTGTGTGACCGCGCTATGCAGCCCCTCCTTATGGACGCCTCTTTCTTCAAAATCTAATAACTTCATTCTCACCTCATTTTACTCCCTCCCTCAAAAATTTTTAAAACCATTTTTCTATTTTTGATAGAATACATGAAAAAAGTTCGTAATACCAATTGTAATTACAAAGCCACTCAGATGCATCGAGAGAAGCCATCGGCATAACAAAGCGGATGGGGAAGGATATGGAACTTATGAAAATAGGGAAAAAAAATTATATTAAACAACTTCGGCTTCATAATGAAAAGGCACTTGCGGAAATGATAGAAAAAGAAGTCAATTCAGAAGTAGAAAATTGGACAAAATACAGACTCCTTCTCCGATAAGGACACTCTCGAAGTTGAATGTTCTATGGAAAATCTGACGGGTTACAAGGATGACGAGTGGGATAAAAACGGGGATTATAAAAGTACAGGAACTGTGGATGGTGAGTGGAAACTGAGCTTTCCTGTGACAGTAGACCGATCGTCAAACATAACATATCAAGTAAACAAAGAAGATCATGGAGTAAAGGTCTGTGATGTTGTGAAAACAAAAGCCGGGCTGGTACTTACAATAGAAACTCCTGATTTTACAAAAAAACCTTATAACGATCCGTACAATGATCCTGACCTGGCAGTTGTCGATGCTGATGGAAAACCTCTGCAATGGCTGTATGGTGGAATTTATAAACAAAATGCTGATGGAACAGCAACTTATAAAATTATGGTGCTTTATGCCGTTTTCTCTTGCAGTACCAAAAGAAATCATACCACAAAAGCACAAGCACTACCCCTAAAACCAATGCCCTCACCAACAATGGCATATGCCCATCTCCCAATCCGAACTCTATAACAAAAAACAGTGATATTGCAATCCACAGCCCAAACCAGCCCCACAAAAACACTTTTTGATTTCTGACCTTATGAAACAAAAGCTGAAAAAGCGGATCTCCACTTACTTTATAAAACTCACTGTATTCTGAGAAATCGCAGACAAGTTCCTCCAACTCGGCAAAGCGGTGTCCCTTTTTCTCTTCTTCTTTTACATAACTGAGATAAAAATCTATATTTTGTCCATCATACGCATGGTCTGCGACCAGTTTTCGGCATAAATCCATAGATCCCTGAATTTCCTGCTGTTTGTGCTGTAACTCCAACAACTGCTGCTGGACCATCTCCTCCAAAGAGTTCTGTCCATCCAGCACACATGCTATTTTTTCGAGTGGCATATCCATCTTTCGATATAGAATAATCTGCTTCAGCCGCTTTACATCCTCTTCCGTATAATCCCGATATTTGCTCTGCTCATTTCGTTTTGGCTCAATCAGTCCCTTTTTTTCATAAAACCGGATATTGCTGATACTTAATCCGGTCTGTTCCGCTACTTCTCCAATTTTCATATATACACTTCCATTCATAGAAAACTTAACACTATTCATCTGGCTGACACTATCCTGGCTTTGTCTGTTATCTCTTTCGGAAAATCCATCATTTCCATGAGATCGATTGCATTGGTTCTGACAGCAATTCCCTGTTTCATTTTGTAGGGAAAAATAATATCTTTCCCACATATCTGACTGTCAAAATAATAAGTTTCATACAGATCTTCTTCAGCTTTCACCAATTCCAGATCATGTGTTGCGACCAACAAAAATCCCGGTTTTTGCGCCATGTACGAAAGAATCGCTTTCGACGCTCCCAACCGTTCCCGCGTATTGGTTCCCTTTAATATTTCATCGATTACAAACAGTACCGGTTCTCCCTTTTCGATCTCATCAAGCATCCGTTTGAGATATTTCATTTCCCGCATATAATAACTTTCTTTCTGCACCACATCATCCCGAAGTGCCATAGAAGTCATTACTTTTATTGTAGGCATTTTTACATTTTTTGCAACACAGGTATGGATCGTCTGTGCCAGTATGACATTGATCGCGACAGCTTTCATAAAGGTAGATTTGCCGGATGCGTTCGCTCCTGTAAAAATAGCGCCTTTTCGCAATTCTATGCTGTTTGCAACACCATCGTCCATAAGCGGATGACAAATTTTCTCCAGCCTTATGGACCCGGATTTTTGTATCATGGGGCTGCACCAGTTTGTCAGACTTTTCCGGAAAGAAGCGATTGCAATGTCCGTATCAACATCCCCCACAAATTCATATAATTGTAAAGTTTCTTTTCTGCACTTTCTCAGGGCTTTTTCTATATGGCAGAATGCCACAATATCATATAATGTAACACCTGCAAGATAATCCTGCACAATAGCAGTCAGATCTCCTGTGACACTTTGATATTTTCTTGCCTGCCAACGCCCCATCTGTTTCGCCAGCTTCCTTGTTTTCTCCAGCGCCTGCAAAATTTCTTCGTCTGCATACAATTGGTTACCTTCGAAGCTTTTTATCATCCAATTGCAAAAATCCAATGCCACTTTCATATTTGCCACTGCAAACAGATTTCCTTCATATTTGTTTTTGGCATGCAGATAAATAAGCAAATTGACTGTGGCAACGACAAGAAGTCCTATCGCCCATACATTGCTTCTCGCCAAAACAGTTCCTGCCAGACAAATGACCAGCAGCACCTGCTGCAAGTACAGCCCGATACATGAAGTAACCGGCCAATTGATTTCATCCATCAGAAACAATGGCAAATAATAATTTTCTTTTTGTTTCCCGATATGTGAAAGCTTTTCTTCCACTTTGATGCGGGATGATTCCTGACACGAAAAAAACGCAATTCGTTTTTCCATCCTCTGGAGTTCCTGTCTGTTTTTACAGCCATGAAGCCGATGATATAAAATCTGTTCTCCCATGTATGTTCTCGTATGATTGATCCGTGCAAATACACGATCCATCTCCAGATCATTCCATGTCACATCATCGACCCATTCCTGATTGAAATCTTTTCTTCGCCTTTGCTCATACATTTCAATTTCGTGCATGCGAAGCTGTAAAGATTCCCAGGTTTCCATATCCATTGGATTTTTTCCGAATTGCGTTTTTATTCTATTTTTCTCTGACCACCGGTTCATAAGTTACCTCCATTTCCAGAATTCTGGTCAGAATATAAACCATGAACCAGGGTGAGAGTCAAGAATTATTGCATTTTCTTCCCTTCTTCCGCGAAAGACCAGCTGTAAAGTCTCTCCACTGCGATATTTCATCGAATTGGTGATGATCTGCCGCAAAATAAATTCCATCCATTTGGGATCTGCATGATACTCCAATCAATTTGTATTTATTCCTCTGCATAATCCGCACGTTTCCGGTATACCATGCGCCGCACAAAATAATAGCAGATCACCTGCATCACGATCGTTGCAATCCACGATCCCGGATAGGAAATAAACAAAAAATACAGTGATCTATGTGTTGGAAACAGTCCATAGATCCATATGATTCTTGTTCCTACCGTACCAATAACCGAAAGGATCATCGGCACCATGGAATATCCCATTCCACGCAACGCACCCGGAAACAGATCCATAATTCCACACAGAAAATACGGAACCGTCGTAATCGAAAGAATCTCCATCGCACTCTCGATTACCTTCGGGCTCTTGGTATAGATCTTAAGAATCTGCGGTCCGAAAATATAAAATCCGCATCCCAAAACCAAGGCAATTCCCATCGTCAGGATCAGACAGTCTTTCAGCACGCGGTCCATTCTTTTATACTTTCCGACACCAAAATTCTGGCTTGTAAAACTCATACATGCCTGTGTCACCGAGTTGATGGACATGTACAAAAAGCCTAACAGGTTGTTCGCAGCCGTATATCCTGCCATCTCTGTAGAACCAAACGAATTTACCGATGACTGTAACAATGCATTGGAAAAGTTGATGACCGTACTTTGCAGACCTGCCGGTATACCAACCTGAAAAATCTGCTTTACATAAACGCCTTTGATACATAATTTTGAAAAGCGAAGCTGATAACTTCCCTCTGTGCGATAAAGGCAGCGCAAAACCAGAATACAGGAAAGACACTGTGAGACAACTGTTCCGATGGCAACACCCGCCACGCCGAGATGCGCACCTATTACGAGTGTCAGATTTAACGCCGCATTTACCACTCCGGAAATGATCAGGAAAATGAGCGGCCGCTTGGTATCTCCTACCGCCCTCAAAATTGCTGCGCCATAGTTATAAAGCATAAAAAACGGCATTCCAATAAAATAAATACGCATATAAAGGGTAGACAGATCAATGACATCCGACGGTGTTCCCATCAGTTGTAATGCGCCATAGGAAAAAACAATGCCGACAATCCCCATAACAATTCCACTGATTAAAGCCAGCGAAATCGCTGTATGTACTGTCTCTGACATTTCTTTATCCCTGCCTGCTGCATAGAAACGGGCTGCAATAACATTGGCTCCTAACGAAATTCCGATAAACAGATTCGTAAACACATTGATGAGTGCAGTTGTTGCACCGACTGCCGCCAGCGACTGCTTTCCGCTGAATTGTCCAATGACAACAATATCCACCGCATTGAACGTAAGCTGCAACATTCCTGAAAGCATAAGCGGCAATGCAAAGGATATCAGTTTATCCATGATCGTTCCATTGCACATATCAATCTCATATTTATTCTTCTTCAAACTTCGACACCTCTTACGAAATAAAGTCTTTGCATCCAATATGCCTACGCAATTTTACACCCTTTATCCCATAATGTCCAGTTTTGCCTTTCAAAGCCAGCTTTGACCTAAAATGAAATTTTAGGCAAATATCATTCCACAAATTTATCCATTGCGGTTCAGAATATTTAATTGAAAATCCTCAGTTCGGAAAAGGTTCGTTGCACAATGATTACGGCAGAGGTTTTTACTGCACCGAAAACATCGAATTAGCAAAAGAATTGATATTACACATTTTATTGATACCATCAATGAATTATGGGATAATTATTACAAAGAAACCAACCTCAAACGACTCCGGAAATCCGCGGCGGTCTCTTATTATATCTGAAAACGGTTAGTTATCCGCGCAAACTATTATTTTAATTGCGTTTCTACTCATCTTCCTATCCTCAAACTTCATTGAATGGGAAATCACCAATATCTCAAGTTTTGTACAGTCATCGCTCGCTTAATTCATCTGTTTGCCCTTTTTAATCTTGTTCAATTATTCCAATTGTAAAACTTTACATTCATTATAATACCCCGTTCTCATCCAATTATCTCCTGCATATGCACCCGACTGAGAACTTGGATACCACTTTCCATCCTTATCAATTGGTATTCCTCCTACATGCAGACATTTTGAAACAAAATTTGCACAATCACTTCCCATACCATTAGCACTCGAAAATTCAGGGGCATCTTTTGCGTGATCTTTTGCATATTTTACTGCCGAATTTTTATTATATGAAACACTCCTAATATTAAAAGTATCAATTAAAGATTCGTAGTATTACCCTCCGCTCTCTATTTTCCTTCTTACACAAATAAGAACGATATTATTATCCGTTTTGTTACACATCACGCCATCGGTTTTTCCAAAATCTGAATCACCGTATTTCCTTTCATTTTCAGGAAAAACGGCATTCCCGGTTTTGCATCCGTATAAGTTTCCATATATTTTTCAAAAATCATTTTATCTTTTGTTACTACACGAATATCGGCATCTGTTCCCCCAAATTCTCTTGTCCAATCCAAAAAGGAGTACTCCGTCTGATCTGTCAATGTTACATCCTCTGTTTTTTCTTCCTTATTGTATATATAATATCCGTCAGGCATATCGTCATCCGTGTGTTTGTAACTTGCCAGTCGATCACTGTCCCCGGAACTGATATACTCCACGGGATCGATGACCAGTGTATTTCCATTGATTTCCTTTATATAAGCGCAGAGTTCTGTTGTATCCTCCTTCATACTGTCTGCAGTTTCTGTCTCCTCAGCTTTTTCTGTAACTGTCTGTTTTCCACATCCTCCAAGTCCTGAAATGCACGCACACATCATAAGTAAAATCCATCTCTTTTTCATCATTTTCTCTCTCCTTTACCAGATCCAGTGTTTATATATTTTTTCAATTTCTTCTTTTTGGATTGTATCTCCAGCCAGCACATATACGCTGTTTCCATATTCCCCATATGCCCAAAATGTCTCATCCGTATACTGATATAGAAAAACAGTCATTCCGTTTATTCTGATTTGTTCCACAGAATTATAATTTGTGTCAAAAATCATTTTCTCATTTGTCACAATTGTTTGCTGGAAAATCAAATGCTTTTTGTCATTTCCATATTCCAAAACGGATGTGGTATCCGTAATTTTTTCTTCGTTCAGCCGATAGTTGTCTGGAATATACTGCGGTTTTAAAATAGCATCGGAAATCTTCTCTTCGTCCGATTCATAAGAGTAAATACTGATGTTACCATCCAGCACCATTTTTATCGTATGAAAAAACCGTACCCGGTAAGCCTCCACACTCATCGTGACGGTGAGTGCTCCCACAAGCATCACAACCGCTGCTGCCGCAATTTTCTGTGTGATTTTCTTCAACTGTTTTTCGGCATACATATACTTTTCTTTCTGTATCAGCCGCTTCATACGCTTTCTGAATTTGTCTGAAAAAACGTAATCTTTTTGCGTGCACACTTCCAGTTGCCGTACCATTGCTGCATCAACGATCGGCATTTTTTCATAAAGCCATTCGTCCGTTACTTTCATTCGGTATCTCCCTTCTTGATTTTTTCCAGTTCTTTTTCAATTAGCCGTTTTCCTCTGGCAATCCGCTGCCGTATCGTCCCCTCCCGAAGTCCGCATATTCTGGCAATCTCCCGGTTTTCCAGATGTGCGGAATATTTTAACAGAAATATATCTCTGTATTTTGGTGGAAGATTTTTTAAAATATCTAACACTCCATGTTCTTCCTCCGGTGCCATATAAGTAAGCTGCCCGGTTTCTTCTGGAAGTTCATCCATATAGATTTCCCTGCTTTGTAACCGGTTTCTTCTGCGGTAAAGATCAATGGCTGCATGTTTTGTAATCGTAATCAGATAACGTTTCGTGGCAGTCTCCTCCGGCTGTCCGACGTTTTCCATATGTTTTGCCACCCGTACAAATGCTTCCTGCACGGCATCTTCTGCCAACTGGTAATCATGCAGAATATCCGCCGCCACTTTCAACATCAGATAACGATAGTTTTCGTACAGGATCACAAATTTTCGTTTTTCTTCGGGTGTGTCCACCATCATCAGTAAAATCACGCGCGTTCCTCACTTTTGTTTTGTCTCTGCTAACTATAACGAACCTGTCGGTTCCATTGTTACATATTTTCAGACAAAAATAAAAGACATCCGGATTCCTTCCATTTGTCCATTGAAAAAGTATCGCTGTAGCGATATTCTCGATTTTGCCGCCAATACCCGCGATCTAGACATTGATGTCGTAAAATTTGCGCGTGTCTTAGGCTGTAAAACAGAAGACTTGTTACAAATATAGTAAAAACCGCCGCGGAAATCCGCGGCGGTCTCTTTTCACACTTATATAAAATGAAATTATTTGCCCATCTCAGCCTTTAAAACAACTCATGCATCAATCAAATAAAGAATATTCTTTTTCTGCCCCCGCATTTGATACTACACATAACAATGCCCCATAATTTGGAGTAACATTTTTGTTAATGGCAAGAAAACACGTTTCTCCTTCACCTATATGATACACATCGCTTACGCTGTAATATTCTGCGGTCTCCACCCCCATCGGTTCTGTTTTCGGATTCCAGCTTTCTTTTTTATCTAATTGATTCTTTTGTTGTTTTGTTTTCAAATCATACTGCAACTGTTTTTCATTATCACTTAGCTGGATATACCGTCCATCCTTCGATACATGAATAAATGTTGCATCATCTCCCTGTAATCCCTTAAAATGATTTTTTTCAAAATCAACATAATCCGTCAGGTCTGAAGAGGAAAGATCATAAACATACACCCCCATATTGTCATAAACAACTAATTGTCCCTTTCCGACATAACCAATTTTAGGCATTGTATCATCAAAATTTAAAGTTGATTTATAACTTGCAAGCCTTGCAAGTTCTTTCGAATCAACATTATTCAAACCAATTTTTTTATAAAGAAAACTTCCAAATAATACTACTAATAACAATCCACTGGCAACAACTATATATATTGTTTTTGGGCAGCTATATTCTTTCCCAATATTTTTAATCCGCATCTTCAATGTACTCCTTTCGCAAATAAAAGGTCGCATAGCTGATACATATTTTAATCTACCTTTATCACATAACCGAAGTAATGTTCTGGCATAAAATTTTCTTTCCTCCATTGATGTATTTTGTAATGTCTGTTCATCACAGGCCATTTCTATATCTTTATTTACTCCAAAATAAATTAACCAACATAAGGGATTATACCAATTTAAAGCAAGAGCTATATAATACAACATCATCAATAGATAATCTTTGCGTTTTATATGGGTCTTTTCATGCTGTAACACTATCTGCCGTTGCTCTGGACTCAAATCAAATGGCAAAAATATTTTTGGTTTAACTAAGCCGATAACACAAGCCATGCTTTCTTTCCACTCATAGATTTCATCCTGTGAAGATATCTTCTTTGCATTCTTTGTTCTTCTACAAACAGCAATCCTCTGTATAATATAATATACAGCAAAAACCAAAAGACCTATATACCACAATATCATAAGAATATTTATATTCTTCTTTTTTCCCATGTATGGTTTCGATGTATTTTCATCTTTTGGAAATATTTGCAAAGAATTATCACTTTTCATTTCCTGTGCAGAAAGATTTTCATTCTTTTCAACAAATGTTTCCGAATACAAAATGCCATATTCCGTATATATAGATACCGGAAACAATAAACGTATCAAAAGTATCACCCACAACATTATTTTTATGTGATTAGACTGTTTTCTCAATAAAAATCTTATAAACAAAAATAGTATAATAACTATTATTGTTCCACTCAAAGAACCACTATAAAATTTAAAAAAATCATTCATGTAGTTCCTCCTTATATTCGTCTATTACTTTCTCCAATTCTTGAATATCTTCTCTTGTCAGATTTCTTTCTTTGATAAACGAAAGGACAAATTGCGGTAATGAATTTGAAAAATATTCCTTTATAACTTCTTTTCTCTGACCATTTTCATAATCTGCTCTTGATTTTAATACAGTAATAACTGCCTCTGAATTACAAACCATTTTTTTATCAACTAATTTTTTCAAATTAGTATAGGTTGTTGACTTTTTCCAATTAAACCGCTCTAAACATTCTTTAACAAGTTTATTTGAAGGAATTTGACCCTTCTCCCAAATTACTTCCATCAATTTTAATTCTGCTTTTGTCAAATAAGTTTTCATTTCTATCACCGTATTTATTATTTTACCTATTTATTTTTGGTCTAAACTACTTAGACTACTTTTAGTCTAAGTCATTTAAACCTGTTTGTCAAGTATTTCCTTACACAAAAAACCGCCGCGGAAATCCGCGACGGTCTGTAAAATTTTGTATATTTTCAAAATGTCCTAATTATTATCTGATTTTAAATATCCTGCAATCACATAGATCAGACCTATAAATGAAATCGCCCATCCGATGTATGTAAAGAAACCCGAAACGTCCCCAACACCACCAATAACAATTGCGATTCCAAACAATATGATAGCTATTCCCAGAATCATTTTTTTCATCACATCCACCAGCTTTCCTCTTCGTTAAATCACTCATAACGCAAAAAGAGACAAAACCGCCGCGTAAATCCGCGGCGGTCTCTTTTCACATCTTTATGTAAGATGAAATTATTTATTCTTCATTTCAGCCTTTAAAGCCTCTGTCAGAGCTGGAACGATCTTGTTCAGATCTCCAACGATACCATAATCAGCTACGGAGAAGATTGGAGCATCCTCATCCTTGTTGATTGCGATGATCAGGTCAGACTCTTCCATACCAGCTACGTGCTGGATTGCTCCGGAAATACCGATTGCAAAATAGATCTGTGGACGAACAGTCTTACCTGTCTGTCCTACCTGATAATCCTGTGCTAACCAGCCGTTTTCTACAGCGGCACGGGAACAGCTTACCATTCCGCCAAATACATCAGCGAGATCCTGCAGCATCTTGAAGTTCTCTTTGCTTCCAACTCCACGACCACCGGATACAAGAACCTTTGCATCCATGATGTTCTCTACATTTCCAACTGCCTTAACAACGTTAAGAATCTCAACGTAACGGTTGTTCTTCTCAAGTGTAGGATTGAACTCAATTACTTCTGCCTTGCGTCCAGCCTCTTTTGGAAGCTTCTGCATAACACCAGGACGAACGGTAGCCATCTGAGGACGGTTGTCCGGGCAGGCGATGGTTGCGATTGTGTTTCCACCGAATGCAGGACGGGTCATCAGTAACTGGTTGTGCTTCTGCTCGTCTTCCTTACCAGGAACTGCGTTGATTGGGAAATCACCGATCTCAAGCTTTGTACAGTCAGCGGTAAGTCCAGTTGCAACTCTTGCAGATACGGTAGGACCAAGGTCACGACCGATTGCTGTTGCACCAACTAACATAATCTCTGGCTTGTACTCATTGATGACTGCTGCAAGAGCCTGTGCATATGGCTCTGTACGGTATGTCTCAAGTTCAGGATTATCTACAACGATAACCTTGTCTGCGCCATACTCGCCTAATTCATCAGCTAATCCCTTAACGTTAGATCCCAGAAGAACTGCTGTTACATCTGTACCTAAATCAGCTGCTAATTCTTTTGCCTTTCCGATTAACTCGAAAGCGATTGAGCTAAGCTCATTGTCTACCTGCTGTGCGTAGATATATACGCCCTTATATTCTTCTAAACCCATTTTTTTCACCACTTTTCTATATAATGTTAGATAATATGTTTCTCTTTGAACTTACCGATCAGATAATTTACGGACTCTGCTGGGTCAAGGTTTACTTTCTCTCCTGCTCCCTTAGGTACCTTATCAGATGCCTTAGCGATCTTTGTTGGAGAACCTTTCAGACCAAGGTTAGAATCATCTACATCCTTAAGGTCAGCTCTGCCCCATACAGTTACTTCTTTGTCACATGCATCGAAGATTCCACCTGGAGTCATATATCTTGGCTCATTTAACTCAGAAAGAGCGGTAATCAGGCAAGGCATTTTAGCCTTAACTTCATGATATCTGTCCTCATACTGACGCTTAACGATTACAGAATCTCCCTCAACCTTGATATCCTCAGCATAAGAGATTACCGGAAGTCCAAGATGCTCAGCGATCTGTGGTCCAACCTGTGCTGTATCACCATCGATAGCCTGACGACCTGTGATGATTAAATCGTAATCCAGGTTACGAAGTGCACCGGCAATTGTTGTAGAAGTAGCCCATGTATCAGCTCCACCTAAAACACGATCTGTAACAAGAATTGCATCATCAGCGCCCATAGCCATAGCCTCACGAAGAACGGCATCAGCCTTTGGAAGTCCCATGGTAAGAACAGTAACCTTTGCACCGTTCTGATCTTTAATTCTAAGTGCTGCCTCAAGACCAGCTTTATCGTCTGGGTTCATGATAGCAAGCATTGCAGCTCTATCGAGTGTTCCGTCTGCGTTGAACTTTACGCCGCCCTTTGTATCCGGAACCTGTTTAATACATACTACGATATTCATGTATTATCTATCTCCTTTTCTTCAATCTTGTTCTTTGATGTATCAGTGATACTATCTTAATAATGCTCCAGAGATAACCATACGCTGAACTTCTGAAGTTCCCTCGTAGATCTCTGTGATCTTAGCATCACGCATCATACGCTCTACGTCGTACTCACGGATATATCCGTAACCACCGAATAACTGAACAACTTCTGTTGTAACAGCCATTGCAGTCTCTGCTGCGAATAACTTAGCCTTAGCTGCTTCTACAGAATAAGTCTTCTGTGTAGCCTTAGCCATAGCTGCCTTGTAAACAAGAAGCTGAGCAGCTTCAATTCTTGCTGCCATATCAGCAATCTTGAACTGTGTATTCTGCTGCTGTGCGATAGAACGGCCGAACTGCTTTCTCTCTTTTGTATATGCGATACAACGATCCAAAGCGCCCTCTGCGATACCAAGTGCCTGAGCAGCGATACCGATACGTCCACCATCAAGTGTGTGCATAGCGATTGGGAAGCCTCTTCCTTCCTGACCGAGTAATGCATCCTTTGGGATTCTGCAATCCTCAAAGATCAGCTCGTATGTAGAAGATCCGCGGATACCCATCTTCTTTTCTTTTGTTCCGAAAGAGAATCCAGGAGCACCCTTCTCTACGATAAATGCGGAGAAGTTCTTCTTCTTTCTGCCTCTCTTATCTTCGGTAATGCTTGTGATTGCGATTACGATGTAAACATCTGCAACCTTACCATTTGTGATGAAACACTTAGATCCGTTCAGAACCCACTCATCACCATCTAATACAGCCTTTGTCTGGCAACCCTGTGCGTCTGTACCAGCGCCTGGCTCAGTAAGACCGAAAGCACCAATTTTCTCGCCCTTTGCAAGCGGTACTACATATTTCTTCTTCTGCTCCTCTGTACCGAATGTCATAATTGGATCGATACAAAGAGAAGTATGTGCAGATACGATAACGCCGGTAGTAGCACAAACCTTGGATAACTCCTCTACACACATAACGTATGTTAAAGGATCACATCCCTGTCCGCCGTACTCCTTTGGTACTGGAATTCCCATGAATCCATATTTTCCCATCTTTGCAACAGTCTCAGCCGGGAACTGTTCTGTCTCGTCAGTCTCCTGTGCAAGAGGTTTTACTTCTGTCTCAGCGAAGTCTCTGAAAAGACCGCGAGCCATCTCATGTTTCTTGTCTAAAGTAAAATCCATGATTTTAACACTCCTTAATTATGATTTATTTTTATTTATACTTTTCTACTGTGCGTCTACAGGTGTCTTTGTGCGGTCTGCATTGTAGATGTAGAATCCCTTACCAGACTTAGCACCAAGGTTACCACCACGAACCATCTTACGGATAAGTGGACATGCACGATACTTGCTGTCTCCTGTCTCATTGTACAGTACATCCATGATTGCGAGGCAGATATCAAGACCAATGAAATCACCTAACTCTAATGGTCCCATTGGATGGTTAGCACCAAGTTTCATAGCTGCATCGATACCAGCGATATCAGATACACCTTCCATCTTGATGAAAGCAGCTTCGTTGATCATTGGAATTAAGATACGGTTTACTACGAAACCAGCAGCCTCGTTAACCTGAACTGGAGTCTTTCCGATCTCTACAGCGATCTTCTTGATTGCTTCAACAGTCTCAGCAGGTGTGTTAACACCAGCGATAACCTCTACTAACTTCATACGGTCAGCAGGATTGAAGAAATGCATACCGATCATTGGACGTGTAAGTCCATTTCCGATCTCTGTGATAGAAAGAGAAGATGTGTTAGAAGCGAAGATACACTCTGGCTTAGCAATCTTGTCTAACTCAGAAAATGTTGTCTTCTTAACCTGCATATCTTCGAAAGCAGCCTCAACGATAAGATCGCAGTCAGCACACAGATTTTCTTTTAAACCTGGAGTGATTTTTGCAAGGATTGCATCAACCTTCTCCTGTGTCATTTTTTCTTTTGCAACAAGTCTTGCATATCCTTTTGCAATCTTGTCTTTTCCGCCTTCAGCCCACTCCTGCTTGATATCGCAGAGTGCTACTTCATATCCGTCAACCTGTGCGAATGCTTTAGCGATTCCCTGGCCCATTGTACCAGCGCCGATAACTCCAACCTTCATTTTTGTTCCTCCTAATATAAATATATTCACATTACAAGGGGATGCAATGCATCCCCTCTATGTATCTTATTTGACAAAGAAATTAGTATTTCTCAACGATTGTAGAACATCCCATTCCACCACCGATGCAAAGTGTAGCAAGACCTCTGTTAGATCCACGCTTCTGCATCTCATGAAGCAGTGTAACAAGGATACGGCATCCAGAAGCTCCAACCGGATGTCCAAGTGCGATTGCACCACCGTTTACGTTTACCTTGCTCATATCGAACTTTAAGTCTCTTGCAACTGCGATAGACTGAGCAGCAAATGCCTCATTAGCCTCAATCAGATCGAAATCATCAATTGTAAGTCCTGTCTTAGCAAGAACTTTCTTTGTAGATGCAACTGGTCCAACACCCATGATCTCTGGCTCAACTCCGCCAAGAGCTCCAGCTACCCATGTAGCCATTGGTGTAACACCAAGCTCCTTAGCCTTCTCTTCGCTCATAACAACGATTGCTGCAGCACCATCATTGATTCCGGAAGCGTTACCAGCTGTAACCAGTCCACCTTCCTTACCAGAGCAGCAACGTAATTTGCTAAGAGACTCAGCAGTTGTTCCTGGACGAGGTCCCTCATCCTTTACGAAGTCAACCATTTCCTTCTTAACCTTAACCGGTACCGGAACGATTTCATCGTCGAACTTACCAGCTGCGATAGCTGCTTCGCACTTCTGCTGGCTGTTTGCAGAGAACTCATCAAGTTCTTCTCTTGTGATACCATACTTGTCACATACGTTCTCAGCAGTGATCATCATGTGGTAGTGGTTGAATGCATCTGTTAATGCATCGTTAACCATTGTATCGATAATTGTTGCATTGTTCATTCTGTATCCGAAACGAGCCTTTGTCATAGCGTAAGGAGCCATGGACATGTTCTCCATACCACCAGCTACAACGATATCAGCCTCGCCAGCCATGATCATTGTTGCAGCATCGTTTACACACTTAAGACCAGAACCACATACTACGTTGATTGTGATTGCTGGAACCTCAATTGGTAAACCAGCCTTGATGGAAGCCTGACGAGCTACGTTCTGTCCCTGAGCTGCCTGGATTACACAACCCATCTTAACTTCGTCAACCATCTCCGGCTTAACACCAGCTCTGTTTAAAGCTTCTTTAATTACGATTGCACCTAAATCTGCTGCTGGAGTATTGCTTAATGCTCCACCCATCTTGCCGATTGCTGTACGACAAGCACCTGCTAATACAACTTTCTTTGCCATTCTTCGTTCTCCTTTAAATCAAACTCGCATCCGTGGATGCTGTTAATTTTTTAACAATGTCTATATTACCACATTTTTCGCTTAAAATCAATCTATTTTCGTCTTATGACCGAAAAAAGATGCCCTCTTTTACTCTCATTGCATAATTTACCATTATATGCTATATTAGAAATAGTTATAAACGTTATTTTCTGACTGTTTCTTTGAGCGCCGCATGGGGGTGCAGCAGCTAATTAAAGGGAAGGTATAAACTATGAAATTTGTAAAAACAGATGACTTAAAAGCCGGCATGCGCCTTGCAAAACCAATCTATAATAAAAATGGTGTACTTCTCTACGACCGCAATTCCGTTCTGACTGCGCCTGGTATTGTCAGCATTCGGAACTTTGGATTATTTGGCATCTATATTCTCGAACCTGCGGAGCCGGTTCCACCACTTTCCCGTGAAGATTTGGAATTCGAACAATTACAGACTATTTACATGTTCAAACTACGCGAGTGTTTTTCAACAATCGAAAAGCGCAAAAAAATTGCTTCACTTCCTGCACTTCTTGCAGATATCATGAAGCATTACTGCAACCTGAACCATCGCGTAAATTTCAACCAGAATCTGCGAAGTGGTGAAGATTTTGTATACAAGCATGCCATCAGCACTGCAATTCTTGTTGCCATGATGTCTGCACAATTGAAATTTGCTCCACAAAAACAGATGGCTATGATCACTGCCGCATTGCTGTATGATATTGGCTATCTGCATGTACCAAAAGCAACATTAGAAAAAAGCAACGAATTATCTGCCGCAGACCGGGATATTATTCAAAAAGCATTGGAGCGTGGGTTAGAACCACTTTCTATGTATCGTAATGATTTCGAATTTTTTCCTCGGTCACTAGCCTTGATGCAGGCTTACGTATATGCCGATTTTCCAGAAAAATTTACTGCCAGACCGGACGATGAACTGTTGCAGATGGTCCAAATCTTAAAAATTGCCGACCAATTTGACCAGTTGACTGCTATGAGTGTCGGACATGATCCAGTCTCTGAAATTATGGCTATGCGTTCCTTTGAAGAAGATACAGAGCATTTTCCTGCCGAAATCACTTCAGTACTTGCCGAGTGCATTCACATTGTACCGCAGGCCGCCAGCATTGATCTTTCTTCCGGAGACAAGGGAATTGTCCTTATAGAAAACACAAATGATTTCATGCGTCCGGTTATTTTACGTCTGTCGGATAATCAGGTCTATGACCTCAGCCAGGATCATGTTTACAAGTACCTGCAAATTACAGACATTATGAAAACTATGGATAATCGTGTCCAGATGGATAAAGAGACTCTAAACCACTTTTTCCCAGACGACAAATTAAAACTTCTGACGGTACAGATTCGTGAAAAACTGCAACGCCGAAATAAAAAAGTATCATAGCAAATGCTATGATACTTTTTTTCGCAAATGCGGGACAATTTTTCCTGCAACAAAATATCCAACTTCAAAAACTGCAATTCCTCCAAACATATCCAGAATAACATGCTGCTTAATAAACAGTGTCGATGCAAATACGCCAAGTGACATCATGACCGTAACCAGACGATACCAGTTCGGCATTTTCTTCATGGCAAAAGCCGCATGAATCGCGCACCAGCTCTCCAGGCAATGGATCGACGGGAACAGATTTACCGGTGCATCCATCTGATAAATAAAACGCACCAACCATTCACAAAAACCGGTTCCATTCACCTCCGGCCGTGCTAGTGTCGTCGGATAGAACAGAAAAAAGAAAAAGCAGATGATTTTTGCCACAATATCACCAATTGCAAACCGATAACAAAATTCTTTTCCTTCTCTTGCGATTAACACGTAATTAATTACCCACTGTGCAAATGCAAGCACATAAAACAGCACAAATGGTGCTACAAACGGAATCTGCCGGTCAATTGGAAGTTCCAGTGAGTAAAACTTCAAAAAACCACGAAGCTGCGCTACGCCCACATACACTGCCATATTAACCAACAACGCTGACAGCAGTGGCACAAATGCATATCCTGGCAATATTTTCTCAATTTTCTTTAACATAGCCTATCGTCTCTCCCATTTTCACTGCTGTCTCCCATCCCTGTTCCGCCTGCAAAAGAAGGTCTTTCCGGACATTGACTACATCTTTTTGTGCCAGAACAATAATCGTAGAGCCACCATACTGAAACATTCCCTTCTCTTTTCCTCTGACCGCAACTCCACGATCTTCATAATTTACAATCCGCCCTATAAGCATTGCTCCAACTTCCATCTGCAGAATTGTTTTAAATTTCTGTGTACGGATCAATGTATATTCCCTGCTGTTTTCACAAAATACTTTTTCCTGTGCAAGTGCAATTGGACGGACCGTATGAAGAACCCCCGGCAGAAATACATTTTGACTTTTTTTACCGGAATCCGCATAACAATATCTGTGATAATGGTTCACACAGAGACGAAACACAAAACAATAGCCATCTTTGTATTGCTCCGCAAGCTTTTTATTACGGAGGAGTGATTCTAACGTATAATGACTCTGCTTTACCGGCAGTATGGTTTTATCGTTTATTTTCCATACAGACAAAAGTCCGTCACACGGTGCGATCATGTGTGACGGATTTTCGTCAATCGTTCTTTTCCCTGGTTTTATTTTCCGGGAAAAAAAATCATTAAAACTATGAATATCCTGCAATTCATAATCTGATAAATCAATATTATTTTTCTTTACAAACAGCCTGATCAGACATCTTGAAATTGGCGAATCCAGAAATCTGCCACATGTACAGGATATTTCCGGCTGTATCAGTCCTTTTAATATCGTTCTTCCAACAGCCGTATGATATAAAAATTCAAGTGTGCCCATCTTATTCACATTCCTCTAACCTTTAATCTTTGCCAGCACTAGTATCAGTATAACGAACTCTGCAATACCCAGTAATACCAGGAATGCAATGCCTTTTCCCTTCGGCTTTCTGATACGGAATTTGCAGATAAACAGCAAACCTGTCATAATCATTACGCCAAAATATAACAGAGTCAGATCTGCTTTAACTAGAATATGTATGAGCAGTACTGCCGGAAAAATCAGTGCTGCAGAAGTCACGGGAAGTCCCATATAAACCTTCTCGCCTTTTTCATCCTTGTTTTCGCCTTCTTCTTCCAAAACATTGAAATAAGCAAGGCGAATCATTGCGGCAAGTACATACAGCACCGCAATAATTGTGAGAATGATCTGTACTAACATTGGATTTTTTTCAAAAATATAACGGGTAAATCCGAGCGGAAGTGTTGTGCGCAATCCGCAACGCAACAATGCAATTCCAATGCATGCAGGGAGCGCACCAAATGCAATAAGGTCCGATAAAGAATCAATTTGTATTCCAAATTTTTTCATTTGTTCTGTTCGATTTTTCTTTGTTCTGGCAACTTTTCCATCAAACGTATCACACAATCCGGAAAACAATAAAAAGAACATTCCCAAAAAAGGATGTCCGATTCCATTCAGGCATAATATTATTCCTGTCGTTCCCGATAATATTGACAAATACGTCAAAATCACCGTGTAGTCATAAAATCCAATCATTTTCTTTTCTCCAAACTCTTTTTTCTTTTGATTACAACATAGCCAATTGCAACTGCCACCATACTAATCATCATGCAGGCATAAAAGGATATTCCTCTGCTCAGGATTTCCAGACGATATGCCTCGCCTTTTGTCATCAGTTCCTTATATCCTTTCAGCATCAGATAATCAGCGACTCCTACGCCTCCTGGTATCGGCACACAGTTCGAACCAAGCACCACATAAATCTGCGTTGCCAGCAACTCCGGCAATTTGTGCCAATCTCCATGCATCGCCATATAAGTAAACAATGTCACCACAATCTGTGACAGTCTTTGCAGCAAATTGAGCAAATATGCTTTTAGCATCATGCTCTTTCCGCCAAGAACAACTTCCACACACCGTCCATACTCTTCTAATGCAGATTCCATCTTCTTTTCAATCTTGTCTGCAAGCTTCCGGCATTTTATTTTCTGCAGAAACGATGCTATACCCATTCCAGCGACTCTTATGATCTGTGGTTTCTTAAGAAGCAGATAAAACAGAAGTGCAAGTCCAGAAAGAATCAGCCCCCCTCCAATGATAAGTAATTTCCCTACCCATGTAAAATTCAAGAATATTTTCGGGAACAGAATCACATCAACCAATCCAATCGTAACGACCGCCAGTGTATACATAATCAGATTTACCAAAAGTGCAGTCATAACTGCCGCTCCCGGCATCCCATCTCTCAGCATAAAAAAGGCACTGGCCGGTTGTCCACCGGACGCTGAAGGTGTAATTGCAGAAAAGTAAACATCCGCTGCTGAATACAAAAAACCGTGACTGCGTTTCGCAGGATATCCCATATGAGCCACAATCACACGGATTGCCTCTCCTTCAAAATAAATAAACCCGAGCATACTCAACACTGCAAGTGCAAGTCCTTGCCAGGAAGAATCCTTCACGCAGGCAACCAGTTCCTCAACCGAAATCCCACCGCCACTAAACACTGCATAAATTGTAAATACAGCAAGAATCAGCGTGACAATGAAACAGATTATTTTATTTTTATTTTGCTGTAAAAAACTTTTTTCCTTCATACTATGCTATTTTAACATACACGCATAATCGTTACAAGTTAAGACTTCCTTAACGTTAGCATAACAGATAGGAATATCTGTAGCCTAACCGAAGTTCATAACCGCTCACATTCTATCAAAATAAGAAAGCTGCCGTACTAAGAATTCTTAGCACGACAGCCTATGAAATACATTTATATATTCTTAACTGTTGCAATATCTACCGGGGTAAGCTGTCCGTTTGCTGTCTCCAAAGAACGAGCCAACGCATTTGCTGTATCCATTGCTGTAATACAGTAAACACCAGTCTCAATTGCGTTTCGACGAATCAGGAAACCATCTCTTGTCTTGTCTCCATTGCCCTGTGTTGGTGTATCGATTACAAGGTCGATCTTGTGTCCAAGGATCAGATCCATTACATTCGGTGATTCCTGTGAAATCTTGTTTACACGAAGTGCATTCACACCATGCTCCTGCAAGTATTTTGCAGTGCTTCTTGTTGCATAGATCTTATATCCAAGTGCCTCAAAACGCTTTGCCACACCTACGGCTTCCGGCTTGTCTGCATCTTTTACAGTCATGATCATCTGCTTATGCTTTGGAAGCTGTACGCCTGCGCCAAGGAACGCTTTGTACAGTGCCTCATTAAAGCTCTTTGCAATGCCAAGACACTCGCCTGTAGATTTCATCTCAGGTCCAAGGCTGATTTCCGCACCACGCAACTTCTCGAATGAGAATACCGGCATTTTGATTGCAATATAATCTGCAACCGGTGCCAGTCCTGGCTTATAGCCAAGTCCGCGGATTGTATTTCCAATAATCACCTTTGTAGCAAGGTCTACGATTGGAATTCCGGTTACCTTACTGATGTAAGGAACTGTTCTGGATGAACGAGGGTTTACCTCGATAACATAAACTTCTTCGTTCATCGCAATAAACTGAATATTGATCAATCCGACAACATGCAGTGCCTGCGCCAGACGTTTGGTATATTCTACAATCGTCTCTTTTACTTTCTCACTGATCGTAGGAGCCGGATATACGGAAATACTGTCTCCAGAGTGCACACCGGTACGCTCAATATGCTCCATAATACCAGGGATAAGAATATCTGTTCCATCACATACGGCATCAACTTCGATTTCCTTACCCTGCAAATATTTATCTACAAGAATTGGATGATCCTGCGCAATACGGTTGATGATACCAATAAATTCTTCGATTTCTTCATCATTGAAAGCAATCTTCATGCCCTGTCCACCAAGTACGTAAGACGGACGAACAAGTACCGGATATCCCAAACGATTTGCAACTTCTTTTGCTTCTTCTGCGGTAAATACCGTTCCACCTGCTGCTCTTGGAATATGCGTCTTTTCCAGAATCTCATCGAAAAGCTCACGGTCCTCAGCCGCATCGACATCTTCTGCCTTTGTTCCAAGAATCGGAACGCCCATCTTCATCAATGCTTCTGTCAGCTTAATAGCGGTCTGTCCACCGAATTGAACAACAGCTCCATCCGGTTTCTCAATATTTACAATGCTCTCCACATCTTCTGCGGTAAGAGGCTCAAAATACAGTTTGTCAGCAATATCAAAGTCGGTAGAAACCGTCTCCGGGTTATTGTTGATAATAACGGTCTCCCAGCCTTCTTTTGCAAATGCCCAGGTACAATGTACCGAACAGAAATCAAACTCAATACCCTGTCCGATACGGATTGGGCCGGAACCGAGAACAAGAACTTTCTTCTGCGGATTGGTCTCTACTGCCTCATTCTCACTTCCGTAAACACTGTAATAATATGGTGTCTCTGCTGCGAACTCTGCCGCACAGGTATCTACCATCTTATAAGCGGCAACAATGCCGTTTGCATAACGCATCTGCTTGATTTCTTCTTCCGTCTTTCCGGTAAGTTCTGCAATCACATTGTCCGGGAACTCAATTCTCTTTGCTTCTCTCAGCAGTTCAACGGTAAGTTCTTCTTTCTTCAAGCGCTGCTCCATCTCGGTAATAATTGCAAGCTTATCGATAAACCAGCGGTCGATCTTTGTAATCTCGTAAATGTGATCGTAAGATACGCCACGGCGTAATGCTTCTGCGATCACCCAGATTCTGCGGTCATCTATTACATGAAGCTGTGCATCCAGTTCTTCATCGGACAATCCGCTGAAATCGTAGGACATAAGACTGTCTACATGCTGTTCGAGAGAACGGATGGCTTTCATCAGTGCGCCTTCAAAGTTGTCACAGATGCTCATAACCTCACCGGTCGCCTTCATCTGTGTGCTTAACGTTCTCTTTGCAGTCAGGAACTTATCAAATGGAAGTCTTGGAATCTTAACTACGCAATAGTCAAGCATTGGCTCAAAACTTGCATATGTCTTCTGTGTAATTGCATTTTTGATTTCATCAAGAGTGTAACCCAATGCAATCTTTGCAGTAACCTTTGCGATCGGATATCCAGTTGCTTTTGATGCAAGTGCAGAAGAACGGGATACTCGCGGGTTAACCTCAATAACACAATATTCAAAAGAGTCCGGGTTCAATGCGTACTGTACGTTACATCCTCCCGTAATCTTCAATTCATCAATAATGTTCAAAGCGGAGCTTCGAAGCATCTGATACTCTTTGTCGCCCAATGTCTGGGATGGTGCAACTACGATAGAATCACCGGTATGAACACCGACCGGATCAATATTCTCCATGTTACATACGGTAATGCAGTTACCATTTGCATCACGCATTACTTCGTACTCGACTTCTTTCCATCCTGCGATGCAGCGCTCAACTAAAACTTCTCCCACACGGCTGAGGCGAAGTCCATTGCTTAAGATATCAATCAGTTCCTGCTCGTTGTGTGCAATACCGCCGCCGCTTCCGCCAAGCGTGAAAGCAGGACGAAGCACAACCGGATATCCGATGGTATTTGTAAATTTAATACCATCCTCTACAGTATTTACGACCTGAGAAGCTGCACACGGCTCTCCAATCTTCTCCATCGTATCTTTGAATGCCTGACGGTCTTCTGCTTTAAAGATTGTCTCAGCAGTCGTACCGATCAGCTTTACATTGTGTTCCTCTAAGAAACCGGACTCTGCCAGCTCCATACCAAGGTTCAAGCCAGCCTGTCCTCCAAGTGTCGGAAGAATGCTGTCCGGTTTTTCTTTGATAATAATCTCTTTTAAAACATCTGCAGTCAATGGCTCAATATATACCTGATCTGCAATCTGCTTATCTGTCATAATGGTTGCTGGGTTTGAATTTACAAGACAAACTTCCACACCCTCTTCTTTCAGGGAACGGCATGCCTGTGTTCCGGCATAATCGAACTCTGCAGCCTGTCCAATTACAATTGGACCGGAACCGATAACTAATACTTTTTTGATGTCATGATTTCTTGGCATTATTGATCTCCTCCCATCGTCTATAATGTGCTTTGCTCCATCATCTCAATAAAACGGTCAAACAAGTACGCAGAATCCTGTGGTCCAGGGCAAGCCTCCGGATGGAACTGCACAGTAAAAATGTTCTTTCCAATATATGCAAGACCCTCGTTCGTACCATCGTTAACATTGACAAATGCAGGCTTTGCCACAGCCGGGTCGAGTGTATCTGTATCTACAACATATCCATGGTTCTGGGAAGAAATATAAACACGGTTAGTCGCTAAATCCTTCACCGGATGATTTCCACCGCGATGTCCGTATTTCATCTTATGTGTGTCTGCACCTGTCGCAAGTGCCATCAGCTGATGTCCAAGGCAGATTGCAAAAATCGGTACATTGCTGTCATACAACTTCTTGATCTCAGCAATAATCTCTGTACATTCCTTTGGATCTCCAGGTCCGTTACTGAGCATGATGCCGTCCGGATTGGTCGCAAGAATTTCTTCTGCGCTGGTGTGTGCCGGATAAATGGTCACCTCGCATCCACGAGCATTCAAAGATTTTGCAATATTATTTTTTGCACCCAGATCAAGCAGTGCAACTTTTTTTCCGCTGCCTTTTAATACTTTTTTCTCGCTGCAGGTTACTTTATCAACCACATTTCCAGTTGTGTATGCCTGAAGCTTTGGAAGAATCTCATCAAGATTGTAATTCTCATTGGTCGTGATCATTCCGTTCATGGTTCCCTTTTCACGAAGAATCTTTGTAAGTGCACGGGTATCAATGCCTGCAACTCCCGGAATATCATGTTTTGTCAGAAAATCCTGAATCGTTCCCTCACAACGGAAATTACTTGCGTTGCGGGAAAGTTCTCTTACAATGTATCCGTCCGGCCAAGGACGAGTGGATTCCATATCCGGTGTAATTCCATAATTTCCGATCAGAGGATATGTCATAACCACTGCCTGTCCTGCATAGGAAGGATCTGTGAGAACCTCAAGATATCCTGTCATAGAGGTATTAAATACAATTTCGCTGATAACTTCGCGCGTAGAACCAATGCTTTGTCCTGCAAAAACGGTTCCATCTTCAAGTATCAAAAATGCTTTCATTCTGTGCCCTGCCTTTCTGTGTGTTTTCCTGCATCTTGGCAAAAAAAAAGAGGGAATCTCTTTTTCATACCATCCATTTTCGACAGAATTATCCTTTCTGCCTAAATTGTAAAAAGTTTATCATAATATGACACTTTTTTCAACCATTTTCGGTGGAGAAAAAAGTGCCGAGATTTTATTAATAAATATGCGTATTTTATGCATTTTGTTCAGAGTGCCTGAAAAAACAGTAAAAATTCCTACAGTAGCTGCATAATAAACGCAATTGCAATCGCTGTACAGATTGCAAGTCCTCCCAGTGAGGTTGCAAGTATGGCAGCTGTTGGAATCTCTTTTTTCGGATAATCCGTAGATTCCACCGACTTTGCATGCATAAATACATAAGGAACCGGTTGTGGGTTCTGTACTGCCTTGAATTTATTTTTAGCAAAATAAGAGGCTGTCCATGCCGGCATTGCATTGACTGTCACCTGTGCAAGCTCCAGCTTTTCGCGGGCGTATTCCCGCATGGTAAGAAGCAGTTTCTTTCCGTATCCCCGTCGCTGGAAATATGGCAGAACATAAAGCAATGTAATATGCCCTTCGCTCTGCATACCTGAAACTGCCACCATATTATTCTGCTCATCGTATGCTGCCCAAAGTATCAGTTTCTGCGCTTCCATCAGCTGTCTTATATTTTCTTCCCGCACATACGTGTAAAAAGACTCGATCAATTGTGCCTCGTTGATTGTATTTCTAAGGCAATATTCAAAAATGCCCCGCGCAAGCTGAACTGCCTTCGGCACTTCTTCTGTCTGTAATATCTTTATTTTCATTTTATTATTTCCTTCTTCCATATTGCTTTCTGCTTTTTCAAAAGAACCATAACCAGTTTCATCTCTGTAAAAAATGCTATAAAGAATCTTCTGTCAACCGGTCCCGCAATCCGCTGTATCGTTTTAATTGTGAATTGTTTTCGATCATCTGATTGAAGGTTGTATCATTTCCTACTATCGTAACACATTTTTTAGCACGTGTAACTGCCGTATACAACAAATTCCGGTTCATGAGCATTCGTGGTCCTGATAACAGCGGAATCACAACTGCCGGATACTCCGATCCCTGTGATTTGTGAATCGTGACCGCATAAGCCAGTTCCAATTCATCTAACAGTTTGTATGGATATTCTACCATACGGCCTTCATCAAAGGATACCGTCATCGTCTCTGCAAAATCATTGATTTCCTCTATGATTCCCATATCGCCATTAAAAATTCCGGTTCCCTTGTCAATGCACAGGCCATATTTACTTCGTATTTCCCACTCCAGCTGATAATTGTTCTTCGTCTGCATAACTTTATCACCTTCGCGGAATATCGTATTTCCATGTTCCTTTTCCCGCTTACGTTTATCCGCTGGGTTCAAATACATCTGCAAAATTCCATTCAGTCGATCCACACCAAGCAGACCTTTACGCATCGGCGTCAGTACCTGAATATCATATTCGCTCGCCCCTACGAATTTTGGCAGTTTCTGTTTGATCAGTTGCAGGGTTACATTGATGATTTTATCCGCCTCATATCGCTTTAAAAAAAAGAAATCCATGCTCTTGTTGTCAAGACTTACTGGTTCGCCACGGTTGATTTTGTGAGCATTGACGATAATGTCGCTGGTGCTTGCCTGTCGAAAAATCTTCGTCAGCTTTACGGTATGAAATTCGTTGGAATCAATGATATCCTTGAGCACGCTTCCTGGTCCGACGCTCGGAAGCTGGTTCACATCTCCCACAAGAATCAGGCGGGTACCTGCCGCTATGGCTTTCAGCAACGCATACATCAGGGAAATATCGACCATAGACATCTCATCAATAATTATGACATCTGTTTCCAGAGGATTTTGCTCATTTCTTTCAAAACCAGCGTTGCCTTCCATGCCTCCGTTCAATTCCAGCATGCGGTGAATGGTTCTTGCCTCAAATCCAGTTGTCTCACTCATTCTTTTTGCTGCGCGCCCCGTCGGTGCTGCCAGAAAGATGTCCATGCCTTCCAGTTCAAAATAACGGATAATTGTATTAATCGTTGTTGTCTTACCGGTACCAGGTCCTCCCGTAATGACGAGCAGTCCGTTTCGCACTGCCTCTTTGACTGCCTCCACCTGATGTTCATCCAGATCCATTTTCGTCTGCTTTTCAATCTGTCGAAGCCGCTCTTCAATTTCAATATCCGGCACCTCAAAGCTGGCATTCAGCTGTTTGAGCATCGTTGCCGTATTTGCCTCCATATAAAAAAAGCTGCTGGCATAAATCTGTGTCATATCATCAACCTGGCGCATAATAATTTTACGGTCCATCGCCAGATTCATATAATGCTTTTCTATATATTCCGGTTCAATCTGCAGCAGATTGCTGGCACGCTGTGTCAGTTCCGGCATCGGAAGATATGTATGCCCTTCATTAGAGGCCTGGAGCAGTGCATACTGAATTCCGCTTCGAATACGAAAATCGGAGTCCGTACGGATTCCCACATGGGATGCGATCTCATCCGCCGTTCGGAACCCTACACCATCCACATCATCCGCCATCCGATAAGGATTTTCCTTTAAAATGCCGTAAATTTCCTGTCCATATGTATTATATATTTTCACAGCTAGCGTCGTGCTGATTCCATATTGCTGTAAAAAGATCATTGCCTGTCGCAAATCCCTCTTGGCATTTACCTGATCTGCAATTTCCATGGCTTTGCGCTCACTGATTCCCTTTACTTCTGCAAGGCGTTCCGGCTCTTCCTCGATAATACGGAACGTATCACTTTTAAAACGACGCACGATTCTGGCTGCCAAAGCAATACCAACACCTTTGATCGCACCGGAGCCCAGATACCGCTCGATTGCCATCTCGTCTTTTGGTGCTTTTTCCTCAAAACTTTTTACCGCAAACTGTCGTCCATACATTGGATGATCCATATAACTTCCATGTGCTTCTATATTTTCTCCCTCTGCAATGTCTGAAAAAGTTCCCACACAGGTCACTTCTTCCTCATCGCAGATCATTACAAGTACGGTATATCCATTGTCTGCATTTCTGTATATAATATGGTCTACATAACCATTGATCACTTCATCTTCTGTCTGTTGCCTGTTTTCCAACACGTCTTCCTCTTTTTCCGGCTGTTGGCCTTTTTTCTATGTTCCATTATGAATCAGTTTTCTGTTCGTTGCAAGAGTAAATGAGTGTGTTTACTGTTGCTATATAGAGTATTCCAGAGAAATTTCCTATACAGCAAAAATGCACCCGTCTTTCGGGTGCACTCTCTGTCTTACTCTGTCATATTAAGATTTCTTTTCATTTGCTCATACAACTGCTGGGTATAATTTTCTCCAACCTGATCTACCACTTCATCCGCTACCAACTCAATTGCCTGATCCATATACATATCCTTGTACTGTGACATTGTGGAATCTTCATCTTCAGATGTAAAGGTATCTTTAACTTCTTTGATCATCTGCTCTACAAAATACGATTCAAAGTCTTTGATCACACCTTTTAATTCCTCTTCCGAAGAATTTGATGAGATGTTTTTTAATGAACTCTGTAAGGCATTACCTGTCGCAGATGTGGCATCTGTCTTAGCCGATGTGTAGGTAGAGTTAAGTCCTGATAATCCAGATAAATCCATTCGCCATTCCTCTCTTTCGAATATCAGTCATACGCTGATAAAAACTATCGTAGAAGTCCATCTTTCATGAAATTTCCCTTATCGTTTCAAATTGTTTGCTGTATCCAGCATGGAATCTGCGGTCGTGATTGCCTTTGAATTCAATTCATAGGCACGCTGCGCAATAATCATATTGACCATCTCATCCGCAACCTGCACACTGGAGCCTTCCAGATAATGCTGACAAACCTTGCTGGCTTTCACACCATTGGTTGCTCCTTCAAGCATTGGATTTCCTGACGCAGATGTTGCAGCAAGACGGCTGGAAGAAAGTTTCTCCAAACCTGCCGGATTGTTAAACTGATAAATGCCGAAAGACTGATTTAACGAAACGACGTTTCCTGTCTTTGCATCTTTATAACCAATGGAACCATCCTGACTGAACACCATGCTCTGAGATGTCGTTCCCTTTGGAACCATAATTTCATTTCCACGGGCATCTAATACCGGGCAACCCTGCGAATCCGTGAGAATCGTATTGCCGAACGCATCGATACTCCAGGTAAAGTTACCGTTTCTCGTATAATAGGTCTGACCATCCTCTCCACGGACTGCAAAAAATCCGTCTCCTTCGATTGCGAAGTCCGTATCATTATCGCTTTCCAGCAATGCTCCCTGCTTATAGATGGAAGTGGTAGCAGCTACACGTGTTCCTAATCCGACCTGTGCGCCAACCGGCTTCTGTTCTCCATTCGCAGATGTTGTCTTTGTCTGCAATGTCTGGTACAGCAATGATTTGAACTCTGTCCGTTCTGCCTTGTATCCATTCGTATTCACATTTGCCAGATTGTGTGAAATTGTATCTACATTTGTCTGCTCCGCAATCATTCCTGTGGCAGCAGTATAAAGTGCACGCATCATAAGGCACTCTCTCCTTTCGGTCTCCGTATCTGTTTATTTCTCACTATTGTACCCTGCCGACATTATTCACAGCTCGGTCCAAAGTACTGTCAATAGAAGTAATCACCTTCTGATTTGCCTCATACGCTCTCTGAATGGTAATCATGTTGACCATCTCATTGACGACATTGACATTCGAAGTCTCTAGCACTCCCTGCTCTACTTTTGCGTCTGTGGCAATGCGATTGCCACCATCCAGCAGATTGTACATATTCTCCCCATATTTTTCCAGATAATCGTAGTTATCTACGTCAACAACTCCTAAGGTTCCAACTACCTGGTCATTCTGGATGACATATCCCATTTTATTCACGGTAACTGTCTCATTCGGGTCTACCTGAATAAAATTATTTCGGCTCGGATCACCGTTCATCGCGCCAGTCGCATTCAATACATAATCACCGTCTTTTGTAACCAGGTAGCCTTCCGTATTGACTGTAAAAGAACCGTCTCTTGTATATTTCACAGAAGTATTTCCCTGTTTATCGGTAAAAGCAATTGCAAAAAATCCGTTTCCGTCGATTGCAAAATCTGTTGTGTTATCTGTAACCTTGAAACTTCCTGTGGAATAATCCGTATACACCTGTCCCAGATGCACACCATATGTAATATCTCCAAGTTTCTTTGGCATATAGGCATTTGAACTGTCTTTCAGCCGAAGCGACATCTCATCTGCAAATGTACGGGATGTCGTACCTTCCTTCTTATATCCAGTTGTGTCTGCATTCGCCAGATTGTTTGCCAGGACATCAAGTCTTTTCATTTCATTGACCATGCCTGTATGGGCTGTATATAAACCTTTTACCATGCCTTACCTCTTCTTTTCTATCAATATGAAAGTCAATTGTATTCTAACCCTTATGTTATATATCGGCACTTATCTAAAATACTTTACAACAAAAGTGCGCAAATATGCGCACTTTTTATAATTACTTATTATTAATCGTCATCTCTTTTTCCTGCAAGGAACTCTACATATTTTCCTGTTCCAATTGCAACACAGGTCATTGGATGTTCTGCTGTCATAGTGTTAATACCGGTTCTCTCTTCAATCAGTTCCTCGAGACCACGCAGTAATGCACCACCACCGGTAAGTACGATTCCTCGATCAGCGACATCAGCTGCAAGTTCTGGTGGAGTCTTCTCCAATACAGAATGTACAGCTTCCACAATCTGCAAAGTTGACTCACGTAAAGCTTCCTCTGTCTCCTCGGAGCTTACCGTGATTGTTCTAGGCAAACCTGTTACCAGATTACGTCCGCGCACATCCATTGTCTCATTTTGAGCCAGCGGATAGCATGTACCAATCTTGATCTTGATATCTTCTGCGGTACGCTCACCAATCAATAAATTGTGTTTCTTTCTCATATAACGAACAAGCGCCTCGTCAAAATCATCTCCTGCAATCTTAACAGAAGTACTTACAACAGATCCTCCAAGGGAAATAACAGCAATATCCGAAGTACCGCCTCCGATATCTACGATCATGTTACCACATGGTCTGGAAATATCGATTCCTGCACCGATTGCTGCTGCAATTGGCTCCTCGATAATTTCTACTTCACGGGCACCTGCCTGATAAGTTGCATCCTCAACGGCTTTCTTCTCTACTTCTGTTACACCGCTTGGTACACAGACACTGATACGTGGTTTACGAAAGCTCTTCTTGCCAAGTGCTTTCTGAATAAAGTACTTGATCATTTTCTCGGTAACAGTGTAATCAGAGATAACTCCCTGACGAAGCGGACGAACCGCAACAATATTGCCCGGTGTACGACCAAGCATCAGGCGTGCTTCCTCGCCAATGGCTTTAATCTTATTTGTATCTCGGTCAAAAGCCACAACAGACGGCTCCTTTAAGACAACTCCCTTGCCTTTGATATATACTAAAATACTCGCAGTACCTAAATCAATTCCAATATCTGATCCGATCATTCCAAAAATGCCCCTTTCTGTCTTACTGTTATCTATCTGTAACCTGGTTTCACGCAGGCGCAAAACCGCAGTTAATCATATTTTGTGCATACAGTAACATTATATACAATTAATTCCATTTTTCAAACTTTTTTTTCATTTTAAGTTATTCTTAACATTTGAGACATCATATCGGTCTTTTTTCTCGTCTTTTTGCTCACTCGAGGCTCTGATAAAGAGAGTACCACGGCACTGTGGAAGGAAGCTTTTTGAAATCGGGGCGCTCGTATTCATACACCTTCGTGTCATTGTCGATTCGGATCACCCGATCCGCAAGCGACAGCGCGTCTGCCATATTGACCGCCATGATCACGACCGCAATTCCACGATCCAGCAGCCGTTTCTGCAATTCCCATATCAGGACTCTGTGCGCAAGATCTTCTCCCTTGAACGGCTGAATACAGAAAACGATCCTCGGCTTCTGCAATAAAACCCTCGTGTAGACCAATTCACTCTTCTGCTGCACCGTCAGTTCCGAAATCTTCCGCTCGCAGATGTCTTTCCCCATGTGTTCCTCAAGCATTTTTCTAAGATTCGCACGCACCTTAGCTGAATGCCACACCTCAGGGACTCTGTGATCCATGCAGATGCATAGATTATCAAGCACCGACATATGTGGGAAAATCATGCTTTCCCACGGCTTCTCCATGATAACAGCAATCCTCCGATCCATGATATTGTCGACCCGTTCTCCGTCCATATAGAGTTCGCCCGCATCCGGTATCTGCGAAAGCAAAAGAATCTGAAACAGTTCACGTGATATCTTCTGTTCCAGACACTGAATTGCCAGACACTCCCCTTCTCTGACCGAGAAGTCAAGTTTTCTCAGATACTGTCCGGTCAGATTCCACACTTCGAAAAATGCCTTCCTCGGTTTTCCATTCCTCTGGTTTAACCGGTTCTGTACTTTCATTGTATATTCTTCTGAGCAATGCCGGATCGCGTTCTCAACCATCTCCCGCCCCTGCAGGATCTTTACAACACGCTTGTCCAGCATCAAAGCAATCCGGTCGCAGATGACAGCGAGTTCCTCGTGATGTGGACTGATATAGAGAAAAGAAAAGCCTTTTTTCGCATAATGCCGCATCAGTTCATACAGCCGGTTCATCTCACTGTCACTGATGATCGTGCTGATTTCCTTCATCACGATCAGCCGGTTATCTGCAACCACTGCACGCAGCATTTCCACAACAATCCGCTCAAAAGGTGTCAGTTTTTCTACCATAGTATAAGGATTAATAGAAATTCCAGTCTCTTCCAGAAAAGGCGCCATCTGTTTCAGAAGAAAACGTTCATTCAGTAAATGCTGCCGGAACCCGCTCCGTAACACCATAACATTCGTCAGCACACTCTGTCCGTCTACCAGAGAACTGATATCTCCGATAATCGAGATCCGGTTCTTCATATGCCGCTCACTCACCCAAGAATCCACCAGCGTATCCCTGTAATAAAGATATCCGTGATACAGCGGCGGATACTCATGCAGCACCTTAAGGAGCGCCAAAAGTCCATTTGCCCCAATCGGCAGCAGCCCCATGATCTCGCCCTCAAAAATATTAAGATCAAAGTCCTGTAACAGTGTTTTTTCATTCTCGCAATAGGTTACATGTTCCATTCTTAATATTTCTTTTCTCATTTGAGCACCCCATGGTTTGTCAGTTCCCGCTCATCACTGATTGCCGGAATCGAGATCTCCACATCCGTTCCCACATTCTCCAGTGAATAAATGTGTAAGCCATACTCTTCACCGAAAATCAGATGAATACGGTGATTGACATTGTACAAAGCAATACCGCCTTTTTTCTCTCGTCTCGCATCGGAAATCTGATGGTCATTTCGACCAAGCCGCTGATTCAGTTTTGCGAGCGTCTTCTCATCCATTCCGACCCCATCGTCTGAGACGCAGATCAAAAGCCGGCTCTCCGTCAGAGACAAATGAATGGTCTGCGTTCCTTTGCCGAGTTTTAATTCCGTTCCGTGAATGATGCTGTTCTCCAGGATTGGCTGTAGGCTAAGCTTCGGGATCAGACAGTTACGGATTTCATCCTCATTGTCTTCCTCGAAATCAATCACCAGCCGGATTCTGTCCCCAAAGCGATACTGCTGGATCTTAAAATAAATCTCACAGTTATTCAATTCTTCCCCAACCGTCACAAGATTGTCCACCTTGCTGATCGTGTAGCGAAAGAATGTTGCCAATGCTTCCGTCATATCTGCCACACTGTCCACCCCTGCGATCAACGCCTCGCTGCGGATTCCGTCCAATGTATTATATAAGAAGTGCGGGTTGATCTGATTCTGCAACGCAAGATACTGTGCCTGCCTCTTGTTCAGAATAAACAGGTTGGTCGACATTAAAATCTCACGGATTTTTTCATTTTCCCGCTTTGACTCCGGTGTGAGCATCACATTACCCGCTTCCATCTGGTCGTAAGCATCAAGAATCATATAGCCATCCAGGAATTGTCTTCGCAGGGTCTCTTCCCTGCAGAACGGACGATAGATCCAGGCAAAAAACACAATACTCAGAAACAGTGCCAGAAGTGCCGTCAGAATCAGCGGTGCCGCCGAATCTCCATGCCGGTAAATTCCAGTCATCTCCACCACCATGATCACACTAAGGCCAAGCAGGATCATTCCTGTCAGCACACTGACCCGCGTAGAAATATAGCGGATTTTACCGTGTTCTTTTTTCATAGCGTGCCTCCCTATCCGTAAAGTTTCCGAAATACTGCAGGCTTCACGCCCACAACCTTATCAAACATCTGCGTAAAATGCTTCTGATCATTGTAGCCTACTTTTCTGCAGATCTTCGCCACAGAAAGATTCGTATCCCTAAGCATGATCTTCGCCTCTTCCATACGAAGATTCGCCAGATATTTTGCAAATCCAACATCCGTCTCTTTCTTGAACAGTACGCTAAAATACGCAGGGCTCAATCCTACCTGGCTGCTCACCTCATCCAGCGAAATCTGTTCCATATAATGATTTTTCATATATTGTTTTGCCAGACGCACCGGTCTGGTCGAATCTTCCTCATACTGATCAAGCTTCTCTCTGAACAACCGGTTTTCAAACTCTTTCAACGTACCGATCAGTTCTCTTGCACCGGAGCAGGCGTTACAGGATTCCTCAAACTTTTTCATAACATCGGTTTTGTCCTGCAGATTCATCCGTATAATGAACAGCTTTCCGGCTTCTGTGACCGCCTCAAACAATTCGAATCCCTGTGCATCCTTTGTGTCAAAAATCTCGTGTGCCAGATGATCATTTGCAGCCTCAACCGCCTCTGCGCTTAAAGTTTCAAATGCATAATCCAGTTCCCTTGTATACTGCTCAAACAGTTTCTTCTCATAAAGCACCGGATTCCGCTCCTGATAGAGATACATCCTTCCATTGCCCTTCAGCAGGCGGTCCTTCAACACAAATCGCGCGTTCTGCAGCGATGCGCCAAGGCGTGTCGGTTCCGTCTCAAAAGTGCCGAGTGCCAATGTAAATACCGTATCCCCAAACAGATGCTGCTGCATGTTCATCTGATTTAATGCATCCTGCAAGCTTTTTTCCACATCCTGCTGCCGGTCATGTGCGCAGTTTAACACGCCATATATATTGAAATGGTGCTGATAAAAACTCCACTCATAACAATTCTTGCGCAGGCTACATTCAAACACCTTCTCCATCCGTTCCTGATAGGTCGGCATCATATTGTGTGTTTTCTCGTGATCCGTATCGTCCACCCGCAGACAGAATCCTAAGAAAAGGCCTTCTCTGACAGGAAAATGATACTGTTCCTCAAACATTTCTTTCGTGATCGCCGGAGCCTGAATATCAAGAAGCCTCTCGATCATAAGCTGACGGAGCTTTCTCGCATCTTCCTTCTGATGTCTCTTCGTATCCTCGTGTGCAGCTTCTTCCTGCCGCATTTCTTCTATTTTGACTTTGATCTTCTGCAATGTCTCGCAGAGTTCCTCCTTGTTGATCGGCTTCAGCAGATAATCATACACGCCGTATTTCAACGCCGTCTGTGCATAAGAGAAATTTGCATAACCGCTGATGATCACAATTTGCAGATCCGGGCAGATCTCGTGTGCACGCCGGATCAGATCAAGACCATCGCATCCCGGCATCCGGATATCCGTGATCAGGATGTCAGGATGTTCCCTTTTTAATAATGCCAGCGCCTCGATTCCGTTTGATGCAAATCCAGCCAGTTCCAACCCTATCTCATCCCAATCGACCAACGCCTGGATCAGCCTGCAAATTCGGTTTTCATCATCTGCAATTACGACTTTCATTCTAATTCCCCCGATAAATTTCTATTTCTACCATCATTATACTATATCTCTTTTTTATATGCAAAGACAGCCACTGCAAGAAGCAGTAGCCGTCTCCACTTGGATGTAATGAGAATATTTTTATCAATTTACTCGATATTATCTTTGGTCAGAACAGATACACCGGTATCGGTAACTTCACCATTGTGGCTGTTGCCGCCTACCGCATCGATACAGGCATCTACACCAAGCTTACCCATCTGATCCGGATTCTGTGACATTGTTGCCAGTAAGAAACCATCTTTAATGAGTGACTTAATGGAATCAGAAGTGTCGAAACCTACACCAATGATATCTGCATTTCCGGAAGCCTTAATCGCATTTCCTGCACCTGTTGTCGATCCTTCGTTACAACCGAAGAGTCCGACAACGCCCTGTGTGATATAGTTCTGTGCTGCTTCCTGTGACTTTGCTGCATCACCATCACAGTACTGTGTCTCAAGGAGATTGAAATCAGTTCCCTCAAATGCGGAGCGGAAACCGGTCTCACGGTCAACACATGACTGGGTTGCTGTATTTACATTGATAACTCCGATATCACCGGATGTGATGCCTTTGTCCTCTAATGCCTTAATCATTGTCTCGCCGGCAGTCTTACCAGCTGCTACGTTATCTGTTGAGAAAGTTGCCTCTGCTTCTACGTTTGCAGGAGAGTCAACATATACAACCTTGATTCCGGCTGCGATTGCATCCTGTAATGCTCCAGAAATGGAATCCGGTCCGTTGGCAGCCACCATGATGGCATCGTATCCGTTTGCAACCGCATTGTTTACACATTCGATCTGCTGTGCATCATCCTTTGTGTTTGGTGCATTAAAGTCAAGTGTAACGCCCTTTGCCTTGGCCTCAGCTTCTGCACCGTCCTTCAGATTTAACCAATACTGGTCAATGGAATCCATTGTGATCAATGCGATCTTAACATCTCCGCCTGCGGTGCTGTTATCTGCACTTGATGCATCTGACTGTGTGCCTGCGTTCGCGTTGCTGCTGGATGCATTGCCCCCACCGCATCCAACCAGTGATGTAACTGCAAGTGCCATACAACACAATGCTGCCAATACTTTTTTCTTCATAGTTTCATATCCTCCTTAATGAATACTTGATTTATTTACACAGGTCTGATTCGACCACTATGTACTCTGTTATTTGTTTTTCTTCTTTAGTCCTTTTCCACTTCGGCTTACGATATCAAGCAATACCGCACATACTACGATGACACCGATAACGATACGCTGGATACCAACCTGTGCGCTGACCATGTTGAGACCATTCTGTAATGTCTGCCATACTGCTGCACCTGCGAATGTTCCGAGCAGTAATCCGGATCCACCGAGTGGAGAAACGCCACCGATAACACCGGCTGCAACACCATACATCTCATACATGTTACCAGCTTCCATGTTACCCATTCCTGCCTGTGCACAAAGGATCAGACCAACCACTGCTGCACATACCTCTGCAACCAGATAAGCTTTTGTTGTTGTTGCGACAACATTGACACCGGATAACTTTGCTGCCTCGACATTGGAACCGATCGCATAAATATGACGTCCGCTTCTTGTCTTAGAGAGCATAAAGAAGAAAATAATGAAAATCACTAATGCGATCCAGAATGTGGAATACACACCTAAAAACTTTCCATAGTAGAAGAAATCCTGAAATCTCTTTGCGCTGTCCGTTCCGATCACTTTTCCGATATTGTCGGTGTTACGGTTGCCATTGATCATATAGGCAATACCGCGGGCAACGAACATAGTTCCAAGTGTTGCGATAAATGGAGGAAGCTTAAATTTTCCAACCAGAATACCGTTGACAACACCAATCACCAATGCGCATAAAATCGTAACAATGATGGCAAGAATCGGCGAAACGCCTTTTACCATAAGTGTTGCGGAAATCATTGCACTCATTCCAACAACGGATCCAAGCGACAGATCAATGTTTCCGGTGATCATTACAAAACTCTGTCCGATACCAACCAGTAAGAAGATCGACATGGCACGTAACAGGTTCATGTTATTCTGTAACGAAAATACACTCGGATTGATAATTCCAAATACTACATAGATAATGATCAAAGCCACAAAAGCTGTAATCGACGCGCCCATACCGCGAATTTCTATAATTTGTTTCAATTTACTATTTTTCGTACTCATTGCATCTATTCCTCTCCGGCACTTTTCTTCGCCATTTTATTTTCAAAAGCAGTTGCATATTCCAGGATCTGGTTCTGGGTTACGTCCTTTGCCATAACCTCTCCCGTGATTCTTCCGTCACACATGATCAATATACGATCCGCAACGCCCATAACCTCCGGCATCTCGGAAGAAACAAACATAACTGCAATTCCCTGCTGCTTGAGCTGGTTCATAAGATTGTAGATTTCAACTTTAGCTCCGACATCGATTCCTCTTGTCGGCTCATCGAAAATTACAACTCTTGAATTTCTTGCCAGCCACTTTCCGACTACAACCTTCTGCTGATTTCCTCCGGACAATGTGTCTGCGTTGGAATTCAGATTCGCGACCTTGATCATCAGGTTCTTTACTGCCTTGTCGCACAATTCGTTGTCCTTTGCTTTATTGATCACGCCAAGCTTGTTGCAGACAAGATCAAGATTCGGAAGTTCCAGATTCTGACGAATACTCAATTTGGTACATAAACCATCTTTCTTTCGATCTTCTGGTGCAAGTACGATTCCTGCTTTAATTGCATCCATCGGCTTCTCGATTTTGACCTCATGTCCATCGAGACAAATCTCTCCGGACTCCTTTGGATCCGCGCCGAAGATTGCACGGGTTGTTTCCGTTCGTCCGGCACCCATCAGTCCTGCAATTCCTACGATTTCACCCTCATACAGGGAAAAGTTGATATCCCTCACCATTCTTCCTGCATTCAGATTCTTCACTTCGAAGATCTTCTTTCCCTTCTTGCACTCCACTCTCGGGAATTTCTCTTTGATCTCTCGTCCAACCATATTCTGGATGATCTGATCCATAGTGAAATCTTTGAAGTCTCCTTCCGTGATGTACTGACCATCACGCATAATCGTCACATGATCCGTGATATGCTGCAGTTCCTCAAGTCTGTGTGAAATATATACAATTCCGTGTCCGGATGCTTTCAATTGATGAATGATCTTAAAGAGATCATCAATCTCCTTGGAAGTCAACGCGGATGTCGGCTCATCCATGATCAGGATCTTTGCATTGATGGAAAGTGCTTTTGCAATCTCGATCATCTGCTGCTTTGCGACGGAAAGTTCACCGACCATCTGCTTCGGATTGATGTCCATTCCGAGGCTTCCGAGAATCTCTCTGGCTTCTGCCTCCATCTGTGCATTCTTAAGTGCAAATCCGTTTTGCTTCTCCCGACCAAGAAACATGTTCTCCGCAACAGTCAGATGCTTACACATGTTTAATTCCTGATGGATGATTGCCACACCAGCCTGTTGTGCTGTCTTCGGATTCAGATTTCCATACTGCTGTCCAAATATTTCAAGATCTCCGCTATCTCTTGTGTAGACTCCGCTGAGTATCTTCATCAATGTTGATTTTCCGGCTCCGTTTTCCCCAAGTAATGCTTCTACCGTGCCGGCTCGTAAATGAAACTGTACATTATCCAGAGCTTTTACACCCGGAAATGTTTTCGTAATATTCTCCATAGAGACGATTACTTCGTTCATGACTTTTACCACCGCCTTTGTTTTATTTTCATGAATTCTTTGTTTTATAATTTTATTATAAGAATTTTGTGCATCTCATAAAGTGGGGATTTTTTATCTTTAGGGTGGTATTTTTACGATATTGCTTTCTATGTGATCCTAAGGCAAAAGAATAGCCGCAGCGTATCACCTGCTGATATACTGCGGCTTTCTTCTATGCTAAAAACAATTCAAGATTCTCACTCAGTTTGTTTGCAACATCCGTCAGATCCTCCATCAGAGTGGTAAGTCCCTGCATCTCCTCTGTCATCTGTCCGGTCATGGTCTCCGCATTTGCCGATACGAAAGCGCTGTCCTCCGCAGCTTCCGCAATCTGCTGGATAATATTGGATACATTCTCCTTTGCCTGATTCATGTCAGCAATATTCTTCTGCATCTCGGATTCTTTATGGTTGACATTGAGAATACTCTCATTCAGTTCGTCAAAGATCTTCTTGGTCTTATCCACACTTTCTTCCTGCTTCTTTAGCGTGTCCTCAATGATGTCCATCGCCTGAACAATGCCCTCTGTCTTGACAACCAGTTCACGGATATTCTGTCCAATCTTTGCTGCAGAATTGTTTGACTGCTCCGCAAGCTTCTGGATCTGTTCCGCAACAACTGCAAATCCTCTTCCTGCCTCACCTGCACGCGCAGCCTCAATGCTGGCGTTGAGTGCAAGCAGATTCGTCTCCTCCGCAATATCGGTAATATATTCTGTGACGCTCTTGATCTGCTGTACCGACTCGTTTGTCACCATCACCTGCTGGCTGATATCCTTTGCAGTCTCCTGGGAATTGCGACTGCTAAGCAGAAGTTCCTCAAGAATCTTCTGACTCTCTCTTGACGAACTCTCCATATCGATTGACAGCTTATTAATATCGCTGATATGATCCAGCATCAGATTGATTGCGGAGTTCGTTGTCTCCACATCCTCCGTTGCATTTCTCGTCTCTGCTTTCTGCGTATTTGCTGTCGTACTGATCTGATCAATATTCATGCTTGTTTCCTTTGCCGCAGCTGCCACCCGCTCCGAGGTCGCATTCAGATGCTCTACGGCCTGTTTCAGTGTCTCCGTGCCTCGTTTCGTCTCCGATAACAGTTCATCGATCTTGACTCTGAGTTTCTCTGTACCCTGCGCAAGTTCCCCAAATTCATCCGACCGCTTGATACGGATCAGACGGTCATCCGAGAGATCTCCCATAGAAACTCTCAGTAGCACTCTCCGCACATCATGCAATACCTTGGTCAGTGAACCTATGTATACGAAGATAAAGAGGATGACGGCCAGCAGAATTACAAATGACACTGCTACGCTTACCATAATAAAACGCTTTATCATATGCTGAAATGTCTCTGCCGACTGCGAAGCCATCATTGCTCCGATCACACTTCCGTCACTGGACTGTGTGATTGGAATAATATAGGCATGACACATTTTATGATCGATCTCAATGTTCTTGTACCACAGTTCCGCGCCCTGCTGCAGGGTACAGGTTTTGATGTTCTCTCCTGCCTGCATACCGATCCATCGCTGATCCTTATCATTTTTAATCGAGGTCATGACCGCAGTGTCCTTGAAAAAGAATGTAATGTCAACACCCGTCTTTTCTTTGAGACCGTCTACAACCGATGTCTCCGTCGACACATCAAAATTCTTTCCACGCCAGACATCTCCATCACTTTTTAATGCATAATCTCCATAACCCTGACTCTGGTATAAATTGAGTGCTGCGATTGCGCTCGAATAGAGACTGCTTTTGGTCTCCTTGTACATTCCGTCCTTGAACTGCGCCAGACCAAGTATCATCGAAAATACGGTAAGAAGTATCATCGGGACGCAACACAGAGTCAGCATTTTCTGCTTAAATCGGAATCTAATCTTCATCGCGTCTCCTCCTTACATCGACTCTTTGGTAATAACCGTTACACCGGTATCCGTCTTGGTATTGGTGTCTGTATAAGATCCTTCCAATGCCTGAATTGCGATTGTCAGTCCGTCATGTCCCATCGCCTGTGGCTTCTGTTCCATTGTTGCATAAATGATACCTTCTGAAACCAAAGCCAGAACATCGTCGGATGTATCAAAGCCGACAATGTTGCTCTGTGCACCAGACTCTTTGATGGTATTTCCGATTGCGACGGTGGTTCCCTCGTTACAGCCGAAGAAACCGACATAGCCGTCATTCATGCCCTGTGTAACCGCATCCGCTACCTTCTGTGCATCATCCTCCATATAAACCGTATCCGCAAGTGTGAAATCCGTTCCCTCAAATGCTTCCCGGAATCCCTTTTCTCTTGCAACACAGGATGCTGTATCTTTTGTGACACCAATGATTCCGATGGTTCCGCTCTCCGCTCCGTTATTCTTCAAAGTCTCAAGCATCGTCTCACCTGCTGTCTGTCCGGCTTTCTCATTGTCCGTTGCCAGTGCTGTGACACAATCATAGCTTGCCGCACTGTCCACATAAACAATCTTGCAGCCTGCGTCTGCAGCTTTCTTCAAGCTGTCATTGACTCCATCCGCGCTATTGGCCGCAATCAATATCGCATTGGCTCCATCCGCTACTGCCTGATCCACGCAGGCACTCTGCAGCGCATCATCGTGAGAATCCGGTCCGATCCATTTGTATGTCACGTTGCCAAGTTCACTGACCGCCTCCTGACAGCCTTTATCAATCGACTGCCAATAACTGTCTGTCAGATCCATCGTGATCAGATATACTTTATAATTTGTTCCTGATGAAGTTTTCTCAGTTTCGTCCTGCTGTACGTCCGCGTCCGCACTTCCCGTCTGTTCTGTAACGGATGATGTCATCGGCTGATCCGGCATAATGATTTCAGGAGTGGTCTGCGTACCGCATCCCACCATCATGAGTCCCAAACTAATACAACTAATCCATTTCCATAATTTTCTCATAGCCATTACCCCCTGTCTTTTGTCCTATTATATCACCGTCTAATTTTATTAAAATATACAATAAAATTGTATTTAATCGCAAATTATTGTGCAACTTTGTGTTACATAGTGCAAGAAACTACCATGCTGCACTATTTTTGCATAGCACAATATAACCCCATCGTATCAGACGCGATGAGATTATAAAGTTGCACAATGCCCTTATTTCATTGTATATTAGGGATTTAAAAGATTTGCCGCCCCGATAATTCCGGCAAGATTTCCCAATGTCGCGCACTGAACCGGCGGAACAAACGCACGATCACCGGCAAAACAAAGCTTTGCAAGCTTTTCGTTTACCGGGTCAGTCAGTTTCTCCCCCTGATTGCAGACGCCACCGGAAAGCAATACCATATCCGGGCGAAACAGGTTCACAAAATTAGCAATGGTTTCTGTAAGATAATCAATATACTGGTTGACGACCGTCTCCGCGGTATCATCCTGTTGCTGCATGACATCAAACGGAATCTTTCCGTTCATCTGATTTAAATCGTCCCCACACATACGATTCAGCAGAGACTGCGGATTCTCCTTTGCAGCTTCCTGCGCGCTTCGGATCAATCCATTGGCGGATACGTAGCTTTCCACACAGCCTCTTCGTCCACAGGTGCAAAGTCTGCCTCCCATGATCAATGAAGTATGTCCAAGCTCTGCGCCTCCGGCATGCGCACCTTCAAAAATTCTGCCATCAATAATAACGCCGCCACCAACTCCGGTGCCAAGCGTAAGCAAAACAACATTATCAATTCCTTTGGCTGCACCAGCCTTGGATTCCCCAAGTGCTGCACAGTTTGCATCATTGGAAACACGAATCGGACAATCCGACTCCAAGAATTTGTGCATAAGATCTGCAAGCGGGACATCAATCCATGCAAGATTGTTGGAATACGGAACCGTACCGTGCTTTGCATCAATGGTTCCTGCGCAGCCGATGCCGACTCCCTGAATGTCCTCCACGGACAGGAATTCTTCTGCCAACAGCTTCCTAACCAGATCTGCCATATCACGGATTACAGATTCTGCCGGCCGCTTTGCATCCGTCGGTGCAAAGGACTGTCGGATCAGATTCTGTTTCTCATCCACGATTCCTACTTTAATATTGGTTCCGCCTAAATCAATTCCTACTCGATACATTTCATTCACCTTTTCTCTCATAATGAATACCCATATCCATGGGCATAATTAATAGAAACGAAAACAAAGATTCATGATCTAAAAGGTGTGGTCTATGGCAACCATAGCAGATATTGCGCCGAATGTCAACGTTTCTGCAACATCCGGCGCAGGAATCTTTAGGATAAATACGGAGCAAGAAATTGTCCCGTATAAGATTCCGGTACCTGACAGACTTCCTCCGGCGTTCCCTTAGCGATCACGGTTCCGCCGCCGTCTCCGCCTTCCGGTCCCATATCGATGATATAATCTGCCGTCTTAATGACATCCAGATTGTGCTCAATGACAACAACCGTGTTGCCTCCGTCCGACAGTTTGCGCAGGATCTCCACAAGCTTATGGACATCCGCAAAATGCAGACCGGTCGTCGGCTCATCAAGTACATAAATCGTCTTTCCTGTGCTCCGCTTGCTCAGTTCTGTAGCAAGCTTGATTCTCTGTGCCTCGCCTCCGGATAATTCTGTGGAAGGCTGGCCAAGCTTAATATAAGAAAGTCCCACATCGTATAATGTCTGTATTTTTCTCTGGATTGTTGGAACATTTTTAAAAAATTCCAATGCCTCTTCCACCGTCATATCCAGCACATCGTAAATACTCTTTCCTTTATATTTCACTTCCAGTGTTTCACGATTGTAACGCTTTCCGCCACATACTTCACACGGCACATAAACATCCGGGAGGAAATGCATCTCGATCTTGATAATGCCGTCACCACTGCAGGCCTCGCACCGTCCGCCTTTTACATTAAAGCTGAAACGTCCCTTCTTATAGCCTCTGGCTTTTGCATCTGCTGTGGCCGCAAAAAGATCACGGATCATATCAAACACACCTGTATAAGTTGCCGGATTTGAGCGTGGTGTACGGCCAATTGGCGACTGGTCAATATCAATGATCTTGTCCAGTTGTTCAACTCCAAGTATATCATCATGTTCCCCCGGCACACATCGTGCGCGGTTCAATGTTCTCGCCAGATGCTTATAAAGAATTTCATTTGTGAGGGAACTCTTTCCCGAACCAGACACTCCGGTAATACAGGTCATGATACCAAGCGGAATATCCACATCAATATTTTTCAGGTTGTTTTCCCTCGCACCTTTTATTGTAAGAAATCCCGTCGGTTTCCGACGTTCCTGTGGTACCGGAATTTTGATGCGCCCACTGAGGTACGCACCGGTAATGGATTTCTTACATTTCATAATATCTGCTGCTGTACCTGCTGCCACAACTTCTCCACCATGTACGCCCGCTGCCGGTCCGATATCCACAATATAATCAGCAGCCCGCATGGTGTCTTCATCATGTTCAACAACAATCAGTGTATTTCCCAGATCTTTCAGATTCATCAACGCCCGCAAAAGCTTATCATTGTCTCTCTGATGCAGACCGATACTCGGCTCGTCAAGAATATAGGCAACACCCACCAGTCCGGAACCGATCTGGGTTGCCAGACGAATTCTCTGCGCTTCTCCACCGGATAACGTACCTGTCGCACGTGTCAGAGTCAGATATTCCAATCCAACTTCTTTCAAAAATCCAACTCTTGCACGAATTTCTTTTAAAATCTGATCCCCGATAAAATGCTGCTGTTGTGTTAATTCCATTCCATCCAGGAAGACGCACAGATCCTTTACCGCCATGTTGGTCATCTCATAAATATTTTTATCTGCAACAGTAACTGCAAGGGAACTCTGCTTCAAACGCTGTCCATGGCAGGATGCACAAGGCGTAATACGCATAAACTGCTCATACTCCTGCTTCATGGTATCAGAGCCGGTCTCCCGGTAACGACGCTCCACATTTTTAATCAGTCCTTCCCAGTTGAGATCATACACGCCTTCTCCACGCTGTCCCTTATAATGTACCTTGAGAATTCTTCCATCCCCGCCATGAATCAGCATATGACGGATTTCTTTTGGCAGGTCACAATACGGCGTATCCAGAGAAAAACCATATCCTTCGGACAGTGCCCGTAACGTGGCATAGGTGTAGCTGGACGGATCCGTACAGGACTGCCAGCCCATCACCTGAATCGCTCCTTCGGAAATGGAAAGCTTCTTATCCGGAATCATCAGATTCTCATCAAACTCCATCTTATAACCAAGTCCATAACAGGTGGGGCAGGCTCCGAACGGATTATTGAAAGAAAAACTTCGCGGCTCCACCTCGTCAATACTGATTCCACAATCCGGGCAGGCGAAATTCTGGGAAAAGTTCATCGGTTCTCCATCGATCACATCCACAATGGCATTTCCCTCCGACAGATCAAACACATTCTCCAGAGAATCCGTCAGACGCTTTTCGATTCCCTCTTTGATCACAAGCCGGTCCACCACGATATCAATATTGTGCTTGATATTTTTGTCCATCGGAATCGTCTCAGACAATTCATACATATTTCCATCTACGATCACGCGGACATAACCGCTTTTCTTGGCTTTTTCAAACAGCTTCTGATGTTCTCCCTTGCGACCTCTGACAACCGGTGCCAGAATCTGTATCCTTGTGCGTTCCGGCAGTTTCATTACCGCATCTACCATCTGATCGATCGTCTGTTTTTCAATTGCACGGCCACATTTCGGACAATGTGGAATACCAATACGTGCATACAGGAGACGGAAATAATCATAGATTTCAGTCACCGTTCCGACCGTAGAACGTGGGTTACGGTTGGTCGATTTCTGGTCGATGGATATTGCCGGCGGGAGTCCTTCGATCGATTCCACGTTTGGCTTTTCCATCTGTCCAAGGAATTGTCTTGCATAGGAAGACAGCGATTCCATATAGCGTCTTTGTCCCTCTGCATAAATCGTGTCAAAAGCAAGCGAAGATTTTCCGGAACCGGACAATCCTGTCAATACCACAAATTCGTCTCTTGGAATATCAATATCAATCGCTTTCAGGTTGTGCTCATTGGCACCTCGTATTTTTATATATTTTCTTTGCTTTTTTGGCATTGTATTTCTCCTTATCAATCATAACAAAGTTATGATCAGTCAATCTCCCTGAGCATATTCTTCAATGTTACCATCTTGTCACGGTATTCTGCGGCAGCTTCAAAATTCAGCTCTGCAGCCGCTTTCTTCATCTTCTTCTGAATATCTCCAATAAGTTTTTCCAGTTCTTTCCGGCTCATGGATTCCGGATCCTTGTCGAATTCCATCTCCTCCGCAGCAACCTTTTTCGATATTGCAATGAGATCACGTACCGATTTCTGAATCGTTGTCGGTGTGATTCCGTGTTCCTCATTGTACTGTTGCTGAACTTCGCGCCGGCGTTTTGTCTCGTCGATTGCCACGCGCATGGAATCCGTAATTTTATCCGCATACATGATCACATGTCCCTCGCTGTTTCGCGCCGCACGGCCAATTGTCTGAATCAGCGAAGTCTCCGAACGAAGAAATCCTTCTTTGTCTGCATCAAGAATTGCGACCAGTGTAATTTCCGGTATATCCAGTCCCTCTCGCAACAGGTTGATACCGACAAGCACATCAAATACATCCAGACGCAGATCACGGATAATTTCCGCACGTTCCAATGTATCAATATCGGAGTGCAAATACTTTACGCGGATTCCCAGTTCTCCCATATACTGTGTCAGGTCCTCCGCCATACGTTTAGTCAATGTCGTGATCAACACTTTGTGGTGATTCTTTGTTTCTTTATTTACTTCACCGATCAGATCATCAATCTGTCCTTCTACCGGCCGCACGGAAATCTCCGGATCTAAAAGACCTGTCGGTCGAATGATCTGTTCTACCCGCAGAAGTTCGTGTTCCTGTTCATACACATTCGGTGTGGCCGAAACAAACAGCATCTGATCAATCTTGCTTTCAAATTCTTCAAAGTTAAGCGGACGGTTGTCCAATGCCGACGGAAGACGGAATCCATAATCCACAAGGGTTGTCTTTCTCGAACGGTCGCCTGCATACATGCCTCTGACCTGTGGAATCGTGATATGTGACTCATCCACAATGATCAGAAAGTCATCCGGGAAATAATCAATCAACGTCTCCGGCATCTCCCCTTCGGCACGTCCGGCAAGATGACGCGAATAATTCTCAATTCCACTACAGAATCCTGTCTCTTTCATCATCTCTATATCAAAATTGGTCCGCTCCGCGATGCGCTGTGCTTCGAGGAGTTTATCTTCGCCTTTAAAATACTTCACCCGTTCCTCGAGCTCCGCTTCAATGCGGTCACATGCCGCGTTCATTTTCTCCTGCGGAACCACATAATGCGATGCCGGGAAAATTGCAATATGCTGCAGAAGACATTTAATCTCCCCTGTCAGAACATCTACCTCGGTAATCCGGTCAATCTCATCGCCAAAAAACTCCACGCGCACTGCCGTATCGGTATTGTTTGCCGGAAAAATTTCCAAAACATCTCCATGCACCCGGAAAGTACCACGCTTGAAATCCATCTCATTACGCGTATACTGCATATCGATCAATCCCTTGATCACATCGTCCCGATCAATCTCCATACCAGGGCGCAGGGAAACCATCATATTCATATAGTCATCCGGACTACCAATTCCATAAATGCAGGATACCGATGCGACAATGATAACATCTTTTCGCTCCGCCAAAGCAGCCGTCGCCGAAAGACGCAGCTTATCAATCTCATCATTAATCGAAGAATCTTTTGCTATATAAGTATCCGACTGCGGCACATATGCCTCCGGCTGGTAATAATCGTAATAAGATACAAAGTACTCTACTGCATTTTCGGGGAAAAATTCCTTCATCTCACCATACAACTGTCCTGCAAGTGTTTTATTATGTGAAATAATCAGCGTCGGTTTATTCAGTGCCTGGATAACATTCGCCATCGTAAATGTCTTACCGGAACCGGTAACACCAAGCAAAGTCTCAAACTGATTGCCTTCTTTAAATCCTTTAACTAATTTTTCAATTGCCTGTGGCTGATCGCCGGTTGGCTGATACTTACTGTGCAAAACAAAATGATCCATATATGCTCTCCTGCTATTATTGACTTCCATTTTATCTTTCCCTTGATTATAGCAAAGTATAAAAAAAAAGTACAGAACAAAATCGAACTTTTGTTCTGTACCTCTATTTTACTTTCGAAAACTATAATAAAGACATCCGTCTTTCATTCCACCCCTGCATTCTGCCAGTTCACTAACTGTCACAAGCTGATATCCTCGCTCCACCAGCGTTGGGATGATTGTTGTGGAAGCATTGGCTGTTGCCTCGTATAAATCATGCATCAAAACAATGTCTCCATCTTTTACATGATCCAGAACCGCCGTCTTTGTGCTTGCCGCATTGCGTGTTCTCCAGTCGAGTGTATCGATCGACCACAAAATCATCGGCATACCGGTCTGGCTTTTTACCATATTATTGACGGCACCTCCTGGTGGACGCATCACGATTGGATCTGTCCCCGTTATCTTCTTTACCGCTACATTTGTCCGGCTGACCTGATTTCTTATCCCAGCGGCATCCGCCCGTGTCAGGATTTTATGCTCATAAGTATGATTACCGATTTCACAGCCCATTCCATATGCACGCTTCACAGTATTTGAATACGTCGAAACCCGGTTGCCCACCACAAAAAAGGTTGCCACTGCATCATACTTTTTCAACATATCCAAGATCTTTGGCGTGTTTGCAGATGGCCCGTCATCATAGGTCAGTGCCACCATTTTTTTCTTCTTGTCTATCTTGCGATACAACACACCTTTTTCTTTGAAATAGCAAAGATAATGTGAAATATTATGCTTTCCTGTAAACATTTTTCCACTCTTTTTTGAAAAATAGTACTTATTTTTGTCGATGGTGATCCATCCCTTTTTCATCTTTCCTGTTTTGGAAAAGTAGTAGTAATTTTCATTCACTTTGCGCTTTCCGGTATAGGCTTTTCCGCTTTTTCCAAAATAGTATTTGTATCCATCGACCGTCTTAAAGCTGTTCGTAATCTTTTTCCCATTCTTGTAGTAAAAAGTCTTTCCATTTTTACGAACAAGTCCTTTTAAGACTGGCTTTTTCTCCGGTTCCTGCGTTCCATCTTCGTCATCTGGTTTCTGCGTTCCATCTTCGCCATCCGGTTCCGCACTTTCTTCCTCATTCGGCTGTGTATCCGTCGGCCCCTCTGTCTCCGGTTCGGTTATATCACTCTCCTGCTCCACAGATGAATCCGCCCAGATCTGTTCCGCCGGACTCACCGTCGTAAAAGCCAGCACAAATGCCAGAAAAATTACCACCCAATTCCATTTCTTCTGTTTCATTCTTCTCCCCTTTCTTCACCCCTCTTTTTTCTGAACAATCTTCTTCATAATAAACAAAACTGCCAGTAAAAGCGCAAGGCTAATTCCAAGAGCAATCCACCAGATCTGTACGATTCCGGCAATAATATATCCGACAACACATACAATTGCAACGACTGCTGCATACTGCATCTGCGTAGTCACATGATTGATATGATTACTCTGCGCTCCCGCCGATGACATAACAGTTGTATCCGAAATTGGCGAAACATGATCACCACATACCGCACCGGCAAGCACCGCGGAAACAGAAATGATCATCATTTCCAGTTTGTCTGCTCCCGGGAACATGGCAATTGCAATCGGCACAAGAATGGCAAACGTTCCCCAGCTCGTTCCTGTGGAAAAAGCAAGAAAGATTGCTACAACAAACAGGATTGCTGGCAGCAAAATGCTTGCGGACGCACTTGAGCCAACGATATTTTGTACAAATGTACCGATTTCCAGTGCATCACCCATGCCCTTTAAAGTCCATGCAAAGATCAGTATTCCAATTGCCGGAATCATCAGCTTAAATCCCTCTATAAAACTGTCCATAAATCCTTTAAAGGTCACAACCTTGCGTGGCAAATACAAAAACAACATAACAAACACTGTGATCATCGTTGCAAAAATCAGACTCTTTTCCGCATCACATCCAGCAAAAGCACTGACCACATTGTCTGCACCACCAAGAAATCCCGTATAGATCATGGCGCCGATTGCTGATACAATCAGCACAACAACTGGGAGAATCAGATCGATAACCTTTCCTCTTGGAGACACTTCGCTCTCTTCTACCTGTTCAAATTCCTCCGCACCTGTCGTAAACAGATCTCCCTTTGCCGCATTCTGTTCATGCTTTTTCATCAGTCCAAAATCAAAATTTGCAACAATCACAAAAAATACCATTGCAAGTGTAAGAATTGCATACAAATTGTAAGGAATTGTTCGCAGAAACAGCTGAAATCCGGAGATTCCTGCATCTTCCGGCACATAAGAGTTCACAGCTGCTGCCCAGCTCGAAATCGGTGCAATAATGCACACCGGAGCTGCGGTGGCGTCGATGATATAAGCCAGTTTTGCACGGGAAACTTTGTAACGGTCCGTTACCGGCCTCATCACAGAACCAACCGTCAGACAGTTAAAATAATCATCCACAAAAATCAAAATTCCAAGTCCTGTCGTTGCAAGCATCGCGCTCTTTTTCGACTTAATTTTGCTTCCTGCCCACTTACCATAAGCGGCAGAACCGCCAGACTTTGACATCAGCACAATAATCATGCCAAGCAGCACATCAAAGATCAAAATATTCAGATTCATGCTGTCCTTCATGATATCAAACAATGCATTAAATGCATTCCACGGATGAAATCCCGTATACAAAAGTGCTCCTGTCGCCACCCCGATAAACAGGGAACTATATACTTCCTTTGTCACAAGCGCGAGCACTATGGCAAGGAGCGGCGGCACGAGCGACCACCACGTTCCAATAAACATTGAAGCATCCATTTTCAAACCCATCCTCTCTTCTTTTGAAATCTAATAATGACTTAATCATACATGCTTTCGAGCCATATGAAAAGCAATTTTCCTATTATTTTTTATTTTCGTGACTATGCCAGAAATGCATATTGCAAAAAAGCGCAAAGAACATTCCTTACGAACATTCTTCGCGCAATTATTTTTGTAAAACTAAATCCTGCTTATCTTAGACTGGCTTACGTCCACAGCACTGTTTATACTTCTTGCCACTGCCACATGGACATGGATCATTTGGATAAACTTTTGCATGCTCACGCTTCTTCGGTGCATTCTGTACAGTCTCATCCTTGTTGGTTCCTGTAACCTTTGCCACCTGCTCACGCTCTACCTTCTGCTCAACCTGTACGTGGAACAGAAGACGAATGGTATCTTCCTGAATTGCAGAAATCATCTCATCAAACATATCAAATCCTGCCATCTTGTATTCTACAAGTGGATCTCTCTGACCATATGCCTGCAGACCGATACCCTGACGCAACTGATCCATATCATCGATATGATCCATCCACTTGCGGTCGATCACTTTCAGAAGTACGACACGCTCAAGTTCACGGAACTGCTCGATTTCAGGAAACTCTGTCTCTTTTGCCTCATACAGAAGCACTGCCTTTTCTTTCAAATCCTGCTTTAATTCTTTGACATTCTTTACATCTGAAATATTTTCTTCTGTAATTGGCTCCAGTGGAATAATTGGAAGCAGCAATTCGTTGAGTTCGTGTAAATCCCACTCTTCTCTTGGAATCTCTGTAGAAATACAGGTATCTACTGCTTTCTCCACCTGATCCTGAATCATCTTAAAAATCGCATCACGCATGCTGTCTCCGTTCAGTACAGACATACGCTCCTTGTAAATAATCTCTCTCTGGTCATTGTTAACCTGATCGTACTCAAGAAGATTCTTACGGATTCCATAGTTGTTATATTCAATCTTTTCCTGTGCCTTTTCGATGGCAGAAGTAAGCATCTTATGCTGGATCTGCTCACCCTCCGGAACACCCAGTGCATTAAATACGGACATAAGCTTCTCAGATCCGAACAGGCGCATCAGATCATCTTCCAGTGAGATGAAGAACTGGGACTCACCCGGATCTCCCTGACGACCGGCACGACCACGTAACTGGTTGTCAATTCGTCTGGACTCATGACGCTCTGTACCAATGATCTTTAATCCACCGGCTTCTTTTGCATCGTCATCAAGCTTAATATCGGTACCACGACCAGCCATGTTGGTAGCGATCGTAACCGCACCATGCTGTCCTGCCTGTGCGACAATTTCAGCTTCCTGCTCATGGAACTTTGCATTTAATACCGTATGAGGAATGCCCTCTCTCTTTAACATTCCACTGATCAGCTCAGATGTCTCGATTGTAATCGTACCAACGAGAACCGGCTGTCCCTTTGCATGTGCAGCCTTTACTTCCTCTACAACGGCTTTGAATTTTTCTTTCTTTGTCTTATATACGGCATCCTGGTGATCGACACGTGCTACCGGACGGTTCGTTGGAATCTCGATAACGTCCATTCCATAAATATCACGGAACTCTTTTTCCTCGGTAAGTGCCGTACCGGTCATACCGGCTTTCTTGTCAAATTTGTTGAAGAAGTTCTGGAACGTAATGGTTGCAAGTGTCTTGCTCTCTCGCTTAACCTTTACATGCTCCTTCGCCTCGATTGCCTGATGCAGACCATCGGAATAACGACGTCCCGGCATGATACGTCCGGTGAACTCATCGACGATCATAACCTGATCATCCTTTACAACATAATCCTGATCGCGGAACATCAGATAATGTGCACGGAGTGCAAGGATTACATTATGCTGAATCTCAAGGTTATCTGCATCTGCGAGGTTTTCAATATGGAAGAACTGCTCAACCTTATGTACACCCTGCTGGGTAAGGTTGACAATCTTGTCCTTCTCATTCACGATAAAGTCTCCGGTCTCTTCCTGCTCGATTCCCATAATAGCATCCATCTTGGAATACTCCGGTACATCTTCACCTCTTATCAGCTGTTTTGCCAAAATATCACATGCTTCGTAAAGCTTTGTGGACTTTCCACTCTGTCCGGAAATGATAAGAGGCGTTCTCGCTTCGTCGATCAATACGGAATCGACCTCATCGATAATTGCATAATGCAGGCCTCTCTGCACCAGCTGCTCCTTGTAGATCACCATATTGTCACGCAGATAATCAAATCCAAGCTCGTTGTTTGTAATATATGTAATATCACAATTATATGCTTCACGACGCTCATCGTTGTCCATCTCATTTAAAACAACACCGACTTTTAAGCCGAGGAACTCATGAACTTTTCCCATCCACTCGGAATCTCGTTTTGCCAGGTAATCATTGACGGTAACGATACATACGCCTTTTCCTTCCAAAGCGTTCAAATATGCCGGTAAAGTAGAAACAAGTGTCTTACCTTCACCAGTCTTCATCTCAGCGATACGTCCCTGATGCAGAATAATACCACCGATGATCTGTACTCTGTAATGTTCCATTCCAAGGACACGGCGCGCAGCCTCACGAACCGTCGCATAAGCCTCTGGAAGCAAATCATCCAGCGTCTCCCCCTTTTCAAGACGATCCTTGAATTCTTTTGTTTTTGCCTGTAACTCATCATCAGAAAGTGCAACCATCTGATCTCTATAGGACTCTACCTTGTCCACGATCGGATAAATGCGCTTTAACTCTCTCTGACTGTGTGTACCAAAAATTTTGGTTAATTTACTCATAATAAAATAGCTCCTAACTCGCATAGAATATTCGTATTGTACCACTTTCTGGTTTTTTTCACAACTCTAAGCCGTAAACGTTTTATGAACTTTTTATTAACAGCCTGTTGTAAAATGTAAATTCTGTTGCTATAATGTCGGTTACACAAGATTTACCTGTCAGGGAAGGAGATAATATTTATGTCTTATGTATACAAAACAAAAGGAACCTGTTCCACACAGATTGAAGTAGATTTGGACGGGAATATTGTAAAAAACGTGAAATTTACCGGTGGATGCCATGGTAATCTTCAGGCAATCCCACGCCTGGTAGAAGGCATGACCGTAGAAGAAGTGGAGCGACGCATTTCGGGAATCCGCTGTGGCATGAAGAATACTTCCTGCGGCGACCAGCTTGCAAAAGCTCTCCGCGAAGCATACGAAGCTCAGAAAAATGATTAATAATACTATGTAGGCGGGCTTTCATTGCCCGCCTTCTATGATTCTGCAACTACGATTGGCTGAATCTGTTTTCCGCGCATCGCCGCCTCAATCGTATCCGGCAGCAATTCCATCCGGGCAATCATAGAATTCGGTTTGCTTTTATAATTGTCCTGTCCAAATGGCACGAAATATATGTTTTTCATATTCATCAACATACCAATCGTCTTAAAATTAACGCCCAGCGCATCATTAGTAGAAATCGCGATCACTAGTGGCTTTCCATTTCTCATATGTGCTTTTGACGCCATCAGAACCGGTGTATCGGTAATTCCATTTGCGATCTTCGCCGCTGAATTTCCCGTACATGGTGCAATGACCATAATGTCAAGAAAATTGTTTGGTCCAATCGGTTCCGCCTGTTGCATCGTCATAATTCCTTCGTTTCCGGTAATCTCACAGATTCCTTCGACAAATTCTTTTGCGCTTCCGAATCGTGTATCACAACTCTGCGCCTGATAAGAAAAAATGGGAATCACATTTGCCCCCATCTCCTTCAATCGTACAATCTGTTTTCTTGTCTTTGTAAACGTACAAAATGATCCGGTTATTCCATATCCTATATTACAATTTGATAAATCCACGATTTTCCCCCACCTTTGCACTGCTGCAACTGCATCTGATCTATAATTGCATCCGCAAATACTTTCGCACTGCTCTTCGTTGTATAAATTCCCGGCAGCCCCAATGCTGCCACTACTTTTATCTCCCAGCGTTCTGCTGCCACTAAATCCACGCCTCCAGGCCTCGATGCAATATCAATGATTACCGTATCCTTATGCATTTCCTGAATCATTGGTTCTCTTATCACCTGCGCTGGCACAGTATTCACAATCGTGTGAGCGCCATACACTTCCTCCGGACCATAAGAAAAATCCACAGCCTCATGTCCATCGCATCTTGCCGCCCGGCGTGCTTTCGCGTTTCGTGCAAGAACCGTAACTTTCGCTCCCATCGCCGCCAACAAATCCGCCACACTCTGTCCGCATCTTCCATATCCACAGACAATAATCTTCTGTCCGCATATGGAGTAATCACTGTATTTTAAAATTTCGGCCACGGTTGCCTCCGCCGTGATATAGGCATTTTTCTGCACCACGGTTTCCTCTTTCATGAGGTCAAAGTACATGATTTCATGCTGTTGGAAATATTGTGTCCATTTATCTGTAAACGCTCCTCCAATTACTGTTTTGTCGTTATTTGTTTCTGTTATCAATTCGTGTTTTAACATATCTTCTATTTTGGGATACCGGTTCAGTTTGGAAACCGGTGTCGGGAAAATAAAGTACCTGCAGTTTTTCACAAGTTCTTCTACTGCCCCCTTCTCCGGTGTTTTATGCCAGTCTAACAATACCTTTTTCCCCGAAAGGTACTCTGCCAGATTCTTTTGTCGCTGATCCGTCACAAAAATTGCGATATTTCCGGTCATAATAAAACGCTCCCTTCCATATAGAATATGAAAGGGAGCGCTGTATGGTTCTCACTATTCGTATTTTACAGCCTTATGCAGACAGTATATTTTTATAATCTTGTTTCAACAAATATATCATAGATAGCTTTAATCGCCTGTTCAAAATCATCGTTGCTTACACCGATGATAATATTCAACTCGGAAGATCCCTGGTCAATCATCTTTACGTTGATATCTGCATGTGCCAATGCAGAAAAGATTCTTCCTGCGGTACCTCTGGTAGACTTCATTCCACGTCCTACAACAGCGACCAATGCAAGATCTGCTTCAAGGTCAATGATATCCGGCTGTGTCAGTCTGCGGATTGAGCTGATGACCTGCTGTTCCTTGCCTTCAAACTCTGCCTGATGTACAAATACTGTCATTGTGTCAATTCCGGAAGGCATATGCTCGATGGAAATTCCATTTTCCTCAAATGCCTGTAATGCTTTGCGGCAGAAACCTACTTCTGCATTCATCATGTCTTTGTCGATGCTGACAGCGACAAAGCCCTTCTTTCCGGCAATACCTGTAATCGTATATTCCGGCTTCTGACATGTGCTCTCAACAATGAGTGTTCCGTCTGCCTCCGGATCGTTCGTATTGCGGATATTGATTGGAATACCTGCCTTACGTACCGGAAATACTGCATCTTCATGAAGAACGGATGCGCCCATATAAGACAACTCACGAAGTTCACGGTATGTGATTACTTTGATTGGCTGTGGGTCCTTGATGATCCTAGGATCTGCAACAAGACATCCAGATACATCCGTCCAGTTCTCATACATGCTTGCGTGACATGCTTTTGATACAATAGAACCTGTAATATCGGATCCACCTCTGGAAAATGTCTTAACTGTTCCATCCGCCTTTGCTCCATAGAATCCAGGAATTACAGCGCGTTCACATGATGCAAGTTTCTTAGACAGAACCTTATCCGTCTTCTCACTGTCAAAATTTCCTTCTTTATCAAAGAAAATTACGGTTGCAGAGTCAATGAACTCATAACCGAGGTAATTTGCCATAATGATACCGTTTAAATATTCACCACGGGATGCAGCATAATCCTCACCGATCTTTGCCTTAAAGTTCTCCGCGATCTTCTTAAACTCCTCATCCAAAGAAAGTTTTAATCCCAGACCATTGATAATGGAATCATAACGTTCCTTAATCTTCATCAACTGAACACGAAACTCCTGATCAGCCTCTGCCAATGCGTAACATGCATAAAGCATATCTGTTACTTTTGTATCCTTTGCGTTTCTCTTTCCCGGTGCACTTGGCACAACATATTTTCGAGACTCATCCGCACGGATAATATCTCCTACTTTTGCAAACTGCTCTGCACTTGCCAGAGAGCTTCCACCAAACTTAACAACCTTAACCATTTTTCTGCTCCTCTTTGTTTAATAACTTTCGTTATTATACTTCTATTCACATATTTTCGTCAATTTTTTTCTATAAAATCATTCGATATATTTTATTTCGTAAGTAATCGTGTCGGTAGACCCGTCAATTTCAAGGACCGCATAAGAAGGTGGAACTCCATAAGGCGGAGAACCAATGCTTCCCGGATTGATATAGGTAATGCCATTATAAGTATCGTAAAAAACACGATGTGTATGTCCAAAAAGAGCCGCATCCACCTCTTTTTCCTGAGCACCATACTGTAGATTTATATATCCGGCTTTTACATTATAAGTATGCCCATGACAAATAAGAATCTTCTTTCCTTCAATTAACAGAATTCTTTCCAGAAATTCCTGCCGGCAGTCACAGTTTCCCGGTACCTGCTCAAATGGAATTCCCGTGCATTTTTTCTGCAACTGTTCTGCATCCGCCCAGCAATCTCCCAAATGAATGATCATCTCCGGCTTCTCCTGCCGAACGGCCAGTATCATATTATTTACGTTTCCGTGGGAATCACTCAATACCAGAACTCTCTTCATATGTATGGCACTCCTTTCTCTATATTTATGCTTTATGCAAAAAGACTCCTGCCGTGGCATCGTTGCCGCAAGCAGAAGTCCCCAAATTCAAATAACATTATATTAGTAACGTTATGCAAGTCTCTTCCATTGTTTACTACACTTATAATATGAATAAAACATGCAATGTTCCGCCTGATCACAGCGGCTCGGTGCGCTCTCGATATTGCACTGGCAATTCACAATTGCATCTGCCTTCCCCCTACAATTTCCCTTGATCATTACATCGTCTAATACTTCGTCTGACATAATCTATACACTCCTTAGTCATTACTATGTTTTGTAAACCAACGAGACTCATTATACAACATATGGTAGTGTAAGGCTATACGGCAATTCTTACAAATAGGCAGTAATCTTTTGGCAAATTTTTCACTTGACGAAATCACAAAAATGAGTTAGTTCCTCACGGACATTTCTCCTGTTCGAATTAATTCCTGTTTTGAAAAATACATAAAATATGCAAAATTAATGACAATTCCAAAAACGGTCGCAGTCGGAGCTGCTGCACCGATATACACAAGCGAATCCGGCATCATTTTTGACATTATGTATGCCATCGGAAGACGAACAAGAAACGACTGTGCCATTCCCTGAAACATAACAAACACAGTTTTATTATGTCCGTTGTAATATCCGATGAAAGAAAACAGCACGGATGTCACAATTGCTTCCAGACTGAATCCCTGCAGATACTCTGCTGCTTTCATCTGATATGGTACATTGTCTGTAAAGAAGGATGCAAGGAACTGTCCCCCGAAAAATGCAGCTGCTGTCATGGCGATTCCGATACAGCCACCAATCAGCATCCCATATCCCATCGATTTCTGCGCCCTCTTTTCCTTTCCTGCACCAACATTCTGTGCAATGAAAGAAGACATCGACTGCATCAGGGCTGACGGAACCAGCATTACAACTGCTACGATCTTATTTGCGATTCCATATCCGGAAGAAGAAGCCAGCCGGATTGCCTCTGTCGATCCCATGCCATTCACAAAGGACAGGAGACACATAAATGAAAACTGTGTCAAAAACTCCTGAAATGCAATCGGAAGTCCTAATGCCAGGAATTTCTGCACTTCGCCCGAAAAACACAGATTGCTTTTTTGAATTTGAAACGGAAGATCTATTTTTGTACATACAAGAACCGAAAGGATCAGGCTTACCGCCTGCGCAATTACCGTTGCAAAAGCAGCGCCTGCTACATCCCAGCGAAAGACTGCAACAAACACCAAATCCAGAACCACATTTACTGCACATGCAATTGCCACAAACAGCAAAGGGAGTCGTGAATTTCCGATTCCGCGGAAGATGCTGCTGATTAAATTATATCCTATAATAAATACAATGCCACCGCCACAGATACGAATGTACACTATCGTTTTGTCCATCGCATCCTTTGGCGCCTGCATCACGTTAGAAAGCTCTGGGGCAAAAACGAGAAGTAATACAGTCATCACTGCTGCAATTGCAAGAAACGTCACGATTGCTCCACCGATTACTTTTCCGAGCCGTTCCTCGTTCCTTTCCCCAATATAACGTCCCATCAGCACTGTCACACCCATGGCCAGTCCGTTTAAAATAAAGACGATCATATTGATAAAACTGCTTCCGGTGGAAACTGCTGATATTCCAGCATCTGTTCCAAACCATCCGACTACCAGAATATCCACAGCACCATACATTGTCTGTAAAAGTAAGGCGCCAAGAATCGGCATCATAAAACCGATCAGTTTTCTGAAAATACTTCCGGTCGTAAAATTCATATTATCCTGTGTCATGACTTACTCCTCTGTTTTACATTTCAATTCTATCTATTAAATTCAGATTATATTTATCCACGATATGCATGCATTTGTTATACGATTCCACATCCTGCACCTGGCGTTTGCAATGTGCATCCAGTCCCAGGATTACTTTGTTTCCTACTTCACCCGGGATTTTCCAGAAACGTTCCGTCGGATAGTGTTTCTGTCCTTCACCCATACCAAGCATATTGATTTCCAGAGGAATATCCAGCTCTTTCATTTCTTTGCATAAGCGCGTCATTTCCCAGTCATAAACCGAATCCATTCCCTGATAATTCATCAGATCCGGATGTGCCAGATATAGATAGCTGCCTGTTTTCATTCCTTCGATCACAGCATCCACATAATCCCGGATACGGCTCTCATCATCCGTCGGTGTACCGGTATATGGTCCATTCTGTTCACTTTGCAGAAAATGCTGTCCCATAATCATATAATCGCATCTGAGATTTCGGAACAGACGCATCTGCTCCTCATAGTATTCCGGAATGTATTCTGCCTCAAATCCTACATAAATTTTGATATCATTCTTATATTCTGCCGCAAGATTACGGATTGTCGTAACATACTCCGGTGCCTGTTCCATCGTCATACGGATTGCAGACACATAGCCATCCCGAAACGGACATGGAACATGATCCGAAAAACCAAATTCTTTTATTCCCATTTCAATTGCTGCTTCAATATATTCTCTCTCTGCGTCATATGCATGCTGGCAGCGCCATGTATGCGCATGATAATTTGCCTTTAAAAAGTCCTGCATGATGTTCTCCTTAACCAGTGTCAATACAATGACACTGCTTTTCTTATTGTATCATAGTTTATTTTGTGTGACAAATCAACGAAAATGTATTAACATAGAATCGGAGTTTATAGAATAATACAAAAGAAAAGAGAGGGAAAATTCATGTTTTCATGTCCAAATTGCGGTGGAAATCTGAAATTTGATATTCCATCCCAGCAATTGTCCTGTGAGTATTGCCATGAACTGTTTAATCCTTACGCTTTTGAAGACAAGAAAAGCGACGCGGAAGAGGAAAAATCCTACGAAAGCGACTACGAAGTTACCATTTTCACCTGTCCTCAGTGTGGCGGAGAAATTCTCAGTACCGACAATGCAGCCGCAGGATTCTGCAGTTTTTGTGGTGCATCCACAATTCTTTACAGTCGTATCAGTCATGAGCGACGCCCAAATTACATTATACCGTTCCAAAAATCAAAAGAAGATTGCAAAAATGCCTATCGCAATTTGATGCGCCGTGCCATTTTTGCCCCAAAAGAGTTAAAAGACCCGAAATACATAGATAGTTTCCGCGGTATTTATATGCCATACTGGGCCTATTATGTAACCCAGCAGGGTTCTTTCTGTGTGAAAGGGAAAAAAGAATATCGCCGGGGCGATTACATTTACAAAGATTATTATAATTTATCCGGTAATATTGATGCTTACTACAAAGGCCTGTCTTATGATGCCTCTTCCTCTTTTGCGGATAATATCAGCGAACAGCTAGCGCCTTACGATGTCAAAGGAATGAAAGCATTTACTCCTTCCTTTCTCAGTGGTTTCTATGCAGACACCGCAGATGTTGCGCCATCAATTTATCAGGGAAATGCAAAAACAACTGCACAGGACCAGACATTGCAGCAGATAAAAAACATCCCTGACTTTAAGTCTTATGATATTTCTGCATCCATGGGTAAAAATGATTCGTTCCACACTGAAACAAAAGAAGTCGACAGTACGATGTTTCCTGTGTGGTTTATGTCATATCGTAACAAAGACCGCGTTGCCTATATCACGGTAAACGGGCAGACTGGAAAACTCGTTGCTGACCTTCCAATCGATCCAAAAAAATATATTTTAGGTTCAATTTTTCTAGCAATGCCGATTTTTTTGTTTCTTGTAGCTTTTATCACGCTACTGCCTTCTTGGCTGACCGGAATCTCCATGACACTTGCAATTGCCACAATAGTCCTGACTTCTGTGGAACTTTACAAAATCAAAGCAAAGGATTCCGATGCCAATGATCGTGGAAAGCAATATATAAAAGAAGTGTCTGGTGCACCGGTTCCTCCTGTCACTTCCTCCGAAGAGCAGAAAGAAGAACCCCCAAAGAGAAAAAATGCCCGCGCATTGTGCGTTATTGCAGCCATTGTTTCTTTGTTAATTCTAATTATAAATCCGGTCTCTGATATATTTTATTATGCCGGTGCAATTTTCTGTCTGGTAGCCGTACTAATCTCTATCATCGATGTCATACGATTTTATAACGTATTATCTACAAGAAGGCTTCCACAATTTGATAAACAGGGAGGTGATGACCATGCGTAAAACAGGACTTTTAAAATCTGCTACCACCTTTTTACTGGCATTATTTCTGCTTCTTCCACAGACCGTCATCGTAGAAGCAGCCACAACCGAACACAATTCAGATTCCGGTTACGATTTAATTTTGGATGATGGTGCAGACTTTTTAACCGATGAAGATGAAGATTCTCTGGTTGAGATCATGACAAAGATTACCGACTACTGCAATGTTGCATTGGTCACAACAATAAGCCACCGTTTTTACTCCACAGAGGATTTCGCAGCTGATTATTTTAATTCCACTTTTGGTGCACACGCAAACGGAACCATATTTGTCATTGATCGTGACTTAAATGAAATCTACATTTACAGTGACGGTGAAGCGCACAAGACCATTACCAACTCCCGTGCATATAGCATTACGGATAACACTTATACCTATGCAACGGAATCACACGGAAGGGATTATTATACCTGCAGTTATAAAACTCTGGAACAGATTCTCGCCTTAATGGAAGGGCGTCGGATTGCACAGCCAATGAAGTATATCTGCAGTGCTCTGCTCGCAATTATTCTGGCACTCCTGATCAATTATTTCATTGCGATGTTCTATTCAAGACAGAGAAAAACAAATATCAAAAATATTATTTCCGGCATTTATGCCAATGCCAATATCACCAACCCACGGGTTTCTTTTTCTCATCAGACGAAGACATACAGCCCACCAAGCTCCAGCAGTGGCGGTGGCAGCAGCGGTGGTGGTGGCGGCGGTCACAGCGGAGGCGGTGGTGGCCACTCTATTTAATGCCGGCTTAACAGCTTACTGTTCATAAAAACATTTTCAATTCTATACAAAACCCTCGGCAGCATGTCCGAGGGTTTTTAAATCCATTTATAGTTTTCAATACTGTATGCGCAAACCTTTCGGATAATGATTTTTCATTACGCCTCCTGCAAGTTTTCCCCAGCCGATGCTATATCCATCAACCGTAATAAGATACCAGCCCTTTTCTCCTTCTGCGGAAAAAGTCTGGCCATTGAGATATGCCTGCACACGCGGATCCTCCACCGGTAAATCCATCGAATGCACAACTTCATCTGCCGATAACGCGAGTGCCAGTGCATGCGACGGTTCGAATCGATTCTTTTTCATGGTTCCAAGATGTAATCCCGGTCTTAACACTTTCATTCCTCTGGTTGACGGCATACCTTCCGGTGCCACGTATAACTGATCACCAAATTTCAAATAAATGCCCTGTGGTGCTTTCTTAATATTTTCTTTGCAAAAGTCCAAATATTCCCAGATGTCCTTTTCACTCAGGGACTTCTGTGGACCATTGGCACAGTATCCTTTGTACTCTTTGGATACTTTTCCGTCCTTTTCGAGAACTGCAAGAAAATGTCCCTCCCCTTGAAGTTTGTGTGGAAACAGGCGGATAGCAAACTGCAGATTCTTTGCCGGCTGGTTCGTCCAGTTCGGTCTAGCCGGTGACATACCTTCATATAACGGTGCCTCGACCATATGAAATTCCGGGTGTTCTTCCAGAAAATGACTGACCGTTCCTTCATTTTCTTCTGGTGCAAATGTGCAGGTAGAATATACAATTCTTCCACCTGGACGCAGCATAGATGCCGCACAGGTCAGAATTTCCTGCTGACGCATTGCACAGTTTTCCACATTTTCAAGGCTCCATTCTTCACATGCATCTGTGTTCTTTCGAAACATTCCTTCTCCAGAGCATGGTGCATCTACCATAATCCGATCAAAATATGCCTCAAATATTTTTTTCAAAGACTGTGGGCTTTCGTTTAATACCATTCCGTTGCGAATGCCCATACGCTCGATATTCTCTGACAAAATTTTGACTCTCGTCGGATGAATCTCATTGCTGATCAGCAAGCCTTCTCCACCCATTGCAGCTGCGATCTGTGTGCTTTTTCCTCCAGGTGCCGCGCATAGATCAAGAATCCGCTCGCCTGGCTGTGCATCCAGATAAGCAGCCGGTGCCATCGCACTCGGTTCCTGAATATAATATACCCCAGCAGCATGATACGGATGTTTTCCCGGTGCATCTGCCTTGTCATAATAAAAGCCATTTTTCTCCCATGGAACATTTTCTCTTAAAAACGGGCTTTTTTCTATAAACGAAGCAATTGTGGTTTTCTGTGGATTGATGCGCAGCGCCTGATATTTCTCCTGCTCATAACTTTCCAAAAATGCCGGGAATTCATCCCCAAGCATCTGTTTCATTCTGTCTAAAAATTGTTCCGGAAGCATCGTGCTCTCCCCCTTTTTTCTATCTGTGCTTCATTATACTGTTCCTGCATAGCTTCGACAAGCCCAAGGTATCTGTTTTTGTGCATTTTTGATAGAAAACCGAAAAATCATTGAAATCTATTGGCAAAATTGCAAAAATATTGTAAAATATATTGATACAGTTAGCTATACGGAGGTTCCAAATTGATTCAACGAAAATACATGCGCACACGACAACTTCGACCAGGAATGAAACTTGATCATCCGGTAGTTGACCGACTCGGTCGCAATCTTGTTGCAAGAGGTGCTGTCTTAGATGAATATATGATTGCCTCTATGATTCAAATGGGAATCATGAGTGTCTACATTCAGGTAGATGACGGAATATCGGAGGAAAAAAACACGCTTTCCATCTCACCTGCTGCCCAGGAGAACATTGAAAGACTTCGTACAGATGACCGTGCCAAAGTCACACTCTCTGCCAGCGTGCGAGAACGTGTTGCCACCGGTATTCAATTTATATATAACAATCCGGAATCCCCGGAGATAGACAAAGCAACAAATTATATTGCGGACAATCTCATGGATTCCATCAATCATAACAATGCGATTGCCATTGACATTTCTGCCTTAAAAACAAGCGACGAATATACATTTAAGCACAGTGTTGATGTTGCAACCATCAGCATGATAGTTGCCAAACAGCAGGGCATGAATACAAATCAGATTCGTGAGATTGGTGTAGCCGGTCTGTTGCATGATATCGGAAAAACAAAAGTACCAACCAATATTTTAAATAAACCCGGCAAACTGAACAATCAGGAATTCGAAATTATGAAACAGCATTCACTTTTTGGTTACCAGATGGTCAAAGATCGTCCAGATGTTTCAGAAGAAGTAAGTCTCGCCATTCTCGAACACCACGAAAAAATTAACGGCAGTGGTTATCCTATGGGAATCACACTTGAGCAGATATGTCCTTACGCACGCATTCTTACAGTATCTGACATATATGATGCTCTCGTTACGGAACGTCCATACAAAGCGGCATATTCACAGCGAGATGCCGTGGAAATTATCATGTCGATGACACGTGAACTAGATATCAATGCGATGAAAGCTTTCCTGGAAAGTATGATTCTCTACCCTGTTGACAGTATTGTCGAATTAAGCAATGGCGAAAAAGCGCGCGTTGTAAAAAATATACCACACTACATTCTTCGTCCTACCGTCGTTGGCCTGACCAGTGGTAAAGTCTATGCGCTTGGCGAAGACCTCAACTGTGCAAATATCATTATTTTGTAAATATGCATCCACAGGTGCAGTTACTATTTTACTACTGTTTCGAAGTCAGTTCCGTTGTTCCGCAGATTTTCACGAAGCCTGTAGGAATCGCTTTCCATATCAATCATATAAGCTTTGTATGTATAGGCAATATGCCGAACTTTGAAATCCCTAGGCACATGGATGAACATGGTGTGGATTTCTGTGAAGATCTGCTTCCCTGGTCAGATACGCTGCCAGTGGAATGCAGAAAGCAACTTGAATGATATGCCACTCTTCGGAGCGGTTGCTTATGTGGGTGTACCCACTATGGAGCGTTTACCTAAAAAGTGTATCACGAAGGCATAAAGAAAGCCCGAAATCCTTGATTTTACTGGGTTTCAGGCTTTTTGTGGTACTACTCAAACTCGGCAAGTTCAAAGATATTCTTAAATATATTTGTTTAGGTTTTGTATCTTTTTTGCCGTTATTTTATTTCAGTTGCATATATTATTTTGGCTTGCTGATTTTCTGTTGCCAATTTGTTGCCCGCTTATTGTAAATGGTGTAGATAAGTTTGACAAAATTTATTTTGAGAACACTGCATCATTTCTGGAAAGTAGATACACACAATATTGATTCATGCTGATTCCTTCCCGCTGAGAATGTTCTGCCAGTGATCTGTGCAGACTTCGTGGAATTCTCAATTTAAACTGCCCAGAATAATCTTCCAAACTATCTGGTTCATGAATCTCTACGCCTTCTTCTAATGCAGCTTCAATCCATGCTTTTTTTGCATCCAGTGCATTTGCTACCGCACTCTCCACTGTCTCACCACAAGTAATGCAACCAGGCAAATCCGGATAAGAAACTACAAATCCGCCTTCATCTTTGTCTTCCACAATTTCCATACGATAGGACATTGCCATATAATCATTCAGCGTCTTCATCATTCTTCGCCTCGCTTTCTACAATCTGCCTTACCATTTCTACATATACTTTCTTGATTGGTTCGTGCTTTGGTATTGTAATTGGCATACATCCTTGCTTTCTGAAAGTATAATGACCACTTCCATTTCTTGGTGCATTCATTTCGTAACCATAGCTTTCCAATACCTTCCGTAACTCATCAAACCGGAGGTCTTTCGATAAATTGCATATACGTGTTATCAGTTTATCCCACTTTGACATTTGTTATACCTCTCACTTATATTATATGTGGTGTCGCATATGGTGTCAATCAATTTATTTATGTACATTCTTTTTGATTATTGATTATCCCTCTACGTCGCAAAATACTATTTAGCATCGGTTACAATCGG
>ENA-UOJO01000438-UOJO01000438.1-human-gut-metagenome-genome-assembly--contig:-P57-NODE-438-length-66862-cov-11.682818_pt1 | contig 66862 bp, 54 predicted proteins | sample MGYA00242351_ERZ723898 | MGnify/ENA metagenome assembly ERZ723898 | reverse complement strand
TGCATATCAGCTCCGTTGTCCGAAGCAAGATGTTCTAAGAACTCTGATAAAGGTTTCTTGTGTCCGCCACCGAAGCTGGCATACATCCGTGTATGCATTGCTTCTAAAGCAGCATCCGTGCTGCTTTTGGCTAGGGACTTAGCAGAGTTCTAAGAACATCTAAGCTTCTCCCAAAAGTCGTGATATGCATAAATATAATACGTTATACACGCTAAGTTTATAGCACATGTTTTGACCCCAACATCATTTAAAGCAGCAATGGAGAAAGCATTGCTGCTTTTTTCGATTTAGGTGAAAATAATCACCCGGAATACTTATCAATGCGGGATGCCTATCGTATCTCCGTCGTCCATGGGATCTCATACCGCTTAGCCATTTTCTGGAGCGCTGCGAGAAAATCATCTTTTCCATAGGTCAGATATCCAACATTTAATTTGTATACAGTATCATCTGTATACAGACGTAGCTTTTTCCAGACTTTTCTGCCGTTAACTTGCACTGCGATTCCCTCAATCCGCCGGATATTTCTCCAATATACATCTTTCTTCCTTCGCAGAGGAAATTTCACCGTCATTTTTTCTTCAAAATATCGGATATTTGTATTGCAAAGCATAAACAGACCGATCAGGCTTACCACGCCGCAGACAGGTGCAAACCATACTGAAAATATTTCAGAAAACGATGAACGCTGCTTAAAAAGCTCCTGCAAGAATATATTGCCATCGGAAGACAAAAGCGCCGCTACATATATTCCAAGCATCATAAGCCCAATAATCGCCAGCACGTAGTACTCCGAACCATAGCGCAGGATACGCTTATTGGGACGGTCATAAGCCTGTGACAGGTAATATCCTTTGACAGCCTCCGGGCACCGGACTTTTACCATCTGACAGAATGTTTCATAATTGACCATGCTGATATCCGCCGTAAGTATCTTCGTACCATCTGCCAAATACAGATTTACCTTCCTGTCAAATCCTCCATCGATCCGCCGGATATTCTCCCACGCAAATGTTTTCGGTTTCCGGAATGCCCGCTCAATCTGAATCCGCTCCTGGTCAAAATATGTGCATTCTCTGGCCATCACATTTCCGCCAAAGATCGTCAGAACAAACACCAACACAGCCATGCCCACGCATAGCCCCCACATTCCTATGGCCTCCTCCGGTGCTCCATCCATCACAAACAGCACCGAAAAAAATCCCACAACTACCAGCACCATAACACCAAGTGCATAAAGCACATATCGTTTTCCGGGCGGCTGGCATAAGATTGACATCCCCGGAGGAATTCTTTTGATCTGCCGTCTGTTCCGCCCCGTGATCAGGAAAATGATACCGGCGAGGAGAGCTAACGCCAGAATAAAAATCAGCCTGTTCATGCGATACCTCCATTTGTTTTATATAATACTTAGCATTCTAGCAAATTACTGACCATACCGCAAGGTTTTTCTTTTGTTCGGATAGTGATTTAAAATGCTGCCTCCGGAGCTGACTTATGTTACAATGATGTTACATATATGATATATTATTTCTGCGGGCTTGTGTGGTTTTAAGTTAAAATCATTATTGATCCAGTCAACAATTATATTAAGGTAGCCGTGCATTATTTTTCGGGAACCTTTTTTCAATGTCCTCAAGCAATGCAGATTGATCCTGGTAATGAAGATAAAAGGTTGAGCGGCTCATATTGGATAAGTCACAGATTTCTTTAATGGTAATCTTTGAAATAGGCTTTGTCTGCATAAGTTCAAGCAGGGAATCCTTAAGAATTTTCTTTGTAATAATCGTTCTTCTGTTATTTTTGACAGCCATTATGATTCCATGCAGTATTATTATGATGCCTATTTAAAAGAGCTTGCTGCCATACAGCCATACTATATCGGAATGTTTCAGGCAGTACGCTCCGTAAGCTGCCGTAATATAAGTCCAATAGTAGAAAAAGTTAAAAATATCATGGATATAATGTTAGAATTGAACAAAAAAGTGAGTTAAAATACAATAAAAGCAAAAAAATGTAAAGGGGAACTTCTATGGAATATTCAGCAATTTTTCATGATATGGACAAAAGATTCTGCTATGCAGTCGATAAGGATTTATTTGTGATACGCGTGCAGGTAAAGAAGGATGATATGAAGGAGATAATTCTTCACTATGAGGATAAATATATCCCGATGGAATTGAAGGATACCCGAAAGACGATTCCGATGAAGAAGGCTGCCACATCACAGTTTCATGATTATTACGAGGTGCAGCTTCAGATGCATCTGGTATGCCTCCGCTATTTCTTTGAATTTACGGATATGCAGGGGGAAAAGGTATATTATGGTAATTATGAGTTCAGCAGGGAATGTATTACGAACAGGGATAGAATGTTTGACTGTCCGCAGAATCTCAGGGAGGAAGAAATGTTTGAGGTGCCGGAGTGGGCGGCGAACAAGGTGGTGTACCAGATTTTCCCGGCCCGTTTTGCCGCCTCACAGCCGGTGGACAGGAGTCAGTGGTATAAGGCGCCGATTACGTCTGCCGATAATCTGCATGGTGATCTCAGAGGTATTATTGAGCATCTGGATTATATCCGGGAGCTGGGAATTGATGTTTTATATATGACACCTATCTTCAAAGCCAATTCCTGCCATAAGTACGACACTATTGATTATTACCATATAGATCCTTCATTCGGAACAAAGCAGGAGCTGAGGGAGCTTGTGCAGAAGGCACATGAGCGTGGAATGAAGGTGGTTATGGATGCGGTATTCAACCATACAGGAAGAGAATTTTTTGCATTTGCGGATATTCTGGAAAAAGGAGAGAAATCGAAATATCGTGACTGGTATTTTATTGATGATTTTCCGCTTAGAAATGAACCGGGACAGCTTCCGAACTTCAAATGCTTTGCTTATTACGGCGGAATGCCAAAGCTTAATCTGAAAAATCCTGAGGTTGAGAAATTCGTCACGGACGTTGCCTGCTATTGGATTGAGGAATGTGATATCGACGGATGGAGAATGGATGTAGGCGACGAAATCAGCCATTTTTTCTGGAAGCGCTTCAGAAGGGCAGTCAAGGCAGTGAAGAAGGATGCGCTGATAGTTGGAGAAATATGGCATTATGCAGGGGATTTCCTTGAAGGGGATGAGTGGGATACGGTCATGAATTATCCGTTTTATCTTAACCTGATAGATCTGATTGCGGATGAAAAAATCAGTGTAAGCCGGTTCGTGCAGAATCTTGGATATCTGGAGGGCAGGCTTAATAAAAAGTGCTATCCGCTTATGTGGAATCTGATTGACAGCCATGATACGGCAAGGTTCCTGCACCTATGTAATAATGATAAGAAAAAACAGCATCTGGCAGCAGCCTTTCAATTGCTGTTGCCGGGAATGCCTATGGTTTATTACGGAGACGAGGCGGCGATGCCGGGAGCAAATGATCCGGATTGCAGACGTGGCATGTACTGGGATGAGGAATACCGTGACAAGGAGATGTATGAATGGTATAAGCGGCTGATGCAGGTCAGAAAAACACATGCCTGCATCGTGGAAGGCGAACTGATTGAGACAATCACAAGTGACGACGAGGAGACGATTGTTATGCTCAGGAAAAACGGCGAAGAGACCGTTGCCTTGATTTTCAACTGCAGCAGCAATGTGAAGGAATTTAATGAGTATGCACAGAAGGTTAATCTGCTCGGGGAGAGCCTCTTTGACGGAAAAGTGGAGGGGCTTGATGCCGCTGTGATAGTACTATAAAAATCTCAGCAAAAAGTAGTGATATGCATAAATGTAATACGTTATACACGCTGAGAGTATAGAGCATGTTTTGCCACAGGCATCAAGATATAGTAAAAATGCTGAAAAATCAAGGTGGGGGTGGGGGCGGGCGAATTATGTAAAAATACAACAAAAATAAAATAAAAAATAAGCCAGAAAACATATTGACTTTCAAAAAAATTTTTGATATAAAGGGGACAGAAATAAGGTAATGCAGAAGTCAAAAAGAAAAAAGAAAGGAAGTAACAACTTATGTCGTCACAGAAGAGTATGATGAAAAAGAAGTTGGAGAATATGCATCTGCAGGAAAGGATAAATTATGGTTACAGAAAAGTCATTATTATGATGTTGGTATCAGGACTGGTTTCCATAATAGTCATAGGTGCGTTATTTTCAAATATGCTGTATTATATAAACAATGTTACTGTAGCAGACCAGGCGGTAAAGAACTGTAGGAAGAATGTCAATGCGGCTGCAAGAAATATAAGGGAGATGGCATTGGATAATGATGCTTCAGCTTATGACGGTTATGAGCAGACTGTAAAAAAGCTGCTCGCAGAGGTTGATTCTGAGTTAAAGAAGCTGGAGAAAACGGGGGTGGTTCCGGAATCGGACTATAAGGAATATTCAGCGGCACTTTCCGAATGGGGAAATATCGGTTATACCATTATGGAAGAAATTAAAAGCGGTGATAAGGAAAAGGCAGTTAATGAAATCTTCAATAATTGTACGCCGGCATTGAATAAGGCAGTTGATGTTGCAATCGGTCTGGACGAGATGACGGATGAGGTCAGTCATAGGACTGCGAGAACCACCATTATATATGCAGCCGCAGGAATTGTGTGTATCATTGTATGCCTGTCTATGGCATGGATTTTTGCAAAGAGAATAGGCAGAAGAGTGCTTGAAACGATTTTGGAGCCATTACATGAGGTTGAGGCTGTTGCAAAGGAGCTGACAGAAGGAAATCTGCACAGCACCTTGGAGTATCACTCCGATGATGAGATTGGAAGTCTGGCACATAGCATGCGTAAGTCCATCCGTATTCTGGGAAGCTATGTGGATGATATCGGTCGTGCAATGAAGCTGTTTGCGGAAGGAAATTTTGATGTAAAGCCTGAGGTAGAGTGGAAGGGAGATTTTGTCGGGATTCTGGATTCCTTTATGATGTTTGAGAAAAGCATAGCGGAAACGATTAAGGGAATACAGGGTGTTTCCAACGGTGTTTCAAGCTCAGCGGGGCAGGTGGCTGCAAGCGCTAATGCCCTTGCTGACGGAGCAACGAATCAGGCAGCAGTTGTGGAGGAGCTGACAGCGACTGTAGCAGGTGTCTCTGAGCAGGTAGACAAAAATTCACAATCTGCAAAGGAAATCAGTGCTAAGGTTGATGAGCTTGGAAATGCAATTCTGGAAAGCAATGGAAAGATGCATGAAATGGTCGGCTCCATGAATGAGATTAATGAGGCGTCAAAGGAGATTGACAAGATTATTGCAACAATCAATGAAATTGCCGCCCAGACAAATCTGCTCGCACTCAATGCTTCTATCGAGGCTGCAAGAGCGGGAGAGGCAGGAAGAGGCTTTGCGGTTGTCGCAAATCAGGTAAATGCACTGGCAGACCAGAGTGCACAGGCGGCAAAGGAATCCTCTGCATTGATTGAAACCTCGGTAAAAGCCGTGGAAAAGGGTATGGTGATTGCAGGAAAGACTGCGACGCAATTGGAGGAGGTTGCTGACAGCTCCAAGGTAATCACGGAGCAGGTTACGAATATTGCGGTAACCTTAGGGACGCAGGCATCAGAAATCCAGCAGATTAATGAAGGAATTGAGCAGATCAATGATGTTGTCCAGACGAACTCGGCAACAGCAGAGGAGTGTGCGGCTGCAAGTCAGGAGATGAGCAACGAGGCAGAAAATCTGCGTGAAATGATAAGAAAATTTAAGGTTGCAAAATTCGAGAAATAATATAAGGATGTTTTTTGGCGGTAATGAAGCCTGTCTTCATTACCGCTTTTTTTGTGCCTGTCAGAAGGCATCCCACTTACCCAACGCTTAGTGCTCTACACACTTGAAGTGGGGGATTGCTTATTCTGCGTTCATGCAAGCATGCTTCACAGATTTATGAAAATTGCCCTGGCTCTGAATAGTTACAGAAAACGACAGAAGACAGCTTGCAGGAAAAGGTTTAGCTTCTGCTTAGGGACTGATACGTCAGCACATGGCTGCGTGAATGTGGCATAGTGCATATAAAGGCAGGGGTAGAATATAAAAAAATAAGCATGATTACCGAAAGAAAAGTGAAAGAATTTCTTTGAAAACATTAAAAACATAAAAAATGCACAAAAAATTCATGGTTGATATAAAAATTTTCTATATATATATCTTCGTGTGTGAAATATAATAAAGACACTTAATAAACGAACATACTTCACAAGGAGGAATTAAGCTATGAGAAAAAACAAAATTTTACCACTGCTTTTAGTAGCAGCAATGACAACAACAGCACTTACAGCATGTAGTTCAACATCGGGCAGCAATGTCGAGAACAGCAAGAAACCACTGGTGTGGTTTAACCGCCAGCCATCCAACAGCTCAACGGGAGAGCTTGACATGGATGCACTCAAATTTAATGACAAGACCTACTACGTTGGCTTTGATGCCAATCAGGGTGCAGAACTTCAGGGACAGATGGTACTTGACTATATCAAGGCTAATGCAGCAACCATCGACCGTAACGGTGACGGAGTAATCGGATACATACTTGCAATCGGTGATATTGGACATAACGATTCCATTGCACGTACCCGCGGTGTTCGTTCGGCACTCGGAACAGGAGTTGATAAGGCAGGAGCGGTTGACCCATCGCCTATAGGAACGAATGCAGACGGCTCCTCCTCCATCGTAAAGGATGCGACAATCGAGATAGACGGAAAGACCTATACCGTTCGTGAGCTTGCATCACAGGAGATGAAGAACTCGGCAGGTGCTACATGGGATGCAGCTACAGCAGGTAATGCAATCGGAACATGGTCAGCTTCCTTTGGCGATCAGATTGATGTTGTTGTATCTAATAATGATGGTATGGGAATGTCAATGTTTAACGCATGGGCAAAGGACAATAAGGTACCTACATTTGGATATGACGCTAACAGCGATGCGGTTGCTGCTATTGCTGAAGGATATGGTGGAACAATTTCACAGCATGCAGATGTACAGGCTTACCTCACCCTGAGAGTTCTCAGAAACGCTCTTGATGGTGTGGATGTTAATACAGGTATCGGTGTTGCCGATGAAGCAGGCAACAAGCTTGATGAGGGCATTGACTACAGATACAGTGAGGCTGAGAGATCCTATTATGCATTGAACATTGCGGTTACAGCAGCTAACTATCAGGATTTCACTGATTCCACCAAGGTATACAGCAAGGTATCACACCAGCTTGATACAGCTAAGAGCCCTGAGAAGAAGGTATGGTTAAATATTTACAATGCATCAGATAACTTCTTAAGCTCAACCTACCAGCCGCTTCTCCAGAACTACGATGATCTTATGAACCTTAAGGTTGATTACATCGGCGGTGACGGACAGACAGAGTCTAATATTACTAACCGTCTCGGCAACCCTGGTGAGTATGATGCATTCGCTATAAATATGGTTAAAACAGATAATGCAACATCTTATACATCTCTCCTTCAGCAGTAGAATGATTGAGATATGTCAGCAAAGGCTTTGGAGGTGTCAGGGTAAAACCTGACACCCCCTTTTCTAAAAGAGGAGTGGTGATATGGCAGAAGACAAGAAGGATATTATTTTGTCGATCCGCGGCATGAGCAAGTCATTCGGAAGAAATAAGGTTTTAAAGCATATTAATCTGGATGTAAAGAAAGGCTCGATAATGGGTCTGATGGGCGAGAATGGTGCCGGCAAGTCGACAATGATGAAATGTCTTTTTGGAACATATCAAAAAGACGAGGGCACAATAATTCTTGATGGAAAGGAAATCAGCTTCGCTGGACCTAAGGATGCCTTGGAAAACGGCGTTGCGATGGTTCATCAGGAATTGAACCAGTGTCTGGAGAGAAACGTAATTGATAATCTGTTTCTCGGGCGCTACCCAAAGAATTCTTTGGGAGTAATTGATGAAGGAAAAATGAAAAAAGAGGCTGCGGAGCTGTTCCGTAAGCTTGGAATAACGGTAGACCTTTCACAGCCGATGAAAAAAATGTCTGTATCAAAGAGGCAGATGTGTGAAATTGCCAAGGCTATTTCATATAATTCTAAGGTTATTGTATTGGATGAGCCGACATCCTCCCTCACGGCACCGGAGGTTGAAAAGCTCTTTAAGATAATGCGGCAGCTACGGGAGCAGGGTATCTCGTTGATATATATTTCCCATAAAATGGATGAGGTTTTTGAGATATGTGATCAGATATCTGTTCTCAGGGACGGTGCGCTGGTAATGACGAAGAACAGCAAGGACACCGACATGAATGAGCTGATTTCAGCTATGGTAGGAAGGTCGCTGGATAATCGTTTCCCTAAGGTGGATAATACGCCGGGAGAGGTGGTCTTTAAGGTAGAACACCTATCTACAAAATATGCACCGAAGCTTCAGGATATTACCTTTGACGTGAAAAAGGGAGAGATTTTCGGACTTTACGGTCTGGTCGGTGCAGGACGTACAGAGCTTCTTGAGACAATATTTGGTATCCGTACAAGAGCAGCGGGACGTGTTTACTACAATAATAAGCTGATGAACTTCCGCTCCTCCAGGGATGCAATGAACCACGGCTTCGCGTTGATTACAGAGGAACGTAAGGCGGATGGTCTGTTCCTGAAATCAGACATTACCTTTAATACTACAATTGCTAATATGAAGCAGTACAGATCGGGAGTAGCTCTTTCTAAGGATGATATGGTAAGGGCAACGGCAGAGGAAATACGAATCATGCATACAAAGTGCATGGGACCGGAGGATATGATTTCAAATCTTTCCGGAGGAAATCAGCAAAAGGTAATATTTGGCAGATGGCTGGAGCGTTCACCTAATATATTCATGATGGACGACCCGACAAGAGGTATTGATGTCGGCGCCAAGTATGAGATTTATGAACTGATTATAGAGATGGCAAAGCAGGGAAAGACAATTATTGTTGTCTCATCTGAGATGCCTGAGATTCTTGGAATTACCAATCGAATCGGTGTAATGTCCAACGGACATCTTGCGGGGATTGTTAATACCAGGGAGACGAATCAGGAAGAGCTGCTTAGACTTAGTGCAAAGTATTTGTAACAGAGAGGAGTACGAGAGCTATGGCAAATGATATCAGATGTCTTTCTATAGAAGATGAAGCTAAGCTTTTAGCACCGATAGACGAATATATCGGTAAAATACAGGAGCAGATAGATGCCCTGCGTGTAGATGGTTCCGACCGGGTTCAGGCGTTGAAAACACATATAGCACTGACAAAGGAGGATAAAAATTATACAAAACAGGAGCAGCAGGAGATAATCCGCGAGGATAAGGAACAGCTTAAAAAGGCAAAGGAGATTGAGAATAAGAATAAGGACAAGGTCTCCGGGCTGATTGCGGATGCAGAGGCATATCTTGCCGCCCACTATAAAAATGATTATTATAAAAAAGTGGTTGACAGCTGTGCGGCTGCAAAAAGAGCAGAGAATGCCGAGTATGAAGGAATACGCGAAAGGCTTAAGGCGGAGCATACGAAAGCACTTTCTGAGCTTAAGGATAGACAGGAAATCAAGGATGAAAAATATGTATACAAGAACCGCCTGTATGATGCGCAGATGATGCATGAATCCAAGCTTCAGGAAATAAAGGACAGAAAGCATGAGGCATTTGTGCATGAATATCATCTGATTGATCTGCTCCGTATGTCGAAGTTTACTTACGCGCAGAGACGTAAGCAGAAGCTGGAAAATTATAAATATACATTTAATACCTCACAGTTCCTTTATAAAAATGGTCTTTATATTGTAATTATATTAATATTTATTGCTCTCTGCTTTATTACGCCGATTGTGAAGAATACACAGCTGCTCACTATGGCGAACATCCTGAATATTCTTCAGCAGGCATCACCGCGAGTATTTCTTGCACTTGGTGTTGCAGGTCTGATTCTGTTAACCGGTACAGACCTTTCCGTAGGAAGAATGGTCGGCATGGGTATGGTAACGGCGACAATAATTATGCATAAGGGTGTTAATACAGGTGGAGTATTCGGTCATATATTTGATTTCACGGGTATTCCGATACCTATGAGGGCGATTCTTGCACTGGTTGTGTGCGTGCTTCTGACAACTGCCTTTGCTTCCGTTGCGGGCTTCTTTATGGCAAAATTTAAGATGCATCCATTCATCTCTACAATGGCGAACATGCTTATTATCTTCGGACTTGTAACCTATGCTACCAAGGGAGTATCCTTCGGAGCAATTGAGTCTTCGATTCCGGCAATGTTCATTCCTAAAATAGGAAGATTCCCGACAATCATTCTCTGGGCGGTTGTAGCGGTTGTGGTTGTATGGTTTATCTGGAACAAGACAACCTTCGGAAAGAATCTGTATGCGGTCGGAGGTAATCCTGAGGCGGCAGCAGTATCGGGTATTTCCGTATTTGCAGTTACAATGGGAGCCTTCGTTCTGGCAGGTATACTTTACGGATTTGGTTCATGGCTGGAGTGTAACCGTATGATTGGTTCCGGTAGTGCCGCTTACGGACAGGGCTGGGATATGGACGCCATCGCCGCATGTGTTGTAGGAGGAGTATCATTTACAGGTGGTATAGGTAAGATTTCAGGAGTTGTGACCGGAGTAATGATTTTTACGGCACTTACCTACTCACTTACTATTCTTGGTATTGATACTAACCTGCAGTTTATATTCGAGGGTATTATCATTCTGGTTGCAGTTACACTTGACTGTCTTAAGTATGTCAAGAAAAAGTAGAAAAAAACTGTGATATAGTAGGCTTTTGGAGAAAAAAAGAGTATAATAAAGAAAAAAATGGCACGAATCGGTTATTGGGTAATTCGTGCCATTTTTGTAAATAAAGAAAGAAATCTTATCAAGTATGGAGGAGACGGATGTTTAAGTATAAAGTGCTTCTTGTAGATGATGAGGAAGAAGTTACCAATATGATTGAAGAGAGAATCGACTGGGCGGGACTTGGATTTGAGGTGGCAGGCAAGGCTCAGAACGGCGTCAAGGCACTGGAATTATCAGAAAAGGTACAGCCTGATGTGGTAATTACGGATATTAAGATGCCGTATATGAATGGTCTGGAGCTGGCACGTTATATGAAGCAGGAAAATCCCGGAGTGCGTATTCTCATTCTGACCGGCTTTGATGAATTTGAATATGCCAAGGAGGCGGTTCATCTTGAGATTGATGAATATATTTTAAAGCCTGTCAATGCCAATGAGCTTTCAGAGTGCCTGAGCCGCCTGAAGAGTGTTCTCGATAAGGAAAGAGATGAGAAGCTCAATGTCATCAAGCTGGAGCAGTATTATGCAGATTCCCTTCCTGCGCTGCGTGTGAACTTTTTCTGTTCGCTTATTGAGGGGCGTATTCTTGAAGGCGAGGTCAGTAAATTTCTGAGCGATTATAAAATTTCGCTGCCGGGACCTTATTACTGCTGTGCAGTTATGCATACATCGCAGAATCATGTTCCGGATGGCATGTCCCCGCTGCTGCTTTCCATGTCGGTGCAGCGGGAGGTTCAGGAGAGACTGAGCGCAAGATGGGATTACAGGTATTTTACTTATCTTGGGAATATAGTCTTGATTTTTAATCTTGAGAGTGAGGACAGCATTAAGAGGCTTACGGATGACAGCGACAGGTTCTGCAGATGGGCAGACCGCTTTCTGGGGGCGGTTGTAACTGTAGGAATCGGCAAGGTGTGCCGGGAGCTGCTGTCTGTAAGGCAGTCCTATGAGGGTGCAAGAGAGGCACTTTCCTATCGCGTAATATACGGAGCCGGACGTTCTATCAATATTGAGGATATAGCACCGAAGGGGCAGGAGCCTTCGGCACAGCTTGAGGATATTGATATGAATGCCGTATTCAAGGCAATACGCATTGGTGTGCGTGAGGATGTCGAGCATGCGGTTCTGGCACTGGTGAAGAAGATTAAGGATAGTGCCAAAACAATTGTGCAGCATAATTTTACCGTCATGGAGATTGTGGGAAATCTGTACCGCTTCTGCGGAAATAACCATATGAAGTTTGAGGACCATACAGGAAATATCAGGAATGACTATGAAGAGATTACCAGGATGGATGAAAGCGCATTATCAGACTGGCTTGTGAAGGTGTCACTGTCAATTTCGGAGGAATTTAAGAATGCCAGGAAATCTTCATTATGTTATCTGATTGAGGAGGCAAAAAATATTGTCCGTGACTGTTATTCGGAGCCGGATTTGTCATTGGATACGGTGTGCTCTAAGCTTGGAGTATCCAACTCCTATTTTTCATCCATGTTTAAAAAGGAATCAGGCAGTTCGTTTATAACATATCTGACGGATTACCGGATGCAGCAGGCGGTAAGGCTGCTGCTGGAAACAGAAGAGAAAAGCTATGAAATTGCAGAGCATGTAGGCTATGAAGACGCCAACTATTTCAGCTATGTCTTTAAGCGCAGGTACGGAATGTCTCCTTCAAAATATCGTATGGAGCATATAGGAAAACAGGTATGAAAAAAAAGAAAACAAAAGTGTCTGATATACAATCGGTTATTATGCTGGCACTATCGCTCATGACGGTGACTACCTCGATATTCATTGGTCTGCTGGTCTATAACCGGTATGAAACGGCAATGCGTCATAATGATGTCAGCAATACACAGAACATGATGGAGTCCATTGTCAGCTCTACGGAGCAATACCTTAAGAGCATGAGACAGCTTGCGAACACAATAAACTATAATATTATACAGGTATATGATGTTTCCGATCCGGAGTTCAACCAGCAGCTCAATCTTATTTATGAAGCGGACAAGGATAAGATACAGAGCATTGCACTTTATGATATGGAAGGAGAGCTGATTGTGGCGGAACCGGTTACACTTCAGAAGGAGGGTATCGGAGTTACAGGACAGCCATGGTTCGCGAATGCGGCAGAGAAGGTTGCCAATATGCATTTTTCCACGCCGCATATACAGAACCTGTTCCGGGATGATGCGAAGAGGTATTACCGGGTTATTTCCTTAAGCCAGGCGGTTGATTTTATATCCGGGGACCGCCCGGAAAATGGAATACTGCTGGTGGATATGAAGTATTCCTTTATTGAGAAGCTGTTCAGCCGTATCAATTATAAGAGCAGTGAGCATTATTATTATATATGTGACGGAGAGGGAAAGCTGATTTACCACCCTTATGCGAATGAAATCAGCAATGGCATGTTCAGTGAGAATGTGGATATTCCATGCAGCAGTGAGGATGGAATATACCGGAATCAGCTCAGCCCCTCCGGCGAAAAACGGACTATTATAGTAAATACTATTTCTTATACCGGCTGGAAGCTGGTCGGAGTTGTACTTCAGGATGTCAGGACGGACAGTGTGAAGCAGTTCCGTATGTATATGGTAATTATTGTTATCATGCTTATCATGATGCTGCTTGTGGTCAACAGGATTGTCTCGAGGAAGATTTCCAGCCCTATTATCAAGCTGGATGCATCTGTGACAGCATATGAGGCCGGTGAAAAGCCGGATATTTATATAGGGGGTTCATACGAAATCAGGCATTTGGGAAATTCTGTCCAGAAGTCCTATGAGGAGATTGAACACCTGATGACGGAGATTGTCGCCCAGCAGAACAAGCGCAGGAGGAGTGAGCTGGCTGCACTGCAAAGCCAGATTAATCCGCATTTTCTTTATAACACTCTGGAGTCAATCACCTGGATGATTGAGGGCAACAAAAATAAGGATGCGGTGTTTATGATTTCGGAGCTTGCCAAGATTTTTCGTATAAGCCTGTCAAACGGAAAGACAATTATCAGTATTGAGGATGAGCTGAAGCATTGCAAAAACTATATGAATATACAGAAGTACCGCTATAAGGAGCGCTTTGTGACGGAGTATGATGTCTCGGAGGAAATCCATCAGTTCTGCACTGTGAAGCTTATCATACAGCCGATTCTGGAAAACGCTATATATTATGGTGTAGGGAATATGGATGCTGACGATAATCCAAGGATTTTGGTTAAGGGCTGGAGGACGGATAATGATATATATCTGGCTGTATCGGACAACGGCATGGGAATGAGACAGGAGGATGTTAAGAATATTTTGTCGGATAATAAGAAGGTGCCAAAGCACGGCTCGGGAGTGGGACTGATCAATGTACACACGCGCATCCAGCTGATGTTCGGCGCGAAGTATGGTCTTATTGTCGAGAGCGAGCCTGATGAGGGCACAACTGTAACAATCCATCTGCCGGCGATACCGTATACGGAAGAAAATTGTGAGCTTTTGGAGAATGGGGTTAAAAAGCCCGGGAATGAGGGTGACGATGAAAAAACCTAAAACCACCTTTCTGCTGTCTGAAATATGTCTTGCCATATTGCTGCTGCTGTGTGTGCGTCAGATATTTGCAGACGAAAAGCCCCAGAAGAGGGTAGCAGTTATCGTTGAGAAATCCGGTGATGAAAAATGGGATTCCTTTTTCAACGGTGTCAAGCAGGCAGCAAGAATGCAGAATATACATCTTATTATCTGTAATACGGATGAGATTGAGAATGCACAGGAGGAGAGAGCCCTGATATATGAGCAGCTGGATAATCAGGTGGATGCTTTTATTATTCAGGCGGCACCGGGGAATGACACAGAGACGGTGTTAAAGGAGCTTCGCACACAGAAGCCGGTTATACTGGTAGCCAATGATGTTCTGGGCAACGCCGGTAAGAGTGGTCAGTCGAAGCGCTCCGGTCTGCCGGTTATCATGCCTGATAATTATTCCATGGGCTATGCGCTGGGAGAGGATCTGGTGAACAGAAATGTCATTGAGGGAAGAAGCGTTGGAATTGTAGGCGGGCTTGAAGGGACGGAATATGCCGCAGACTGCAGGCATGGGCTGCTTGATGCACTCGCAGCTACGGGCTGTGAAATCGCTTTTGATATTGGTGTGACTTATGGTGTGTCAGTTACTGAGGCACTCAGGCAGCAGAGGACTGTGGATTATCTGTTCGTGCTCGATACAAATGCACTGGAGCAGGCGGCAGCGATGTATGCCGGGAAGGAAGGCACCGGGACGAAGCTCTATGGAATAGGAAACAGCATGAAGTGTGTGTATTATCTGGATGATTCCGTAATTGACGGACTTATTTTAGTTGATGGCTACAGCATGGGGTATAAGAGTATTCTGGAGCTTTCCCATGTGCTGAATAAGCGTTTATATGCCGCTTCGGATCATATCATTGAGTACAGGCTGATTCATAAGGAGGATATTTTCCGGGAGGATGTACAGCAGTTACTCTATACCTATGATTGAGGCTGATATAAATGGGGAATGGAGATTAGTGTGAAAAATAAGCTGATAATAAAGGTTATTATATTATGTCTTATACTATGTATGACGGGCTGTCACAGGGATAATGGTGTAAACAGGAATATTCTTAGGGTTGGTGTAGTGCTGTACACGCAGGATGACCCCTTTATCAATGCGTTGACGGAATGTATGAAGGAAAATTTTGAAAAATATGAGTCGGATACTTTTAAAATAACGATGACGGTCCGTGATGGCAAAAATGACCAGGATATTCAGGACAAGGTTGTTGGAGAGGTGATTGATGCGGGCTGTGACATACTCATTATCGATCTGGTTGACCGGACGGAGCCGTCAAATATAATTAAAATGGCAAAGCAGCAGAATATACCTGTTATTTTCTTTAATCGTGAGCCGGTATATGAGGATATAATGCAATGGGACAAGCTGTACTATGTCGGAGGAGACGCAGCACAATCCGGTACGCTGCAGGGAGAGATTGCGGCAGAGATTATATGTGGGGATTATGCGGCAGACCGCAACAGCGACGGTAAGATTCAATATGTCCTGCTTGAGGGTGAGGCAGGGCATCAGGATGCTATTATGAGAACCGACAGCGTGGTTAGCACTATTCAGAATGAGGGCATAATTCTGGAGAAGCTCAGCTATCAATTCGCTAACTGGAACCGGGGTCAGGCTGAGAATAAAATGACCCAGCTTATTAACCGGTATGGAACCGATATTGAGCTTGTGATTTCCAATAATGACGAGATGGCGTTGGGAGCGGCAGCGGCATACGATGCACTGGGGTATCCACAGGAGAACCGCCCGGTCATTCTCGGAATCGATGGGCTTGACAGTGCTCTTGAAGCTGTTAAAAAGGGCTATATCCAGGGTACGGTATACAATGACAAGGAAGGACAGGCAGGACGGATATCAGGTCTTGCACTGAAGCTGTTCCGTGGGGAGGTTCTGCCAGACAGTGATTTTGAAAATGGACGATATATCTTTCTGCCATATCATAAGGTTACGGCAGACAATGTTGATGAGTTTTTAAAGTAAGGGTTATCAGGATATGCCGGCTTCGGTGGCACATATATAGAAAAGCTTTATCAGAGTTCTTGGAACAACATTATAAAATAGAAAATCAGAGAGGAAATCAGAGATGGAAGAATGGTTGAACAGCTATTATGCGGAGCTGGATCCTGTAAAGAGACAGCAGATACTTGAAGAGAACAGCCGTGATACGCAGAGCGGGGATGGACTGCTCCGCCATCAGCTCTGGACAGCCAGATATGGCAAGGGAAAGCCGAAAAGCGATGCCTTTGTCGGATATCTGATGAATTTGAAGTATATTGCGGACAGTGACAGGCTGGATCCGGGAGGCAGGAAGAAGAAGCTTGCCATAGAAGCGCTTATGGGGCTTAGGCTGTATGAGTTTGAGAAAAAAAGTGAGATGGAGCAGGAAATAATAGTGTCGGAGTTAAAAAATACCTGTAAGAGATATATGGATATCAGTGCCGGCGGAAGAGGCTTCACGTCTGTAATTTTCGGGATGGGACAGCTGTCAGAGGAGAGCATTGCCGGAAAGCTTGCGGAGCAGGTCAGCAAATTTGCCTATGAAGCTCCGCATATCCTTAGGATGGACAAGGAGTTTGAGCCTCTTCAGAGGGTGGCGGTGGAGGTGTTCTGCGAGCTGTATCCCAATCGAGTGCATTTCCTGAAAAAAAGATAACATGATTCGGGTGTCAAAACATGCTAATCTAATTTATGAGTGTATAACGTATTATATTTATGCATATCAGCTCCGTTGTCCGAAGCAAGATGTTCTAAGAACTCAGCCGAAAATAATCCGGCGTACTGTTCAGGTCTATACGGTAATAAGTCTTTCATAGTCCATGACGTGAAGTGGTTTCGAGAAGAGGTAGCCCTGAATGTCATCACATTTCTGTTCCTGAAGATAGGAGAGCTGGGATTCGTATTCGACTCCTTCAGCCGTGATGTGCAGTCCAAGATGGCGTCCCATCTTGATAACGTAGTGGAGCAGTGTTTCGCCGTCTTTCCCGCCTATGCAGTCGATAAGGCTCTTGTCGAGCTTCAGGGTGTCAAAGCAGTGCATGTTGAGTGTTGCAAGTGAGGAGTAGCCTGTACCGAAATCATCCATCAATATGTGGACACCGCTAAGGCGGAAACGTTCGAGAATCTTGGCAATGTCTGCATTTCCCGAAATAGCACTCTCAAGTACCTCCAATTGTATGTATTCGTGAGGAAGCTCGAAGGAATCAAGTATACCAAGGTATTTATCTACGACATTGGCACCGTAGATTGTCGCACGGCTTATGTTGACAGACACAGGGCATACCTTGAAGCCCTTATCCAGCCAGTATTTCTGATTATGGCAGACCTCCCTGAACACATATTCATCAAGGCGCGATATATAGCCGTCGCGCTCAAAAAGCGGTATGAAGCGTCCGGGCGGAATGAGCTTGCCATCTGTCTCACGCCAGCGTACCAGTGCCTCAGAGCCGACAATTTCCTTGGTTGATGCTGAGTATTTAGGCTGATACCATATCTCAAAGTTATGGTTGGATATGGCAAAATCAAAACGCTCCTCAAGCTGCTGGTTTTTGAGAAGCTCCTCATGGTCAAGCTCACTATAGAAGGCATAGCATTTATCGTGCCGTTCCTTGGCAAATTCACGTCCAATCTTGGCCTTATTATATGAATCATCAAGAGCTGTTATGTCCTCCATAGGATATATTCCGAAGCAGGCTCTCACACCGGGTGCATCATAAGCTATAGCAAGGTCATGTACCTCATCGGAGAGCTGTTCAAGACGTCTTGAAACATCGGCGTCACTGGACATATTGAGCAGCATTACAAAGTAATCGTCCCTCACACGGGCAGCATATTCATTATCCTTTATCGATTGTTTTATAAGCTCCCATGTCTTCTTGATCATGTCATCGGCGGCAGCACTTCCGGCAGTTATGGTGATATTCGAAAAATGCTGGATGTCCATTGAGACTATATATCCGCAGCGGTTTCTGGACTTAGTGAGAAGCTGCCTTTTAAAGTATGCATAATTGGCACCTCCGGTCACGGAGTCTCTGTAGGCGAGGCGCTGTACAAGGCGCCTCTGTGAGCTGAATATAATCAGATAAGATATCATTGCCGCAACAACCAAAAAGATACTTAAGAATATCATAAGGTACATTGTGTTGCGGACAGGTTTAAGGCGCTGTAATAAATAACCGGTAGGAACCAGCGTGAACACATTCCAGACAATCTCCCCATCGGCGATAAGAATAGGCGTTCTATAGTAGTAGTATTCAACCGAATCTATAAATAATTTTCCGAGGTTAGGTGTGTTAGAGGAAATATTGCGGCGGATGGTATTGATTACCTCTGTGTTGCCGGGATTCCTGGATAATATGTCGGTGTACAGATTCTGTGAAAGCTGTATGGAATCATAACTCATGGCAATGGATATATCACCGGCTTCATTGGTGGCAAAGCTGCAGCCCTGCCCTTCAAAGCATTCCACCTGCAAGGAGGCATTGATGACCTCAGCATCATATATAAGACCGAATACACCAAGAAGCTCATTCGTTGTATCGTCATACATAGGGGATGAAAAGATAATGACTTTCTCATCGGCATCAGGGCGGAGAGCATCAGTCAGTACACCGGTTATGGTTGACTTGCCCTGCATTCCTCTTTGGAAAAACTCACGATAGGAGAGATTAGCCACAACATTGTCCGTAGTATAAGTTGTTCCATCGGTATCGCAAAATCCTACGCGCTTCAGATTATTAGCTTTAACAAAGCCTTTTAGAAGCATCACATTTTCGGACATATCACCGGGAATTTCCTTAATCTCGGCAAAAAGACTATCTAAAAGCATGTAGTTGTCATTGAGCTGGTTACTTATGGCAAGAGCATTCTGGTTGGCAACGTCAATCAGATTAGTTTCAAGCTGGCGCTCCAGCTCATTGCTTATTCGGTTGGTGCAAAAAAATACGGAAAAAAAGAAAAGAATAAATATTATAAAAGATATTAAAGCGATTTTATAGCCTTTTTTCTTAAAGTTTATATTCATTAAAGGTCTCCTTGCAGGGTCATGATAGTACTTTCACTTAAGCACACTACAAAAAAATTATACTACCAATATTAATATGTAGCAACGAAACAGAAACTAAGGTTTGGTAAAGAAAGTTATCCGGAATACTTAAAATTGCTTTCGGTAAAAAAACATTGCTAGTAATAGAATTTTTTTATATAATGAGAAATGTTTTTAAAGCTGTGTGTCAGTGATTTGATACAAAAATGCCCGGAATGCTGCGGGCAGCTCCCGGATAGGATGCCGGGGAAGTGAGGATTGGATAGTTAATATGAGATATATTGTATTTGATTTGGAATGGAATCAGTGTCCGAGCGGCAAGAGCGATGAGGTTGCGGAGCTTCCGTTCGAGATATTTGAGATAGGTGCCGTGAAGCTGGATGACGATATGCAGCGTATCGACAGCTTTTCGTGTTATATTAAGCCGAAGGTATACAAGGAGCTTCACTATATTGCGAAGGGGCTTACGCATGTCACGGAGGAGCTTTTGGAGGACGGAAGGGATTTCGGGGATGCGGTGAAGGCTTTCCTTGACTGGTGCAGTACGGACGGAGAGTACAGAATGTGCACCTGGGGGACTTCGGATCTTGTGGAGCTGCAGCGCAACATGAAATATTTCGGCATAGGGAATCCGCTGGAATATCCGCTGTTTTACTATGATATACAGAAGCTTTTTTCGATTGACAAGGAGGACGGAAAGTCAAGAAGGTCGCTGGAAACGGCTGTCGATATGCTGGGAATTGAGAAAAATATAGACTTTCACAGTGCAATAAGTGATGCGGAGTATACAGCTAAGGTCTTTGAGGGTATTGATTTTGGAAGGGTAGGGGGATATTTTTCGATAGATACCTATAGAATACCTGCAGGTGTCAAGGACGAGATAAGAGTTAATTACGGAACCTATGAGAAATATATTACCAAAGGATATGATACTAAGGAGGAGCTGGTTAACAATACGCGTCTCCTGTCCACAAGGTGCTATCTGTGCGGACAGACCGCGCGGAAGAAGATCCGCTGGTTCTCAATGAATTCCAAGATGCATTACTGCCTTGCCGAATGTAAGGAGCATGGATATATCAAGGGGCGTTTCAGAGTCAGGGAGGATGACAATGGGAAGTATTATGCGTCAAGGGTGCTTAAGCTTACAGGCGAGGCGGGCGCTGAGGAGGTCAGGCAGAGACAGCTGGAAGTCCGCAAGCGCCGCCGCGATAAAAGACAGAAAAAGAAATTATAATCAGAACCGCAGACCATGGCGGTTCTTTTTTGCATTTATAATAAGTAACAGCACAAGAAGAATCACAACACATACGATGCTGATGAACAACCAGAGGTTGATGTAGATAAAATGCCCGGTCACGGTAACCGCATTTGACAGAGGTGAGGCGGAGGTGTCCGATGCAAGGTATGGGAGGGCTGAATCGGATGCAGCAGAGCCGCCGGATTGAGCCTGGCTATCGGATGCAGCAGAGCCATCTGCCGGCTTCAGGTTATCGGAAGGAATGTCATCGGACGCTGCCGTCCCGGAAAAATACAGGCAGGTGTGTCCTGCTTCATGCGCGCCGTAGTAGTAATAGATATCTGCAAGTATGCTTGAGGCGGTATTGCCTTCATCAGAAGCAGCTGACGCTGTTTCACTGTCGGTGTTTATCATATCTGAAAGGCTGCCGTGCTGTCTGTATATAATTTCCTTGGTCAGGTCGCCGAAGGAGGCATTGACCGGAATTATGACACAATCGGAGTCCGGCACGGACAGGCATATATCTGAATTTATATTCAAGGCCTTTCCGCTTATTCCGAAACCGCCCAGCCCTAAGCCCTGATTGAAGCTGAAGGTATCCTCATTCTGTGAGATATTAAGCTTGTGAAAATTGTTAAATCCATATTCAAATAAGGCAGTGGTATCAATATAGCGCTGTTCATCGGTTGAGTTGAAGATAACGCATATCAGCCGGATTCCGTCCTTCTGTGCAAATGTGGCAAGGGTGTGTCCTGCGGCATCCGTGTAGCCGGTTTTTCCTCCGATACAATATTCGTACAGGTACTTTCCTGTTACCATGCTGTGCGACAGTCTGTAATAACGTGTGTCGGAGGTCTTGTTCGTCGGAGGTACGGAATATGATTTCTTATATGATATCGCATTCATAATGACAGGGTAATCAAGCACCGCACGGCATATAAGAGCCATATCATAGGCGGTCGTGTAGTGATTGACATCGGTAAGACCGCTCGCATTGGTAAAGTGAGTGTTAAGACAGCCAAGCTCAGCCGCTCTTTTGTTCATCATATTGGCAAAATTGGCGACCGAGCCTCCGACATGTTCGCCAAGAGCATAGGCAATATCATTCGCTGATTTAATAAGCATCATATTGAGTGCCTGTTCAACACTGAATTCCTCGCCTGTCTTAAGTCCTGCGTTTGCGTCGCCGTACTTTACGCTGGATACTGCGTTGGCGCTCACGGTCAGAGTGTCGCTCAGATTGGCATTTTCTGCGACAATCAGTGCGGTCATCAGCTTGGTGACGCTGGCAGGGTAACATTTTTCGTCGCTGTTTTTTTCATACAGGACAATTCCACTGTCGGCATCCATAAGAATGCAGTTGCCGGACTCAATTTCAGGTGGTATCGGATATTCGTCCGTGTTCGTGGACTGATTATCTGCATAGACAATATCCGGCCGGATATTGAGTGTGAGCATGGATAAGCAGGCGATTAGCACGAACAGTGTGCGCAGATGGCCGAGCCTTCGTGTATATGTGCTGTGTATGGTTGACTGTAATTTTATTCTATGGTTCATGGTGGACTCCGATTTATTTTTTATATTACACGGGAGCAAATATCCCTCCCACAGACTTCATTGTAGTACATTATACGTCCGTTTTCCACAAAAAAATTGCAACATGGGGGATTGTCTGGTAGAATTACTGGGGAATAGGCTGATTTTTACCCGAAGATATTGAATCAGACTAAAAAGCACAATGTCAGAAGGTAAATAGAAAAACATTATAAATAAAAACATTATGAATAAAAACATGGATGATAAGCGCAGGACGCAAAAGCACATTGTCATCCGGAAAAGAGGGAATATGTCTGAGAGAATAGAACTGTTCGTGCCGGGACGTCTGTGTCTGTTCGGAGAGCATAGCGATTGGGCGGGGCTTCACCGGAACATCAATTCGGCAATTATACCGGGTGAGGCGATTGTAACAGGAATTGAGGAAGGTATATATGCCACCGTTGAGGCGGCGGATAAATTCATAATAGAGAGTGACCTTGGAGAGGAGACCTTTACCTGTGCGATGGATACGCAGGTTCTTAGAAAGACTGCGTGTGAGGGCGGATATTTTTCCTATGTTGCAGGTGTGGCTTCATATATAAATGAGCATTACAGTGTCGGCGGTCTGAGGATTCACATAACCAGACGTACGCTTCCGATTAAGAGCGGACTGTCATCAAGTGCCGCTATATGTGTTCTCACGGCACGCGGCTTCAATCAGATATATGGGCTTAAGCTAAACACAATCGGTGAGATGAATATTGCATTCATAGGTGAGCAGAGGACGCCGTCAAGGTGCGGCAGACTTGACCAGGCCTGTGCATTCGGAGTCAAGCCGGTCCACATGACATTTGACAGTAATGAGGTGGGAGTGCAGACGATAAAGCTTGGAGGCACATTCTACTGGGTAATTGCAGACCTTAAGGCGGGAAAGGATACGGTAAAAATTCTGGCAGACCTCAACAAATGCTACCCTTTTGCACAGAATGACAAGGAACGTGCGGTTCAGGAGGCACTCGGAGCTGATAACAGGGAGTACATTGAAAAAGGAGTGCGCCTGTTAGAGGAAGGGGATGCAGAGGGACTTGGCCGGCTGATGCGCACGGTGCAGGAAAACTTTGACAAAAAGGTAGCCCCGGCATGTCCGTCACAGCTTAAATCTCCGGTTCTCCACTCGGTTCTTTCCGATAAGGAGCTTGACAAGTGGATATATGGCGCCAAGGGTGTAGGCTCACAGGGGGACGGAACAGTGCAGCTTCTTGCTAAGGATGAGGAATGTCAGAAGGCTGTCATAGATTATCTCAGCAATGTGCGTGGCATGGAGGCATTTCCGCTAACGCTCAAGCCTAAGCAGACGGTGAGAAAGGCTGTTATTCCTGTGGCGGGCTTCGGAACCAGACTTTACCCTGCGACAAAGGCAATCAAGAAGGATTTTCTTCCGGTTCTCGATAAGGATGGGCTTTTCAAGCCGGTTATCATGGTGCTTTTAGAGCAGCTTGTACAGTCGGGAATAGAGGAGGTGTGCCTCATCATCGGACGTGAGGAGCAGAAGCTGTATGAGTCATTTTTTGCCCCTATGTCCAAGGAAAATTATGACAAGCTTCCTGAGGATAAGCAGAAGTACGAGGATAATCTGGTGAAGATAGGCAGAATGATTCATTATGCCTATCAGGATGAGAGAAGAGGCTTCGGGCATGCCGTGTACCAGAGCAGGGACTTCGCTGAGGGCGAACCTGTGCTGCTGCTTCTCGGAGATATGATATACGAATCCTATATAGGAAAGACCTGCTCAAGCCAGCTTATAGACTGCTATGAGGCTTATGGGCTTCCGGTGGTATCCATGCATGAGGTGCCTAAGGAGCAGGTGGTTCATTACGGCATTATGCACGGCGTGTGGGAGAGCCCTAAGGAGGAGCAGATGCGCTTAGACTGCATATATGAGAAGCCGACAGTGGACTATGCAGAGGAGAATCTTGGCATCAGGTGCAAGAACGGCAGCAAGTATTTTGCGGTATTCGGGCAGTATATTCTCACGGAGGATGTGTACAAGGTTCTCGAAAAAAATATCCGTGAAAATAAGGAAAGCCGCGGTGAGATACAGCTCACGGATGCGCTTGAGGAGGTTCGTGCCACAACAGGTATGATGGGCTGCCGCATAAAGGGTAAGTCCTATGATGTCGGACTGCCGCAGATGTATATTGAGACGGTGAGGGAGTTTGGGAGAATATAAAATACATTTTTGGATTTTTGAAAGTGCAAAATTTACACCTTGATAATTGACGGAGTGCAAAAAATACACTATTATAATTATGGAGGTGCAAAATGGGCGAATTAAAGAATATAAGAAAAGAGAAGAAATTAACGCAGCAGCAGGCAGCTGATTTGATCGGAATTTCACTTCGTTCATATAAATCCTATGAGAACGATGAGGATAAATCGGAAAGCATCAAATATAAGTATATTTTACAGAAATTGTCCGAAGTAAATCTGATTGATGAGGAGAATGGAATATTAGAGCTTGCAGATATAAAGTCAAAGTGCTCAGAAGTATTTGAAAGATACGAAGTGGATTTCTGTATTCTTTTTGGCTCGTATGCCAAGGGAAAGGCAAAGCCGAACAGTGATGTCGACCTTATAATTTCGGGAGATGTGCATGGCTTGAAATTTTATGCCTTGGTCGAGGAAATCAGAACCGCGTTGCACAAAAGGGTTGATTTGCTTGATGTGTCACAATTAAACGACAACATGGAACTGATAAAGGAAGTATTGAGGGACGGAATAAGGATATATGGATAATGTGAAGAATGACCGATATTATGCATATAAAATTCAGCAGGACTTGGAATTTATTGTGCTTCATATGAAAAATATTGACATAACGGAATTTTCCACAAATGAAATTCTTTTGGATTCCATGCTGTTTCGAATGATACAAATTTCCGAAAATGCACGAAAGCTGTCCAATGAATATAAGCAGCAATGCAATAATATTCCGTGGAATGCCTTATACGGACTGAGAAATCGCATTGTGCACGACTATGGAAATGTGGATTTAAGGGTTGTTTTTGACACCTTAAAGCATGATATTCCGGAATTGTTAGAAATGATTAGGAGAGAATAAAATGAGACTTAGAAACGTACCCGGTGCCAGAGAGGCGATGGTTGAGAGTGAATATGTTGTAAATGAGCCGAAGGAATACAAGGGCAGATGGAATGAGCTGTTCGGCAACAGCAATCCGATCCGTATAGAGGTCGGTATGGGTAAGGGAAGATTCATCATGCAGCTTGCCGCAGAGAATCCTGACATAAATTATGTCGGAATCGAGAAGTATTCAAGCGTGCTTATCCGCGCGCTTGAGAAGCAGGAGGAGGTACAGCTTCCGAATATTATTTTTATAAGAATGGATGCCGAGGAAATAACGGATGTGTTTGGCAAGGGCGAGGTCGACCGCATATATCTCAATTTTTCCGACCCATGGCCGAAGGACAGACATACGAAGAGACGACTCACATCGAGACAGTTCCTCGCACGCTACAATGAAATCCTGAAAAAGGACGGACAGATAGAGTTCAAGACTGACAACAGAGTTCTGTTCGATTTCTCCGTGGAGGAAGTCGAGCCGGCGGGCTGGCACATAAAGGAGCTGACCTACGACCTTCACAACGATGAGAAGATGAATGAGGGAAATATCATGACCGAGTATGAGGAACGATTCTCGGGAATGGGGACGCCTATCAATAAGATGATTATAGGCAGGGAATAGATATATAATAGGAAGATTAAGACACGGCATTAAGAACCTTTTCGCTTCACCCTCATATAATGTATCAAGACTTAGTCAGTATGTGGGTGCTGTTATATGGGCAAAGGCTATGAATGTAAAATTAGGTGCTTTGCATATAAGCACAAGAAGCTTAATAAGCACCTGTGCCAGCTTAAGAAGTCGCTTGATGAGCTGGCGGAGGCATTAGGGTGCGGGAAGAAAAAGTGCAAATGAATCATTGAGTTGTAAGTTATTGGCATAATTTATTATCCCCCAAAATTGCTTAAACCTCATGGTTTGAGTGGTTTTTGGGGGACTTTTTTACAATCCCATTTTATCGGGCAGCTTTTACTTCAGAAACATCCGTATCATCCTGTCCATAAATGAGCTGTATGGCTGATAGCGCATAGGCAGGTCGAGCCAGGTCTTTTTGTCGACAATGCTTTTCTTGTGGGTGAAGGTGTTGAAGCCTTCGCGTCCATGATAGGAGCCCATGCCGCTGCCGCCGACACCACCGAAGCCCATGCCGGAGGTAGCGAGGTGAATTATTGTGTCATTCACACAGCCACCGCCGAAGCTTATGCCGGAAGTGATTTTTCTGATAAAGTGCCTGTTTCCTGAAAAGACGTAGAGCGCTAATGGATGGTCAAGCGAGTTGATTTTTTCTATCATGGCGTCCTCGTCATCGTAAGGGATGACAGGCAGCAGCGGCCCGAAGATTTCCTCCTGCATGACGGCATCATCGTAGGTAATATCGCGCATTATGACAGGCTCAATGCGCAGGGCGGCAGTATCCGCGGCACCACCCAGAATAACCTTTTTCTTATCTATAAGACCAAGAATACGGTTAAAATGCTTTTCGTTGATTATCTTTCCGTACTCAGGATTCTCAAGAGGCTTGTCGGAGAACTGTCTGATAGTCTCCTGCTTAAGATATTCTATGAGCTTCTCATAAACGTCACGGTGGCAGAGGACATAGTCCGGGGCGACGCAGGTCTGCCCGCAGTTCAGATATTTTCCGAACACGATACGTCTTGCCGCGAGCCTGAGGTTCGCATCAGGAGCTACTATGCAGGGGCTTTTGCCGCCCAGCTCAAGGGTGATGGGGGTAAGGTGCTCCGCTGCGTGGCGCATGACCTCCTTTCCGACGGCTTTGCTCCCGGTAAAAAAGATATAGTCGAAGTCGGCATCGAGAAGGCAGGTGTTCTCCGCACGTCCGCCTGTTACAACTGCAACGTACTCAGGCGGGAAAACCTCGGAGATTATTTTACCGATAATTTCGCTGGCTGCCGGCGAGTAGGCGCTCGGCTTGACGATAGCGGTATTTCCGGCGGCGAGGGCGTCGACAAGCGGTTCCATGGTGAGAAGAAAGGGGTAATTCCATGGACTCATTATAAGCACATTTCCGTAGGGCGACGGCTTTACATAGCTTCTTGAGGCAAACTGGGCGAGCGGTGTTGCCACGGTGCGCTCACGCGCAAAGCGCTTTACATGGGAGAGCATGTAGCTTATTTCGCTCAGTGTGAGCCCGACCTCACACATATAGCTTTCCTGTGAACCTTTTCCGAGGTCTTTTTTTAAGGCTGCCATAATATCGGCTTCATGTGTTTTAATAGCCGACTTCAATTTTTTCAGTGCTGATATTCTGTATTCTGTCTTAAGTGTGGCTCCTGTGGCAAAGAAGCTTCGCTGGGAGCTTAACAGCTCCTGGATTTCTGAGTTGGTCATGTGGGGGTCTCCTATTATTTAATGTAATAAGTGATAGTTTTCAGTGGTCATTGGCTCACTGCATGGTAGAAATGCTCCAGCTCCTTCGCATTCATGAGCACCGGAACGGGGTAGAGCGGGTTGCCCTCAGCGTCTGCGTGGCGGGCAAGCTCAGGAATGTCCTCAGCCTTGATGCCGGCGAGGGTGCGTCCGAGTGAAAATTCGTCGAGCATGCCCTCTATGGCACAGATGAATTTCTCAGCAGCTACACAGTCGGTGTCATTTTCATCGGACAGTCCGGCGGCATTGGCAAGGTCATGGAGCTTTCTCTGTGCTGCTGCGGCGTAGTCGCGCAGAACTATAGGCAGCAGGACAGCATTGGCAAGTCCGTGAGGAATGTTATATTTTCCGCCAAGAGAGTGTGCCACAGCGTGCACATATCCGACATAGGATATTGTAAATGCTACACCGGCGTAGTAAGAAGCGTGAAGCATATTTTTTCTTGCAGTCATATTATTGCCATCATGGTAGGCGGTCTGCAGGTTCGCAAAAATTAATTGAACTGCCTTGAGCGCCGCCTTGCGGGTCTTTTTGGTGGTGGAACGTCCTATATATGCTTCAACCGCGTGCGTCAGGGCATCGAGTCCGGTGGAGGCGGTTATAAATGGAGGAAGTGAGCGAGTAACCTCCGGGTCAAGCACGGCGTACCTTGGGATAAGCGGAAAATCGTTGATTGGGTACTTGACGCGCGTCTTTGCATCGGTGATGACCGCAGCGAGGGTGGTTTCGCTTCCTGTTCCGGCAGTGGTCGGTACTGCAAAAAGCGGTGGCAGTGGGCGGATAACCTTCAAAATGCCCTTCATTTTCATAAGCGGGGTCTTAGGACGTGCAATGCAGGCACCGACAGCCTTGGCACAGTCCATTGAGGAGCCGCCGCCGAAGCCAATCAGAGCCTGGCAGTTGTTTTCCTTATATAAATGCAGAGCCTCATCGACATTGTCCGTGGTAGGGTTGGCAACAGTGCCGTCATATACGGTGCAGAAAATATTGTTTTGCTCCATAAGCTGTTCAAGATGGCTTGTGAGCCCGAGGCTGCGGATTCCCTTGTCCGTGACAAGAAGAACATGGTTAAGCTTAAGGGATTTCAGCTTGTCTATGAGCTCGTCCATTCCATGAAGAAGCTCGGGGGAACGGTATGGAAGGAACGGGATTGCAAGCTTGAAAACAGTCTGAAATGTGCGGCAGTATAGCTTTTTTAATGGATGCATGTGGGAAAACCTCTCTTTATAAGATTTTAAATTTCTAATTCAGTCCGGTTGAAATACAGCCGTCAAATGCAATGGTTAGCAGATGTATGTCAAGTCCCGGAATACTCTTCGAGATTACGTGCAATCAGCAGCAGTGAGTGGTAAAACTCAGCGCGCTGTCTGTCGGTTAATCCGGCTCCACCGATTTCAACGGCACTCTGGATTGCCTTTTCTATATGCTGTGCGGCGTCAGTGCCGGAGGCTGTAAGAACGAGCGGAATGCGGTATTTTCTGCCGTCCGGTTCCGCTTCGCGGACAAAGCCCTTGCCGGTCAGCTCTTTGAGTGAACGGCTTATGGCAGCCTTGTCGACCTCGCAGTTCTCACATAGCTGTGAGGGAGTTAAGCCGGCAGGATTCTTTTTTAACTGAAAAAGTATCATAACGTGGTTAGCCTTCAGACCGTAGGAGTTAACCTCAGTCGACTTGATTCGCTGGACACTCTTGTTAATCTGGGAAATGGCTGTTGTGAATTGTTCAAAACGATTGAACATGGGGCACCTCTTGTTCGTGTATGTATATATGTATGTATTTATGGCATAAATGTTGACCTGTCAACAAATTATATTAAAAATACTACAATCCGTTAAAGCTGTCAACTTATAATTATATGGTTCGGGTGTCAAAATATGCTATATATACCTAGCTGTGTATAACGTATTATGTTTATGCATATCACGACTTTTGGGAGAAGCTTAGATGTTCTTGGAACATCTAAGCTTCGGACAACGGAGCTGATATGCATAAATATAATACGTTATACACTCATAAATTAGATTAGTATGTTTTGATACTCGAATCATTACATGCCACAGAATGAAAAAGCGGAGCCGCGGCACATTGCCTTTTTCATGCAGGGTGGTGACTGATGGCTCAGCAAAATTCAGCGATTTTTCTTGCAAGCTTCTTCTGGTCATAGCGTTTCGCAGCCGGAACGCGGATGAGCGGAAGGCTGATGCTTTCGAGTACAACATCCTTTAGAAGGTCATTTTCGCGGTTGGGTTTGTTAAGGTGGGAGGGGTCATCAAGTTCAATGACAACCACCGGAATGAAGTCCGAATCGCACAGCACGAAGTCGAGATGCTTGGATTTTACTTTGCCGAAGTATCTCATATATGTGCTGTAGTCCTCAGCGCGAGCGGTCTTGGCGACATCGGCAAGGCGCACCTTCGAGAAGAGATACAGACCATAGTCGGCGGCAATTTCGTCGATAACAGGAAAAAAAGCAGCTTCAGTAGGCGTGAGGAGAGCGGTGGCATTATAGCGCCCCTTTATTTCAGCGGCGAGCCGTCTTTTTTTGTCGGTGAGAAAGCGGATGAGAATAATGAAAAGAACCAGAAATATCAAGGCGGAAATAATATATATAATAATATGAATATTCATGTAAGGTACTCCAAAAAAATATTTGCGGAAAATTTCATAAAATAATGGAATGCTTCGGGTGTCAGAATATGCCGATTTAATCTACGGGTGTAAGACATGTTGTATTCCCGGATTGTAATGGCATAAAAAAAGCACCAACCCCGCAGTCATCTGCAAAACTGGTACCTTTAGTGCGCGATCAGGGGTTCGAACCCTGGACACCCTGATTAAGAGTCAGGTGCTCTACCAACTGAGCTAATCGCGCTTATTTAAAAGCACCAACCCCACAGCCATCTGTAAAACTGGTACCTTTAATGCGCGATCAGGGGTTCGAACCCTGGACACCCTGATTAAGAGTCAGGTGCTCTACCAACTGAGCTAATCGCGCACATTTAATAAGTGTCTTGTTTTCGGCACAAACATTATTATACACATGCCGGGGAAAAATGCAAGCTTTTTTTTTATATTTTTTAAAAAATTTTAAATTTTTTAGCATAGAACTTGAAAACCCTTGAAAATAAAGGAAAAATTGCAATCGGGGTTGCTTAAATATTTTCATAAGTGTATACTGAAAAATAGGGCTAATATACAAAAATCAGATAAAAATCTCAAAAAACATCATAAAAGATAATTTTTTCAAGGAAGATATTTTGAAAATTCAAAACAATACAAGCAATATAAAAAATAACAACAATACAAGCAATATAAAAAATAACAACAATTATAGGTATAAAGGCTTAAAAGCACTAAGGGAAGGTTGGCATAACTGTCCGGAAGAAAGCCTGAATTTTAAATACTGGATATTAAACATATTATCTTATCTAAATAGGGAGGTTAAGGTATGAAATTAAAAGTATACAAGCCCAAAAAAGGCGGTGGGCAGATTTCTGATGAAGAAGCAGGGACAGTCAATGTGGCGGCAGACAACGCAGAAACAAGCTGTTCTGCTGTACCGGAGCAGGGCAGGACAGAACCGGACGGCACACAGCCGGATGACAATAGTGCAGGGACACGAATGGATGCAAATGACAATGATATGTCCGGGGGTGGAACAAATGCAGCACATAGAGAAGGCGGCAGACATGGGAAGTTCACATGGAACATCAAGTATCTGACGATATGCCTGTACGCAGTGCTGGTTGTACTTGCGAGTGTACTTATAATAAAGGCGGTAATAGACTGGGACAATGTAATGCATCACATCAAGGGAGCTATGAACGTGCTGTCACCATTTCTGTGGGGTGCATTCATAGCATTCCTCATCAACCCTCTTGTTAAACTGTTTGATAATAAGATATTCGGAAAAATAAAGCCGCTTAAGAAACACGAGAAGCCACGCAAGATGCTGTCTCTGCTTATATCATATCTTCTTGTCATATTCGTGGTGGTTATCATGTTCGTATATCTGCTTCCGCAGATAGGGACAAGCCTCACCGAAATTGTGAATCAGGTTCCGGGATGGATTGCGGAGATCAACAATGGATTGCTGAAATTTGAGGAAGAGCATCCGGATTTTGACTATAATATAATCAATGATTTTTTTAACAGCATCACTCCGCAGCTTATGGATTTTTCCAAGAATGTGGTGACTAACGTGGTGCCTGTAATTTTTACCACATCAATATCTGTTGTGAAGGGATTGCTCAATGTACTGATTGCATTCATCGTGAGCGTATATATGGTATCGGATAAGAAGCTTCTCGCAAGAGGCTTCAAGAGAGTTCTCTACAGTGTAGCATCGGATAAGGCTGGTGATATGATAATGGAGACCCTTCGTGAATGCTACCATATATTCAGCCAGTTCGTACTCGGAAAGACGGTTGACTCATTCATAATAGGATGGATATGCTTCTTCCTTATGACGATACTCAGGCTTCCGTTCACTCCTATTGTAAGCCTTATAGTCGGAATTACGAACATGATACCATATTTCGGACCATTTATCGGTGCTGTTCCGGGAATTGTCCTCATACTTATGGTCGATCCGATAAAGGCAATCATATTCACGGTTCTGATTATTGTGATACAGCAGTTCGACGGATTGTACCTCGGACCTAGAATCCTTGGTGAGACAGTGGGTCTGCGTCCTCTATGGATAATATTTGCCATCACCGTCGGCGGAAGTATAGGAGGCGTTGTGGGAATGTTTCTTGGAGTGCCGGTGGTTGCCGTGTTCGCTTATCTTATGGACAAGCTGCTTAATAAGCTGGTTCGCAAGAAAAATGTTGATATTAGTGGGAAAATAGATTAAAATTAAATAAATAATGTCCTGTTGCTGCAGGATGTCCAGTTTTGTCGGAATTAAGGATATTGACATTGATTATGAATGAAGCAGATATAAATAACAAAATAGAAAATTTCCAAGGATATGATAATATCCATGGATATGATAAATTCCATGGATATGATAAATTCCATGGATATGATAAATTCCACACTCCCTTTTTAAGTATAGCCATAGCCTCATATAACTATGGTAAATATCTTGACAGAGCTTTTGAGGCTATATTAAGGCAGGATTTTAAGGATTTTGAGATTGTCTATTTAGATGACGCCTCTTCTGACGATTCAGTGGATATAATCAGAAGGATTATAAAGGAACATCCCGACATGAGTATAAGGCTTATACAGAATAGTGAGAACATGGGTATATTCGAATCTAAGACAAGACTTATAAGAGAATGTGCCGGAGAGTTCATTATGCTGTGCGATGCGGATGACTGGATGGCAGACGGATGTCTCGAAGCGCTTGCACAAGCTGTGAAAACTGAGGGAACAGACAGGGCAGTGTGCGAGGTTGTCGATATAGATGACACAGGGAAACAGCTTCAGATTCAGGATCTTCCACCGGAACCCTCAAGATGGCTGTGGAATATCAATCATGGCTGTATTTACAGAAGAAGTATTATTATCGAAAATGATATAAAAATACAGCTGGAGCCGGATGATGTGAATTTTATAACGGAATTTAACAGATTTTCCGACAAAGTTTCATGGATACACAGACCACTGTATTACTGGTATGTACATTCAGATTCAAGCGGAAGAAATATATCGGAACACGACAGGGATGAAACGCTGTCCAGATTCGAGGAGATGATGTCATATCTTGGAGAGATATGTGACAGCATTAATTCCGAACAGGACAGAAAAGAATTAAAGCTGCTTGCAATGAAGCTTTACTATCTGTATCTGTTTCACACGATGAAAGGCTACAGCTGCAAGGAGAAATTCAGAGGCTATAGGTCTGTCAGCCGGATTATGAATACATATTTTCCGGGATACCTCAGCTCAGGGGCACTTAACGGAATGGACAGGAAGCTGCGCTCGTATGCGTATAATATTATCCGCTACAGTGTTTTGCTGGAGCGGCTGAAGCTTTTTTTACCTGCCTACATGGGATATCATCTTGTGTCCAAAGTGCATTATTTTGACCAGTAATTATTTGACAGGAATGGAGATTGATATGAAAGTATCAGTTGTTATGGCAGTGTATAACGGCGGAAAATATATAAGACGTCAGTTAGAATCCATAATGTCACAGACAAGGCTTCCTGATGAGATAATTATATGCGATGACCGCTCCGCTGATGACACTGTCAGAATTGCGGACGAGTACATGTCTGATATGTGCATGCAGGGTTCGCGGGTTGAATATAAAATTATCATAAATGAAGCAAACAAAGGATATATAGAGAACTTCAGATACGCACTCAGTGTCAGCCATGGTGATATACTGTTTACATGTGACCAGGATGATGTATGGGAGCGCGATAAGGTTGAGAAAATGTGTGAATGCTTCGAAAATAATTCCCGGGTACAGCTTGTTGCATCAAGTCTCAGATTTATCAATGCCAAGGAGAATGTGATTGACAGGGCTTACGTTCCTTATGGTATGACAGCAGGGAATAACGAGCTGGTTAAGATTGGCTTTGACAGGATACTTGAGAAAAATTATTTCCCGGGATGTACTATGGCAGTCTCAAAAGTGGCAGCTAAGAAGTATTTAGACAGTGTGCATAGTAACATTCCACATGATTGGTCCATGGCGCTTATTGCGGCGGCAGACGATGGACTATACTGGTATAACAGGATTTTATTGAATTACAGAATACATGGAGATAATACGCTGGGACTTGCCGCTGCGGATTCCAAGCTCAATTATATCAGGAGAACGGTTGCGACATGGCCGGATTATTGCTATGAATTGTGTGACAGAATAAGATATATCAGACAGACATTGGAGTTAAGTGCTGCCTATAAGGATTATTTTGACGCAATGGAGGAGTTTGCCGGCTATCGCAGTGCGGTTATTACAGGAAAATTTAAGGTTGGGAGCTTTGCCAAGGAATGTCTGATATATAACAGGAAGCTGGCACGGAAAATTGACAGAAGAGGAATAATACTGGATTTTATATATATTTTTTTGACAACGAAAAAGCAATGAATATGCAATGTTATACAGGGGGCAGGATGGTTGATTTTTTAAAGATAGTATGTATGCTGGTAATATATCTGCTGGTGTTTACGATGTCAGGTACAATAGCCAACAGAGTTCTTGGCATTAAGAGAAGTGGAGGGATAACAATCATAATGGGATTTTTTGTATGGTTTGTTATTCAGGAGATATTCTATATCCCTATGCTTCTTATGAAAGCGAAGCTGGGTGCGCTGCTTGTAGAGCAGATTATATTGGCAATTGTGGTTGCCGTTGTATATATGATTTTCTTCCGCTCAAAATTCATGGGTGTTGTGAGAAATATTGTAAAGGAAATCAAGGGTGCTTCTACTGCTGCAACAGTATTTTTTATGGTGACACTGATTTTAGTTATGCTGTTAGCAGGTGTTAAGAAGGCATATAACACGGATTATGCACACACTGTAAGTTCAATTGAAATGGCAGTTATGACTGGGAGGATGTATATGTATGATGTCGATACTGGTAAGCTGCTGGCACATCCGGATTATATAAGAGGGTTTGGCGTATGGAATATGAATATAGCTGTATGGAGCAGCCTGCTCGGTGTGAGCGCGTTCAAGCTTGTAAGATACGGCATGGCATGGCTGGGGATTATATTGTCGGCACTTATCCATATACGCATAGGGCGTCAGCTGTTTAAGGGAGATGAGAGGTATGCTTTTGCGTATGCAGGGACAGTGCTTTGGATTATGGCGGTATTTGCTGTCGGAAAGACACCTGCTGCCATGCTGTTTACCAATGGTGGAACAGCACAGGCAATTGCAGCGAATGTACTCATGCCATTTGTCTTTTATTGGGCTGTAGGAAACAGAGGCACATATAAAAAGGAGTTTGATAGCAGGATAATACCTATTATGGCTGGTGCTGCCTTGGCAATATCTGTTTATTCCTTGGCTGCAGTGGTTTTTTCAATACTCGTAGTGCTGCTTACGGATATGATTATTGCTATACATAAAAAGATGCGGGGTGTGGAGAAGGACAATGCGGATGCTGCTTGAAAATCTATTGGATATTTATCAAGGAAAAAGCCTACTTGTGATATGTTTTATAGTATCAATGATATATATTGTGTGTGTGATAAAGGAAACTACATTGAGGAGGAATCTTATAGTTGCAGCTTTTGCGATTATCTTCGTATTCAATAATATAGCATTGTGGATATGGAAGGCTCTGATGGGGGAGGGTATATTGTATGAACTTCTCTATGCGGTTCCTGTTTTTTCGTGTATTGCCTACTGTGTGTGCCATATTATCGGAAGACAGAAGAGTGTGGTAATGAAAGTGCTTGTAGGAGCTGTTGCTGTAGTACTGATATGTGTGCTGAGCAGCATGCCTGAGAGAATATATGATGATGTAAAAGAGCAGAATGATACAGGAATGGATGACATTGAAGATATTGCTGATTTTTTAAAGGGCAGTTTTACGGAGATTGAGAGCAGACCGGTTATATTATGCGGACAGGAGGGTTATGATACTCTCAGGAGCTTTATGCCATATATGCTTACTGCGATAGGGAATGACGTGTTCAATGACGGACAGCCCGACAAGGACAGCGATGAATATGTGGCGTTGAACATTGCAGATGCAGACTTGACCGAAGATATGGACAGAGCGAATGAGGCTCTTGAAAACCTTGAAGTTGAATATATTGTTTTTCCTGACAAGGATGGGGTGCGCGAGTACGCGGCAAGGCTTGGATTTTTTAATGTTGTGGATAAACAAATATTTGATTTATATGAAAAACAGGATTATGATTTAAACTGTGGCATTGACGGATATATAAGGAGGCTGTATTTTTATATATTAAAACGAAGATGCACAGATGAAGAGCTTAACGAGCTGAAGACGTTATATCAGACAGGGGAAAAAAGCTTTGGGGATGTGGCAATGTCAGTTATTAACACTCAGGAGTATGAGAACCTGGACTACGATAGGGACACGTTGCTGTATTGGCTGTTTGAGGCGATTTTGGATAAAACACCTGATGCTGGTGATTTGGAATTTATGAAGAAATATCTTGGGGATATTGATGATGTACATTTCATAGTTGAGCAATATATAAATAGTGACAGATTTTATGAGCTTATAGAAAGAGGAACAGACAATGAGAAAAACTAAAGGAATCATACGAAGGATAACAGCGTGCCTTATGGCGGGTGCGGTTTTTGCTGCAACATTCACAGGTGGGACAGCAGGAAATGCAGTGCAGGAGGTTAAGGCTGAGGATATTCCGGCTGACGTGGCACAGTTTCCAAGAAGCTACCAGGCAGCATTGTATGCGTTAAAGACAGCGCACCCTAGCTGGACCTTCCAATTGTATGATACAGGGCTTGAATGGGATACGGTTATGTATAATGAAACTAACCCTGCAAGCAGAAGTCTTCTACCGTCATACTTTGACAGTTCGATGGTAGGTGACAGCTATGGAGACGGCTGGTCATGTGCTACATACTATGCAGTTTCATATTATCTTGATCCAAGGAACTGGCTGACAGAGGATTACATATTCCAGTTCGAGCTTCTGACATTTAATGAGGCATGTCAGAATGTGGTTACTGTACAGAGGGTCCTTCAGAACTCCTTTATGAGAGGTTTTATTGAGGATGCGGAAGGTGTCACATATGCCCAGACATTCTATGATATAGGAAAGGAGCTTGGAGTAAGCCCGGTTCATCTTGCGTGCCGTGTATACCAGGAGCAGGGTGCGAGCGGAACTTCTGAGCTGATTTCGGGTACATACCCGGGATATGAGGGATATTACAATTATTTTAATATACAGGCATCAGGTAAGACCAGAGAGGAAATAGTGACTAATGGTCTTAATGAAGCCAAGGCGGAGGGCTGGACAAGCAGAACAGCAGCGCTCAGAGGCGGAAGTGCCAAGGTATCCAACAATTATATATTGAAGGGACAGGACACGCTGTATCTTCAAAAGTTCGATGTAGATGGAACATATTATGGAAGATACTGGCATCAGTATATGCAGAATCTGGCTGCACCTTCGAATGAGGGAAGAAATGTTAAGAGAACCTACGAAAAAACAGGTGCTCTTGATGGTGAGTTCGTTTTTAAGATTCCGGTTTATAATAATATGCCTGACCCGGATAATGTGGCGCATATTGTGAGTGATGGAAGATACTATATCAAGTCTGCCGATGGGAAATTCACATTGCAGACAGGTGCAGCAGTAACCGCAGATAATGGTGATACACAGCAGGCTTCTGTGATAACCGGGAATGACATCTCATGGACAGAACTTGAATATGACAGAAATATGCAGTGGACTCTTGAGCAGATAGATGAGAATTATTACACTATAACAAACTTCATGGATGGAAGGATTCTAAAGCTTGAGAATGACAGCCTTGAACGCGGAGTAAAGGTGGTTGCGGAAAAGCTTGATGGCGCAACACCGGGCGATAATGCCAAGTGGTATATTAAGCAGAATGATGATGGACAGTATTACATCTGCTCTAAGTATAATGGAATGTATTTGTCTTTCAGCAAAGTGGAAGCAGGACAGACACCTGTTGTGTATACGAAAAATGACAGCTATGTTCAGACGTACGACCTTGAGATTGTTACGGAGATTAAGGAAGCAAGCCAGTATATGATGGAGCATACGGAGAGTGTGGTTATTGGTCTTACAACAGAGAGAAATGCTTCGAATGGCAGTATTGAGTACTACTGGGAGGTAAGAGGCACGGATAACAATGAGATCGTATATCAGACAGGATGGGTTAAGGATAATGAATGGCTTATATGGACACCGGAAGTATTCAAAGAACTGAAGGTATTCGGATGTGCACGTCCGGTCAATGACCCGGAGGCTGTGGCGTATACAGAGAGCGTATTTGAACACCATCCTCACATCAAGGGAATCTGCCAGATGCCTTACACCGGTGAGGGCGGTGGCTTCCTCATAGGTGTGGAGACAACTGATAATCCGGAGCAGTCCTACAGCTACGAGATGTTAATTCTCGACTGTACACTTCTTGCTGAGGGAAAGGACGCATGGATATATGATACAGGCAAGTTCACGGTAAATGAGGGAAATGCAGGCTGGACAATATGGCAGCCACAGTATGGATACTATTGGACACTGTTCAGAGTGTTTGATAAGGATGGACGCATGATTGATGAGCAGTGTTACAGCTTTGTGAATGCGTATTAAAAATATATGCTGTTTATATTGCAGATACTATAAAATATGTGTATGCGGAATGGAGATTATATGGCAAGGATTGATGATGGGTTTAAAAGAGCCTGTATTTATTTCTTTTATGATGGGCAGGGGATAGTGGACGATTATATTCCCTATCTGCTCGATGACCTTATGGAAAATGTGGATGAGCTTGTTGTTGTATGCAACGGCAAGCTTACGGACGATGGAAGAAATAAATTTGCCAGGTACGGCAAGGTAATAGAGAGAGCTAACGAGGGGCTTGATGTATATGCGTATAAGGCGGGTATTGAATATTTTGGATGGGACAGGCTTGAGACATTTGATGAGCTTATCATGCTTAACCATACAATTTTCGGACCGTTTTATCCATTTTCTGAGACGTTTGAAAAGATGAAGAACAGAGATCTGGATTTCTGGGGCATTACAAAACATGCTAAGTTCGATTATGATCCGTTCGGACTTAACCCATATGGTTATCTTCCGGAGCATATCCAGTCACATTTTATGGTATATAGAAAGAGAATGATATGTAAGAAGGAATTTCAGGAGTACTGGGATAATTTCAGACCGGTCAACAACTACAGGGATTCGGTATGTTATCATGAGTCATTTTTTACCAAGCATTTTGCAGACCTTGGTTATAAGTGGGATGTGTCTGTGGATGTATCTGATATGGAGGGGATGTCTGATTATCCGGGGTTGTACTGCGCAAGACAGCTTGTAGAGGAGAAGAGATGCCCTATATTCAAGAGAAGAAGCTTTTTTCATGACTATGGACAGCTCCTCGAGACTACAGCAGGTCAGCCTGTATATGAGATATTCAAGTATGTACAGGAGAATACGGATTATGATACTGAGCTTATCTGGCAGAATATCTTAAGAAGCATGGACCATTCAGACCTTGCAAGGAATATGCAGCTCAACTATACTCTCGCAAGCGACTATGCTAAGAAGCCGTTGGATGAAGAGTTTTTTGCTAAAAGCAGAGTGGCACTTATGATGCATATCTATTATGTGGATGAGCTTGCCGGGAAAATGATGAACTATGTGAGAAATATTCCGCCTCAGATGGATATACATGTAACTACACAGAACGAGGAGAAAAAAGCAGAGATAGAGAAGCTTCTCTCGGTTCTGCCTAACAAGGTCACAGTTAGAATTGTCGAGAATAAGGGAAGAGATGTATCAGCACTTCTCATGACGGCCAGGCAGCTTGTTGATGAGTATGATTACATCTGCTTCATACATGATAAGAAGGTCACACAGGAAAAACCGGGAACAGTAGGAGAGGGCTTTGCGTATAACTGCTATAAGAATGCCCTTAACTCGAAGGAATATGTCAATAATATGTTAAGACTGTTTGATGAGAATCCACATCTCGGTGTAGCATGTCCGCCTAAGCCGATACATGGACCTTATGTGTTTGGCCTTATGACATCATGGAAGGTAAATTTTCAGAATACCAAGGATTTATTAGCACGTCTTGGGGTGAAAGCACCGATTGACGAGATGAAGGTACCGGTGGCACCACATGGTTCCTGTTTCTGGTTCAGGACAGATGCACTCAGGAAGTTGTTTAAATATGACTGGAAGTATGAGGATTTTCCTGAGGAGCCACTTCCGATAGATGGAACAATCTCACATGCGATTGAAAGATGTTATGCTTATGTTGCGCAGGACGCAGGATATTATTCTGCTATTGTTATGTGTGATGAGTATGCAAAAATTGAGTATACCACACTTATGCATTATGCGTCCAAGTTCGGAAACAGTGCACTTATGGGAATGCTCGGCTCGGTAAATGGAAAGCAGATTAATTATCACGGATGGGATAATAGGATAAAGTACTGGATGAGGAAATGGATGCCTAAGAAGCTGTTTGTGGCGATAATCAATACCAAGAGAAGGTTCCTTGGACCTCACGAGACATATAGATATGAGGATAATTAGGAGTGATGAAAGGAGTATGCACATGAAAGTAGTGGTAACCGGAGCGGCGGGATATATTGGCAGACATGTTGTTGAGAAGCTGTTGGAAGCAGGTCATGAGGTTGTTGCTGTTGATTTGTTTAATAAGGGAATACCGGAGGGAGCGGAGTATTGCCCTGTGGATATATTCTCCGGGGATAGTGATATATATGATAAGCTTGGTAAGCCCGATGCGTGCATACATATGGCGTGGAAGGACGGATTTGTCCATAATTCCGCAGCGCATATGGTAAATGTATCGGCTCATTATAAGTTTCTGTGTTCAATGATAGATGCAGGCTGCAAGAGAATTGCAGTTATGGGAACCATGCATGAGATAGGTTTTCATGAGGGTGTGATTGATGAGTATACACCGTGCAATCCGCTTACATTATATGGGATTGCGAAGAATGCGCTTCGCCAGGCACTTCTTCTGTATGCCAAGGATAAGAATGTTAACATATACTGGCTCAGGGCATACTATATATTGGGTGATGATATGAAGAATCATTCAGTATTTACCAAGCTTCTTGAGGCTGTTGATGCGGGGAAGAAGACGTTCCCATTCACTACAGGTAAAAATAAATATGATTTTATTACAGTGGATGAGCTGGCAGATCAGATAGCGGCTGCCTCGACCCAGGATGAGGTCACAGGAATAATCAATGTCTGCACAGGTACGGCGATGTCGCTCGCAGACAGAATGGAAATGTTCATAAAGGAACATAAGCTTGATATTAAGCTTGATTATGGCGCGTTCCCGGACAGACCATACGATTCAAAGATTGTGTATGGCGATGCCATGAAAATCAATGAGATTATGCGCAATAAGAATAAGAAACATAATTAAATGTTTAGATTAGGATATAGAATATGGGAAATACACTTAATTCCAAGAAAAATAGGATGCTTATACAGGAGATATATGCGAACAGAAGACTGGTATGGGATCTTGCAAAGAATGACTTTAAGACAAGATATTCAGGTTCGTTCTTAGGTATGGCATGGGGGTTTATACAGCCTGTCATAACTGTGCTTGTATACTGGTTCGTGTTCACTGTTGCGATGGGGTTTGATAAGATTGAGGGAGTGCCGTATGCTCTGTGGCTTGTGTCCGGACTTGTGCCATGGTTTTTTTTCAGCGATGGTCTGACCGGAGGAACCACGTCAATGCTTGAATACAGTTATCTGGTAAAGAAGGTAGTGTTTAACATAGACATACTTCCGGTTGTTAAGGTTATGGCAGCGGTATTCACACACATATTCTTTATTATATTTACCATAATCATGTTTACAGTATCGGGAAGACCGCTGAATGTGCATTATCTCCAGATAATATACTATTCGTTCTGTACCTTTATGTTTTCTCTGAGCTTGTCATACATAACAAGCTCGGTGGTAGTATTTTTCAGGGATCTTACCCAGATTGTGAATATTATACTTCAGATAGGTGTGTGGATTACACCTATTCTGTGGACGATGGACAGAATACATGGCAGTCTTGTATGGTTTTTCTATCTTAATCCGGTGTACTATCTTGTTTCCGGGTACAGAGATTCATTGATATTGAATGTATCGATAATATCGAGATGGAGAATGGGATTATATTTCTGGGCAGTGACACTTGTACTTATGCTGGTGGGCAGAAAGCTGTTTAGCAGGCTTAAAGTACATTTTGCGGATGTGTTATAGAGGAGCAGTATGGGAATGGAACAGGATTATGCGATAGAAGTAAATAATGTGAGCAAGGTGTACAAGCTGTATGATAAGAATTCGGATCGTTTCAAGGACGCTCTTGGCTTCGGCAGGAAGAAAAAGCTGTACAGGGAATATTATGCGTTAAATGATGTCAGCTTCAAGGTGGGGACAGGCGAGTGCGTTGGTATTATCGGAACGAATGGCTCAGGTAAGTCGACCATGCTCAAGATAATAACAGGTGTACTTAACCCTACAGCTGGAGAGGTTAAGGTAGATGGAAGAATATCGGCACTTCTTGAGCTGGGTGCAGGGTTTAATATGGAGTACACAGGAATAGAAAATGTATACCTTAATGGAACGATGATTGGCTTCACGAGGGAAGAGATAGATGCGAAGCTTCATGATATATTGGACTTTGCCGATATAGGAGATTTCGTGCATCAGCCTGTGAAGACGTACTCAAGCGGTATGTTTATAAGGCTGGCATTTGCTGTTGCGATAAACATTGACCCGGAGATACTCATAGTTGATGAGGCATTGTCGGTTGGGGATGTGTTCTTTCAGTCAAAGTGCTACCATAAGTTCGAGGAGTTTAAGAAGCAGGGGAAGACAATACTGTTTGTAAGTCATGACCTTAGCAGTATAAGCAAATACTGTGACAGGGTGGTGCTTATAAACAAGGGCGTGAAGCTGGCTGAGGGAACACCTAAGGCTATGGTTGATATGTATAAGAAGGTGCTTGTAAACCAGTATAAGCCGGAGGAAGCCGGGAAGAATGCAGACGAAAATACAACCGGACAGGGTGCTGGTGTTAAAGGTATAAACGGTGCAGACGGAAAGCAATTCAGTCTGTGGAGATCGAGACTTGAGGTGAATTCACGGCTTTTAGAGTACGGTGATAAAGAGGGAGAGATAATAGATTTTGCCGTATTTGATGACAAGGGCAATATAACAGCTGCGATTGAAAAGGGAACCGAATTCACAGTTGGTATGAGAGTGAGGTTTAATCAGGCACTCGACGAACCGATAGCGGCATTTACAATTAAGGATATCAAAGGAATCGAAATAACAGGAACCAATACGCTGTTCGAGAAGGTTGAGAGCTTCGATGCTTCTGAAGGGGCAGTGAGGGAAATATACTTTAAACAGAAGATGAACCTACAGGGTGGTAATTACCTTATATCATTCGGATGTACAGGTTACAGGAACGGAGAGTTTGTGGTGTATCACAGACTGTATGATGCGCTTGGAATCACCGTAATATCCGGCAAGGATACGGTGGGATTCTATGATATGGAGTCTGAGGTAAGCGTGAGGTAAGGAGGAAGTATGCAGGAAGTAATTGGTAAGGTAAGACTTAATCTGGATTATTATAGTGGCAGGGATCTTTACGATGAAGGTGCGAGCGAGGATGAGATACTTGAGATTGTAAAGAATGTTGCTCCATGCGACTACAATCGCATCATAAATGAGAGAAAGAGCTGGTCGGTGCTTTACCATCTGTCGAATATCCGTGGAAATATTGTTTCATTTCTTCCTATTACGAAGAATGATGATGTGCTTGAAATAGGTTCGGGATGTGGTGCGATAACCGGTGCACTTGCGGATATGGCGGGAAGCGTGACCTGCATAGAACTGTCTAAGAAAAGAAGCACCATAAATGCCTACAGGAATAAGGATAAGGACAATATCGAGATAATGGTCGGCAACTTCCAGACTGTAGAGAAGCAGCTTGAGAAGAAATATGACTATATAACTCTCATAGGTGTGTATGAGTATGCTGCGAGCTACATTGAGAGTGTATCCGATGCCTATGAGGAGTTCATGAGCATAGTGGCAGGCCATCTCAAGGAGAATGGCAGACTCATCATAGCCATTGAGAACAAGTATGGAATGAAGTATTTTGCCGGGTGTCGTGAGGATCATGTGGGAATGATGTTCGAAGGCATAGAAGGTTATCCAAGAACCAATATAGCCAAGACTTTTTCCAAGGAACGAATGATGGAGTATGCTAATAAAGCAGGACTTACTGAGACATATTGCTATTATCCGTATCCTGATTATAAGCTTCCGATGGCGATGTACTCGGATGAACGCCTCCCGAGGATGGGAGAGCTGCTTAGAATACCATCAATTAATTTTGATCAGGACAGATATGTGCTGTTCAATGAGGCAAAAGCACTTGAGGAGTGTGTTAAGGAGCATACCTTCGGGAACTTCGCCAACTCATTTTTATTTGTTTTTGGAAGGCAGCAGTATGAAGAAGACAGGACGGTATATGTAAAGTATTCAGATGACCGCTCTGAGAAATTTATGATAAGTACCGGAATACAGATCGGACATGCAGATGCCGTGCAGATTGTGTATAAGGAGCCGGAATCCCGGACGGCGGCAGCACATGTAAATGGGATGTATGACAACTATGTAAAGCTGGAAGCTGCCTTAAAGTCTGAAAGGAACAAAGAGGATGAGTATGCTATTGAGTATAACCACTGCAGTGCCAGGGATGGGAAGGCGTATTTCGAATATATCAATGGTGAGAATCTGGGCGATAAGCTGTGCTCACTGTTTAAAGCAGGAAAAGAGCAGGAGGCAGACATTATCGTAGAAAAGTATGTCAGAACAGTGAAAGGACTTGCGGTGAAACCGGAGGCAGAAATATCTGATGCATTTAAAAACGTATTTTTTGATATGGATTTCAGCTGTATATCCGATGAGAATATCAGCAGTCTGAAAATCACAGATATTGATTTGAATTTCGATAATCTGTTCATCACAGGTGAAAACAAGCTGACTGCCATAGACTATGAGTGGGTATTCGACTTCGACATTCCGGTGGGATATGTGATATACAGAGCGCTTAAGTATCTGAGCATAGATATTACAGGTCTGGTTGATGAGTACAAGAATACATTGGCAAAATTCTGCAGAAAATATGGAATCTCTGAGCAGGAGGCAGAATTGTTCGAGAAGATGGATGATGCGTTCGGTGCTTATGTGCGTGACGGAAGGCATATTATTGGAGAGCTTGCAAAGACAATTGGCAAGAAGACTATCGTTATCAATAATGGCGCGGGCATATCAATTGACAGCCTTATGGAAGCCGAGAGAAAGTCGGAGGCGCTCAAGGAATACTGTGATGCTTATGAGCTTGAGCTTGCAAAGAGCCGTGATGATGTGAAGAACCTTAGAGAGTACTGTGCTGCGTATGAGCTTGAACTTGATAAGAGCAGAAATGAGGCAGAACAGTTAAGGCGGAAGTGTGAGGCTTATGAGCAGGATGTAAGGGAGTTTGATAAGTCAATCTGTGGAAAAATGTATAGGAAGTTAGGGAAATAAAAGAGAACTTGCGTATGCGGTATGACAATTCATACGGTACAATAGGATGATAATGGATGGGGTGGCTGCCACCCTGTCTTTTTTCAATTAAAATAATATTGACAAAGAGCCAAAAAGGAAAAGGAGATTAATGCCTTGATTACCCAATACAAGGCAATGTCTAAAAGCAACCGGTCGAAGGTAATATTCTGTTTTGACTGTGATGACTATGATGTAGAACAGAAAGATGCCGATTTCCTTAAGGAAGCAAAGAAATATTGCGATGATAAATGCTATGAGTTTGTATGGTTCTGCAAAGATGTGGAGAGGGTATATCTTGATAAGAAGGTTGATGATGGACTGAAGAAGCAGCAAAGTTAAAGGATAAAAAATTGATAGCGGGTGTTGATTCAAAACGGATTTCTGTGAAAGAGTTACGTGCTAATTCGAGTAATATTATGGTGGTACTGGATGGGGGTGAGAGGATTAGGAGAAAATGAAAAACATTGTCGCCATGACTTGTATAGTTAAAGCTACATGTGATATGATAAGAGTATTATTTGGTGAGTATTATAGTACAGAAAATGTAAGATACTGGATGTGTATGACCAGTGAGATACCTTAAAAGTTAAAATATGACCCGATGGTCTGGAGATAAATTATGTTAAAAATTTCAATGTGTATAATATTTCTGTTTTTGTTTCCATTGATTTTGGGAATGCTATGGGACGAAAATAAACAACAAATGAGCACATATAAAATTTTGGAATGGTATATAAGCGGTTATTATACGATGTTGGCTCTATTCCAGCTTATATGTGTGCCAATGTGTTTTTTAAAAGGGAAGTTTAGTGTTCTGGTGGTTGTGTACACTATAGTTATTTCTGCTATAGCGGGATTTTCATGGGTAAAATTTGTATTTAGTATAAAAAAGAAGCCAATATGTAAAGAAAAAATGGTAGCGTGCCTTGAAAAAGATGAAATGTTTTATATATTCCTTATAGTAGCAATACTTTTTGTGCAAGTATATTATGCATTATTCTATGGAATATCGGTTATGTCATATGATGATGCAACCTATCTTGTGTATGCAAACTCTGCAATAGAAGGTAATTATATGTACATTTTTAACGTGACAACTGGTGTACAACAAGCTCTGGATTTTCAGAGAAGTCTTCAGTCATCAATAATATTTATTGCGTATTTATCGAAAGTCACGATGGTAAATGTACCAACAATGGCGCATACGATTATGGTTGTCCAGATTATATTGATTGCATACGCAACGTATGTACTCCTTGCAAAGAGACTCTTTAGACAGAGGGATAACAGGCTTATTTTTATGGTGCTTATAGAAGTTTTATACATATATGGGTTCTATTCTAACTATTCAGCTACTTTTAGACTTTTAGGGGCACCATGGCAAGGGAAAGCTATCTTCGCTATTGCGTTAACACCATATCTGTTTGTAGTCTTACCAAGAGTTCTGAGGGAAAGATATAGTGTTAGAAATGGTCTGTTCATATTTATATTATCGTTGGCAGCGAGCTCATTATCTTTAGCAGGAGCAGGCACGTCAATAGTAATTGTATGCTTGATGGTAGTATTGTATATTTCTATAAATAAAAAACTTATTAATATCTTTTATATACCTTGGGCAGGTTTCGCACCGGCAATTTATTGCATATTATATTTAATTAAGAGGTGAAATATACAGATATGGAGACATTTGATTTTCTAAGGGAGGTATGGGATACTTTATGGGGGGATAACCTATATTACCTTTTTTTCTTTATTACATGGATGATTTTACTGTTTTTTTTAAAGGATAAGTACAAGAGGGCGGAATATGTATGGTATTCCCTTATAGTATTTGTTGGAATATTAAATCCGATAAGTGTAGTTATAGGCGAAAAATTGTGGGGAGTGAGTGTTGCATATTTTTGTCGTTTGTTTTCTACGATACAGATATTTGTTATTATAGCGTTTGGCTGTGTCACTGTGCTTGCAAGAATGAAAAGGTCAAGAAAGCCGATAGCGATGATGTTAATTATTGCTATAATTGTTCTGGGTGGTGACAGCATATATGTACAGCCGTGGGTTATAAGGGCTGAAAATTATGAAAAAATTCCTAAGGAAGTAATTGAGTTAAGCAATGTATTTGAAAAGAATGGAGATGTAACAATTGCGTTACCTAATTCTTTGTCTTCGTATTTTAGACAGTATGATTCTTCTATAAGGATGATAGCTGGGAGAGATTCTACATCTCGACTCACATTACAGCTTGAAAGTGAATTCCCAGATGTAGAATATTTAATGAGTAAATCGGGCATGGAGGGTGCAGATTTTATTATAGTATATAACAAGCAGAGTGTTGAGAAAAAATTTGCAGAAGCAGAGTATAAACCTTGGTATAAGACAGATAATTATATAGTTTATCAGGTGAGCGGATATGATAGAATAAAAAAAGAGTATAATGTATGGGGGAGAGTTACGAGTGTTACATATCTTAATTCAGACGGAAAAGTAATGAAGAACTCAAATGGTTGTAGTATTATAAAGTATTTTTATAATCATGATGAAAATATAGAATATGAATTATATTATGATGCAAATGGGCAATTAGTAAAGGATATGTATGGATGTAATGGCTATAGGTATGAGTACTATAAAAATGGAAAGATATCAAAAAAAATCTGTATTGATGGTAATTTGAATGAAACATCATCAAATCTTGGATATGTTTCTGTGACATATTCTTATGATGAATTATTGCGTAAACAGTATGAGTTTTATTATCAATATAGTGGAAGTCCATTTGAAATAGATACAAACGTATATGGATATAAATATAACTATGATTATACAGAAGACGGCGTAATTATATATAGAACGTGCTTAGGCATTAACGGAGAAGAGGTGCTTTGCTTAGAAGGATATTCGATGAAAAAAAAGGTGATAGATAATAATGATGTGTTAATAGGAGAATATTATTATGATAGATTAGGACAACCGATCAATACAAGGGATGGATATTTCGGGATAGTATATAATTATAACGAATTAGGACAACTATATGAAATAAGATTTGTTAATATAAATCTGGAAGTACAGGACTCAAATAAAGGATATGCTGTGGAAAAAAGACAATACGATGGGGGAAAACTTATATTAAGAAATTTTTTTGATGCGTCTGGAAACCCTGTGTTTACAAGTGATGGTTATGCAGCAGTTAAATATGAGTACGATTCGTTAGGAAATCTTATATGTAGAAGATATCTTGATGAAACTGGTGTGGAGTTGTGGTATGATTAATAGTGAATGGGATGTAAATCTTGACACATACAACAATTAGGGGATATACTTGATTAGTTATTAAAGATTGTATTATTTATGGAGTAAATGATGAAAAAAATAGAACATAATATTGCTTTACGGTTAGTAAAGGCATTGAATTTGATTTTGATGACAGCACCATTTGCAGCGTGTTGGTATGTGTATTATTCTGAGCGTACAGTATCACCCTATTATGCTAAGGGAAACTGGCTTATTGTGGCACTTTTTGCTATTATATATTTTTCATATGGGAAAATATTTGATGGTTTTTTAGTATCGATAAATAGGATATCTGAAATGGTATATAGTCAGACTTTAGCGGCAATTATCTCTGATGGTATCATGTATATTATAACATGGTTATTAATGAAACATTTGCCTAATATTGTTCCAATGCTTTTATTATTAGTAGTACAACTTGTAATAAGCATACTTTGGTGTATATGTGCGCATACGTGGTATTTTAAAACTAATAAGCCACAGAAATCAGCTATAATTTATAATGCTAGAGAAGGTATGGAACGTCTTATAGGTGAATATGGCATGGATAAGAAGTTCAAAGTTGTATTTGAGGTAAAGTCAGATGCTTGTATAGCTGATTTGAGCATGTTAGATGGCATTGAAACTGTATTTTTGAGCGGAATACACAGTCATGACAGAAATATCATACTTAAATATTGTGTTTTGAAAGGAATAAGTGTTTACGTCATACCGCGTGTAGGTGATGTGATAATGAGTGGAGCAAAAAAAATGCATATGCTTCATTTACCAATGCTTAGAGTAGGACGATACAATCCTAATCCTGAATTTCTTTTTATAAAGAGAATGGCAGATATGGTATTGTCTTTTGCAGCAATTATAATTTTAAGTCCTATTATGATTGTTACAGCTATAATTATAAAGGCTACTGATAATGGTCCAGTTTTATATAAACAGTGCAGACTTACAAAAGATGGAAAAAAATTCATGGTATTAAAGTTTCGCAGTATGAGGGTTGATGCAGAGAAGGATGGTGTTGCAAGGCTCTCATCCGGAGATAAAGATGATAGAATTACTCCTATAGGAAAAGTTATAAGAAAGGTAAGGATTGACGAACTTCCTCAGCTTTTTAATATCCTCTTTGGTGACATGTCGATAGTCGGACCAAGACCGGAACGCCCGGAGATTGCGGAACAGTATGTTAAAGAACTTCCAGAATTTGAATTAAGACTTCAGGCAAAAGCAGGGCTGACAGGGTATGCTCAGGTATACGGAAAGTACAATACAACACCTTATGATAAGTTGCAGATGGATTTGATGTATATTGCGAGTCCAAGTGTACTTGCTGATTTAAAAATAATGTTTGCCACCATAAAAATCTTGTTTATGCCGGAGAGCACAGAAGGAATTGCAGAAGGGACAACCACGGCTATGGAAGGAAGTGGTGTTGAGCATGAGGTGGCTAGTACACAGGAGTATACAGGAGATAAATAAATTATGGATGAAGGTTTGAAAAAAATACTTTTAGTTACATTTTCGGACAATGCTGACCACCAGGACACATTATATGGAATGTATGAACAGTTAATAGATATATATAATGTATATTTATTGACAATAAACACGCCTAAAGTAAGTGTAAAAAAATCAGATAAAACATGGTTTGTTGATTGTCCTAAAAGACCAGGAATTACTAAAAAGACATTTGATTTAAAATTATTGTTTTCTATAATAAAGAGAATAAGAAAACAAAAATTCGATGTTATATACTTCGAGAGTCTTCATATATGGAATTTGCCAATAATCATGATGTCTGGAAAAGCGCGCACATATCATGTTATTCATGAAGTTATACCTCATGAGGGTGACAAGCAGGTAAAGATGGTGGATTTAATGAATCGTATGCTTGTAAAAATAACTGATATTATAGTTTTGAGAAATAAACTTTATGTTTCAGAGATGACTAAAAGGTATGGGATAGATGCCAATAGAGTTAAATATGTGGAATTATGGCGAAGATATCCTGGATTTACTGAACCCCAATATAGTAAGAAGGTTTTATTTTTTGGTAGAATAAATCCATATAAAGGGGCAGATAATCTTTTAGAAATTGCTAAAATGTGTCCAGATATTCAGTTTGAAGTAATTGGCAGAGTGGATATACAGGTGCAAGATATAATTGATAATTTGAATCAACTTTCTAATGTTAAAATGAATACAGAGTATGTAACTGATGCACAGATGAAGCGGGCGTTTGAAGATGCCGATGTTGTAATAGTACCATATAATTCGGCGTCACAGTCAGGAATTATAATTGATGCGTATAAATACAGCCGACCAGTTGTCGGCTTTTCTGTGGGGGCAATTCCAGAGCAAATTAAGGATGGAAAAACTGGTTATTTAATTGAGTACAAGAATAATGCGTTATTTGCACAGAAAATTAGGGAACTATTAAACTTATCAAATGATGAATTTTTGCAAGTATGTAAATATTCTTATGAATATGGATTGAAAAAGTATGGTGTAAGTAATGCAGTTGCAAGATTTAAAAAGCTTATGGAGGAATAATGGGGAAATTAAGCAGATATTTTATGATGGTGAGGGGTATAAAAAATATGTCCGGAGGTACAGTTTGATATTGTAGGGCGTGTTGATAAAACGGTTGAAGGTATTGTCGAAGACATTAAGGGAAAACCAAATGTAAATCTGGTAACAGAATATGTTACGGATGAACAGATGAGATATTATTTTCATCAATGCGATTTTGTTATTTTGCCGTATAAAAGCGCATCACAATCGGGAGTTGTATTGGATGCTGATAAGTTTGGAAGACCACAGATTGCGTTTGCGAAATGTATATAAATACGCATACGAAAGATATTCATCGGTAAAGTGTGCAGAAAAATTTACAAAAATTATAAATGAGGTGTTATTAAAATGAAAAATTATGTTACAGGTGCAGGTGGTATGGTTGGCTCCCATATGGTTGAATTTCTGCATGCTAATGGAGAACAGGTTATTGGAAGTTATTACAAACCTACGGTAGATATTAAGACAATTAATCCTGATATACAACTTGTAGAAACAGATGTCAGATATCCTGAAAATGTAGAGCGTATAATTATTGATTTTAGACCGGATAGGATATTTCATCTTGCAGCTCAGAGTTATCCTACTGTTTCATGGGAAAAACCTTATGAGACAATGGAGATTAATATTAATGGAACAATAGCAGTATATGAAGCGATAAAAAAGGTTAGAAAGTATTTTGATGAAAGCTATGATCCGATTGTTGTGGTTGCATGTAGCAGTGCGGAGTATGGACAGACTTTAAATGAGCTTGATGGAGATTGCAAGGTTAAAGAAAATGCTGAACTTAAACCCTTACACCCATATGGAGTGAGTAAGGTGGGACAGGATTTAATATCATATCAGTATTTTATGAATGACCATATACGATGTATCCGTGCACGTATATTTAACACGACTGGCACGCGAAAAGTCAATGATGTAACATCAGATTTTACGAAGAGGGCGATTGAGTGTGAGCGTGCAGGAACATATAAGCTGAGAGTAGGAAATATACACACCAAGAGAGCGATAATGGATCAGGATGACCTGGTACATGGTCTTTATATGCTGGCAGATAAGGGTGTAGCAGGAGAGGTGTATAATATTTCTAGCAGGTATGTCTATGAGATATGTGATGTTATAGATATGATTGAGAAGGATATGGGTGTTAAATTTGAGCTGGAAGTTGATCCAAGCCTGCTCAGACCAACCGATGAAAAGATTATTGTTGGGGATATCACAAAAATAACTCATGACACAGGCTGGCAGCAGGAGATACCAATGTCACAGACAATACATTCAATGCTTGAATACTGGCGGAAATATATGGTGTAGGACGATGGGAAGATTAAATAGATATATGATGAAAATTCGGTTTAATTAGGGTTAGTGTTAATAAATAAATTTTACGGAGAAGAAAATGATTATTACAAAAACACCATTTAGAATGTCTTTTTTTGGTGGCGGAACAGACATGCAGGATTTTTTTAATGAGTATGGAGGAGCCGTTTTATCTACAACATTTGATAAGTATTGTTATGTTAATGTACGTCATCTTCCGCGTTTTTTTGACTATAATACAGAATTAACATATTCTGTAACAGAACGAGTGAGTAATGTTGATGATATTGAACATCCGGCGATTAGAAATGCGATGAAAATGCTGGATATGCATGAAATAAGGCTTACATATGAGGCCGACCTCCCGGCAAGGTCCGGTCTTGGGACAAGCAGTTCTTTTGCAGTTGGGATGCTGAACGCATTTTATGCTCTGAAGGGAAAGTATGCTGATAAAAAAAGACTGGCAGATGAAGCAATCTATTTGGAACGTGTAATGTGTAATGAAGCAGGTGGCTGGCAGGATCAGATTGCAGCGTCATTTGGTGGATTCAACCGCATTAATTTTAATTCTGATGGATATGAGGTACTGCCACTTATTATTGCACCGGACAGAAAAAGACAGCTTAACAGTAATTTAATGATGTTTTTTACCGGGTTTACCAGGTTCTCTTCCGATGTTCAGAAGGCAAATGCAGTAGGAAAAGAAGACAAGACCGCTCAACTTAAAGAAATGTTAAGTCTGGTTGATGATGCAGAACATGTTTTAACGGACAAGGAATCTGATTTAGATGATTTCGGACGTCTTTTAGATCATACATGGCGTTTGAAGAGACAGACCGGAGCAGCAGTGTCAACAGATAGTATAGATGGACTTTATGCTAAGGGATTGGAAGCCGGAGCTCTTGGCGGAAAATTACTTGGAGCAGGTGGCGGTGGCTTTTTGGTATTTTATGTGCAGCCGGAATATCAGGAATCAGTGCGAAATGCTATGCAGGATTTGTTATATATACCGTTTGAATTTGAAACAGGTGGAACGAGAGTTATCCATTATACACCGGAGAGCTATGAACCAAAGAATGGAGATTTAAAATGAGAGAATTGGAAGAACGCTTATATAAGCATATAAATACATTAATTGAACGTTATCCGAAGCTTGAGGGGGCTAGGCAGTCAATAATTGATGCATATCTCATAATGGAGGAGTGCTATGAAAATGGAGGAAAGCTTCTTATTGCCGGAAATGGCGGTTCAGCAGCGGATTCGGAGCATATTGCGGGTGAGTTGATGAAGCGTTTTAAAATTCAACGTCCGGTATGTGATGAGTATGCACAAAGACTTATGGAGATTGATTCAGAGCGTGGAACGGAATTAGCAAAAAATCTTGAATGTTCTCTTATGGCAATTCCTTTAGTGGCGCATGAAGCACTTTCGACGGCATACATTAATGATGTTGATGGTTATGGTGTGTTTGCACAGCAGTTATTTGGATTTGGACGCAAAGGTGATGTGTTTTTGGGAATTTCGACATCCGGAAACAGTAAAAATATAATGAATGCGACCGTTGTTGCAAGAGCATCCGGGATAAAAGTTATAGGTCTTACAGGAGCTAATGGTGGTGAGCTTGCGATGGTTGCTGATGCAGCGGTAAAGGTTCCCGAAACAGAAACATATATGATTCAGGAATTACATTTGCCTATATATCATTGCTGGTGTCTTATGTTGGAGGACAGATTTTTCGGAAAGGATTAATTTTATTGTGGTTGATGTTAAAAATCCTAAAGTATTAATTGTGATACTTAATTATAAAACATATGAGCTTACAATTAATCTTGCAGAACAGCTTAAAGAATTGAATTATAATAACTATGATATACTTGTAGTTGATAATTGCTCCCCTAATAATTCTAAACAGGAGCTGGAGGCAAAAGCCGATATATTAAATTACACCTTTGTTTCCAGTAAAAATAATGGTGGATATGCTGCAGGCAATAATATAGGAATAAGATATGCCATAGAGCATGGATATGAGTATAGCTGGATACTCAATAATGATGTAAAAATCGTTGATAAAGATATTCTTAAGAAACTTGTTGAATGTGCAGAAAGTGATGAATATATCGCATGTGTCGGACCGAGAATTGAGGATATAGATGGTTATGTGACAGCGCCTTATGTTGAGCGCCCTACTGTATGGAGCATGACATTAGGCATTGTATCTGAAAAGAAAAAAAGAGCAGAAATGAAAAATCAATCGGGACGTGTATACAGAGTATATGGCTGTTGTATGTTACTAAAAAACAGTTATATGAAAATGGTCGATTGTATGGATGAAAGTACTTTTCTGTATTGTGAAGAGGAGATACTTGCAGAGCGTTTAACGAAGGTTGGCGCATATTTTTATTACTGTGCAGATGCCGATATTGTACATCTTGAATCTATGACAGTGGGAAAAGAGCATGGAAAAAAGAATTTAAAAAAAGCCAAAATAGTTTTAAAAAGTATGGATGTATATTTAAAAGAGTATCGCCATTTTGGATGGCTGCCGGCTTTTATTTGTAAAATGGTCAGAGGGATTATTTTGGTTTTTAGAGGATAGGTTATTCTTCTATATTGGAGCATGTACAGGAGGATTGTTTTGGGACTGTTAATCACGGGAATAATTTTTATTTTATTTTTAAAATATATACAAACTAAGGACGGTGATACACAAAGAGCTATTCTTGGCTCTTTTGTTGTTTTATTTATATTTTCCTTGGTGCTTAATTGGTATTTAGAGTATATGATGGGCTGGGAGTATGGAATACCTGGAGCTGATTTGCAAAATTATTTTGAGGCAGCAAAGGCATTAAGTAATGGGGTTAGTTTGAGTCAGTTAGGAAATATAAAATGGTGTTTTGAACTCAAAATATCTAATGTTGGATATATTTTATATGCTGTTTTTATACGTTTAATCGCGTTTACGCCTACAATAATTTCTATTAGATTTTCACTTCAAATGGTTTATTTAATACAAATTATTATTTCTTTAATTGCTTGCGATAATATCTCAGAATTTTTTGAGCCAGATAATAAAAAAAATAAGAAAATATTATTTATTATTTTAGCTTTAAATACAGGAGTAATGCAACAAAGTTCAATATTGATGCGTGATATGTGGATAGTATTTTTTGTGTCTCTGCTTATGCACGAATGTAAAAAAAGAGAAAGTTCAATTTTAAAGTGTATTATATATATTATATTTGCAACACTACTAAGAAGCTATACTGTAATACTTACAATACCAATATTCCTTTGGTATGGTTTAAATAAAAAAAAGTTGGCAATCAGAGGATGTATTGTATTAACAGTTTTTTTTCTGGGCGCAACAAGTATACTTGCAATATTAGCCAAGAATAGATTCGGTATACTGTGGGATGTAAATCATAAAGTTAGTATTTTTAGATTTAGAATAATTAAAGCGTTTTTATATCCCAACCCAATATCGCAAGTTAAAAATATGATGTCCGGTACGGAGCTTAACCAGCCGATTATGGGTGGGAACTGTGCATTTATATATTTTGGCTTGTCAATTTGGAACATTTTGGTTTATCCATTTGCGGGGTACGGTTTTATTACGGGTTTAAAAGGTAACAAAAAAGATGAATTATATTTCTGGCTTTTAAATATTGTAAATATGATGATTTTATATGAAATCTTCTACAGTTCGGTATCTGAACCTAGGCATAAGCTTATGTATATTTATGGAATTGTATATTTTTATGATTTAGCACTTAGGAAAATGAGGCTGTGTAAAAGAAATATTATAATGTGGATATTAGTTACATTGAATATAACAATTGTACTTTTAGCTGGAGGATTTTTATGGATGTAAGAAAAAAAGATGGATGTTATCAAAGGATTCGGGTATTAGCTACTTTACTAGTTGCCATTGGCCATAGCTGTACATTGGAATTACCTTTAAAAGATGGTACTACCTCATTTTATTCAACAGCTAATAATTTATATATTATCGGTGTGTTAGGGTTTGTAAAAAAATTATATATAGCTTTCATATGCCGTTATTCGTCTTTTTATCCGGGGCTGTCTTTGCACTAACATATAAGGAAAGCACCGACTTTAAAAGTTGGACCATAAAAAGAATAAAAAAACTAATGGTACCATATTTCATTGTTGCAATTATATTATATGTACCAACACGAATAGTATGTGTATACTATGATACAGGGATTAATACTATCAATATTATATGTAATATGGAGGGAAGTGCCTGCTTTTGTATATTTTGGTTTTTTGAAGGTAGTGATGAGGTCAAGAATAAGTTTATAAGTGTATTGGATTCCTCATCATTGACAATATATCTTCTTCATCCTGTCATAATAATGTTAAGTAAGCAGGTGATTCATATGGCAATACCTGCTAAGTACATGTCAAATGTATTATATATGTTTCTATTGGCAATTGTTTTATTATTAAGTATATTAATTCCATGTATTGTATCTAAAATACTCAGAAGGATAAGTCAGAAAATATAGGAGAGCGTTTATGATAAAGTTGTTATATATATCATCATTTGTGCCATATAAGCAGATACGTCATGCAGGTGGACAAACATTTAACTATTATGTAAAAAATATAAGTAAAGATAAAGATATTCAGACTAAGATGATTGGTTTCTGCAGGTATGATGATAAAAAGTACATAGATGAAGAAAAAGAAAACTATGAATGTCATTGTATTCTGACCAGGGGAACTTTTATTACCAATGTAAAACGAGTAATCGTTGATACATATGGAAAAATCGTAAAAAAGCATGACGCTGAATTATCATATTATCTTGAGAGAGAGATGCTAAAAGAAGCGATGAAATTAAAAAGATCTGGTTACATGCCGGATGTTATTGTTCTAGAATGGACAAATATAGTGTTGGAAATAGAAAAAATCAAGGCTATTTTTCCAGATGCAAAATATGTTGCCTCAGAGCATGATGTAAGTTTTTTGGGTTATAAGAGAAAGTACGATACAGCATCAGATAATAATAGAATCAGTGCGAAGCTTGCGTATGAAAATATGAAAGAACGTGAGATAGAGGCATTAAAATTGTGTGATATAGCAATGCCACAGAGTTATAAAGATAAAAAATTACTGGTTGATAATGGGATATCTGAAGAAAAAATACATGTGCTTACTCCGTATTACCATGATATGCGTAACATTAAACGCGAAAAGATAAATCATGATATATTATTTTGGGGGGCAATGTATAGAGCTGAAAATTATGAGGCAGCAATTTGGTTTATTGATAATGTTATGCCTCTACTTGAAGATACAGATATAAGATTTATTGTTGCCGGAAATCGTCCTCCAGAAATATTAAAATCAAGAAAAAACGATAGAATAATTATTACAGGATTTGTCGAGGATGAAACACCATATTTTTCTAATAGCTTATGTTTTGTGTCCCCCTTACTAACTGGTGCTGGGATAAAAGTTAAAATAATTGAAGCACTTTCAGCGAGGATACCGGTACTTACTAATAGTATAGGTATTGAAGGTATACCTGCTGTAGATGGTGAAAGTTATTATTTTTGTGATACTGCAGAGGATTATAATAAGGTTATAAAAAATCTTTTAAAGCATGATTGTTTTGATATAACAGATGGTCAAGAGAAGTTATTACAAGAATATTTTGATTTGAACTCGTCTTTTGAAAGCTATGCTAATATGATAAAAAGCCTAAAAAAGAACTAATATACTATATAGGAGTAAATATGAGAAAAAATGTATTAATATCAACTACCAGACAATGGAATCCTGGCGATGAATTTATTATGCTCGGATGTCTTAATATTCTAAAAGAAATTTATGGAGATAATATTAATCCTATAATTTTTAATAGAAATCCTGATATAAGGGTTGGAGGACGATACCGCAACAAAACAAAATATAAAAAGGCAACAATTAATTGGGATAAAAAAAATATTAGAGGAAAAGCAATTATACAAAACATCTTTAATATTGGTCAATATGATAATTCATATAAAGATGATATGGATTCCAATAACATAGACATGGCTTTATTTGCAGGTTCTCCAGAATGGTATGGTAGTAGATTGAATTCTATGTATGAAGCTATTGAGAGAAGCAATATTCCAACAATATTTTTGGGATTAGGGGCAGGGGATAGTACATCTTTTGAAATGTCCAAACCTGTAGTAAAAAGTGTTTTAAGTAAATCTAATGTAATAACAACAAGGGATTTGGCTACAGCGGAATTGCTTAAAGATTATGGCGGAATATATGTGCCTTGTCCAGCCTTACTTGCTTCAAAAAATATTAGAGTAGTAGAAAATGTAAAGAAAATCGGGCTGATTTATGCTACAAATGAAACTTTACAAGGTAATAATGTTTCAAAAGAACTACATGATTATATATGTGTTTTATATAAGAAAATAACGGAACAATATAATGTAGGTCTTGTTTGTCACTATATTGATGAGATTGAACAGGCACATGAGGAATTTCCTAATTTAGAAATATATTATTCATATGATGCTAAAGATTATATAGACATATATAATAATTTTGATTTGGTAATAGGTGGAAGAGTACACGGAATTGGAATGTCAGCGTCATTAGGGATACCTGGTATTATGATAAATCATGATAGTAGGTCTAGTACAACTGATGGATTTTTAGCTCAAAAAATTAATATTGGGACTTCAGTAGATGATGTTATAAATATGATAAAAGATATATCAGATAATAAAATTAAGGAATATTCTCAAAATCTTAATATTCATAAAGAACATGTAAAACAAAAATATATTGAAATAATAAAAAGCAACATGTCACTAACGGAATAGATAGAATTTGGGTGAAACAACATGAGTAGAGAAAAAGAACTGGTTAAAAAGACAGGCATATATGCAGTAGGTAACTTGGGTGCTAAAGTACTGTCTTATGTTATGGTGTTAGTATATTCTTATTTTATTCTGCCGGATGAAATGGGATATTATGATTTGATAATAACTACAGTGGCTATGATACAGCCGCTGGTTATTTTTCAAATGAATGATGGCATTTATAGATTCTTAGCGGAAAGAAAAGATAAGAATTCACTTGCAACAGTTGGGACAGGTGTTAAGTTCCTTGTTTTAACAACACTGTTCACTGAATTTGTTTTTTTTATAATTTCATTTTTTTATCATTTTGAATATGCTGAGTGGATTGCATTATATATATGTTCTGTTATTTTTTATGCTTTTTTTCAGGATGCCATACGCGGTTTTGGCAGCAGCAAGCTGTATGCATTTACAGGGGTATTAAACAGTGCGGTAATGCTTGTATATGAAATTATAGGCCTGATGTTTTTAAAACAGGGTGTAAAAGCATTACTTATATCTAAGGTTGTTGCGAATTATATTTGTATAATATTGCTTTTCATTGTTCAAAAGGAACTTCGTGAGAGTATAAAAGAAAAGTTTGATAAAAAAATTTTCAAAGAACTTTTACGTTATTCAGCGCCACTTGTGCCTAACACGATATGCTGGTGGATAGTGAATGCATCGGATAGATATATAATATTGTATTTCTTAGGAACATCATACAATGGAATATATTCAATGGCGACAAAATTCCCGACAGTGCTGACTACCCTAACAAGTATTTTTTATCTCGCATGGCAGGAAGCAGCAATAAAAGAGTATAATACTCCTGACAGAGATAGTTTTTTCAGCAATATATTTAAAAAATATTATGTGTTACTGTTCACACTTGGGATATGTGCGATACCAGCTACGAAGTTGGTTATAGAACTTCTGGTGTCTTCAGACTATAAAAGTGCGTGGATGTATACAGGGTTCTTATATCTGGGGGCTATATTTAGTGCATTATGCAGCTTTCTTGGCTTGGGGTATCAGATTTCAAAACAGACTGAGAGAAGCTTGTTTACAACGGTATTTGCTGCAATATTAAATGTTGTCATTAATATTGTATTGATAAGAGTAATAGGGCTGCAGGCGGCAAGTTTTTCAACATTTGCAGCATATTTATTTTTATTTATAATACGTTTGAAGCACACAGAAAGATATTATAAGCTTAGCGTGGACTGGAAAGAATTTATAACATTGTTTGCAATAAGCTTAGCACTCATTCTTTTTGTGTGGAGTGTAAATAATATTGCTATTATTGTAGTATCAACTTTAACATGTATAGTTTTGTTAATTTATAAAAATAAGTATCTTGTCAGCCCGGTAATAAGAAAAGTTTTACATAAATATTAAAAATTAGGTAGGTAGAATTATGAAAGTAGTGATAATGGCAGGGGGAAAGGGAACAAGAATTCAGTCGGTAGCATCAGATATTCCAAAACCAATGATAAAAATTGATGGTGTGCCAGTTTTAGAGCATGAGATAAGAAATCTTAAAAAACAGGGATTTACCGATATTATTATAACAATCTCGCATCTTGGGAATATTATTATGGACTATTTTGGGGATGGCTCACGATTTGGGGTACATATTGAATATTATAATGAGAACCAACCATTAGGAAATGCAGGAGCACTTTTTAAAATAAAGAAAAAACTTACCGATGATTTTTTATTATTAAATGCTGATGCAATTTTTGATGTTGACTTTAATAGATTTGTAAAATATCATAAAAATTGTGGAGGGTTAGTTACTTTGTTCACACATCCTAATTCACATCCGTATGACAGTGGACTGATAGTTGCAGATGAGAATGGTGCAGTGAAACAGTGGCTTGCAAAAGAGGATGTGCGTCCTCTATATTATAAAAATCGTGTTAATGCAGGACTCCATGTTATAAATCCTAAAATTCTTGATATGTTTGGAATAGATGAAGAACGTATAGGAAGTGTGGACGAAAAAGGGAATCTGATTAAAGTTGATCTTGATAGGCAGCTATTGAAGCCACTTGCAGGAACAGGAAAGATGTTTTGTTATGATAGTCCTGAGTATGTTAAAGATATGGGGACACCGGAGCGTTTTTATGCGGTGGAAAAAGATTTTAAAGAAGGAACTGTGCATGGTAAGAATCTTGCAAATAAGCAAAGGGCAGTATTTATTGACAGGGATGGAACTATCAATAAATATGTAGGTTTTTTGACGGATATAGAGGATTTTGAACTAATTGATGGTGTAACTGATGCGATAAAAAAAATAAATTCGTCGGGCTATTTAGCCATAGTTGTGACTAATCAGCCAGTGGTTGCAAGAGGCGAAGTATCGTTTAGTGAACTGGACCAGATTCATAATAAGATGGAGACATTGCTCGGAAAAGAAGGTGCATATCTTGATGCAATCTATTATTGCCCTCATCATCCTCATAAAGGATATGAAGGTGAAGTGGAAGAATTAAAGATAGACTGTGAGTGCAGGAAACCTAAGCCGGGAATGTTGTTGAAGGCAGCAGGAGATTTTAATATAGATTTAACCCGGAGTTGGATGATTGGTGATGGGGAAAATGATATAAAAGCTGGAAATGCCGCAGGATGCAGAACTATACTTATTGGTGATAGTAATTTTGGTCAGGATATAAGTGCACAGAATTTATATGATGCAGTTAATAAATGCATGGATATAAGTGAGGCTAAGGTGTAAAGTATTATACTTATGGTGGTTGGACATAGCGGTTCTCCTATTACAGAATGGATATATTTGTTTCTTAGGGCGGTATTTTTTGTTGCTTTCTACAATGTTGTATCTTTTGTATAATAAAATATATCAGAAAAACAAATAATTTATCGCAAAGAAATTGACATACCAGAGAATGTTGATATACACTTAAAAATAGAACTTGAAAGGAGCTTTGAGGAAAATATGGAGCAAAATGAGGAAAAGAGAGACAGAATGGATTTAAGGTTTATGTTTTATGCAGGTCTGAGAAAATGGAAAGCCATGATTATTGCAGGTTTGATTATTGCTGTTTTATTAGGAATATATGCAATTATATCCAGCATTACTGCGTCAAACGATGATTATGCTAATTGGGATAAAGTAGTAGAAATACGAGACAATAAGTTAAAATATTCCAATTCTATGGATGAAGCTGAGTTAGATAACGTAACAATTGATAAAAAGATATCCGACCAGCAGGAGTATCTTGACAAATCCATATATATTAATCTTGACCCATATGACATTCAGTGTGCTGAGGCGGAATATTATATATCTACCGATTATAAAATACTTCCAGGTATGGATTATCAGAACATGGATTTTACAGATACGATAGCGAGAAGTTACGTATCACTTCTTACAAATGCTGATATCATGAACGAAGTTGCTGAGAAGTTTGGAACCCAGAGCAGATATTTAAAGGAAATTCTGTCAATTTATGTTTCTAATCGTATTCTAACGGTGAAAGTTATACATAGTGATGTTGACACAGCACAGCAGATATTAGAATGTGTAGTCGGATATCTGCCGTCTATAGGTGAGGATATAACGAAAAATATTGCTGAGCATTCGCTGGGTCTGATAAATAATACGTCATATTCATATATAAATCTTGACCTGATAGATAAGCAGAAGGAACAAAATGCTCTTTTACAGTCACTGAATCAGACCAAAACGGAAAATAATAATATTATTGACGATGCTACATATAATCTGCGTGAACTTGATAAGGATGAGAATGCACTGAGTAATGATACGAATGTGGTATTCAAAACAATAAAATATTCAATCGTTGGACTGATAGCAGGTGTGTTCATGGTATATGTATGTGGTTGTATGGCATATGTAATCGGTGACCGCATATATATCGGAAATGAGATAAGTGATCGTTTTGGAATGGTAATAATTGGTAAAATTGCGTCAGGAAAAAATAAAAACATAATTGATAAACGTATAAGCAGAATAGAGGGAAGATGCTGTGATAACAGCTTGAACGATAACTATCAGCTCATAGCTGAAAATATTATGGGTATGAAAGAAAAATATTCTAGTATATATATAACAGGAAGTATTTCCGATACTGTTATTAAGAATATTTCTGAAAAAATCTCTCCGATGTTAAAAGATATAAAAGTTAAAGCCGGAAGCGATATATTTAATAATGCGGAAGCGGTTAAGGGGCTGTCAGACTGTGAGGCGGTTCTTTTTGTAGAGCAGAGTGGAATATCGAAATACTCTGTGATTCAGGAAGAGATAAATAAGGCTGAATGGTTGGGAAAAGCAATTATAGGATGTGTTGTAATAGAGTAATAGCATAATATAGTTTAAGTAACATAAGTATGGAATTGATAAAGAATCTTTTGAATAGTGATGTATTTTGGAATTTAGCATCTATTATTATTTTATTTATAATTGAGCGGATGACTATTACGGCAAGTATGAACTTAAGAAGGCACATGTGTTGTCAGCAAGGAGGATAAAGTTATGGTTGTCAATTTTTTGCGGAGTTGATTGGTAAGCGTCTCATAAAGCATTTACCTTTATATAATGTGCAAGGTGTAGGTCATCGTTTAAATGGTATAGTTTGACCTCCTAAGATTTTTATATTCAGTGCAATGTACGGACTATGATGCGATTACATTAAACTTTTGTGTGTAATTTGAAAATATGATAACTTCGGCAGGATACAGAAAGAGAAAAGCATAGTAAAATGTATTTATAGTCTGCTAAATAAAAGAAAATCAGCTTAAAACCATTGATTTTGTGGTCTTTTCTGCCTAAAGATAGTATAATAAAGTGCATGGTTTTAAACTTAAAGGAAAGAACGGATGGGTAGCCAGACCGCTATGTCTTGCTTGTTTGATGCAAAAATAAAACGGACATTAATGCAGAGTGGATTTGGACATTATTGCAAAATTGGGTGACTTGATTGCGGTGCCTTTTATCGCTATCAAACGCCCAATTCTACAGGGGTTTTGGGGTGTAGTCCCCAAGGATGGCCTTTTGCAACTTTGTCCAAATTATGTTTGCTACATTGTCCATTTGAGCTTTGCAAAAAACATCTTGCTCTAGGTTCCTTGGTTATCCGGTTCAAAACTTGGGAGACTAAGTCATGAAAAGCAGTCAGTAAAAGCTTCCTGTTTACGGCGATGGTAAAAATGTGAGAGACTGGCTCTATGTTGAGGATCATGCGAAGGCTATCGACATGGTTCAGGAGCAGGGTGTGCTTGGCGAGCGCTACAATATCGGCGGACACAATGAGAAGCAGAATATTGAGATTATAAAGATAATTCTTGAGACACTCAACGAGATGCTTCCTGATTCAGACCCTAGAAAGGCTCACATCAATGAGGAGCTTATAACCTACGTTGCAGACCGCAAGGGACATGACAGACGCTATGCCATCGCACCGGACAAGATTAAGGCTGCTGTAGGCTGGGTTCCGGACACAATGTTCAAGGATGGGATAAAGCTCACAATCAAGTGGTATTTCGAGCATGAGGACTGGATGAAGAACGTGACAAGCGGCGATTACCAGAAGTATTATGCTGAGATGTACAAGTAAATAGTAAAACGCACATCAGGTGATATGCAGTCAGTTCAGCTATATAAATTACAATAAATGGATGTGATGAATTTATTGTATTGCATGGGTGGCTGCTTATCATCCTGCTGTTGATGTTTACAGCTTATAGAGAAAGGATTATCAATATGAAGGGAATCATACTTGCCGGAGGCTCCGGCACAAGACTTTACCCACTTACAAAGGCTATCTCCAAGCAGATTATGCCTGTATATGACAAGCCTATGATATATTATCCACTGTCGACACTTATGCTTGCGGGCATAAGGGAGGTGCTTATCATATCGACACCGAGGGATCTGCCTGTATTTAAGGAGCTTCTTGGTGATGGAAGCCAGCTTGGAATGACATTCGAGTATGCCGTTCAGGAGAGCCCGAGAGGACTTGCAGACGCATTCATCATCGGTGAGAAGTTCATCGGAAATGACAGAGTGGCACTTGTCCTCGGAGACAATATCTTCTATGGACAGAGCTTTTCAAAGGTGCTTGAAAGAGCTGCTGCGCGTGAGAGCGGAGCGACCATATTCGGATATTATGTAAGAGATCCGAGAGAGTACGGTGTCGTTGAATTTGACGAGAACGGAAAGGCACTCTCAATCGAGGAGAAGCCTGAGAATCCTAAGTCCAACTATGCGGTTCCGGGACTTTACTTCTACGACAATGATGTTGTTGAGATTGCCAAGAATGTAAAGCCGTCTGCCAGAGGAGAGATAGAGATAACAAGCATCAACAACGAGTATTTGAACCGTGGAACCCTTCAGGTGGAGACACTTGGAAGAGGCTTTGCATGGCTTGATACCGGCAACCATGATGCACTCCTTGATGCAGCGGATTTCGTTGCAGCGTTCCAGAAGAGACAGGGACTCTATATTTCCTGTATAGAGGAGATTGCATATAAGAGAGGCTTCATAGGCAGAGAGCAGCTTGTGGCACTGGCGCAGCCGCTTCTTAAGACAAATTATGGAAAATATCTTATAGATGTGGCAAATGGACTCTAAAAAACATTATTTTATAGTATATTTGAAAGCTGGAATACAAAATATCATTATGGATTTAATTGTGTAATTGATATTGGGAAGGGATTTTACAATGGGACAGATTACAGTAAGCAAGTGTTACACTGAGGACGGAGTTGAGATAGAGGGACTCAAGGTTATCGAGCCTAAGGTGTTCG
>ENA-UOJO01000424-UOJO01000424.1-human-gut-metagenome-genome-assembly--contig:-P57-NODE-424-length-67663-cov-9.598361_pt1 | contig 67663 bp, 66 predicted proteins | sample MGYA00242351_ERZ723898 | MGnify/ENA metagenome assembly ERZ723898 | reverse complement strand
CATAGCTTTTATAATATTTGGAATGTAATGCTGCGGCGTACAATTGATCAGCATACGGATGTAATCTTCCTCTATATTCATTTCCAGAATTTTAAAACCATTATCCTTTGAAATCTGAGTCAGCAGCTCTTTCAATCTTGTTGCGACCTGTCCATTCAAGATATTGCGACGATACTTTACACACCATACAATATGATACTGTATTGAATAGACATAGCCTCTACCTTTGACAACTTCCATATGTTTTTACCTCATCAATATTATAACATATGTATATATTTAAAGCACTATACTTATCATTTATTTTTAAATTATTTATCTAACATCTGCACATCTAATTCATCTCATGACTAAAGTCACGAGTGTTCTTAGATTGCACTATACATAAATGTATTCAGAATATTTTCTATCTGATACTCATGTTCGATATCCCATAATAAAAGATATCATCTTTCCACTAACAAGTATTCTATTTAAAACGATTGAAAGGCATAAACTTCACAAGACAACAATACAAGCGTTTTAAATTAGGAATGCAATCTCTATCAAGCAGCCAATGGCTGTTTTTTTTCGTATTCCCAAAGAAAAAGGAACATCACTGTTCCAATATTTCAATATCTACAATATCATCTATTTGTATTTGAATATTCTCTTTAAAATATAACACCTTATTCAATTCATCTATACGCTTAAAAGATAAAACGCTCTCCATGTACTGACCACCACTTTTTGTCTTATCCTTTTCAAAATAAGTGATTCTACATTTCGATTTCAAATGCATCAATTCAGTGATTTTCTCATTGATTTCAAGCTTTTCTTCATTTGATAAAATTCTTTTTTCCTGCGTGATTCTACCCTGTTCTATCACAGCTTCTTTATGACCTGTTAAAGCTGCAAAAGGCGCAAATTGAGCGGCACGATCTAACATCGACATCTTTGGATATTTACTTTTAGGACGATCCATTGTATACCATCTTTCATCCATTATGCCTTATGCCCTCCAATCTGCTCATTTCTTTCTTTGGCCTTGGCACCCTTCTCAAAATCCGTTCCCTTTAAAATTGAATTTTTGCCATACTTATTCTTTATTTTTAAAGTCACCTTTTGAAGATCATTTTCCTTCTTCAATTCTTCTTCATCCACATTTGAAAATAAATCCATCTGTTCAAAGCCACGATTCTTTTCATCAACCACTTCAATAGCTGCCACATTGATTCTTCGCACCAATAAACTAGAATCCACATACCGATCATATACATCCAATATATTTTGAATTAGAATTGAATTCGCATTTGTCTTTTGAGGTAAATGAACAATTTTATTTAAGCTTTTCGGCAAAATACGTCCATAAAAATCAACCATTGTTTCACCTGTATATGCTTCATTTGTTTCATAACCAATTGTAAGAACCACTTTATTTGTCACCAAATGCTTATCCACCAAACTTAAAGCTAAAGATTCCACCATTTCCTTTACTAAAATCTTAGCCTTTTCTTTTTCATATCCACAAGATAAGACCTGACCCGAACCTATACTATTCTTTTCCGGTTTATACGCCTTAATATCTTCCATTGTACAAGGCTCATATCCCCAGGCATGATCAATCAATAGTTCAGCATTTACACCAAATGTCTTAAATAAAACATCCTCATGTTCTAAGCTAAAGGCACAAAGTTTGCCCATTGTATCAATGCCCAATTTATTTAATCTCTTCTCATATCCTTTACCAACACGCCAAAAATCCGTTAAAGGCTTATGATTCCACAACAATTTACGATACCTATATTCATTTAAAGCCGCAACACGAACCCCATTTTCATCTGGATCTTTATGTTTGGCCACAATATCCATTGCCACCTTGGCAAGATATAAATTCGTACCAATACCTGCTGTAGCCGTGATGCCAGTTGTCTCATAAATATCTAAAATCATTTTCATTGCGAATTCTTTTGGTGTTAATTGATACGTATTTAAATATGGCGTTGCATCAATAAACACTTCATCAATAGAATATACATGAATATCCTGACTTGAAACATACTTCAGATAAATATTATAAATTTGTGTACTGATATCCAAATAGTATTTCATTCTTGGAGGTGCAATTAAAAAATCAACTTCAAATCTAGGATTCTGCTTTAAAATTTCATCATCTGCTGATTTACCATCAAAACGCAAAAACCCCTTTTTCCTTTTGGCGTTCACTTCTCGTACCTTTTGATTCACCTCAAACAAACGACACCTTCCACCAATTCCATACTGTTTCAAAGAAGGCGATACAGCCAAACATATTGTCTTCTCAGTTCTTGAAGCATCCGCAACAACTAAATTTGTAGTTAAAGGATCCAATCCTCTAGATACACATTCACAAGAAGCATAGAAAGACTTTAAGTCGATTGCCAAATAAATCTTTGACTTCATGAACGCGTAATCTTTTTAAGAAGACCATTTAATTCATCCAAACCAGAAGTCACTTCATTCAATTGACCTCTTAACGTAGGAATCATCTGTTTCAACTCTTCTTTTGCAGCTTTTTTTGCTTTTTTCTTTTGATATTTCTTCACCATATTTATTATATTCATATTTAAAACTCCAATCGCATCTGATACCAAACTACACCACCATGAACACTTGAGGATACACCCTCATTTTTAAATCCAAACTTACTATAGTAAGGCACCAATCTATCTTTACAAGTTAACACTAACCCTTTTCGTTTTTCTTGTCTAGCCAAATCAATCATCGCATTCATAATCTTAGTGGCATAACCCTTTCTTTGATACTCCGGCAAAGTATTTAACCCAAATATCATTTGCCAGTCCCCATTTTCATCATGCATCGAAGCATCACTATACATTTCATCCGTTAAATCCTTATGATTTGTACAAAAGCCATCGATAAAACTAATCAATCGATTTTCTTTAAATAATAAAAGGAAATGATTCGCATATACATTTAATCTTTCTTGAATCTCTTTTGAAGTCGCTGCTTCATTGGATGGAAAACAAGTTGCTTCTACCTTAGATAATATTTCTGCATCTTCAATCGTTCCTTTTCGAATCATGAAATCACCTCGCAGGTATTATACCAAAAAAGAAGTGATTACTCACTTCTTAATGCCTCTACAGGATCTTTTTTACTTGCAATCTTGGATGGAATCAATCCTGCAAGAATCGTTAATACTAAATCAATGAAAATCAAGAATACAGCTCCATTGACAGGTAATTTGGCAATATGCGAAACACCAGTCATATTCTTTACGACCACACTAATTGGAACATTCAATACAAGTGTAATTAATATGCCTAATACACCACTGATCAATCCAATAATGAATGTTTCTGCATTAAATACACGCGTAATATCTTTCTTACTAGCACCAATGGAGCGTAAGATACCAATCTCTTTTGTACGCTCCAATACTGAAATATACGTAATGATACCAATCATGATGCTTGATACAATGAGTGATACAGATACAAAGGCAATCAAAACATAACTTATGATATTTACAACACTTGTTACTGAACTTAACATCGTACCAATAAAATCATTATATGTGATCACATTGCTCTTTGTCTGTTTCTTATTATAAGAAGTAATCAAATCACTCAGCTTTTCTTTTCCATCAAAACTTGATGCATATAAAGAAATCTTTGTCGGATTTGAGTAATCTACAACACCAAGTTTAGTCAAATTCGAATCATATGTTGCATTGATATTCTCATTATACGTATTCATGTAATTCATCAATTCTTCTTGCGACATACTAGAAAGCTGCATCATCTGCTCATTTGTAAGATTTGACATACTCATCTTTTGACCTGAAGCAAATTCGGCCTGCGTAAAAATATTGATTTCTGGATTTGATTTTTGTTCTTTAACAATTTGAGAATTCTCCGTCTTAGAAGTTACATACTCTTCCATAGCCTTTGTATAATACACACCACCCATTGTTGGTTGTGAAACCGTGGATTCACTTGGCTTAATAATTCCAACCACCTTAATTTCAGGACTCTTAGAAACAACATCCTGCATATACGATTCATTTTCACTTTGGTTGATCCATAAACCATTTACCTTTTGATATAAATCGCTATTTAGAACCAATCTAAACTTCAAATTTAAGATATCATCCACACTATAAGATTTTAGATTTGTCTTTGAAATCTTGTCCGTCTCTCCATTTAAAATCTTCTGATAATTCTTAACCAATTCATCCTGATCTAACAATCCCAAAGAATACAGTGCATAATCTGTTATCTCATTATTTTCATCGACCTCTAAAACCACCTCATTATAGTTTGTTGGCCACTTACCTTCAACAAGCTGATATTCATCATCTCGAAGCTTTTTCGATTCGGGTAAAGAAAGCCACACTTGATCATTGGTCATAGCACTTGAATCCATGAATTGCGATTGAATCGACATCATATCCGACATGCCTAATTTATCCAACAAACCATTTGGCGATACTTGCACTAAGCCAGAATCTGTATTTTCATTATAAACTTGTAAATTTAAATTATAATCATACTCAATCGCTTTCGTCGTCTTTCTAAATTCTTTACCCTTACTACTTTCAATATGCGATTTAAAAGCTGATAGATTATTCTTTTTTGAACTCGATAAAGATTCTAATACATCCTCCACGTAAGGACGAGAATAGATTTTAGAATCCTTATGTTCTTCTGTCTTTTTCTTCATGCCCATCATCGTTGTCATTAATGTAGACATATCACTCGAACTCGATTGAATCTCAATCGGATAACTGGCCATTGTATCATTTTCCATTTGATCAATATACGACTGCATACCATGCGATAATGACATGATCAAAGCAATTCCAATAATACCAATACTTCCGGCAAAAGATGTTAAAAATGTACGTGCCTTTTTTGTCATTAAATTATTTAAACTTAATGAACAAGCCATTTTACAAGACATGCCAGGTCTTTTTAACACACTCGTATCCACATTCATTTCTTGTTCATTAAAAGGATTGGAATCCGATACTAAAGTACCATCCTTTAAACGTATAATTCGACTCGAATATTCATCTGCCAATTGCGGATTATGCGTAACCATAATGACAAGCTTATCTTTTGAGATTTCCTTTAAGATCTCCATAATTTGCACACTTGTTGCACTATCCAAAGCACCGGTTGGCTCATCGGCCAAAATAATATCTGGATTATTGACAATAGCACGGGCAATGGCCACACGCTGCATTTGTCCGCCCGACATCTGGGTTGGCTTTTTATGAATTTGATCCGAAAGTCCAACCTTATTTAAAGCCTCTATAGCTAATTTTCTTCTTTCCTCTTTATTGACTCCCGTTAGTGTTAAAGCTAATTCTACATTACTTAAAACACTTTGATGCATGATTAGATTATAAGATTGAAACACAAAACCAACCTGATGATTACGATATGTATCCCAGTCTTTATCACAATAATCCTTTGTACTTTTTCCATTGATAATTAAATCACCCGAAGTATAATGATCCAAACCACCAATAATATTTAGAAATGTAGTCTTACCACATCCACTCTGTCCAAGTATTGAAACAAATTCATGTTCACGAAAAGAAAGTGATACACCTTTTAATGCATGTACAATTTCATCTCCTGAAACATAATCTTTCATAATATTTTTACATTGAAGCATAAAAAGCCCTCCATATTTTCTTAATTATAGAAAATTATCTCTTGATTTTTCAATCGACTGATTTTAACATATTGTTACGAAAGCAACAGGTGTTGATTATGAACAGAAAAATACAAATGACAAAAAGATGTATTCGAGAAGCTTTATTCGAATGTCTAAAAGAAAAAGACATCAATAAGATCACCATTTCTAGCTTATGTGAAAAGGCTGATATCAATCGTTCAACCTTCTATAAGTATTATGGCAGTCAATATGATGTCATTAAAGAAATGGAGCAAGAAGTCATACAATTGATCAATAAACAATTAAATGATCAGCCAAAAGAAACTTCTTTTATTCAATTACTCCAATTTTTAAAATCCAATAAAGAAACCATCAAAATCTTTTTTGAATGCAATGTCGACAATGAATTTCCTAAACAAGTTCTAGCACTCGATTCCATCAACAATCAACTTGAACAAGTCTCACAAAACGATCCATACATCAAAAACTACATTCTTTTTGGATCTTTGGCAACCATCCAACAATGGATCGATGCAGGATGTATTGAATCTTGTGAAGAAATTGCGAATATCATCAACAGTATTGTAGATAAATTAGTACGTTAATCAAGAATTCGCTTATTGTATACATGAATTGAAATCCTCATAGAAATAAAATATAGAATAAAACTTGTAATCAATAAACCTACACTAAACATAATAGGATCTAATGTGTTTAATAACGATTCAATCGATTGAAAGAATTTAGGAATAAATTGATTTAAGAAAGCGAATAAGAAGGTACATCCAAACACCACCACAAACAATACAATTCTTCCTTTTTCGTTGCCTTCCTTTAATTGAAAAGGCAAAGATAAAGCTAACAACAACAAAGCGGTTGATAAGATTATAAGTGTTTCCATAAAGCCACTTTTACTAAAACAACCTAATATTGTGACAAACACAAAACCAATCCCTGTAATAATCAAAGAAAACAAATATTTTTCTTTCACATAATCCGATTTTGAAATAGGTAAAGTAAATAAAGTCTTTAAGCCGTGATTGGCTTCATCATACGAAATTGTAGATAAGCTTAATATCGCAAGAACCATCAAGATATAACCTGTCGCAAATGAAATATCATTTATCCCACCAATGATTCCAATGAACAACATAAACAATATGACTTTCTTACTTTTTATCATCAACAAGAAATCTTTGACTAACAATCCCTTCATACAGTTTCCCCCTTGATCATATATTCCATCAAATCATCAATATGTGCTTTTTCAATGACTAGATTTGGATAGTTTTCTACATAAAATTGTCTTTCATTTGTAAGATAAGTCGAACCTATCTTTTTAAATACATAGCTTAAATCCACAGTTTCATCTACACCCTTTAATAATGCATAAGATTCTAGATCCTGTTCTTGCAGAATGATTTTTCCTTTTTCAATAAAGTAAAATTCATCACACAAACCCTCCAAATCACTTGCGATATGTGAACTAATCAATATGGAAACCTCTTCATTTTGTTCCATATAATCACGCAACAAATCTAATACTTCATTTCGTGCAATCACATCTAAACCACTCGTTGGCTCATCCAACAATAATATTTTCGCATGAAGACTTGTTGCAATAATGATCTTCAATTTCGAAAGCATACCTGTAGAATATTCTTTTAATGGTTTCTTTGGATCCAATTCAAATCGAGAAATCATAGAATCAAAATAATCACAATCAAAATATTTATAGGAATACATTAGAATCTTTTTAATTTCAAGAACATTTAAAACCAAACTAAAACTCGAATCATTCCATACAACCCCAATTTCTTCTTTATTCACTTGATTTGTATGTTTATCATCATCTTCAATTAAACCAAGATACAATTTAAACAAAGTGGTCTTGCCAGAGCCATTACGACCAATCAAAGCCGTTATTGTTCCTGGCTTTAATTCAAGTTTACAATCCAATTTAAAATCATTATATGTCTTTACAAATCGCATATTCATTCCTCCATCAAGATATCAAATAAATCTTTAATTTCATCCTTTGATAAATCATAAGATTTCGCTTTATCCAGTATCTTCTCTAAATCCTTTTGAATTTCAACTACACGCTGCTCATGTACCAAGCCAGGATTTACCCCCAACACAAACGAACCCTTACCTTGAACCGTTCTACATAAGCCATCCGCTTCTAATATGTCATATGCTTTTTTAACAGTTAAAGCCGATATTTTTAGTTCTTTCGATAAACCACGAACACTCGGTAAAGCATCTCCTTCTTTTAACTTACCATCCACAATATTTTGTTTCACTTGATTCACAATCTGTTCATAAATAGGAATCATTGAACTATTATTGATAATAATCATTGTATCACCTTCTATATAACAGTGTATAACAGTATATATCACTTGTAAAGAAAAAAATTAGGATAAAACTATCCTAATTCAAATGTCATCGTTAAACTATAACGTGCATATAGAAACTAAGCCGTGCATTTAGCGAGACAGAACACAAACCGTTAAAGTAAGATCGGGTAATACTCACTTGAAACGGTAAAACTAAAAACGGGTAACGTAGTCTAGGATTAGACTAATGTTTTCGTGAAACTAAGCGTTACGTTTACGAAAAAGATTTGTTCTCACTTCTCGGACAAACTATCCTCACGGAAACCTCCAAAACACTCCCCATAGTTAAATAGAAGGCGTAAAAAAAAAAACGGGTAAATTGATGAGGGTTACCCGTTACTAGTTTTGTCTTATACATCGACAAACTTGAATTTATTGTAATTCTTTTTTATGATTTAAGTGTATTCCTATATGTCCTATTCCTAATATAATACTTGAAAAAATAAGAAATATATTTTTACCATATACACCTAACAATAAAAATGCTAATACTGGCAATGTAGCACCTGCAACTGGTATTCCTAATATACTACTATACATATCTTTCATTGTTTTATTACTTTTAAAATATCTTATCCAATATATTTCATATAATATCATTAAAAGAAATGCTATAAATAATATTGTAGACCAATATGAAATATTGTTAATATTAAAATCTGTGAACATTAGTGCTAAACAAGTATTGCCAACTTCTCCTATTCTTTCTAATGCCAATAAAATTTTGTTTTCATTTTTCTCGTATTTTTCGTAATCTTTTGGCTTATTTTTACTCCATATAATATTTGGAATCATAAGCATAAGTAAAAATATTAAACCTATATATGAAAATCCAAAATTCATCTTAATCTCCCTTACAAATTCCGATTGTTACATTGGCGAATGAATCCACATGTATCCCAAAATCAAGACACTAAGCACTATTACAAGCAGCAATACTATACCAATTGCTTTGTGCTTTCGCTTAAAAGCGATAAAACTTCCCACACCCATTACTATGTATGCGAGAAGCAATAACATCGTAAAACTCATATGACCTCCTTAAATTCTAATTTACATAAATCTGCTTATCAAGTTATATGCAGTAACTACATAGACAAAAATTGCTACACCTGCAAATATCATAGCATCTTTCTTTGCACCATTATCATAACACTCCCTTGCATTCGTCAAAAAGGTTAATCCCATAAAAACAAACATAATTGGCAGTGTTATATCAGTAGACACTATGTTCATCAGTCCAAGAGAACCGAATATCATGGTTAAAACACTAAATATTGCTTTCTTGATACGCATAAGTACTTCTCCTTCCAACTTCTGTTTCTTTTTTAGATACACTCATTTATTCGAGATTTTTTATAACTAAGTTGTAATTGCTATCATAATGCAGTCCAAGTTCTCTACACATTCTATCGTTTACCTTATCTAAGGCTTTTTTGTATTCTGCGTACTGTGGAGATAGCACCATCAAATTAGGAATGAATATGTCGTTATATCCTTTATCTTGGAACTCTTTCTGCATTTTTCTCTGGGCAATAAATGACGGATGATATTTCATAATGCCAGTTTTCGTTTTAGCACCTTTCTTTACCATTTCTTTTAATTTTTCATATTCGCTTTCACTCATATCACGATAATAAGCTATCATCTCATCTGCAGTTCTTGTTTCCGGTGCAATCCCACCTGCTATTTTTACACCTATTCCCATAATAAAAGGAACTTTCAATGTCGTTTCATCACAATACTCTAATATGTTCCGTAAGGCTTGCTTCTGCTCCAGAGTCTTTAATCTCACATTAAGAAATGGTTTGAAGTGACTTTTTAAGTAATCTCCCCATTCTTTCCCCGGTAATAAAGACTCAATCGCATTTTCGACAGTTTGGTAATCAAGTATCTCATTTGCCTTGTCTGCATTACCATCATCTATAAATTGCTTCAACGCTTCAAGTTCTGAGTCCTGTAAAATTTTTTCCTGTAATTTTTCCTGATAAATACGTAAAAGAATACTTTTATCATCTTTTTCCAAAAGGATTTGTATATCTTTAATACCAATCCCAAGCTTTCTATATACCGAAATTTTTTTTAAAGTTTTAACGTCTTGCATGGAGTAGTTTCGATAGCCGTTGCTATCTTTATCTACTGACAACAATCCTTTTTCTTCATAGTATTTAACTGCACGCTTTGTCATTCCGACTTCCTTAATAATTTCATTTAATAACATCGGACACACCTCCTTGTGATGATAGTATAAGGGTGTACGTTACGTACAAGTCAATATATTTTTGAAGTTTTCATTTCAATCATACAAATTCGATTTATTGGTTTATTTTAACACAAAATATATGTGGTTTGTAGAGAGGAAATATATCGTGTTTAATTTTCATACAAAAAAATTGTAACACCATCATATTACCAATAAAAACTTGTAAAAACCTATATCGCTTTATAACTGTTTTCATGAAACTAACAGCTTCTTTTAAGAAAAAGATTTGTTCAAACTTCATGTAACTAAGAATTACGTTTGCTTATTCGTGCTCAATAAAGCACAATAAAACAAAGAAACATTAAATCTCTTTGTTCTTAGGGGTTCGAGATGTAATCACAGATGTTCTTAGATGTAGGTGCTTTCGATGAAGGTCTTCTCTTTTTACAACTTGGACAAACCATCCTCACAGAAACCTCCAAAACACTCCCCATAGTTAAATAGAAGGTATAAAAAAAACGGGTAAATTGATGAGGTTTACCCGTTACTAGTTTTGTCTATACATTAAAAAATTTCTTTGCGTTGTTATAGAAAATATCTTCTAAGCCCTGTTCATCAACGCCACACATTAATACTTTTTGCATCTCAACTGTAGGATGATGGAAAGGAGTATCTGTTCCAAACATTATTCGATCATGTCCAACCGTATCATACGCTTCTTTAATTTTTGTATGCATAGGCATACCCGACATTTCCAAGTAAATATTTGGATACCGTCGAGCCATTTTTAATGCTGCATCAATATAAACTCCATGACCATGTCCCATATGAATCATTAGTACTTTACAATTTGGATGTCTTTCGGCAAGTAATCCAATTTGCCAAGGAAGTGAATAAGGTGGATGGCCTGAATGTATACAAACAGGGATTCCATATTCTTCAGCCTTATCTAATACAGGATCTACAATTTCACTATCCGCACAATAGGCATGGCGTAATGGTTGTAGTTTAATGGCTTTAAAACCAAGCTTTACATATTTATCAATCAAATCTAAACAATCTGGCTCTAAAGGATTTACATAGACACACCCTTCAATACGACCTGGATATTTCTGCATAGCCTTGTAAGCTACTTCATTATCCAAAACACAAATCATTGTCGTTTCAATTTCATATGTATCCATTAACGAAATCAATTCGTCTACATCCATTTTTACATTGGCCCATCCGCCAATATAGCCTAAGTGTGCATGTGCATCGATTTTTTTCATGCAACAACTCCTTGTAAAGATAGCACTTTAGATTTAGCCAAAACATTCGCAATAATCGCATAAATAACTAGACCCATAATCGTTTGAGCTAAAAGTCTAGGTACAGACGCAAAGGCGACTGCTGCAGTAAATAAAGGAATCTTAAATAATGTATATGCGAAACATTGAAACAAACCACCAAGGCTAGCTCCAACAATCCAATCCATTTTTTCATTATTTCCCTTTTCAAGTATAACACCCATGATATATCCCATGATGAATTTAAAGATAAAAGTTGGAAGTACCCAAATCATGGCTCCAGTCAATAAATCACTTAATGCTGCACCTAATCCTGCAGCTAAAGCACCATCCTTTTTACCTAAATAAAGTACAGCAAGAAATGCCATACAATCTCCCATATGTGTATATCCTCCAGTTGCTGGATTTGGAAGCTTAATTGTGAATGTACATACAAAGATCAATGCGACCATTAAAGCGGTTTTTGCGATTCTTCTTGTCGTTTCATTTGTCATAATCATTTCTCCTTTTTAAAACTTGTCCCTATATTAGCATTTTACTGTATCCTTTAAAATATACAGTTTTAACTTAATTTTAAGGGACAGCAATTTAAGAAACATTTAAGGATTACATGTTTTAATAAGCCCATGAAAAAATTATTAATGTCATTCTTATTGATTTTTTGTATAGGATGCACCTTTACATTTCTCAATGAAACAAATATAAACATTTCTGCCAAAAGCACAAAAGAAACCATTATGATCGATGCTGGTCATGGAGGATATGATGTAGGAGCTGAAAGTTTTTATGGTGATTATGAAAAAGACATCAATTTAGATATCGCTTTACTTGTTGGAAAACAACTCAAGTCCTATGGCTACAAAGTTGTATATACACGTACAAGTGATTCTGTTTCTTGGCCAAGCAATAATAAGAAGGATTTACAAGCACGTTGTGATTTAGCAAAGAAAAAGAATGCCGATCTCTTTGTATCCATACATTTAAATTCAAGTGAATATGAAGCCAATGGATATGAAATTTATTGCGATTTCAACAACAAGAACACTTTGAAAGTGTCCAACTCCATTCTTAAGCAACTCGATAAACTCGATTATTCAACCAATCGAGGCTTATTAGATACAAATGAAACACCTTTGTATGTTGTCAAAAACAACAAAGTGGATGCCATTTTGATTGAAGCTGGCTTTATATCGGATGACTCCGATTTATATTATCTTAAAAATTATACAAAAAATATTGCGACAGCCATTGCCAAAGGCATCAAAAAAAGTCTGAACTGATCAGACTCTTTATTTTGCGAACTGAGCATTATACAATCTTGCATAAACTCCATTCATATTCAATAATTCTTCATGACTTCCTTGTTCTACAATATCTCCATGTTCAAGCACAAGAATCTTATCCACATTGATAATTGTAGATAAACGGTGTGCAATCACAAAACAAGTACGATTTTCCATAACTCGATCCATGGCACCTTGAAGACGCCTTTCAAGTCTTGTATCTACACTACTCGTTGCTTCATCTAAAATTAAGACTTCCGGATTCTTTAATAGAGCACGTGCAATCGTCAATAATTGTTTTTCGCCTTGACTCACATTACTTCCCTCTTCATTGATCAAAGTATCATAGCCATCGGTTAAAGTACGTATAAAGTGATGGACATTAGCTTGTTTTGCGGCTTCTACAATTTCATTCTTTAACGCCTTCTCATTTCCATACGCAATATTTTGTTCAATACTACCCTCAAATAACCATGTATCTTGTAGTACTAACGCAAAAAGTTTTCTTAAATCATGATATGACAATTCACGAATATCGATACCATTGATTTTAATACTTCCACCCTTCACATCATAGAAACGCAACAATAAATTTGTCAATGTCGTCTTACCGGCTCCTGTAGGACCTACGATGGCGATGGTTTGACCTTGATGTACATCAATATTTACATCTTTCATAAGTAGATTGTCATCATATCCAAATTGTACATGCTTAAATTCAATAGTACGTACTTCATCAATTTGGCATTTGGATACAACATCCTCTTCAATAGGTTGATTTAAGAAAGTAAATAAACGTGACATCGCACTAAAGGCAGATTGTACTGCACTTGATAATTGCGATATTTGTGAAATTGGATCATTGATTTGCCAAATATATCGAATAAAAGCTTGTAGTTGACCTAATGCGATAGTTCCATTTAACACTTGAAGACATCCAACAAGGCTTGCACAACCAATACTTAAATAGGTAATCAAAGAACATAATGGATCGATCAAACTTGATACAAACTGCGCCTTAAAACTAGATACACGCATTCTTTCATTATCTTTTTCAAAGCGTTTTAGAGCATGTTCTTGTTGATTATAAGAAAGAATCTCATTATATCCATCGTACAATTCATTGATTGTACCATTTAAATCAGCCAATGTATTTTGTTGATCATCAAATAGAGGCTGTGATTTTTTCACTACAAATTTTGAAAGAAGTGCGATAACAGGTAATGCCACTAAAATAATGCATGTCATAAGTACATTGATTCTAAACATCATAAATAATACAAAAGTAAATGTACAGACTGCAGAAATTACTCGCGATAAAGTTTGTTGCAGCGCATTCGATAATGTATCCACATCATTTGTGATACGGGATAATAACTCTCCCGTTTTTTCTTGATCAAAATAAGATACTGGTAAATGATGAATTTTGTCCTCAATCGCATTACGTACATCAAACATCGTTTTTTGAATCGCATCGGTCATAAAGATGGCCATTAAAAATTGGGATATCGTCTTTACAATATAAATTGTAAATAAGATACATAAAATATGTACAACTTTATCTATCTGAATTGGCTGATGCGAAGAAATATCGGATGCAAGCTGGGTTGTGATCATACCTTCAACAGTTGGATTTAATGCGAATGTCACCTGGGCTGTGATGACCATTAAAATTCCAAACAACAACTTAAAACGATAAGGTTTAACAAACACAAAAAGATGGGATAAGCATTCACTAAACTTCATTTTCTTAGTTTCTTTCATAATCATCCAACTCCTTTTGTGTCAATTGCGAATGAGCAATTTCTTGATACACACTACAATTCTTTAAAAGTTCTAAATGCGTACCTAATCCAATAATTTGTCCTTCATCTAAGACGATGATCATATCCGAATCCATGATTGTTGAAATTCTTTGGGCAACCACAAAAAAGATCGCATCCTTCACTTCTGGTTTTAAGGCTTTTCTTAATGTGGCATCCGTTTTAAAATCTAAAGCACTAAAACTATCATCATAAATATAAAGGGAAGGCTTCTTTAAGATGACACGAGCAATCGAAAGCCTTTGTTTCTGTCCACCCGAAATATTTGTTCCATCCTCTGCAATTTCATCCAAGTACCCATTTTCTCTTTTAGAAATAAAGTCACTTGCCTGAGCGACACGAGCTGCATGATGCATTTCTTCATCACTTGCCTCTGGTTTTCCAAAACAAATATTCGATTTAATACTTCCCTTAAACATATGCGCCTTTTGAGCTACATATCCAATTTGAGCACGCAAACTCTCTAAATCATACTTACGAATATCTACACCATTGATTTCAATTGATCCACGACTTACATCATAAAATCGATTCATCAATTTTACTAACGTACTCTTACCAGAACCTGTACTTCCAATCACCGCAATTTTTTGTCCTTTATGACATGAAAAGTCAATATTCTTTAAAACAGCTTCTTCACCATTTGGATAAGAAAAACTAACATCTTTAAAACTTAATGTTTGAATAGAATCCAACTGGATACAATCTTTATCATTGACAATACTTGGTTTTGTATCCAACACTTCCATGATACGCTTAGCCGATACATTGGCTCTAGGATACATCATAAATACCATACAGAATATCAATACAGACATCATAACGTGGAATAAATATTCAACAAAGGCAACTACATTTCCTAGAGTAATGGCATTTGTGTTTAATAAAGTGCAACTTAAATAATATACAATGACTGTAGCGATATTCATCAAAAAGAAAAAAGATGGTTCTGTACAAGACATTAATTTAAATAACTTTGCACTTTGATCTCGATAGAAATCATTTTCATTAGAGAAACGCTTCTTTTCATAATCCTCTTTATTAAAAGAACGAATTACTCGAATACCTGTAATATTTTCACGCAAAATTTGATTAATGTGGTCAATCGACTTTTGTTGATTCTCACTCAATGGTTCACTCACTTTAGCAACAATGATCACACCTAAAATAACAACAGGAATTGTAGCTAAAACGACATAAGAAAGTTGTAAAGATATTTGTAAAATCAACATAACAGAGACACACATCATAACCGGTGTTAATAATGCGGATTTTAAGATGACATTTAAAAATAACATAATTTGATAGGCATCATTATTGGTACGTGTAATCATACTGGATACACCAAACTTTTCCATTTCAGCTGCAGAAAAAGATTGCGAATGCTTAAACACATCATTACGAATATCACGCGTAATATTTGTGGATATTTTTGAGCAGCAATATCCAAGTAGCACAACTCCACTTACACCAATCACACTAATGAAAGCCATAATTCCAAAACGACCATATAAATAAGCTGTATCATGTGTTTCAATACCATGATCAATCATATCTGAAATGATGGTTGGAATTCCTAGTTCTACAAGGGCAAACCCGAATACACTTATAAAATCCAACAAAAACCATTTCTTATATTTCATTAAATATTTCCATATAAGCTTCATATATTCCCCCTACAAAATAAAAGGGGGTTCAATAGAACCCCGAATCTAATTATTCACCCAATTTAGTTTTAACTGTTTCTAAAACTTCATCAGCAGTGTCTTTATTTAAGCATTCTTGAGCTAAGCCTTGCATTTCTTCATAGCTTAAAGATTTAACAACCTTACGAGCCTTTAAGATTTGAGTAGCACTCATTGAGAATTCATCAAGACCTAAACCTAAAAGAATAGGAACTGCATGTGGTTCACCAGCCATGGCTCCACACATACCAACCCATTTACCGTGTTCGTGAGCACCTTTAATTGTGTTAGCAACTAAACGTAATACACTTGGGTTGTATGGTTGATACAAGTAAGAAACGTGTTCAGACATACGGTCAGCAGCCATTGAGTATTGGATCAAATCATTTGTACCAATTGAGAAGAAGTCTGCATATTTAGCGAATTGATCAGCAAGAACTGCAGCAGCTGGAATTTCAACCATCATACCAACTTCAATGCTGTCACTAACTGCAACACCTTCAGCAACTAATTCAGCCTTAACTTCTTCAAAGATAGCTTTTGCGTCACGGAATTCTTTAACAGTTGCGATCATTGGGAACATGATGCAAAGTCTTCCATAAACAGATGCACGGCATAATGCACGTAATTGAGTTTTGAAGATATCTGTTTCTTTTAAGCAAAGACGAATTGCACGATATCCTAAGAATGGGTTCATTTCTTGAGGGAACTCATAGTAAGATAAGTGTTTATCTCCACCGATGTCTAATGTACGAACAACAACTTTTTTACCTTGCATACCTTCTAATACTTGTTTGTATGCTTCGAATTGTTCATCTTCTGTTGGGAAGTGATCTGAATCCATGTATAAGAATTCTGTACGGAATAATCCGACACCTTCACCACCATTAGTTAATACACCTTCAACATCTTTGAATCCACCGATGTTACCAGCAAGTTCAACTTCGTGTCCATCTGTAGTTACAGATTTTTCGTTCTTCAATACTTTTAATTCTTCTTTTTCTTTTAAGTAAGCAGCTGCTTTAGCTTCATATTTAGCAATTGTTTCTTCATCAGGATTGATTTCAACAACACCATCTAATGCATCTAATGCCAAAGTATCACCCGTTTTACATGCATCACATACACCTGGGCATCCTACAACTGCAGGGATTTCCAATGAGTTAGCCATGATAGCTGAGTGAGAAGTTTTACCACCGATTTCAGTAGCGAAACCCTTAACAAATTCGTTTAACTGAGCTGTATCACTTGGAGTCAAATCGTGAGCAACGATAATTGAATCTTCATCAATACTTGTTAAATCAGGAATTGTCAATCCTAATAAGTTACATTTTAAACGGAAAGTAACATCTTTAATATCAGCTGCTCTTTCACGGAAATAATCATTATCCATGCTTTCGAACATTTCAACCATTTGATTAGCTACTTGTTCAGTCGCATATTCAGCATTTACGCCATCATTTTCGATCATGGCTTTAATTTGACCAGCTAATTCAGGGTCACCAGCCATCATTAAGTGAGCATCAAATACAGCTAATTCTTCGTCACTTAAACGTTTAGCTGCTCTTTCTTTTACTCCTTCGATATCTTTTTTAGTTTGTTCTAGAGCATCCTCGAATTTTTTTACTTCTTCTTCAGCTACTCCAGCTTTTTTTTCAATAACAACTTTTGGTGTTTCTAATTTGTAAACTTTAGCTACAGATACACCAGCACTTGCTGCTATCCCTTTTAACATGATAAATTCCTCCTAAAACAAGCGAAAAACGCTTTCATCTACAGATAAAATTTTAACACTTTTTTTTCAAAGATACAAGAAAAGCAGACATTTGCATGCCTGCTAATTTAAGCCCTCAAATTGAAGCTTATAATATTTCGCATAAGTACCATTTAATTTCATCAATTCATCATGTGTTCCGCGCTCATGCATACCTGTCGCATCGATTACGACAATCTCATCCGCATTACGAATCGTAGATAAACGATGGGCAATTGTAATACAAGTGCGATCCTTACTTAAATCTTCTAGACTCTTTTGAATAATTCGCTCACTCTCATTATCCAAAGCACTTGTTGCTTCATCCAAAATCAAAATCTTAGGATTCTTCAAGAAAACACGTGCAATCGAAATACGTTGTTTTTGACCACCTGATAAACGCGTACCTCTTTCTCCACAGAAAGTATCGTACCCTTCAGGTAAAGACATAATAAAATCATGGATATTCGCTTTTTTAGCTGCCTTTACGATTTCTTCATGGCTTGCGTCAGGCCTTCCATAAGCGATATTTTGTTCAATCGTTCCTGTAAATAAATATACATCTTGTTGAACTAAACCAATATTTGAACGAAGAGATTTTAAAGTCACATCTTTAATATTTTGACCATCAATTGAGATGGAACCGTTTGTGACATCATAAAAACGAGATAACAATGAACAAAGTGTAGTCTTACCAGAGCCACTAGGTCCAACCAAGGCAATTTTTTCTCCTGCTTTGATATGTAGATTTACATCGTCAATAACCTTTTCATTCTCATTATATTGGAAAGACACATGATCAAAATCAATATTTCCAGAAACATTTTTTAAATCCTTGGCATTTTTAGAATCTTGAATTTCAGGAATTTCATTCATAACTTCTTCAAAACGTCTAAATCCAGAGAATCCCTTTTGGAACATTTCTGTAAATTCAACTAATACTTCAATCGGTGATACAAAAACATTAATATATAGGGCAAATGTCGCAAGTACGATTGGATTTAAATCCCCATTTGCGATAAACAAACCGCCAAACACAATGATTGTGACATATAAAAGTCCTTGAAAGAAATTATTTCCACCTTGAAAAGTACCCATAACCCGATAATTGTCTTTTTTTGATTCCAAAAATTCCATATTCGAATGGTTAAATTTATCAATTTCAATATCCTCATTCGCAAAAGATTGTACAACACGAATACCACCCAAAGAATCTTGAAGACTTGCATTTACACTACCAATCTTCTTTCTGTTTTCCATAAAGGTTCTTCGCATCTTCTTATTTTGTGAATAAGAAAAAGCCATCATCACGATCGTCACAGCTAAAAGAATCAATGCCAATGGCCAATAGATTGTAGCTAAAATAATGAAAGATCCGACAATTTTAAATAATGAAATAAATAAGTTTTCAGGTCCATGATGCGCAAACTCACAAATATCAAATAAGTCTGAAACGACACGAGACATCATAACCCCTGTATTGTGCTTATCATAATAAGAGAAAGATAAACGTTGGTATTGATTGAATAAATCTTGACGCATATCACTTTCCATGTTGGCTCCCATCACATGGCCTTGACAACTCACATAATAACGACACAATGCTCGTATTACATACATAATAAGTAAACCTATACCTAAAAAAAGAACTCCTTTTAAAATTTCATTCGATGATTTCAAAAAGAATTTTCCGGTACAATAACTTAGAATCAAAGGAAACGATAGATCAACAACACACATAATAAGTGCACAAAATAGATCCATAAAGAAAATCCCTTTATATGGTTTATAATATTGTAAAAAACGCTTAAACGTACTCATATATTCCCTCCCTGATTTCTGTATTATACAAGAATTTTCATGATTTTTCCAAAATAATGCTAAAATATGAAAGAATGGAGAATGAATTATGATTAAAATATTATTTTTTGATATTGATGGAACACTTTTAGAACTTGGTCAAAAAGAAATGCACCAAGAATTGATTATTGCGCTGAATGAAGTAAAAAAGAAAGGGATTAAAATCTTTTTAGCCACAGGAAGGCCACCATTTGTCGTACCTAAATTTCATGGCATCGAATTTGATGGAGTACTTTCTTTTAATGGCTCCTATTGTTTCACACCTAACGAATTGATTTACAAGAATCCCATGGATAAGAAGGATATTCAAATATTTGTAGATAACGCCAAGAAATTAAATAAAGCTGTTACTCTAGCTGGAATCAATAAGATGGGATGTAATTTTGATGATGAAATCTTAGAAGAATATTTCATGATTGCCAACCAACATGTTCATGTACTTGATGAATTTAATGAATTTATGGAAGAAGAAATTTATCAAATGATGATTGCGACTACAGAAGATCAAGATGAATTGATTCTAGAAAACACAACCACATTAAAAGTGGCTCGCTGGTGGGATAAAGCTTGTGACATTATTCCATGTAATGGTGGAAAAGATATAGGTATTCAAAAGATATTGAATTACTTCAATTTCAACAAAGAGGAAGCCATGGCCTTTGGTGATGGTGGGAATGATATCTCTATGTTGAAATATGTTGGTACTGGTGTTGCGATGGGTAATGCCAAAGATGACGTTAAAGCTATAGCTGACTACATAACAGATTCTGTACAAGAAGATGGAATAGTCAGTGCACTAAAACATTTTGACATCCTATAGAAAAAGACAGCCGTTTTCTGCTGTCTTTTTACGTATGTCCTATTCTTTTTCTTTCTTACTCTCTTCAATCACTCTTGAAGCATAAGGTTCTGGTACTGGATCATAACGGTCCATTTCCATTGTATATGTTCCTAAACCAGTTGTCATACTTCTAAGTTCAACACAATATCTAGACATGTTTGCCATTGGAACTTGTGCATCAATTTCTTGATCTGAATCCACTGGAGTCATACCCATGATTGAACCTCTACGTTTATTCAAATCACCAATGACAGCTCCTGTAAATTCATCAGGAACACGAATCTTGACATTCATGATCGGTTCTAATAAGATTGGATGAACTTTTGTCATCGCATCTTTAAAAGCTAAGTGAGCTGCCATCTTAAATGCCATTTCACTTGAGTCAACATCATGATATTTACCATCTAACAATGTAGTTTTTACATTTACCATCTTATATCCTGCTAAAGGACCCTTTTGGCAACATTCACGAAGACCTGTTTCAACAGCTGGGAAATATTGTTTAGGAACAGCTCCACCAAATACCTTTTCTGCAAATACCATTTCTTCTTCATCTGGATTAGGACTAAATTCTACAAATACATGTCCAAATTGTCCGTGTCCACCCGATTGTTTTTTATGACGACCTTCACCAATTGCTGTCTTTGTGATAGTTTCACGATAAGTAATCTTTGGATCACTTAAGACAACTTCAGCTTTAAATTTGGAATTTAATTTATTCACAATCACGTCTAAATGCTGATCACCAATACCATAAATCACTGTTTCTTTTGTTTCCGGATTATTCACCACTTTAAATGTTGGATCTTCTTCTTGTAAACGAGCAAGACCATTTGATAAACGATCTTCATCATTTTTAGTCTTAGGTAAAACAGCCTGACCATACATTGGCGTATCGAATGTGATTGGATCTGCCATCAACAATTTACCTTTATCACACAATGTATCGTTTGTTCTAGTATTTTGTAGTTTTACTAAAGCACCAATATCTCCTGTAAATAATTTACCAGCTGCTGTCTGGTGTTTACCTTTAACGATATAGATTTGACTGATTTTTTCTGGTTTACCATTATTGGCATTCACTACAGTACTATCAGCTGCAAGTACACCACTCAATACTTTTACATAACTAATTCTTCCAACAAATGGGTCCACAATTGTTTTGAAAACTTGTGCTGTTAAAACTTCCGTTTCACTTGTCAACAATTCCACTTTAACACCATTTGGAGTTGTAGCTGTATACATACCTCTTTCTGAATATGTTGGGAAATAACTAACGATTAAATCCATCAAACGTTGAATACCAATTGAATTAACTGCACTACCAGAATATACTGGACAAATTTCTCCATTACGCACACCAATTCGTACACCACGTTTTAATTCTGCATCACTAAATTCTTCACCAGAGAAGAATTTTTCCATTAATTCATCATCCCCCATAGCTACAGCTTCTGCAATCTGATCTTTATATAGAGCCACTTCTTCTTGCATAGATTCTGGAACTGGACATGGTTTATCCGCTAATTCTGGACTGTAATACCAAGCTTTATTTTTAATGATATTTACAGATCCAACGATTTTACCATCTTCAACGATAGGAACTTCAAACGGAATAACACTTTTACCAAATTCTTCACGCAATGCTTGATAACTAGCATCAAAGCTTGTGTGTTCTTCATCTAATTTATTGATGAAAAAAATTGTAGGTTTCTTTTCAGCAACGGCTTGTTTATACGCAAGTTTTGTTCCTGATTGTAAAGGTTCTTTGGCATTGACTACAATCAAGCTTGAATCACCAACTGAAAAGCCACTTTGTTTTTCTCCAACGAAGTCTAAATAACCTGGTGTATCAATAAAATTGATTTTACTGTCTTCCCATTCAATAGGTACGATTGTTGTATAAACAGAAAGTCCACGACGAATTTCTTCAGTGTCAAAATCAATCATTGAACTTCCTTCTGTTGTTTTTCCAAAGCGATCTGTTGCTTTTGTATAATACAACATAGCTTCTAGAACACTTGTTTTTCCTGCTCCACTATGTCCGATTACGCTTACGTTACGTACTTCAAAACTTTGATAATCTCTCATACGCTTAACCTCATCTTAAGATAGGCTCTAATTGAGCTCTACAATGTTCACGAACATAATCCAATGCAACACGACCTTGTTTATCTGTCATATCTTTATCAGCTCCATACGCCAATAATTTTTCAACTAAACTTGGATATCCACCATAAGCAGCACGCATCAATGCAGTTACACCATTATTATCAAATAAATTCACATCGGCATTTCTTTCAAGCAATAAGTGAATTGTGTCACGTTTAAATGCGATACAAGCTTCCATTAAAGCACTACGACCCACTTCATCTTGATCATTGATTCTAGCTCCAGCATCTAATAATACTTCAACACAACGATCTTGTCCTAATAAACAAGCACGCATTAAAGCTGTACGACCTCTATCATCTTTGGCATTTACATCTGCTCCTGCATCAATCAAAGCCTTTAAGATTGTTTTATTGCCTTTTTTTGCAGCTGTCATCAAAGCTGTTTTCCCTTTATTATCTGTAATATTCACATCTGCCCCATTATCAAGTAAAACTTGCACTACATCTTTACGATCGCGTTTACTTGCACGCATCAAAGCTGTACGTCCATCACCATTCTGATAATTTACATCTGCTCCTGCTTTGATTTGAGAACAAACCATTGGAAAATCACCATTTGCGCATGCATCCCAAAATACCTTATTAAAATTCTGATCCATTTCAATCATCCTCCTCATCCTTTATTGTCATGAAATCACAGAAAAACTGGAATGATAGTTCACCCCAGTTTACATATGTACAAAGAAAGATTGAAATTTTTATTTAATTTTACAACTTGAACTTGATTCATTTCAATCACTCCTTTGTTTAACTGATTCCATTCTAACAAAGAAATAATTATGTGCAAATCAAGTACCAACTTGGACAGAAAACCTACCGATTATGCCTTTTCACAAAACAATTCGATAGATTCATGAAGCAGACCATCAATAAAATCTATACGAATAAGAAATACAGGATCTGTTTTCATAACTACATCTTTAGGCTCAACACTCACTTTAACGAACTCTTTCGACAATTTTATCCACATGATCTGTCGCAAACGCAAAATGACGAATACATCCTTCCCCAACTGTTTGTACCATCCAAAAAGATTTCAATACAACTATTAAAGCAATCCAAATGAATGCCTGTGTCCCACTTTCTTAATATAGGTAGTTCTAGTAAATAATGATAAAAATAAATCATTTCATCCTATTGTTCTAAATGCAACATGGTGAATCCCTTAATCATGATTTCTTCTTTCTAACAAGCTAAATGTAACTTGTCCTTTTTCCCTTTGAACATCCGTACAAACCACACGTACTCGCATGCCCATTTGGAACACTTTACCATGTGTCTGTCCCTTTAAAGTCATTGTATCTTCATCATAATCGTAGAAGTCGTTTGAAAGAGTATGAACAGGAACAAGACCTTCAACCGTATTATCCATTTCCACAAAGAATCCAAAACTCATTACACCAACAATTGTACCTTCAAAAACTTGACCTACACGTTTTTCCATATATTGTGCCTTTTTATAATCATTGACCATTCTTTCCATCATGATCGCATCTCTTTCTTTTTCAGAAATATGGAAGGCTTGTTTTTCGATTTTCTTTTCATCATTTGATGGTGTACGCTTTTGTTCTTTAAAACAATATGCATGCAACATACGGTGTACGACTAAATCTGAATAACGACGAATTGGACTTGTGAAATGACAATATTCTTCTAAAGCAAGTCCAAAGTGTCCAAGACAATGAGCATCATAGCGAGCCTTCTGCATAGAACGCAAAGAAACCATAGACAAGACTTCATATGCATTTTCATCTTGAATGGATTCTAAGAATTTTTGAATTTGACTCGCATTGACTTCATCTGGATAAAAATCAAATGGAATACGCAAAGAATTCGCAACCGTACAAATTGTTGCCACCTTTTTAGGATCTGGATTTTCATGCACACGATACATACTTGGTATCTTATTGACATGCATATGGTGAGCTACGCAAACATTGGCTAAAATCATACATTCTTCGATCATTTGTTCAGCAAAGCCACGTTCTAACACATTAACATCCACTGGATATCCATTTTTATCCATAATGATCTTTGCTTCTTTTGTATTAAAATCAATACATCCACGATTATGTGACTGTTTCTTTAATAATTTAGCCAAAGACTCTAAAGTAAACAACAATTCTTTTACTTCAGAATACTCTTGTAAAATTGTTTTATCACCATCTAAACACGCATTCACTTTTTTATATGTACAACGCTTGTCAGAATGAATCACACTTGGAAAAATATTGTATGTCAATAGATTTCCCTTTTCATCCACTTGCATAGCACAAGTAATTGTGAGTCGATCTACATTTGGATTTAATGAACAAATACCATTGCTTAAATCAAATGGAAGCATAGGTACGACACGATCACATACATAGATTGAGTTTCCTCTTAAATACGCTTCTTGATCAAGGGCACTATTTTCTTTTACATAATGAGAAACATCCGCAATATGTACATACAATACATATCCTTTTTCATTTTTCACAATAGAAATCGCATCATCAAAATCCTTGGCATCATCCCCATCAATGGTAACCGTTAATAAACCTCTTAAATCTTTACGATTTTCAAGTTCATCCTTTTGTACTTTAGCAGGAATTTTTTTGCACTCCTTCACAATTTTTCCATTAAACACCTGACGCACTTGATTACTTGTAAGCATCGCACTAATATCAACACCTGCATCATCTGGATGCCCTAGAACCTGAATAATCCTTACTTCTAGTGGATCTGCATATTTTACGATTTGACATACAACTTTTGTACGTTTTTTAAAACTAAATTCTTTTTCATTGACTACACGAATCGAACAATGTAAGTCTAGATCACTATAAAAGAATGTCTTCTTCTTTTTAACAATCATAACCCCTGTAATATTTGTCAATCCATGATTAAACACTTTAATTAAAGATGGTTCAGGCTTTAAGCGAACTAACACTTCATCTTTATCAAAGATCTTCATCTTTTTATTTTTTGGAACATATACTTTATTGTTTTCATTAAAGACAGCTATTTCATATCTCGAAATATCTTTTGCGCTTCCAGCCATAAAATGTATATCATCAATCAAATACAAACTTGTATGATCGTTATAAATCAACTTTTCATCTTCTAACTCATTTAAAGACTTCACCATTTCTGTAAATTCTTTACTTGATTTAGGTCTTACTATTTTTTCTAAAGCGCGTATTTTACATTCTTTTTTTTCTTCTAAATATTGAATGATTTTTTCTTTCATTTTTTCCTCCTTTAAAACAGAAAAAAGACCTTAACGGTCTTTTAATTACACAATCTGCAATGCGATCACAATCGCAAAGAACAAAATCCCACAAAACAAAGTTAAACGAGAGATAACTTTTTCTGGTCCTCTTTCTTTTTGTACCGCAAACAAGTTCAAATCTCCACTTCCTGTAAAGGCAGCCGATAATCCGTCTGATTTACCACTTTGTAATAATGTTAATATAATAATAACACCAGATAATGTCATTAAAACCACGTTTAATATATCTTTCATTTTTTCATCACACCTTCTACGATATTTCGATTATACCAATAATTCAAAAAAAATACTAGTCAAAATTATAGTCCACTAAATCCATTAACGTATTTACTACGTGCGTCGGATAAATCTTTAGTTGTTCAATATCTTCCTTTTTATGAACACCCGTCTGTACAAGTACTGTTTCAATATTTTGTTCAAATCCAAGTTTAATATCCGTTTCTAAATTGTCACCGATCAATATGATTTCATCTTCTTTTAAGCCAAAATACTCCAAACATAAATCAAGAATAGCTCGATTGGGCTTACCAATACGAGGCGATTTTTGATTGGCTGCATACTCAAACATATCGACTACACTTCCATTGCCTACTTCAAATCCGCCAGGTTTTGCCAAAATACGATCATTATTTGTACCAATGATCTTAGCTCCATTTAAAATCAAAGATAACGCTTTTGAATAAGATTTATATGTCGCATCTTTATCCAATCCAATAAACACAAAATCCGGATTTTCATCATCAACAATAAAACCTTCTTGATCCAACGCATCTTTCATACCTTGTTTTCCGATATAATATGCCCTATTTCCCTTGTAGTGTTTCTTAACATATTGACAAGCTGCCATAGCACTATTATAAAACATGGACGGCTCTATGTTTGTATATCCCATATCTTGCATATGTTTTACATTTTCTTGTGGTGTACGCATAGAATTGTTTGTCAAAAAAATAAACGGAATCTTATTTTGGATACAATAATCTAAAAATTGATGAGCACTTTCAATAATTTGGGTACCACGATACATTGTGCCATCTAAATCAAATACTAAAGTCTTCATAAACATACCTAAAAAAAGAAAGTCTTAGTCGACTTTCTTTAAATCCATATATGGAATTTCTGTTGGTGTTTCACGACCAAATAAAATCAATAATACTGTAGCTTCTTTCTTTTCTTCATCCATAGATTCAATAGTACCTTCTGAATTTTTGAATGCACCATTTGTGATTTCTACGCGATCTCCCACTTCAAAATCAACCTGAACATTTACATCTTGACGACCTAAACGACGCAATACCGCATCTACTTCTTCTTGAGCTACTGGGAATGGTTTTGCACCCTTTCCACTTGATCCGATAAATCCAGTTACACCTGGTGTATTACGTACAATATACCATGCTTCATCTGTCATAATCATTTGCACTAACAAATAACCAGAGAATAAGTTATGTGTTTTTTCAACCGGTTTACCATTTTTATATTCAATTTCTTTTTCTTCCGCAACGACGATCTGAAACAAGAAGTCTTCAAGACCCATAGTTTTAATACGACGTTCTAAATTTTCTTTTACACGATTTTCTTGACCTACATATGTATTTACTACATACCATTCTTTTTTTAACTCTGACATAATTTCCTCCCTATGCGCCAACGATCATTTTAACTAGACCGCTTGATAAAATCTCACAAACAAAGAAATACAAACCAAATAATACTGTAAATACAATAACTAAAGCACTTGAGGACATCAATTCTTTAAATGTTGGCCATTTTACAGTCTTTAATTCTTTGAACACCTTTGAAGGTGAATATGTTCTTTCCTTTTTTTCTTTACTCATATGGATTCCTCACTTTGTTTCCTTATGCAAAGTATGTTTGCCACACTTTGGACAATACTTTTTAATTTCAAGACGTTGCGTGTTGGTCTTCTTATTCTTTTCGGTCGTATAATTTCTTGATAGACACTCTGTACACGTCAAAACAACTTTATCTGCCAATTCCTTCACGCTCCTTAACTCATTAAATGTACCATTTAAACCATTCAACTGTCAATTGTCGTATACCATTTTTTTACCTTTTCAAACATAAAATTAACCTTTGCACAGCTTAATCCAAGTTCTTGCGCTATATATTTAAAGGTATATCCCTCCATACGCAAATCGACAATTTGAACATATTCTTCGCCAAATAAATTCAAAATTCTTGTCTTAATGTGCTCCCACATCAACTTATCCATCACAATTTCATGTACTTCTAAAGAATCATCCGTGCTGATTGTACTATAATACAAGTTCGTATCTTCTTTCACTTTTTGATCAAAACTTATACAAACTTGATTTAGATAACATTGTTTGCGTATGGCTTGACGTAAAAGATCATACCCTTTATTTTTGGTGCAACGCCTATAAAAACTTGTAAATGTTAATACACGATCCATACGATATTCAAAAATACATCGATACAACAATAAGTCTGCATGTCTGTAAAACTCATCTCTTTCACATAATATTGTATTCGTTTTACGAACAAATATATCCGCACATATTTCTGTAACCATAGGTCTGTAATATTGGATTAAATGATTCATCTCATAAAAATCATTCATTTGAATTAAGTATATACTTTCATATATGTTCATAACTATCACCTAAATTCATTATAATAAGGCAATGTGAAAAAGACATTAAAAAAGCCAATTTTTAAAAATTGACTTATTTTTTTGGATTTCTTTGATTATATACTTCATACATCAAGATAGCAGCTGCCACACTTGCATTTAATGAAGTGATACTTCCTACCATCGGTAAGTAAACCATATAATCGCATTGTTTTTTTACAAGATTTGAAATGCCTTGCCCTTCTGAACCAATTACTAATACAGTCGGTGAATCATACATACCTTCACGATATTCCCTGGCATCTTTCATATCAGTTCCGACAACCCAATATCCTTCTTGTTTTAAGTTTCTAAGTGTTTGTGATAAATTTGTGACAATGGAAACAGGCACCGTATATGCTGCTCCTGTACTTGCCTTCACAACCGTTGGTGTTAAACCACAACTGTTGTGTTTTGTTAAAATCACACCATCTACACCTGCACAATCACAAGTTCTTAAAATTGCACCTACATTATGTGGATCTTGTATTCCATCCAAGGCAACAAGAAGACCTGGTTTTTTTGCGCGAGATACAATCTGCTCAATACTATACGTTTCAATTTCACTAACCTTAACTGCCACACCATTATGATGTGTAGTATTGGCAATCTTATCTAATTTTGCACGATTACAATATTCTACTTTTAAATTTGATTTTTGGATTGACTTCAAAAGTTTTGCATCTTTCAATCCTTGAAGTACATATACCTTTTCAATTGAATCCATATCATTTTGAAGTGTAGAATATACGTTTTTTCCATATACGATCATAGACTATCCCCTATTTCAATAATTTTATCAAGACAAACCTTCAGTCTTTCTTGATGGCCATATAAGTACAAATAGCCAAGCATTGATTCCAATGCGGTTGCTTCTAAGTATGTTTTGTGTGTCGCATTTTTAGCTTTTGAATGAATAGTGGCATTTCTTCCACGCGCTAAAATTGTCTTTTCATCTTCTGTAAAAAAATCTTCTTCCATCATTTTATTTAGCATGATGGCTTGTCCTTTTGCGCTACAAATAACAGCATTTTTCTTTTGAAGAACATGGGCCTTACGAAAGCCTAAACTCAAAAGGTGTTCACGTACTGCCAAAGACATAACGGCATCACCAATCCATGCAAGACTAGTCGCATTTTCTGTTACTATTTCCATTACAGAATTCCTTTTTCAATCAATGTTTGACGAAGTGTATCCGCTGTTTTGAAATCTTTTTCTTTTACAGCACTTCTCCAATTTTGATACATCTCTTTGTCTTCGTTAGTCATTGAAATTTTATCAAATTCAATACCTAAAATATAAAGCATTTTTTCTAATGTATGTACTAAAACAGCTAAATTTTCAACATCGATTTCTCTTTGACGTACGGCCTGATTGATTTTCTTAACCACTTCATAAACGACACTAATTGCGTTAGGCGTATTTAAATCATCATTTAATGCATCCATAAATGCAGTATACGTTTCATCAAATGTAGTAGCTTCTTGAGCACTTGATAATGCCAATTTTACGCATGCTTGTTTATAAGCTGCCGCAATCTTGTCTAGTTCCTTCTTTGAAGTTGTAAAAGCTTCTTCATTTAAATTTAATGGTGCACGATAATGTGTAGAAATCATTAACCAACGAGTTAAATTACCTCCGTGATTGGCAATCAAATCTTTAGCCCACCATACATTTCCTAAAGATTTAGACATTTTAATACCATTGATATTGATCATACCATTGTGTACCCAGATATTTGCCAAGTGTGTATCGTTGCATACTTCACATTGGGCAATTTCATTTTCATGATGAGGGAATTTTAAATCCAATCCACCACCATGAATATCAATCAATGTTTTCTTGAATACATCCTGAATCATTACAACACATTCTGTATGCCAGCCTGGACGTCCTTTTGACCAAGGTGAATCCCATTTAATACCTTCTGTTGTCTCTTTCCATAAAGTAAAATCTAATGGATTTTCTTTCTTTTCATTTTCATCAATACGAGCTCCTACCATTAAATCATCAATACTTTGATGAGATAGTTCTCCATATTTTTTATCACTATTAACTCGGAAATAAACATCGCCTCCAACTTGATAAGCTGAACCATTTTTAACCATCTTATCAATGAACTCAATAATTCGATCCATAGTTTCTGTTACACGTGGTGCATAATCGGGAAGATCTGCATGTAAACCTCTACGTACATCATTGTAGGCAACAATGAATTTATCTGTAATTTCTTTTTCAGACACATTTTGTTCAATTGCCGTTTTGATGATCTTATCATCTACATCTGTATAGTTTGAAGCAAAAGTCACTTCATAGCCTTGTGCAGACAATGCTTTTTTTAATGTATCAAATACAACGATAGGACGTGCATTTCCAATATGTGGATAATTGTATACTGTAGGTCCACATACATACATAGAAATCTTACCTTCTTCGATGGGTTTTAATTCTTCAATTGTTTGAGAATAACTATTATATAATTTCATAATAAAATGTCCTCCAATTCATACAGTTTATTATACAATACAAAGCTCGAAAAAAAAAGCTAACCCAAAGGTTAGCTTACATGTAAATTACTCATAATACGACGAATATCTTCTTCATATGGAGTACCTGCTAAATTTTCTAATGCCGGTGTAAAATATTCCATCATGTGATCTATATCTTTCAAATATGAATATTGAAGTCCAATTAAATATTGAATGGTTCCAACTGGAAATTTCTTATTGTTGTCAAGCTCAGACTTTCCATCCCACATACCATTTAAGATTTCTTTACAATCCCCAATATATTTAGCTTCTTTCTTCATTAAAATGCTAAATTGAATTTGCATATTCTTAAATGATTTTTCATCAATATAGCTTTTTCCATAAGAAAGCATACCCTCTGCTTTTTTAATTTTACCTTTTTCTAAGTAATAATAGAATCCGCGAGAAGCAACACTTGCTTTTTGTTTATTTGAAATACGCATGTTTTTCAATAAATCAAATTGTTCTTCAATTTTAGCATCATTTCTTTGTGCTAAGTATCCACTTAAACGCATATACTCACGATTAAATGCTTGATATGAAAATTTACAAGCATTTGAATCCAATGTTTTATAGAATTCATCATATTGTTCATTATCCAATTGAGATAATAATTTTTTCCATACCACTTTCTTCATAATGATTGGCACAAAGATAAAAACCAATGTCATTATGACGATAATTATTAAATTTAAATTCTTACTCATCTTTATCCTTATCCTTTTCTAATTCTAAAGTTAAATCACGAAACTGAGCCAATAGATCTTCACTAATTCCGTCTTTTCTTAATTTTTCCATGTAGACAGCATCCAAATCATCTACATCTTTTGTCAAATCATCGCGCTCAGAATCTGTCAAACGATGTCGAATTCCCATCGCTAACACCTCACAATCTCTAAAGGTTAGAATACAGTATTTACCTATTTATTTCAAGTTTTGGTTTGCACTTTTTAGTTAAGATGAAAAAAAGGAATCCAATTGGATTCCTTTAAAAAGTCTTACGATAATTAAGCTAATTCTGAGAAATACTTAATTGTACGAACCATTTGGCTAGTGTAAGAGTTTTCGTTGTCGTACCAAGAAACAACTTGTACGTGAGTAGTTCCGTCACCTAATGAGTGAGCCATTGTTTGAGTAGCATCGAACAATGATCCGTAACGCATACCAACGATATCACTAGATACTAATTGTTCTTCAGTATATCCGAATGATTCAGTTGTAGCAGCTTTCATAGCAGCATTGATTTGGTCAACTGTAACTTCTCCGTCAACAACAGCTACTAAAATAGTAGTTGATCCTGTAGGAGTTGGAACACGTTGAGCAGATCCGATTAATTTTCCGTTTAATTCAGGAATAACCAATCCGATAGCTTTTGCAGCACCAGTTGAGTTAGGAACAATGTTAACTGCAGCAGCACGGCTACGACGTAAATCACCTTTACGTTGAGGTCCGTCTAATGTCATTTGGTCACCAGTGTAAGCGTGAACTGTAGTCATGATACCTGATTTAATTGGAGCTAATTTGTTCAAAGCGTTAGCCATTGGAGCTAAACAGTTTGTTGTACAAGAAGCTGCAGAAATTACTGTATCTTCTGGTTTTAATGTTTCGTGGTTTACATTGTAAACGATTGTTGGTAAGTCATTTCCTGCTGGAGCAGAGATAACAACTTTACGAGCACCTGCTTTAATGTGTGCTTCTGCTTTAGCTTTTGAAGTATAGAATCCTGTACATTCTAATACTACGTCAACTCCTAATTCACCCCAAGGTAATTTAGAAGCATCAGCTTCTGCGTAGATAGTGATTTCTTTTCCATCTACTGTAATTGAGTTTTCACCAGCAACAACTGTGTCAGCCTTAGCGTAAGTTCCTTGAGTTGAATCATATTTCAACAAGTGAGCTAACATCTTAGGGCTAGTCAAGTCATTGATAGCTACTACTTCGTATCCTTCAGCACCAAACATTTGACGGAATGCCAAACGTCCGATACGTCCAAAACCGTTAATCGCAACTTTTACTGTCATGTCAGTAAATCCTCCTTTAAATACCATTGTTATTATAAAAGCCTACCGTTAATTTGTCAATTCTCTAACAAGTAAAACTTTTAACAACTAACAACCACTTATATTTTAGACTATTTACAGTCCATTCTCAAGTATTTTCACACTTTTTACATAACCTTAATTGTGCTATTATATTCAAAAGGAGGAATTCAAAATGAACCAAAGTTTAATCCTAGATTTACTAGAAAATAACGCTCGCTTATCATCACAAGATTTAGCAGATATTCTAAACGAAGATGAAGCAAGTATAAAATCCGAGATTCAATCTTTAGAAAAAAATAAAATCATTTGTGGTTATCACACGATTATCAACTACAACAAAGCATTAAAAGACCAAAAAGTCTTAGCTTATATAGAAGTAAGTTGTACACCAACTAGAAATAGAGGGTATGACAAAACGGCAGCATTGATTGCCAATTATCCAGAAGTCGATACTATGTATCTTTTAAGTGGAGATTGTGATTTCTTGTGTTTAGTGCAAGGAAAAACAATGTTTGAAGTGGCTCGCTTTGTATCGGATAAAATTGCTTGTGTAGAAGATGTACGATCTACCAAGACTTTATTTGTCTTAAAGCAATATAAACAAAGTGGTATTGTTATGATTGACAAGCCTGAAGACAAAGAATCAAGATTGGTTGTGACTCCATAATGAAATGTTTATCTACAAAAGCAACATCCATTAAACCGAGTGGAATCCGAAAATTTTTTGATTTAGCAAGCACCATGGAAGGGGTTATCTCTTTAGGTGTTGGTGAGCCAGATTTTGCGACACCATGGCACATCTGTGAAAATGCAATTCATTATATGAGCACAGGTCACACACACTATACTGCTAACCGTGGTTTATTAGAACTTCGTGAAGAAATCTGTAAATTTCATAAAGAACACTACAATCAAGTATACGATCCTGAAAATGAAGTCATTGTTACAATTGGTGGAAGTGAAGCCATTGACCTATGTATGCGTGCCCTTTTAAATCCTGGAGATGAAGTCATTGTATTGGACCCAAATTATGTTGCCTATGCACCTAGTGTTATATTAAGTGATGGTGTCGTTGTTCCTTTAAAATTAAAAGAAGAAAATGATTTTAAAATTCTTCCAGAGGATTTAAAGAAAGTGATCACACCAAAGACAAAAGCTATGATCATTAACTATCCTAGCAATCCTACTGGTGGTGTCATGACTAAAAAAGATTACGCAAAGATCATTGATATCATTAAAGAATCTGGCATTTACGTCATTAGTGATGAAATCTATGCAGAACTTAGTTTTGATCAGCCATTTGCTTCATTAGCTCAATTTGATGAAATCAAATCTCAAATTATTGTCGTTAACGGTTTTTCAAAAGCCTATGCGATGACAGGATGGCGACTTGGCTATTGTATGGCCAATAAAGAACTATCTTCTGTAATGAATAAGATTCACCAGTATGTGATTATGTCAGCTCCTGTTATGTCCCAATATGCTGGTATTGAAGCCATCAAAAATGGATACAACGATGTATTGATGATGAAAGAAGATTATCTAAAACGAAGAAATTTCTTAGTCAACCGATTGAATCGTATGGGTCTAAAAACAAATATGCCACATGGTACATTCTATGTTTTCTGTAATATTCAATCAACTGGGCTTGATTCAGAAACATTCTGTGAAAGACTACTACAAGAACAGAAAGTAGCCTGTGTCCCAGGAAACGCATTTGGAAATAGCGGAGAAGGATATGTCCGTATCTCTTATGCGTATAGTATTGACCATATTAAAGAAGCTGTTGTTCGCCTAGAACAATTCTTAAAGGATTTAGACAAATAAGTCTAGATCCTTTTTTTTTGCAAATTAAAAGGATGCCCTAAGACATCCTTTCATACTATTCAGCAATCAAATCATCCATCGCCTTTTGGAAATGAACTGTTTTGTTGTGAGCATCTTCTTTTGAAGCTCCCTTGATACAATAATAGAATTTACATTTTGGTTCTGTACCACTAGGACGTACCGCAATCCAACTTCCATCTTCTAGATAGTATTTTAATACATCAGATTTAGTGAATCCTGTAAGTTCAGTGACTGTATCTCCTTCTTTGATTGTGCATTCTTTATAGTCTTCACTACGAACAACTTTCGTACCACCAATTTGGGTTGGAGCATCTTTTCTTAATGTAGCTAGAATTTCTTTTATGCGCTTAGCACCTGCTTCACCAGCTAATGATAATGCCACTTGACTTTCTTCATATGTACCATGACGATCATACAAGCTATCTAATACATCGACTAAATCTTTTCCTTGTTCTTTGTAGAATGCACAAGCTTCTGCAAGCATCAAACAAGCTTGAGGAGCATCTTTGTCACGAACGAAAGGTTTGATTAATGAACCATAACTCTCTTCATATCCGAATACATAATTCTTTTCGTGTGTTTTTTCATATTTAGCGACTTTTTCACCAATGAATTTAAATCCTGTCAATGTTTTTTCTGTTGATACACCATAATCAGAAGCTACCTTTTCACCTAGATCACTAGTTACAACTGTATTGAACATTACAGGGTTTTCAGGCATTTTACCTTGCTTTTGAAGTTGTGAACAAATATATTCAATTTCAACAGAACCAGATTGGTTACCAGTTAAAACAACATATTCTCCATTATGCAATACTCCAACACCCATACGGTCAGCATCAGGATCACATACTAAGATCAAATCAGCTTGATTTTCTTTTGCGTATTTCAATGATAATTCATAAGCACCCGCTTGTTCTGGGTTTGGTGTTGGTGTGTTTGAAAAATCAGGATCTGGACTACATTGTTCAACAACTGGAATGCAAGTATATCCTGCACGTTTATATACTTCTTGTACTGGAATATTTGCCGTACCATGTTCTGGTGAGAATACGATCTTGATATCCTTTTTCACTTCTGGATTCAATTGAATACTCAATACATTCTTGTAGTATTCTTCATCTACATCTTTACCAATCACTGTAATCAATTTCTTTTGTTCTTCTGTACAATTTGCATCAATAGCCAATTCGTCTTCAATTGCGTTAACCTTATCAATAACCTGACTTGCTAAACATGGAATCAATTGACATCCTTTATCATCATACAACTTATAACCATTATACTCTTTCGGATTATGACTCGCTGTGATCATAACACCACCAAAGCAATTTAAGTGACGTACCGCAAAACTTAATTCTGGTGTTGGTCTTAATGATTCAAATACATAGGATTTAATATTATTTTTTGCTAATAAATCAGCGCAGTCAAACGCAAATTCTTTTGACATATGACGATTATCATACCCAATCGCAATACCAGCTTTGCCACCATTATTTTCGTTAATGTAGTTCGCATATCCTTGTGTTGCTTTACGAATTGTATGAATGTTAATACGATTTGTTCCTGGACCTAAAAGACCACGCATACCTGCAGTTCCAAATTCAATTGTAGTATAGAATGCATCATTTTTTTCTTCAGCATCCATAGCTTCTAAAACAGGCTTATATTGAGGGGCTAAGTTTTCATGGTTCAACCATTTTGAATATCTTTCTTCAACAATAGACATTATTCATTCTCCTTCTTTTCTAACTTTGAAATAAAAAAGTCTCATAAACTATGAGACTTTTCTTAATTAAGCAATGATCTTTTGAGCGCGCAATACTTCTTCGATTGCAGCTACAGCAGCATCTTCATCTTCGCCTGAGCAGCTAATTGTGATTTCTGACTGTGTAGGAATTCCTAAAGACATAACTCCCATGATAGATTTCATGTTTACTTCGCGTCCTTTGAAAGCTACATTGATTTCACTTTTGAATTTACTAGCAGCGTTAACAGCTACAGTTGCTGGACGTGCGTGAAGACCTACTGGATCTACTACAGTTACAGTTACTTGTTTCATAATTATCCTCCTAAATCAAATCTAAATGTATTTTATGACATTTTGCCAAAGAAAACAATACCTAAACGAATTTTTCTGATTCCGCTTCCATAATTGGAATATCTAAACTTTGCAACTTTTGGGCAAAGATACCACTACCAACTATAAGATTCCCATTAAAAGTCCCATCATAAATTAGGGAATATCCACAACTAGGTGATCTTCTTTGTAAAATCGCAAAATCCACTTGTTTTTCTTTCGCTATATTTAGAGCAATTTCTGCTCCTTTGATAAACTGTTTTGTACAATCATTCCCCTCTTTATCCATAATTTTATCCCCAACTTTTTCACAAGGAATACGCGGACAAGAAAGTCCTCCAAGCATTTCTGGACAAACAGGAACCACTTCATGTTCTTTTAAAAGTTCAACAATTTTCGAATTATAATTGTTCTTCCCATTATACTTACAGTTATATCCTAACAAACATGCACTAACAAGAATTCTCATTAGTCTACTAATTCATCATACAACAAAGAATATGTTTTAGCACTTTGTTGCCATGATACATCTGTGTTTAACGCATTGCGCTGTAACATTTCCCAATCTTCTTTGCGATTATAGTAAACATCACAAGCATAATACAATGTGTGGATCAATTCATTTGAATCGTAGTTCTCAAAACTAAATCCATTTCCTGATTTTTCATATTCATTATATGCATCGACTGTATCTTTTAAACCACCTGTTTCACGAACAAGAGGTAAAGTACCATAACGCATAGAACACAATTGCGAAATACCACATGGTTCAAATAAACTAGGCATCAAGAATAGATCACTTGCCGCATAAATACGGTGTGCCAAACTTTCATTATATCCGTAATAGAAACAAATTTTGCCTTTGTTTCCATCTTCCAATTCGCGGAATTTATTTTCAATTTGACTTTCTCCACTACCCAAAATAACCAATTGAATAGGAGCAGCACATAATGCATCTAATTGTTCCATCAATAGATAGAATCCTTTTTGCCAAGTTAGACGCGAAACGACTCCAACCATCATAACATCTGGATTTTTTTCTAATCCTAATTCTTCTTGAAGGGCCATTTTTGCCTTTTTCTTTTGAGATGCAATATTCACCTTATCAAAGTGATAAGGAATTTCTGGATCTGTACTCGGATTCCATAACTGGATATCAATTCCATTTACAATTCCCCACAAATCATATTTACGCATATTCAATACAGCTTCTAAGTGTTCACCATATTGAGGTGATAAAATTTCTTGAGCATAAGTTGGTGATACAGTTGTAACTTTATCTGCATATAAAATACCAGATTTCATGAATGAAATTCCGCCATCAAAACGCACATTACCATTGTCTAACAAATAGTATGGTAAACCTAAACAACTATCTAACATTTCAGGACCAAAGTTTCCTTGATATGCCATGTTGTGAATAGTATATACGAAACGAATAGCACGATATCTAGGATCTGCATCATGTGTTTCTTTTACCATACATGGAATCATACCTGTATGCCAATCATGGCAATGGATAATATTAGGCCAATAGTTCAACTGATTCAACATTTCGATAACAGCTTTTTGGAAATATCCAAAACGTTCACCATCATCCTGATAACCGTATAATGAATCTCTTTCAAAGTAACCTTGATGTTGAATGAAGAAGAAACAAACATTATCTACCACTTTTGAGAATACACGCACCGGTACTTCATGATAATTGATTGAAACTGAGTATTCACAATCAAAGTGAAGTTCATTATAGTATTTATCACTAATTTTCTTATATAAAGGCATTACAACCTTTACTTCATGTCCTCTTTCAGTAAGTGCTTGTGGTAAAGAACCAATAACATCAGCAAGTCCACCTGTCTTAATGAATGGTAATCCTTCCCCAGCAACCATCAAAATTGATGCCATTAAACGTTCTCCCTTCTACCAATATACAAAGGTTGTTCTTCCAAACCTGCTAAATCTTTTTTCTTTGCGATTTTAGAATGTTTGTCAACAATCACATTTTTCAAATGTGCACCATCTGCAATTTCTACATCTGGCATAATGATACAATTTTCAATTAATGCATCTTTTCCAATTTTACAAGAACGACCCACAATCGAATTCTTAACTACACCACTAATTTCACAACCGTTCGAAATCAATGAACCTGTTGCAGTACCACCATTTAAATAAATAGCTGGAGCTGAATCACTTGTACGAGTATATACAGGCCATTCAGGATCATTAATATCTTTCATTTTTTCTTCTGTTAAGAATTGCATATTACTTTCATAATATGATTTCAAATCATTAATAACATAAATGTGTCCACGATAATTCAATCCACGAATATCCATATCTACACATTTGTCATTCAAAATATCTTTAAACCAATACATTGAACTTGTTTCTTGAGCTTCTTCAACTAATGTTTTGAAGATTTCCTTTGACATAATGTATGTTTGTAAAGATAAATATCTAGATTTATAGTTACCTAAATTTTGTTCAATACTCAATACACCACGTTGTTTATTCATTTGAAGAACATCACATCCAATGTAGTTTTCTTTTGCGTTATCAACATGTTGATATAAAACAGAAACTTCTGCACCACTCTCAATATGTTGTTTTAATAGTTCTTCATAGTTTCCTTTATAAAGCATGTTAGCTGGAGCAATCACAACATAGTCATTGTGGCTTTCCATAACTGTATGAATATTTTCTGCATAACATGAGATATCTGTAGTAAAACGTGAATTTCCACCATCTGTATATACAGGCACTAAAGATAAATGTCCATGTTTAGAGTTGATATTATAGTGACGACCTGTTCCAACATGATCAATTAAAGAACGAGGATTTCCATTTACATAAATTTGGATGTCATCAATTCCTGAATTTGACATATTTGAAATCGCAAAGTCAACTAAGCGATAACGTCCTAAAAAGCTAAATGCAGCAATTGGACGATATTTTTGCATACCTTCTACATATACAGAAGAATCATTGTAAGTAATTATTCCTAAAGCATTACACATAATTATTCACCCTTCTTTACTCTTTTTGAAATCAACACGATTTCTTCACTGTCTGGACTACCAACAACAGCACCATCATCAATTTTTACACCATCCGCAACAATTGCACGATAGATTTTTGCGCCTTTACCAACTTTAACATTTGGCATTAATACAGCTTGAGATACAAATGCATCTTCATCAATATCAACATTATTAAATAATACAGAATCCACTGCATGTCCTCTAATGACAGCACCTTGGTTAATATAACAATGTTCTACTTTTCCAGTTGGACCTACATAGTGAGGTAAAGTTGGAATATCTTCTGTATAAATTTTCCAATTTGGATCATCCAAATTCAATTCATTATTTTTGTTTAACAAATCCATGTTAGCTTCCCACAATGAATCAATTGTACCAACATCTTTCCAATATCCTTCAAATTTGTAAGCATATAAACGCTTATTTGCGTTTAAGAAGTTAGGAATAATATCTTTACCAAAGTCATGGTGAGAGCCTTCTGCAGTCATGTCCAAAATCAATGCTTTACGCAATTGTTTCCAGTTAAAGATATAAATACCCATACTTGCTAAATTACTCTTTGGATGTTCTGGCTTTTCTTCAAATTCCACAATTCTTCCTTCATCATCCGTATTCATAATACCAAAACGGCTTGCTTCTTTCATTGGAACTGGAAGTACTGCAATTGTACAATCTGCATTGTTTGCCTTATGACAAGATAACATATCCGCATAATCCATTTTATAGATGTGGTCACCTGAAAGGATCAATACATATTCAGGATCAAACTTGTCAATAAAGTCAATATTTTGAGTAATGGCATCTGCCGTTCCTTGATAAACGTCAAATTTTGTTCCATCTTTTTCTCGTGGCGGCAAAACATAAACACCACTTCCACGTGCATCAAGTCCCCATCTTTGTCCAGCGCCAGCATAAGCATTTAATTCTACAGATTCATACTGTGTTAAAACCCCTACAACGTTGATATCTGAATTCGCACAGTTACTTAGCGGAAAATCGATAATACGATATTTTCCTCCGAAATAAACAGCCGGCTTCGCATTCTTTTTAGTTAGTTCTAAAAGACGTGTCCCACGGCCACCCGCTAAAATCATGGCGAGCATATTATTCTGTTTCATAATCATCCTCCTAATAATACTCTTTATATAACTAAAGTATAGCACTTTTTCAAATAAAATCTACTTATTTAAGGAAATTTGTATGCGTTTTCAAATCACTATAAAAAAAGACAAATCATTCTCTGACTTGTCTTTGTAAAGCATAAATCGATTCATTTTGATTTACTATATAAGCTATAGCACACACTACAAAGAAGAATGGAAAATACTGATAACCAAACACCTCCATACCTATCGCAATCGGCGCTAAAAAAGTATTCGTTGCAGCACCAAAAACGCTACAATATCCTAAAGCTGCCACAAATAAAGGATTTAACCCAAAAACAGGCGCAATTATAACCCCTAGACTTGATCCAATCGCAAATAATGGTGTAACTTCTCCACCTTGAAAACCAGCTGATAAAGTTAAAATGGTTAAAACAAATTTTAAGATCCAATCATAACTATATATCTTTTCAGATGTAAAAGATCCCACAATCAAGTTTTCACCAACCCCAGAATAACGACACTTGCCAAATACAAACAATAAAATCGCAACAAGAATACCCATCATAAAAATGCGTTTATAAGGATCCTTAATTTTATTTGCCACAAAAGCTTTTGTATGCTTTAAAGAAAATGCAAACAATCCTCCAATCAAGCCAAATAATATTCCTAAAACTAATAGTTTTATGGATAGTTCGACATCTAAATCACTTACACTTCCAATTTTAAATGTACTCTTATGTAATCCAAATAAACTAGAAACATAGGCTGCTGTAAAACTAGCCGGAATTGCACATGACATAGCTCGATATTTTAAGGTTCCCGCAACAAGTACTTCTAAGGCAAAGAAAATAGCCGTAATTGGAGTTCCAAATAAACCAGCAAAACCAGCTGCCATACCTGCAACCATGAAGATGACACCACTATTTTTAAAACGAAAATACTTACCGAAATAATGGGATACAGTCGCTCCAATCTGCATTGCAACTCCTTCTCGACCAGCACTACCACCAAAGAAATGTGTAATCCATGTCGACACGACCATAAACGGTGCCATACGAAGAGGAATCCAATCACTCTTTCCTTGATCAACTTCAAAGACAAGCCCCATACCTTTTCTTGAGATTCTTCCCCAATGATCAAACAAGAACACAATGGCTAAACCAGCAAACGGAAGTCCTAATAACATAACACATCCCATATGTTCTCTAAAATTTAAGATCCATTCTAGACCTTTGCCAAAAACGACTTCACAAATCGCAACAATTGCGCCAATAAAAATTCCACAAAAACACTTTAATACGATTTCATCATATACTTTAAATGATTCTCTTAACTTTTCTTTATACATAAATCTATTATAAAAAAACAGATTGTTTATTTCAACAATCTGTCATCATTTTTACATTTTAATTACAATTCTATTTCATTTTTCCACAAACCATGCAAGTTACAATACTCATACACAGTCACCTTACCTGTTCTTCCTTTTGGATCAAAAACATATTCTGGTTTCATTCCTGGTACTAGTCCTGCACGATCCACAGTTCCATCACTATATTCAACCCAGATATTTGTGATATAGTGTGCTTCTAACATTGGATGTTCAACACTTCCAACTACAACTTTAAGTTTATTATCTTCTACACTTACTTGTGGAACATGCTTTTCTTGTGCCGCATCCACTTCACCCGCTTTTAATTCACGATACCCATTAGGAACAACATCCATCAACAATCCTTCAACAACACTACCGTTTTCTAAATTTTTAAAGATTTTCATAAGTATTCCTCCTGTTCTTCTATTGACATTATGACACGCATCATTAAAATATTCTATTGATATGCTCATAAAAAATATAAATGAAAACTTCATGCGCTATACAACAACTTCTCAAGAAATCTTTGAGACTTTTTGTATTTCAAAAACACATAAAAAGCATCTTAAAATAGATGAAGAGAAAAAGACGATTTATTTTAATTACCCAGAAAAAGATGTTGAAATAAATTATGAACCGGTTGACATTTTATACGAAAATACATTTTTGATCGTAGCCTTTAAGCCTCCATTTTTATTGGTTCACGATGATGGAAACAACCAGGACACTCTACAAGCTCGAGTCAATGGATATTTACAATTAAACCAAAACAAATATCCAGCTCAAGCTATCCATCGAATTGACTATGAAACAAGTGGTTTGGTGTTATTTTGTAAGCATCCATTCTTTCAGGCATATTGCGATAAAAATATGGAAGAGCACCATATAAAAAAAGAATATATTGCCTTAGTACAAGGCCATACAAATTATAAAAATAAAAAGATCATTTCAAATATCGCAAGAGATCGTCATAATGCCAAGAAAATGATCATTCATCCAAATGGAAAAGAAAGTGTTTCAATATTTAATACACTTAAAAATTATAAAGATTGTTCATTAATTCAAGTAACGATTCTTACCGGAAGAAAACATCAAATCCGTGTTCAATGTGCTTCTTTGAACCATCCCATTTTAAACGATCCTCTATATGGAGGTAAAAAAATTGATAATACAGGACTTTTACTTCAAAGTCATCATATTCAATTTAATGATGTAGATATTACTTGTCCTCAAGAAAAAAGATTCATTAGAAAATAGAATATCGTATATCCTTTCAAAACGGCAATCCATACACCAATTGCCAAACACGATACATAGGGAAGGATATGCTTTTTTTTATACAAAATCCAAAGTATTCCAAGTAAAACACTAATATATAAAGCTACAAGCATTCTTTCTATGCCTAAATAAAATCCAAAAAAAAACAAATAACACACATCGGCACTGCCAATCCAATCGGATTTAATCAATTTAATGGTTCCACTGACAAAAAGAAAAACTAGACTTGTAGAGACTCGATTTAGTAATGGCACATAACTTGAACAAAAGAATAAAAGAAGTATCGATGGAAAAATCCAATACTTTTCAATATACATCGTTTCATAGTCTTTTTTGGCAAGAAAATACAAGAATAAAACGAAATAAACAGTCGATAGTTGAAATGGTTTGATTAAAAAAGTAATGATAAGCATTAAAAAAAGAGTCTTCATACTTTCAGTATAAAGACTCAATGTGAAAATAATATTAACAATTTGCAGTTTGTACAAAATCTGCATCATTCGGTTTCTTTTTGTATACGATTTTTAATAAGATTGGTGTAATAACCGTTGTGAATACGACACACAATAATACTGGAGTCACAAAGACCTCAGGTAAAATACCTAATGCCATACCTTTATTTGCGACAATCAAGGCAACTTCACCACGACTGATCATACCACATCCAATACGAATGGCTTGTGTAGGTGTATATTTACATACAATAGCACCTAAACCACATCCAATAATTTTTGTCAAGACGGCAACCACACATAATACAATAACTAACTCAATAAGTTTGACATTCCATGTGATTGGAGAAAGTTTTAATCCGATACTCGCAAAGAATACAGGTGTAATCAACATATAAGATAATGTTGAAATACGTTTTGTGACATAATCACATTGTCTAGTACCAGAAAGAATCAAACCAGCCACAAAACTACCAGTGATATCTGCAACACCAAAGAAGGCTTCTGAACAGAAGGCCATGATCAATGCGAACGCAAAAGACACAATTGAATATCTTTGTAGTCCACCACATGAATCATGTTCAAACCACCATGAGAATACTTTGTGTAAAATCAAACCTACAACAACGGCAAACACAAAGAATAGTAAAATTTTAAACATAACAACACCAATATTAACTGAACTATCAGCCATACCTGTTACTAATGTTAAACAAATAATACCTAAAACATCATCAATAACAGCGGCTGCTAGAATCGCATTTCCACTTTCTGTAGACATACATCCCATTTCTTTTAATGTTTCTACCGTAATACCAACACTTGTAGCTGTTAAAATAACACCTAAGAATAAGTTGTGTAACCATGCATCTGGTCCAACATTATAGAATCCACCAACCACGTATCCAACAGCTAATGGAACCAACACACCAAGTGTCGCAATAATAAATGCTTTTAGTCCTGCTTTCTTTAAATCTGTAATGCTTGTTTCAAGACCAGCCGCAAACATTAAGACGATAACACCAATTTCCGATAAAGATTCAATTAACTTACTTGGCTCAACTATATTTAATACCGCAGGCCCTAAAACGATTCCTGCGATCAATGCACCTACTACAGATGGCATACGTAATCGACGAGAAAAAAGTCCAAAGGCTTTTGTCATTAATAAAATTAAGGCAATATCTAATAGATATCGATATTCTTGCATATTCATACCCTCCTACTATGCTCTTGGAATTTCAAACACCGTTTGTTGAAGTGGCAAATCTACTTCATGAAATTCCAACCGATATGCCATCAATTCTATCGGCCTTTTCTTTCCATGATATCCATATTTGACGTCACCCAACAAAGGATGTTGTATGTGCCCCATTAAAGCACGAATCTGATGAAATCTTCCTGTATGAAGAGTAATTGTACATATTGAATTCTCGCCATCATCTCTTTCAACATATACATCCATTAATGCTTTTTGATAGCCTTCTAATTTTTTATCACTTACCTTCGCAATTGTATTTTCTTTGCGAATATAATAACACATAGTAAAATCTTTTTGTTCAAAAGTACCCACAACATGGGCTCGATACATCTTTTGAATCGTACGATTTGCGATTGCCTCATTTACTTTTCTTAAAGCATTCGCATTTTTTGCAGCAATCACTAGACCCGTTGTGTTTCGATCTAATCTATGACAAATACTAGGTGCAAAAGAATGTTCCTTATTAGGATCATATTTGTTTTTCTCCATTAAATATGCCTGCACACGATTCACTAGACAATCTTGATTTTGACTTTGATCACTCTGTGATAATAAGCCATATGGCTTATTCACAATTAAGATATTTTCATCTTCATAAATGACATCTAATTTCGATGATATATAATTTGTTTCCACTTTTTTCTCTTCTAAAACATCCGGAGGTAAAAACAATAGAATACTATCATTTTCCTGGATTTTCTGATCAAAAGTACAACGCTTGCGATTTACTTTGATTTTTTTATTTCGAATCGCCTTATACATCATTGACTTGCCTAGCTTAGGAAAAGTTTTCATTAAAAACTTATCTAATCTTTGATTCGCATCATTTTGATTGATCTTAATCTCTTTCATAAATAAAATCCAAACTTTCCATTAAACTGTCCATAATCGGTACATTCACACTTTCTAAAGTCTTACGATTTTGATGCCCTGTTGTCACCAAGATACATTTGGCATCAATACTTTTTGCGACTTCATAATCATGAACGCTATCTCCTACAAAATAAATTTCATCATCTTGGCTGCATGTTTGTTTAAACGCATGGGCTAATTCCACTTTACTTTTCGCATAGATATCATTGATTCCATAAATGGAATCAAATAAAGTATCTACATTTAAATTTTGCATTTGTCTTAGAAGATAATCCATCTTGCTTGCAGAAAGTACAGTTTGTGAAAAACCTAAACGCTTAGCCTTTTCTACAACATTCAATACATCTGCATGTAAATTACAATCATAACTTTTTTCTTGATAATCTTCCATATATTCGTGAGCCAATATGGAAAAAGGTATTTTATCAAAATTAAAGCCAACCCTTTTATAATAATCCTCTATTGGAAATGTAAATACTTCTCGATATTGATTTAAAGTGCTTAACGGCTGTAGTTCATGATTCACTAAAAGGCGGTTGATACATGAAAAACATAAATCAACATCATCTAACAAAGTTCCGTTCCAATCCCATACAATTTTTACCAAACAATTCACCCCGCACGGTATTATATCACTATTCGAAAAAAATAATAATATTTTATACTAATTAAAACTTTCACAAATAGACTTTTTACTATATAATATTGTATGAGTCTATATGAGGAATAAAAATAGGAGGAAATATGAGAGGAATTTATAACTCGGTAACTGACCTTCGTCGTCAGGTCTTTACTGCCATCGCTTCAATGGCGTACGATGACAATACAGATTATTCGAAACGTATGGAAGAGATTCCATATGAAATTTTACCTGGTACAAAAGCAAAATATCGTGACAGCATCTTTCTAGAACGTGCAATCATTGGCGAAAGATTACGTTTAGGTATGGGCTTACCTGTTCGTGACATTACAGAATATACTAACATCTCTGATGGAATTGAAGAAAGTACGATCGCTAAAAAATACTATGATGATCCACTTATCAACATTATTAAATTTGCATGTAATGCATGTCCAGAAAAGAAAGTATTTGTCACAAACGCTTGTCAAGGATGTTTATCACACCAATGTACAGAAGTTTGTCCAAAAGATGCGATTCATATCGTAAATGGTAAAAGCTGTATTGATCAAGAAAAATGTATTAAGTGTGGTCGTTGTATGGATGCATGTCCTTATCACGCAATCACTAAATTAGAACGTCCATGTGCTGCAAGCTGTGGTATGGATGCGATCAAATCTGATGCAGATGGAAAAGCAGAAATCGATTACGATAAATGTGTTAGTTGTGGAATGTGTCTAGTTAACTGCCCATTTGGAGCTATCGTTGATAAAGGACAGATTTTCCAAACAATCTATGCCATGAAAGAGGGTTATGAAGTCATTGCAGCTGTTGCCCCTGCTTTCGTTGGTCAATTTGGTCCAGCTGTAACTCCAGATAAAGTAAAAGCTGCATTAAAAGCTGTAGGTTTTGCGGATGTTGTAGAAGTTGCGATTGGTGCTGACTTATGTACAATTGAAGAAGCGGAAGACTTCTTAGAGAAAGTTCCTGAAAAACAACCATTTATGGCTACAAGTTGTTGTCCTGCATGGTCAGTTATGGCGAAGAAAAACTTCCCTGACTTTGCACCATATATTTCAATGGCATTAACTCCAATGGTATTAACAGGTCGTTTGATCAAAAAAGAAAAGCCAAACGCTAAAGTTGTATTTATCGGTCCTTGTGCTGCTAAGAAATTGGAAGCAAGCCGTAAATCAATCCGCAGTGATATTGACTTCGTATTAACTTTTGAGGAAGTTATGGGTATGTTCAATGCGAAAGGTATTGAATTAGACCAAATCACAACTTCAGATCCATTGACAGAAGGAACAAATGCAGGTCGTGGATTTGCCGTGAGTGGTGGTGTTGCCAAAGCTGTTAAAGATTTAATCCTAAAAGAACATCCTGGAACTGAAGTTAAAGTTCAAGCTGCTGAAGGATTAAAGAACTGTAAAACAATGTTGATGATGGCAAAAGCCGGAAGACTAAACGGATACCTATTAGAAGGTATGGCATGTCCTGGTGGATGTGTTGCAGGTGCTGGTACTTTACAACCAATCAACAAATCAAGTGCATTAGTTAAAAAATATGCTACTGAAAACGATAAAAAAGATGCAGATGAATCTGCATATGGAGATCGTCTTCACGAACTAAGTGAACATTAATCAAAGACGTCCTTAAAATGGACGTCTTTTTTTGATATAATTTTTAATGGAAATGAGGTATCAACATGCATCGTTATTCATATTATAAAACGGCTGCCTGTACTCCTGAAGTCTTCATTGGAGATCCACAGGCTAACAAAGAAGAAATTTTAAAATGTATCCAAGAATTGGATTCAGATACACAACTTGCAGTATTCCCAGAACTATGTATTACAGGATATACATGTCAAGATTTATTCTATGAACACACATTATTAAATAAAGCAAAACAAGTTCTATTTGAAATTGTCGAAGAACTACCAGAAAACCTTGTTGCAGTCTTAGGCTTGCCTTTAGAAATTGATAATAAGCTTTATAACTGCGCTGCCATTTGTTTTAACCATGATATTCTAGGTATTCAAGTAAAAACATATATCCCAAGCTACAACGAATTCTATGAAACAAGATGGTTCTCGAGTGCTAGTGAATTGAAAGAAAACACAACACTTACTTATAAAAATAAAAAAGTGCCTGTTTCAAATCATATCGTATTTAAAGATACAACAACATCTGCTTGTTTAGGAATTGAAATATGTGAAGATCTATGGGTGACAATTCCAGTAAGTTCAACCCATGCACTAGCTGGAGCAAATATATTATGTAATCTAAGTGCTTCCAATGAAATCATCTCAAAAGCGAATTACAGAAGAAATTTAGTCAAAGATCAAAGTGCTAAATGTTATGCTGGCTATATATATGCTAGTGCTGGTCCTACAGAGAGTTCTAGTGATTTAGTTTTCTCTGGACACAATTTAATTTGTGAAAATGGGGCTATCTTAAATGAGACAAAAACAGATAAGATCATTTATGGTCAAATTGATTTAGACCACTTAAATCATGATCGTCTACACTATAAGACAAGCATGCAAGATTTATTCCATGTAAATTATACAACCGTAGATTTCGCATCAAAACCAATCCATGAAATTGAATTCAATCGTTATATTGATGCTTATCCTTTTGTTCCAAATAATCAAGATGAAAGAATTGTTCGCTGCTTAGAAATATTACACATTCAAGCACAAGGCTTAGCAACACGTCTTTCTAAGATTCATTGTAAAGATGTTGTGATTGGAATAAGTGGAGGACTTGATTCTACTTTAGCTTTACTTGTATGTCACGAAGCCTTTAAAATCAACAATTATGATTCAAAAGGAATTCATGCGATCACAATGCCTGGTTTTGGAACAACAAAACGTACTAAATCCAATGCGCAAATCTTAATGGACCTACTTCATGTATCTAGTGAAGAAATTTCTATTGTGGATGGTGTAAACCAACACTTTAAAGATATTCACCACGATCCAGAAGTTCATAATATTACGTATGAAAACTCACAAGCTCGTGAAAGAACACAAATTCTTATGGATTTAAGCAATGCCTACAATGCGATCGTTGTAGGTACTGGAGATTTAAGTGAACTTGCTCTAGGATGGTGTACATATAATGGAGATCACATGAGTATGTATGCAGTCAATGCCAGTGTTCCTAAGACACTTGTTCGTTATATTGTTGAAAGTGTTGCTTTAAAAGATGAAGTATTACATGATGTATTGATGGATATTTGTGATACACCAGTATCTCCAGAGCTTTTACCACCCGATAAAAATGGTAAGATTGCTCAAAAAACAGAAGAAGTATTGGGTTCTTATGATCTACATGATTTCTTCTTATATCAAATGTTAAGACATCACGATGAACCAAAGAAAATCTATGATTTAGCTTGTGTTGCATTTAAAGATGTAGAAAAGGAAACCATAAAAAAGGCCATCGTAACATTCTACAATCGTTTCTTTACCCAACAATTCAAAAGAAACTGTATGCCAGATGGTGTTAAGGTTGGATCTATTTGTTTCTCACCTAGAGGTGACTGGAGAATGCCAAGTGATGCATCAAGAAATCTATGGACTAAGCAAGTGGAGGAAATTTAATTCCCCCACTTTTCTTTATGCTTTATCCATATTATTTGAAAAAATATCTGCAACTTCACTCATAATAATATAAGCTTTAGAATCGATTTCATGCACTCTTTCTTTCATGCGGTGTACCTGATATCGATTGACTACAAAATAAACTATGGATTTATTGCGTTTTGAATAGCCACCTGTAGCATCTACACGAGTAACGCCACTTCCAAAAGTATCACTTAATACTTTACATATTTCGGTTGGATACTCAGTTACAATCATTGCACATTTAGCTCGATCAATACCTTCTACGACAAAGTCAATTGTCTTTAATGCTGCTGAATAAGCTACAACCGAATAGAGTGGTAATACCTAGCTATTTAATACAATTTTGCAAAATATATAGAGAATCACATTATAGATCATCACAAAGGTACCTACGGTTTCCGATACCTGAAATCATACCACCAAATAGTGCACAAAGTAATAAATCCGTACCTGCTAATGGTGAAGCAATACTTACATTGATTGGAAAAACATCCGTTAAAGCTATGCGAATAAGGAATATATAAAGACAGTATATATAGCATAAAAGGTAAATTTCTTTCCTTGTTTTTTGAGTCCAATCAAAAATAAAGGAATGTTTAATATTAATAAGAATAGTGATAATGATAAATAAGAGGGTGTAATCTGTTCAAATAGCATAGAAGTTCCAAAAATTCCACTATCATACAACTTCACAGGTGTCATAAACAATGTGATTCCAAAAGCATTCACAATTCCAGCAATTGTCAACATTAAAGATTCGTAATACAAGGTGTTGGGTCTTGTTTCATAAGCTTAGCACTTCTTTTTAGGGCTTCATTTAACATACTCACACACCAAAATCATTTCAATTACTAATTTTTAAACAATATAAAAGAAGAAACTATTTTTTAGTCTCTTCTACTATTTCTTAATCAGATTCTACCACATAAGGGATTTCATTATCTGCAAGAAAAAAATTAGTAGTAATATTTTGCGAATGATGAATCACTCTTAATATATAAACTTTATCACCCATTATTTCATAGATTATTTTATATTTTTTGTATATTGCATATCTAACATTAGTTTCTTTTTTTAATAATTCAAATCTTGGATATCTTTCTGGCAAATATTCTAAAGATTTAATGAGTGAAACAATTCCGTTTATTAAGTGTTTCGCATAATTCAAATCAAAATTATTCATGACATAGTACTCATAAATATGTCGAATATCCAAATTTGCCTTATATGATATTTCTACTTCAAAATTCATAGTTTTAGATCCTTTTTCAATGATTCATTAAATTGATCAAAAGGAATTGTATCCCCTTTTAAAACTTCATCATGAGCAGCAAATATCTCTTTAGCTAATTCCTCTTTTGTTAGTTCATCTTCATTTAAAATTTTATTTAATGGAATTTTCACATCAAAAGGCAATCCATTATTTAAAATAATTTGATTATAAAACATGTTAATTGCGACAGAAGATGGTATACCTAATTTTGATAAAATGGCTTCTGCTTGTTCTTTTGTTTCTGGTTCAATTCTTGCGTATACATTTGATGTTTTTGACATAAAATAAGCTCCTTTTTTTCTTTATTATAAGTCATTGTACTTACATACGCAATCGAATATCATACATTATAATAAAAGAACAGACTATTTTTTAGCCTGTTCTACAATTTCATTGATTCTTTCTAAGACAGGTTCAAAACCTGTTTTTTCTGTACTACTAATCCCAAAGATGTTTTTCATTGGCAAATGAAGTTGTTGAGAAATATCTTTTAACGCACGAACACGTTTTGTCTTAGGAATCTTGTCAACTTTTGTAGCTACAATGACGATTTGAATTCCAAGACTTTGAATCATTTCGATCATATCTAAATCATCATGCGTGGCTCCATGTCTTGCATCGACAAGTTGTACAACGCAACAAATCTGCTCTCTTTGATTAAAATAAGTATCCATCATTTTACCCATCTTAATCAGCATTTGTTTAGACATTTTCGCATAGCCATATCCTGGAACATCCACCAACATCCATGTATCATCAATCTTAAAGAAATTGATCAAACGTGTTTTTCCTGGTGTATTTCCTACATAGGCAAGTTTCTTCTTATTAGTCAATGCATTGATAAAGCTTGATTTTCCAACATTACTACGTCCAACGACGACAACTTCTGGTAAATCAGATTCTGGCCATTGTTCTTTTTCAACAGCACTAATCACAAATTCACTGATCATACTATTTTACCAATGCGTTATGTAACACTTGAGATACATTTGAACAAGGAATAAAAGTAACTGCATCTTTTACTTCTTGAGGTACATCATCTAAGTCTTTTACATTTTCTTTTGGAATCAAGATTGTATCAATTCCAGAACGATGTGCTGCCAATGATTTCTCTTTCAATCCACCAATAGGTAGGACATTTCCTCTTAGCGTAACTTCACCAGTCATAGCTAAATTCGCTTTAACTGGAATATTAGAGAAACAAGATACCAATGCCGTTGTCATTGTAACACCAGCACTTGGTCCATCTTTTGGTACAGCACCTTCTGGTACGTGAATATGTACATCATTTTCTTCAAACAATTTTGGATCGATTTTAAATTCAGTTGCATGCGTACGAACATAGTCTAGCGCAATACTAGCACTTTCCTTCATGACATCACCTAATTGTCCAGTAAGAACAAGTCTTCCTTTACCTGTAAAACGAGTTGCCTCGATTTGAAGAATATCTCCACCAAAACTTGTATAGGCAAGTCCTGTTACTGTTCCAACTTGATCTTTCTTTTCTTTTTTACCATAGTCAACTTTTTCATTACCCAACCACTCATGAACTAATTTCTTAGTTAACTTAATGCTGCGTTTGTTGTTTTTTAAGATAGCCAATACAGTTTTACGGCAAATTGTCGCAATTGTACGCTCCAATGAACGAACTCCCGCTTCACGAGTATAGTAACGAATTAAATATAGTAACATATCATCATCAATTTTTAATTGAGATGGTTTTAATCCATTCAATTTTAATTGTTTAGGCACTAAGTGATCCTTAGCAATATGAACCTTTTCTGCATCTGTATAGCTTGATAATTCAATGATTTCCAAACGATCTCTTAATGCAGGTGGAATATTTTCTAAATAGTTAGCCGTTGCGATGAATAATACTTTTGATAAATCATAAGGCTCTTCAATATAGTGATCTGAGAAAACTGAGTTTTGTTCAGGATCCAATACTTCAAGCATTGCACTTGAAGGATCTCCCTTATAATCACTTGCCATTTTATCAATTTCATCAATTAAGAATACAGGATTTGTCACGCCTGCCTTTTTCATGCCTTGAATGATACGTCCAGGCAAAGCGCCTAAATACGTTCTTCTATGTCCTCGAATTTCCGCTTCATCACGAACACCACCAAGAGACATCTTCACAAATTTACGGTCCAAAGCACGTGCTACACTTTTTGCCAAAGATGTTTTACCAACTCCAGGAGGACCCACCAAACAAATGATTGGTGCATTTAATGAATTCGTCATTTGTTTAACAGCTAAATATTCTAGAATACGTTCTTTCACTTTTTCTAGACCATAATGATCTGCATTTAAAGTGGCTTCTGCCGCATTTAAATCCTCATTATCTTTTGTTTGTTGCCACCAAGGAAGATCCATTAGCCAATCAATATACGCTTTGATTACGCCAGTTTCTCCACTAGCCATAGGAAGCATTTCGTAACGACTCACTTCATCCGATACCTTTTTCTTAATATAGTCAGGATATGGATTTTCAGCTAAACGCTTACGAATCTTAGCTGCATCTTCATCTTGAGCAACTGTATCCCCTAATTCTTCACGAATGACATTCATCTTTTCACGAAGATAGTAATCCTTTTGCCCTTGATCAATTCTTTCTTTAACCGTTTCGTTGATTTGTTTTTCAACTTCACTCATCTTTTTTTCTTTTGCCATATCTTGAAGCAACATCATCAAACGATCATTCACTCCAAGTGTTTCAAGATATTTTTGTTTTCTTTCAAGGTCTAAAGGTAACCCCTGAACAGCTTTATCACTTAAGAATTCACCGCCCATACCTTTAGAGATTTCCATAACAATTTCTTTTGTCACAAAACGATCTTGACCTTGCATGCGATCAAGCTCATCTGCGATCATGCGAATTAAGGCTTCTTCTTCAACAGCGTCCTGTTTTTCACTTTCAAGAATTTCAACTTCCACAAGATCACTCAAGCTTCCATTGATCCATTTATTTAATTTAACACGCTTAATTCCGCGGAATTTAACGCGTAAAAAGTTATCAAAACGACGAATATGACGAATTTCACACAAAGTCCCTACAGAATATATGTCTTCGGTTGCAGGATTTTCTTGTTCAAGTTCTTTTTGAGAAAACAAACAAATCTTTTTATCATAATTATCCTGCGCATTTTCAACAGCATGTACAGAAGTATCTCTACCTACATCAATCACAATTTCTTGATTTGGATATAAGACAACGCCTCTTGTACAAACTAAAGGATAGGTATTTAATTCCATACAAAAACCTCCTTATATTAAATATGGAAAAAGACGCTAAGCGTCTTTTTTCGTTTACATTATACTACTTTACAGAAGTTTTAATGAAGTCTAATGCTTTTTGATTAGCTAAATCTGCTTTAATACTTTCTGGAGAAATCAATGATTTGATTTTTTCAACTTCCATATTGTACATTTCAGACATTGTAGTAAATTCTTTTTCTACATCTTCATCACTAGCTTCGATGCTTTCTGCTTTTACGATAGCTTCTAATACTAATTGAGTTTTAACACGAGCAGCAGCTTCTGGGCTCATTTGAGCACGAATTGCTTCTTCAGTCTGATGAGTTGCTTCTAAGAATTGTTTAGCAGTGAATCCAGATTGTTGCATACGACCTTCGAATTCTCTATACATACGATCAACTTCTGCATCGATCATAGCTGCTGGAATTTCAACGTTTGCGTTATCACAAACTTTTCCTAATAATTCATTAGTGAAGTTTTCTTCAGCTTCTCTTTCTTTTTGAGCCGTTAAATCTGTTTTTACTTTTTCTTTATAAGCATCAACTGTTTCAACGTTTTCGATTTTTAATTTTTTGATTAATTCATCATTTAATTCAGGAAGATCTTTATATTTTACTTCGTGAACTGTGCAGTGGAATGTTGCAGGTTGACCAGCAAGTTCAGCTGCTTGGTAGTTTTCAGGGAAAGTTACTTCAACGTCTTTTTCTTCACCTTTCTTAACTCCAACTAATTGTTCTTCGAAACCTGGAATGAATGATCCTGAACCAAGTTCTAATGGATAATTTTCTCCAGATCCACCTTCGAATGCTACACCATCTTTTGTTCCTACAAAGTCGATAACTACTTGATCACCTAATTGAGCAGCATCGTCATCTTCACGAACAACCCAGTCCGCATAACGATCTTGAACACGTTTAACTTCGTTTTCAACATCTTCTTCTGTAACTTCTACGTCCGCTTTTTTGATATCTAATCCTTTGTATTCACCTAAAGTTACTTCAGGAAGTACTGTACATGTAAATACTAATACGGCTTTTTCATCATCAGCTTCTTTAACATCTAAAGTAGGACGAGCTACTAATTCGATATTGTGTTCTTTGATTCCTTCTGATAATGCTTCATTAGCAACTTCTTCACTAGCCATATCAAATAATGCTTTTGAAGAAAGTTGTTTTTTTACTAAAGCATCCGGAATTTGTCCTTGACGGAATCCTTTCAAATTCATGTGAGATTTAGCATATTTTAATGCTTTTTTCTGTGCTTTTTTCCAAGCTTCACCTTCTACAGTTACTTCTAATTCACCAGTAGAATTTTCTTTCAAAGTCCAAGTACTAGTCATTGTTTTCTCCTCGCTTTTCAATGGATAACTCAATATCCTCAATTTTTTCAAGACCTTGTTTTTTCACAAAACTAGGCCATTCATCGGATTTCTGCATTGCATCATATACAAGTCTTGTTACACTTTTCGCAAGTTGGTAAGGATCTTTATCCTCTTGATCAAATGGTCTTTCATATAAAACAAGCTGCATCAAAAGTGACATACAAAATTGAACCATAGTTGGATCTTCATTTGTAAACCAACTTTCAAATAACGAACTTGCTTCACAGATTGACAAGTCTTGCTCCATAGGTAAGATGGCACTTGGAATAAATGTAATGTTCAATCCGGATTTTATCAAATCAAATGGATCATCGATTTTCTGCTCCATTAAAGCCTCAATCAATGTACCCTTATATTCATCAGGTAAATCTGAATCCAATAATACCTGAACTTCATCATGACACATTCTTAGATTCATGTTCTCTAGCATAGAAATCGCATAGATTTTTTGTTCTAGACTTCCATGAATATAATCATGTAACTTGTTGAAATCCATACTCTTATTCTTCTGTTCCAAATAAGGTTTACATTCAGACTTATAAGATTCCAATAACTCCAATGCATCTTGTGGAACATAAGGCATGTTCAGTTCCTGACAAATCAATTCGTACGCCTGGGCATAACTTTTTTCATCTATCTCTTTTTTTATTTCTTTGATTAAAGAATGATAATATGCGTTCACTTATACCTCCATGCGAAACATTAGTATTCTACCATAAATATCGACAATAATCAATTCTACGCATTTTTAAAATACTGAATCCAAAGAATGTCATCTCTAGAAAAAAACTCTCCTTTTTATAGAGAGTCTACTTTCATATTTTTTTCTAATTCATTTAACTTCTTAAATTCAGCCAAAATACAAATAACGGACACTACAAAAGCAACAAAATCCGCAATTGGAGCCGCATATAAGATTCCATTCAACCCAAAAAATTTAGGTAAGATCAAAACTAATGGAATCAAAAATAATACTTGTCTAGTCATAGATAAAAACATTCCTAAATATGCTTTTTTAATGGACGAAAAGAAGCTAGACGATAACATCTGTACTCCATCAACACATACTAGCATTAGATAGATTCGCATAAACATTGTCGCAAATTCAAAATAGTTCGCATCCCCTGATCCAAATATTGATAATACAGTGCTTGTGCAGAATTGAAATAAAGCCCAGCCAATAAATGAAACAACCAAATTTACACTGATCGCAAGCTTGAACGTCCTTTTGACACGCTCATATTTTTGGGCTCCATAATTAAATCCAATAATTGGCTGCATTCCTTGTGAAATACCAATGATGATAGCTAATAATATCGCATTGGTTTTCATCACAATGCCACAGGCAGCTAAAGGAATATCACTACCAAACTTAGTAAACTGTCCATAATACGTCAATGAATTATTTAATACGATTTGCACAAACAAAATCGCAATCTGATTTAATGAAGCACTCATTCCAATGGCTGCCATTTCCTTTGTATCATTTAAAGAAATACGTAAACTACTTTTATTAAATTCAATATGTTGAAAACTCTTGATATACCAAGCGGCAATAAAAAATGAAATCACTTGACCAGCTACTGTAGCGATTGCAGCCCCAGCGACACCCATATGAAATACAAAGATAAATAGTGGATCTAATATAGTATTCACAATGGCACCCGCAACCATACATGTCATTGAATACTTTGGTGATCCATCTGCACGAATCAAGTTACTAATCACATTTGTCGTAATCAAAAACGGAACACCCAAAGTTGTTATTCGTGTATATTCAAGTGCCAAAGGCATAATTGTGCTTGTTGCACCAAATGATTTTAGTAGTGGTTCAAGAAATACAAGTACTAAAACAACATAGATTACTGAGCAAAGAACAGACATACTAATACCATTGCCAGCAATACTACTTGATCGTTCTGGCCTTTTTTCACCTAGATATAAACTAAATAAGCTTGCTGAACCAATCCCAATCAACAGTGCAATCGCAAGCGCAATTGTTGTCAATGGAAAAGCCACATTGGTTGCAGCATTTCCTAGAAAACCAACACCTTGACCGATAAAGATTTGATCTACAATGTTATATAGTGACGATACAAGCATTGAGATAATACTTGGTATCGCAAACTTTTTTAATAATGATGACTCTTTTTCATACCCTAAAGGATTTTGCATACTAATTCAATTCCCTCTTTCTAAACTGTGCAATTAAATGCTTATTTCCCATTGAATGCTCACGAATGACATTTAACTCATTTCCTCTTTCGTCAAACCAACCAACAAATTCATAACCTGGCTTTGTTGCTGGCAACAAATGAATTGTATCCGAAAAATACGTATATGACTTTGGATTTCTTCGACTACTTAATCCCCCATTCAAATCATATGTAATCTTATATTGACTTACTTGCCAATGGGCATATAAAGTACAAGACTCATGAATGGGTTCATCCAAGTTATAACGCCAACGATAATCGCAATCCCAGAACCATCCATCAAAGGTATATCCAACTCGAACTGGCGGCTTTAAATTTCCCAATAAGCCATGTTCATCTGTACATACATCCATATAATTGGCTCCACCACACGTTTCAAAGTGGATAATTGGACATTCTTTATAAATAGCCGTTAATATGACTGGTTCATGAATGCCTGCTGGTAAACTTGTTATAATTTCACCATTAAACTGCCAACCTACAAACATAACGCCCTTCTTAAATGCCGGATACAACAATAATTCTTCCGATTCAATGCATGTATATCTTGGATTACGACGCGACATAACTCCGCCGTCCACATCATATTCAATGGGATACCAAATAGGAATCCATTTATCATATAAAGTCACAGAATGAGGAAGCACTCCACCTGGATTTAATCTTTTTGTACACTCTTTATCTATATACCAGCCAACAAACTGGTAACCTTCTCTTTTTTCACTCATCAAATATCACCTGCCCATTATTTTATCACAAATAGAAAAACTTCTAGGAAAATTTCTAGAAGTTATTCAAATAATTATATAAACTATTCCCAAAAGTCATTTCCATAAGTTCACTTGCGATTTCTTTACTTTGAATCCGCATAATATGATCTTCTACATCTTGTTTACCTAATAAATTTATATTTCCATACCATACAATTTCCTGATCAATAATCGCAAAATGTTCACAGTTATCTTCTGCAGATTTTAGATAAAAACCAGATTGTCTCATTTCCTCTAACAACTGCATTCTGTAATTTGAACTTCCAAACCTAATTTTATCAGGCATCCAAGAAACTATGGTTACTTCAACTCCACTTTCCATCTTTTCTTTGATCAATTTAGTAAATTCCAGAACTCTATCGCCAGATAATGAAGGACTGGATACAATAATATTCTTCTTTGCACGCATTAAGTCATGACTATACATATTGTAATAATTACTTGCATCATATATAGATTGAGAAATTTGCGATTCACTTTTTATGCCGTTAGTATCCGAAATTAATTCATAACCTGATTTTTTATAGGCCTTTAATCTTTTTCCGTACATTCGATCAAACATCGGAATATGGACATCTACATAATCATATACAAGTATTGTATCTTTTTTATCATATAGTCGATGAATTCTTCCTGTGAATTGTTCTATAACGCTACTACTAGCTACCGGCATTGCTAGAAACAAAGTATCCAACCTATCAAGGTCAAATCCTTCTCCAACGAGTGATCCTGTCGCAATTAATATCATAGTTTTATCTTCAGGTACACTTTTCATTAATTCAACAATATGATTATTTTCTTTTTTTGATTGACTTCCTATCAACAAGAAAACAGAATCTGCCACACCTTCTAATTGTTGATATAGTTTCTTACAATGATTTACATATTTTGACAATACAACAGGTGTACGTTTTTTCTTTATACATTCTTTTATATCCTGAATAATCATTTGATCTCGCAAATCATTATCTCGTAATATTGAGTATGCTTCATTTGGATTCTTTTCATCTTTCATCATTCCTCTTGGTGCAACCACATGTGTAAAACGAGGATATAATAGACGAGGAATCCCTTGTTGTTCAGCCTGTTCTTTTGCGGAATATTTATGTCGTATTGGACCAATAAGCATAAAATTCATCTTATCCAATTGATCCGTTCGATCAACGGCTGTAACACCATATACATATTTAGCTTTAATTTCTTTTAAAACAGCACTTTCTGTATTTGAAGCCGCATGATGACATTCATCCACAATGATCATGCCATACTCATTCAACAGTTTATGAAATTTCCCCTTTTTACATATAGAGCCAGCCATAGCGATATCAATTATACCTGTCATAGAATCATGAGACCCTTGTAAAGTACCTATCAATGATTTTCTCTTTTTGATCAACCCCTTTGGTGTCGTATATTCAGGTAACTCTTCATTTATATCCAAAAATTTCTGCAGCTTATCTTTCCATTGTTCTAATAAAGATGAACTCTCCAACAAAATTAATGTATTCACTTTCTTTGTCGCAATTAAATCGGCACAAACAACTGTCTTACCAAAAGCTGTAGTCGCTAATAAAATACCATTATCATGCTCAATCATTTTATTTAGAGCTACATTTTGTTCAGGTTTTAACTCCCCCTTAAAAGTAACATCAATACTTCTTCCTTGTTGCCTTTTATCATCAATCATCATTTGAATCCCAGCGTTCTTATTATACGAAATTAAAGTATCATAACAACCTCTAGGAATTTGTATATATCCACTATCGTGATCTTCACCAAGATATATATATTTATACATGCCAAAAGTAGAAATTCCCATACCTTGATTTTTATAATAAATAGGATTACTAATTCTAGCTAATTTACGAATTTTATTTTGAATAGACACACTTAAATTTGAAGTATTCACATAAATACCATTCGATAAAGTGATATGCATTTTTCCATTCACTTCATTCTTTTCAAATTCTTTAACAGAATCCCAAGGTTTATCATCTGAATTTCCATGCCATTCTTTTATCTTTTCTTCAATAAACGACTGTGAAAGCTTAGGCTTAGACCACAATATATTCCATTGATTTGAATAGGCATTCCAATTTTCATCAATAAATGCACTGTTGCCATCTTTCAATGCTCGTCCTTGTAATGGCAATGCGATTAAATTTCCCAGACCACCCTTTGGCATACTATCTTGTGCTGGTATCATACGATCATAGTATTTAAATGATTTTAAATTCACTTGTTCTGCACCTTTATCCAATAAAGCATTTCCAAAATTTCTTGCCAAAATAGCTGAAATCGGTTTATCAAAGAAAATCCAAATATGCGCTCCTTTACCTGATCTAGAGCGCTCAATCAATGGATCAATTCCATTTAATTGACAAATCTCACGCATCGCATCAACTTCTTCTTTCCAACTCTCATCTATATTCGAAAAATCATTTCCTGCATCTTTATCATGATTATCAAAATCAAATACTAAAAATCGACACGTATTATCTTTATGCAATGGATAAACACCAATCACTTCATTTCCTTTTAAATGTGACATAATACTATCAATTGTCAAAGCTTTATACTTTTGGTAATGACAATCTTGGCAACGAAATCCTGCATTCCATTTCTTACCACAACCATCTGACCAAAAATTAATACATTGTGGATAGTATCCCGCTTTATTTGTTTTCTTGTTTTCTACTCTTTTTGCGTATACGTCTGTACGACCCCAAAAACGTGCAAAAAACCGATTTGCCATATCTTTTGTGATTTCATCTGGAAAAACAATACGACTTTCTTGGTTCGTTTCAATAGTTTCTGCATTTGCAGAATTCTTTAATTGATCCAATTCTTCCTGATAAGAAATTCCTTCTCGATTCAAAATGTTCTTCAAGCATTGAATCTCTTTTTGTAATTCATTTATTATAGTCAAATTATCATTCGCCTGTTTCACAAAACCACCTACTTTTTTCAATACTATTTTAATTGAATTCACAATTAAAAAAAACACCCAAGACTCCGTTAGTTAGACGGAGAGGAGTGTTTTCAGAACAAATCTGCAAGTAGTAGTCTTGTAGTAGTTCTATGTATATAATAGTCCTTTTTACAATCCACTGTGTTAACAAATAATGATAAAATACCAATTAAAGTAATTGTGCCATATCAAAATTTTAAGTATGATAACATTAGAAAGGTTCATGGAGGATCAAATGCGTATGTATTACTTATTATTCACTGTACAATTCATCTTATTTTTCATTGCACTTACAGATTATTCAAAATGGAAACTGATTTCATTTTTCACCATTACTGCAGTATTGATTCTATATAGTATCTATACACATGATAAAACGCAAATCATCATGTGTATTTTGGACATAATTTTCATTGGTTTCTATTGGTTTTACAAGAAAAGACACTAAATAATAGTCAGGAATTACCATTCAATATACTTTTCATTTCCATTTTTGTTGCTATCTGCTCCTCTAATAATGATATTTTTTCTTTCAACGGTTGTATCTACATATGTTTGAAGAAATTTGTTTTCACTAAATTTGTTTCTATTTTCATTTTTCAAATTGTTCTTTTTTGTACTATATAGTGTTTGAAACTTTGATACTTTTTTTATTTAATTATGAGTTTATTAACTTTAGTGCTTTGAATAAATTTTTTAAAATCTACTTCTGACATTCTATATACTCCTTATCTTTTTTAGCATTAAATTGACGCATTCATATTTTATACTTATTATGTCCCATTTTTATATTTTAATATACATACCTTTGCCCCTACATCTCATCGCCTTAAAAAAAGTAGCAAGCATGTCATTTGTCAGACGCCAAACGACCAAACTTTTTAGGGTTGCACCCCTAAGACCCCATGCCTCCGACGGATTCTAAAATAAAAAAGCGGAAAATGAATCTACACACACTAAAATATACATGCATTTTCTCTTTTATATTTTATGTAATACTTTATGAATGGTGGCAATATTGCCACATTAGCTTTTTTGAATGATTCCCAAAAAGTCAAATATTTGATTATTTATTTACATGAGTCCATTAGTTAAAAGTTAAAAACTTTAATTCTTTTATAGCTGTTTTATAATTTCATACAAAAGTATAAATAAGTAAACAAATGGTGTAAAATAATAAATGGGAGGCATAATGATAAAAATATTAATTTGTGAAGATATAGAAAGAGATAAGCTACACTTGCATCAATTACTAGATTCTTTTTTGCAATCAAACAAAATATCATATAAAATTGATTATCTTGAGAACTTCGATGTAGGGACCAACTTATTCTTAGAATATGATTTGATTTTTTTGGATATTGAACTAGGAGACTACAACGGCATAGAAATCGCATCAAAAATAAGAACCTATAATCGTAGTTCTATTATTATAATCACTTCTAGCTTTAAAAAATATTTAATAGATGGATATAAAATAGAAGCGAAAAGATATCTTATTAAACCAATTGATGAAAAAGTATTTAACATAGAGATGCAGAGTGTCTTATCAACTTCATTTAAACAACAATACGGTTTTTTCGATAAAAAGATATCTCAATATAAGATTCACTATAAGGATATGTTATACATAGAATTTCTTAATCGACATACGATTATTCATTTTGTTAATAATATTGAGAAAAAAACTACATATCCTCTTAAACATTGGATTGAAAAACTATCTAATAAAGGGTTTGGACAACCCTATAAGTCTTTTTTAGTTAATCTTGATTATGTTAGCGGTTTTTCTTCAGATGGTAAAGATATCATCATGAACAATGGCGAAAAAATCCCGTTGTCTAAGAATTTTAAAAAGTCATTCACGAATCAATATTTTGCTAATTTGCATAACATACTATGATGATTTTTCTATCCGATATACTCACAGTTATTTTTATTACACATTTCTTTAACCAATTTATTGCTAAGAGAAAAATATCCTGTTATATATTTTTTTTATTATTTCTTCTTGCTATTATGTGCACTTTTTTAGGAAATCATAACGGAATCAATCAGATAGGAAAAATTCTCTCTTTTATTACACTATACATATATATATCATTTTTATTTAAGGGTTCGCTAATTAATAAATTTATATTGTTTTTGGTATGTTACTTGACGATAGGGATTTCAGAGTCATTATCAATTGTTTTTTTTCAATTATTTAATCCTAGTTTCTCTTTAAATAATATCTACACATCAAATACTTATTTGGTGATTATAATTTTGACACAGTTTTTTGCTTATTTTTTTTCATATATCATACAAAAAATATGTCATACTATTAAAATCACAAACTTACCTAAATCCTTTTATATTTTGTTTTTTCCTGCATTAACAACGATATTGTTTCTCATTGTATATGGAAACTATCAAACACTCTTTTCAGGAAACAAGATTCTTGTTATTATTTTATTTCTCTTACTAATTTCTAATTCCATTACAATATTGTTTCAACTACAAATCATTAAAAACGAAAACCTTCGAAAAAGTTTAGAAATATCAGAATTAAGTAATGAAATGATGATTTCAAAATTTAATTCCTTAAATAAGGAATATGAATCCAATTTTAAATTTTTACACAATTTACTTCATACTTGTGCTGAACTTAATCAGTTAATAGATCAGAAAAAATATGATGAGCTAGACTCATTAATTAAATCTTTGTCAAACAAGACAATCAAAGAATTTAATGAAATATATACCAATTCCCCAATCTTTTCAACAGTTTTAAACCATAAAAAAAATCAATTATCAAGTTTAAATATTTCAGTTACATCAACCCTTTATAGTGATGATTTATCAAGCTTAGATTCCATCAATCAAATGATTTTTTTTACTAAAATCTTAGATCTTGCAATAAAATATTGTAGTTTATCTGATGAGCAAAGATTTATTATCATTAAATCGCGAAAAGATATATATTCTTGTACTCTTCAAATTATTTTTAATTTTCCTTCTACATTCGAGAATGATATAAAAGAATCAACTTCAAATATTGATAAAGAGTTTAATACTAAATCAGACATATCATTCGATTATAATTTAAAGGTTGTAGATATAATTTTCTTAATAAACTAATTCGCCTAATCTCATCCAAATGTTCGACCACAAAAATGCCTCGTTTCACCGCAGTCAAACTATGGTATTAAGGCCTTATTACACCGATCGTCCGTTATGTTACACCGATTCAAACCGTCATCAGTAATTGGTATAACCGCTAGAGTCACACCGAATTAACCATCAATTACAGTTTTAGTAACTCATCCTACACAATTCTTTTAAAAAGCAGAGGATTATTCAAAAGTCGAACGATAAAAAGAGCCATTTCATAATTTGAAGTGGCTCTTCGTGGATTTAGTGGCTCTGAGCAATGGATTACCTGGCTCCTAGTGATGGACGGAATGGCTCTCAGTATGTGAAACACCTACTTTATCAACTTTTTTACATAACAAATCATAAAAATCCTGTGTTTGTTGATTTGTGTCAAAGTTGAAAATATATACTTTAGCATCATTTGCATCTTTTAACACAATAACACTATTAACATCAATATTGTAATAAACTTTAGCTTTGTAATAATAATTCAACCTTTCATTTTTGCTATTGTATATTTCAACATTAGCATCCCCAGAATAATAAGTCTGGTATCCCCATCTAAAACCATTTGCTACGATCTTAAGTGTGCAATCTCTATAGTTTTCGCATAATTCAATACTGGTATATTTAATTTCTTCGTTTAACTTTAAATAATCAGCATGCAACGAAGGTGTAATAATCGGATTCATTTTAATTGCAAATACTATACTGGTAACTGCTATAATTCCAGCAGATATACAACCATAAACTATTTCAAATTTCTTATTAAGTCTATTCCCAAAATGATATTGTAAAATAATTGCAACACCACCAATTATCAAAAATAGAATTAAATCAAGCAAAAAAAATTTAGTCATATCTTCTAAACCTCCATGTCTATAATTCACAGATTGAATACAAATCCATCTAACAACTAAGTTGTATAAATAGCACTGGTTAATGGAATAAGTGGCTTTGAATATGCAAAAAACTCAATTTAAGTTTAAATTTCTTTTCTATTTTTTCGACAAACTAGCAAAAACAATAAAATAGCAACACATAATAAACCAATGAATTCTAAATATATAGAATTTATTCCATTTATCCAGCTAAAGTTCAAAATATTTCTAGATAATTGAATTACATTTGATGGGAAAAAGCAAAAAAATGAATAGTTATTAAACATAAATGGAATAAATATAAATAATATTGATAATAATTCGCCTATGTATTTTTTTTCATTTATTTTAACTAACAATGAGGTGAAAAATGTTACCACTAAAACTGCTAGATACCCTATCAAAACATTAACCATATATGCTTGAAAATAATTGATATTTAAAGGGGACAGCCAAAATAGGTAAGAAGTCTGAATTTTCATATTCCATCCATCTAAGCCAAATACACTCCAGATTAAAGCACTATAAATTAACACAATAGAAAAATAGATTGCAGAATTCATTATTAAAACCGTTATTGCTTTAATGAAATTAATTTTGCTTTCTTTCGTAGCTAATGTTCTAAGAATCATATTCATATTGCATTTTTTTTCTACAAAGACACATTTAATAAATTAGGATATAAAGCTAAAATCAACACTCATACAACG
>ENA-UOJO01000421-UOJO01000421.1-human-gut-metagenome-genome-assembly--contig:-P57-NODE-421-length-67805-cov-11.675897_pt1 | contig 67805 bp, 61 predicted proteins | sample MGYA00242351_ERZ723898 | MGnify/ENA metagenome assembly ERZ723898 | reverse complement strand
CCTTATAAATCACAAAACAGGCAGCGCCATCAGGCGATGCCTTCCTGATTAAAATTAAGATTTTAATCAGGAAATAGTATAAAAATGAAAAGGCAGGGCGCTCTGAAAGAGCGCCCTGTTTGCGTTACTGCAGACCCTGCTCGTAAGCCTCGATCATCTTCTTGAACGTGTGACCCGTAGAACCCTCGGGATTTGCTCGCCGTTTTAGCTTCCCCAGGTACTTTTCACAGGTATCCCCGGTGAAAATCTTGATGTCCAGCCGCAGGGTGTTGTCATCCTCCGGGGTGACGTAAATCCTGTCGATGAAGGTGTCAATAAAGTCCTTGGTAATGGCCTCGGTCTGACACTGCTTCTCCGCATCCCGCAGGACTTTGCGAAGGTGCTCCATGTTGGCACGGAACTCCTCGCAGGATTCCTGCTGGTCCCTAAGCTCCAGGAGCGCCTGCTCGCCGGATTTGATTTCTTGGTTGCACTGGGCGGTCATGGCCTTGAAATCCGCCGGTGTGATGCTCTCCAGGGTCACCAGCTCCAATAGCTTGGACTTCTTCTTTTTGGCAAGGTCAATGTTGGCCTGGGCTTCCTCGATTTTCTTTTCCAGATTGCCGTCGCAGGTCATGCTGCGGTACATCCGCTCGTATTCCACAATCATGGCGGCGGAAGCCTGCCGGGTGTCCCGGAATACCTCAAAGAGCAGAGGAACCAGCTCCTTTTCGTAAATGGGGAAGGAGTCACAGGCATCCGCGCCGGACTTGATTTTGTTGGAGCAGACCCATTTGCTGTTTTGGTTGCCCAGCTTGTCCTTGGATTCCCGGCGGTAATAGGCGGTGCCGCAGTGGGTGCAAAAGAGCTTGCCGGTGAGCAGATTGGCGTGATTGCAGATGCCCTGCCGGTTTTTTACATCCTCGCTTCTGCGCAGCAAAACCGCATTGGCCTTTTCCCACAGCTCCTCGGAGACGATAGCTGGGACGATCTGGCCGGTTTCATCCTTGAACATGACCCATTCCTCCGGCGGGAGAAATTTCTGCTTTTTGGTGAACATATCCACCACCTTGACCTTGTTGCCGACGTAGTAGCCCTTGTATTTGGGATTGGAAATCATATTGGACATGGTGGTGTGGGCAATTTTCTTGCCGTTCAGGTTCCGGTAGCCTTTCTCCCAGAACAGGTTTTCGATCTGCTTCATGGAGTAAGCTCCAGTTGCATAGAGGGTGAAAAGCTCCCGCACCATGGGGGCCTGAGTTTCATCGATGACAAGGCGGCCATCGTCTTTGGTGTAACCAAAAATTCGGGAGTTGCCCAGGACGACACTCTGCTTGATGGCCTGCTGGTGGCCGAATTTGACACGGGAGCTGAGTTTCCGCAGCTCGTCCTGGGCGATGGAGGACATGATGGAAAGGCGCAGCTCGGCGTCCTCGTCCAGGGTGTTGATGTTGTCGTTCTGGAAGAATACGCCAACCCCGCTGGACAGCAGCTGGCGGGTGAACTGAATGGAATCCAGGGTGTTTCGGGCGAAGCGGGAGATTTCCTTTGTAATCACAAAGTCAAATTTTCCGGCGGCGGCATCCTCTACCATGCGGTTAAAATCCTCCCGGTGCCTGGTGGAAGCGCCGGAGATGCCCTCGTCAATATAGCCCGGGACAAAGGTCCAGGCGGGATTTTTCCTGATGAAGTCCTCGTAATAGCCAATCTGGTTGCCCAGGGAATTCAGCTGCTCATCAGATTCGGAGGAGACACGGGCATAGAACGTGACCCGCAGAGGAAGGTCATAAATGGTCTTGGCGCGGAGAAGCTGCCGTATGTTGTGTATATCCATGGTGTACCTCTAAAGTTCGTTGTATCATGTTCTGTAATTATGATAGCACATATCGCGAAGCTTTACAACCCAGAATTGACTGGAAAAAGCGGCAACCCGTCGCCGGATTGCCGCCTGAGGGGTTGGGACTAACGCTCCATGGAAGCGGCCCGATTTTTGATTTTGATTCGCATACGGTTCCGCTGATCCTCCGTAATCAGGCCCTTGGCGTAGAGCGTGTCGTTATAATAGGTCAGCCACAGCTGCTGAATCGTGGCCTGGATGGTCTGTTCGTTTGGTTTCGGATGGTTTTCATTGTTTTCTGCCATAGTAAGCCCCCTGTGCATTTCCTAGTTTTCCCGGGATGAAAGCTCTTTATGCGCCTGTGCGCTAAGCAGAAACCTGAGGGTATCACCGGGGCCGCTCAGGCTGCGATAGAATCTGTTTGCGATATTCAGTTGTCATGTACAGGAAAATAGGGGGTGTGACGCATTAGTTACGAGGTGATTCCATCCTTTGTAAAGGCAGCCAGTCCGGCAACGGAGAACTTCCACTCCGGCGGGAGACTGAGAATGATGGAAAACAGCCCAATGGCCTTGAGTGACAGCCGGGTATCCCGGAGATGATGGATGCTCATGACGGTAAAATCCTTATCCTTTGTTGCCCGAATCACCGGCAATTGGAAATCCCTCCTTGTGGCAAAGGGAGTCGCGTTTCACGACACCCTTTGAATTTTTGCCGGGTGCAGGCCGATTCTGAGGAGGCGAACGCCGCCTTTCGGGGCGGGAACCCGGCAGCTGTCCTAAAAGGAATAAAACGTATGTTTGTATATTATATAGAAAGGGAGGTGATTTGTCAAGGGAGATACAGGAAATAGTTGGAAATGGATAATTTTTCTTTGGGAAAAGTGGAAGGGTGTCGTATTTCACGACACCCTTGGGGGCGGGGGAATATGTATGGAGCGGAATGTGGCGGTATGGGGTGGAGGGAGACGGAGTCTGGTGTGGAGTGGTGCTTTGGAGGTGAGAAGAGGAGAAATATAAGAAATATGTACATTGGGATGTGGTATTTCAAAAAACTCTTGTGAATTTCCTTTTGAGTGTTCCAGCATTTATATTCCCGACTTCTATGCATAATATATAACAGCAAAACAAATGGAAGAAAATCTCCATTTTTGATGTTGAGTCAAATCGACAATTTCCGCATTCCAATCCCTCTCATCTAATTCGTGATCTATGTATGGATTAATTGTGGCTTGGCGTAGATTAACAAGTGGATTTCTGCCATATATCTGCTGCCATTCTAAAATCTATTAACCAGCATGAGTAACAAACAGTTCTTTATCTTCAATCGAGGAAGAAAGCAATTGAGAAATCACGAAGCAAAAAGGCTGATATTTACCATCAACTAACGAATGTAACTTCTCAATTTCTGTGTCTATATCATCAATTTGGTTTTCTATATAGCTTTCTATCGCGTTTTTGCGCAACGTTTGTAAATATTTGGCATTAAGGCCGAGTGTTTGGACGAGCGCACATCCTTCCTCACCACACCCTTCTACTGATCCATCCTCAAAATATGTAACAAACCTTTCGATGTCCGCATCTAAAGGTGAAACCGGGATATCTTTTTCGCCTTTCTTTGCATCACAGTGTTGCTGATGTTCCTCTATCGTTTGATGTGAATTTTTGGCCTTCCTGTAGGCCGCTCTGTCACTATCTCCACCGTCACAAGAAGCAAGCATATTATCAAAACATAAGACAAGATCGGTATGTTTTTTTTGACATTGAACGTGTTCTATTTTTGTGTGCTCGTCATCGAATATTTCCATACCGCAGTAGCAACAGATGTACCCTTGATCCTCTATCAACCGCCTACGCAGTTTCCTTTTTGGTTCTCCGCTCAGCCCCTCATAGGAAACACCGGGCGTTTTGCAATAATCTATGAACTCTTCAGGCGGTACTGTTTTATTAATATGCCGCATATTATTATAATCTCCTGAGCGTCATTCTTAACTTCAGCAGCAATGGATCTTTGGGATTTAGAATATCAACAAGTTGCTGCTGAATCTTTTCTGCTGCTTCCTTGTCTCGATTTGCAATACACTGTTTAAAGTGCTCATATAATTTTTCGATTTCAGGTGAGTGCATGGTTACATCCATTTGCTCAAACATTATTTCGTTTAGGGCTCTGTTGTATGTTTCACTTTCGGGATAAATTGCTTTTCCGTTTTTCATTATGAATAGGTTATCCATTGTAACTTGCGAAATTGAGGCTGGAGAATGCGTGGTGAATAGAATATGACCAGTAACGCCGGTGTTTGCAATGTTGTTTGCAAATTGTCTTTGCCAATTTAGGTGTAGATATGCATCAAACTCATCGAAAAGATATAAGCATTCATGTTGTGCAGTGAACGATGACAGCAGTATCAGCAGCCCAAGCTGCTTTTCGCCTTCGCTCAGACGAAGAGAGGAAAAGGTTGTGCCGTCATTTTTCACCAGTTCGATACCAATATGTTCTAAGTAGCCATAATGTCTTAAAGCTTTTAACTTGGCGAATAGGTCAAATTCATTTGTTGAGATTGCGCGGAACTTTTCAGGGGCGTCAAAAAACATAAAATATTGTGATTCACTTTGATCACGTGTACCTGTTACAAATCTCCTTGCACAATCTAAAAAATATTTTACAAATCCGGTTGCATTCCAATAGGTATCAGCTGTTCCTTTCCCTTTTCCTGGATTTTTTAGAATAAAACTGAACTTAGAGGAGATTTCTGAACAGTTTACAAATGACAAAAACTTTTCATAGTAACTACCTTTGTATACAGCTGCGGTTAGCAGAAGTAGGGGCAGATCGCCTATTGAATAGTAGTCCATAAAGTACAATGCTGGCAAAGCGGAAGAATTGGCTCGTTTCAGCTTTTCTTCGTAAAAGCGATCATAGGTACTCTCTGCATTCCCTTTTTGGCGAAGCGTTTCGCCAGCATAATACAAAAGAATTGAATCAGGCAATGCAGCATCAATTTCTTTTTTGGTAAGTATTTTTTCACCGCAGCACACAGAAATTTCGTCCCTTATTGGAACAGAAGGCTCTTTAGCAAGTTTGGCTAAAATGTCATCTGCATTATAATTGTACCGCAATACATAGTCAGTTCCGTGCAATTCGTATTCGATAACGCAGGTAAGTACCGGCTCGAGTGAAAAGGGCAAATTTTTGCCTGCTGCGAAATTTTTTGCGTTACTAAAAGCTTTTGTAATTACTTCAAGAAGATTTGACTTGCCGGAACCGTTATTTCCAATAAAAGCTGAAATGTTAGAATCTGAAAACTCGCATTCAAAATCGTGCAAGTTCTTATATCTTCCAATTGATATCTTTTTTATTCTCATTTTTCTCCTGCCTTGCTCTTTAATTAAATATGTAGAAATAGTCATCCCTCAAACGTGCCAAAAGTTCCCTTAAAGCCATATCTACGCAATTTAATCTTCTTAATTCGTAAGGCTTCGTGGTCGTATGTTTCATACTCAGTAAAGAACCATATTGCGTTTTTAGAAATATGGCTAATTATTTCTTTAATGTAAACACTATCAACCCGCCCATAACTAAAGCCATAAGAATACACTTTATCAACATTAGAATTAAGGCTTCTAAAGAAATCGGCGTATTTTTTCATTGGCGATGCGGTATCTTTTTTGAACGACAATACCATATCGTCCAAGAACGAAGAATGTATATTGGGCCCATTTTCATAATCCATGGTTTGATATAGCCCGCCTTCATCACTTTTTGCATGCCCAAAAATTAACTTTTGGCCAGCACGATTATGGATATGAATTACTTTCTTTACTCCATATAATGTCTGTAAAGTCTTTGTGTAATTAAAAGTAAAGAACTGCATTTGCGAATCTGAAAAGAGGCTAAGCAAGCTCCTTTTAGGCCGATAATTCCCCTCATCTATCGTATGCTGTACTTCTTTTATCCATAATCTAAAGAAATCCTGCCAAATTTTTGAGCAGTTAATAAAGCCACTTGCGAGCACGCTCATATACAGCAAATATTCCTGCATCAACATTTGATCTTCTTCGTCTGTTTCATCTTCTTTGTGATTTGGCAATGGAAATTTATTGTCAAAATTGATATAGGCCAAAGCTTCTTCAAAATTACACCAGTTTTCATCAGCTACCTTATCCATCGTGTTTAGTAAAATCTCTGCGGCAAATTCATTTGGGTCAATGCTTTCAAAGTCCTCCAAATAAACTACTTGGTCTCGCAATTCTAACGCTTCGGGATACTTTTGAATGATAAATGACCTAAATCTACTGTATTGGGTAGGTATACCGTGGGCAATATCGAACCCGTTTCCAGCAATAAACAAACTACTCATGACACAACACCCTCAACATATATCTTTAAGTTATACCATTGTCTGCAAGTAGTTACCTCTTAAATAACACTTGTTATTCCTTTTGGAATACTTTTTTCAGCAATTCCACCGCGCTCTCCTCGTTCGGATCATTCGTACCCAGTTCACCACGAAAAGCACGGGCGAGAATGGATTTTTTCATCAGATCAATCTGGTCAAGGACCGCTTCAGCGGCTTCTTTGGCCTGCTGTTCTTTCGATAGCAACTTCTGTATTACAGATACTATCTTTTCCTGCTCAGGGATACTGGGAACATTAAACGAATAGGCTCCAATCTTTTTTGCATTGATATTAGATTGGTTCACTCCATCCGTTTTAACCGAATTACAGTATTTTTTCGCATCAAGAGTGTTCAATGCATAGTTCAAATAGTCACCTATTATTTTATCGTGATCATAGTCCAGTTTAATAAGGTAACCTGCGTAAATGGCTGGATGCTCACCACGATAGATTGCTGTTTTCCCAACAAGCGCTGCACTATTTGTTCGGTTGAAAAGAACATCTCCGGGGAAAAGCTTATACTTTTCTATATCGTCTGGATCATTCGAATAAGCCAAGTCTGACCAGTCGATTTCACCTTGCTGCAAATTGCCCATCCGAAGTACAACCACATTGCCAGATGCATCAGACTTCTTTGCAGTGCCGTATTTTAATGAAATACACAGCTCACCCACACTCTTTTTTTCCCAACTCTCCATCCCCACGCCGTGCTCCTCCCGCCATTTCGCAGTCAGTTCACCGGTGAAGGCTTTATGCAGAATAGCAGCTTTACGGGTTTCAAAGCTATCCAACACAGCCTGTGCCTTTTCCTTGGCCTCATCCAGATTGGCAAACAGGCTTTCAATGCGGTCAACAATGCGCTGCTGCTCGGCGAGCGGAGGTAATGGAATTGGATATTCCTTCAACCATTCCGTACTCATATTGAGTTGTGCAGAACCCTTGGCCGATTTTATGCAATCTGATACAAATTGCTTTTGCAGGCAAAAATAGAATATATACTCTTTTCGCACACTATCTTCTGACTTTATACGAAGACACGCAACCCGCTGATTTAATGCTGCCGGAAGGAATGAAGCATCTATAATAGCTACTCGTCCAACATTCCCTGTAAGTGACATAAGAAAATCATCATCTTTCAACATAAATGGGGTGATTTCTTTTTGGCTCTCAAGTGGATAATAAACAGGCTTCTTGTCTTGAATAAAACCGTCCTGTACATTTGTTATACGAATGATCCGAATTCCGGCAGATGAATAGTGTTGACTTTTAAAAGCAAACCCATTAAGGATATCAGTGATGACCGTTATTCTTGTCCAACACCAATTCTCCGGCAATTTATATGGCCACTCCCAATCCGGCACTAAAGCTGCCTGCAAACGCTCTTCGGGCGTGAGGGCGGCTTCTTTTTTTGCTCTTGCCATCACTTTTCCTCCGTCAGAGCACGAAGCTCACGCACAACACTTTTCAGCAGATCGACCGCTTCCTCCAAATTTGCAATCGCTTCCTCGCCGCTTTCTACAGGGTCAGGAAGATCGTCATAATCCACGATGGAGTCGTCGCGGATCAAGCCAAGGTCAAGACTATCGTCCGGGTTCTTGGCAATCTCCTCACGTTTGAATTTACTCCAGCGCTCGCCGGTGCGCTTGGATGGGCCTTTGTATCCTGCCACGAATTCATCAAAGTCACTCTTACGCAGCTGCCGGGTCTTGCCAAAGCTGTCCATATTGGTGCGCATATCGTAGAATGCAACCTCGGTGGTGTTATCCTGCTCGGTTGTCCCGCGGGTAAAGAACAGCACATTGGTCTTAACGCCCTGTGCATAGAAAATGCCGGTAGGCAAGCGCAGAATGGTATGCAGATTGCAGAAATTCATCAGTTCCCGGCGCACGCTGGCACCGTCACCGGCAGCAAACAACACATTATCCGGCAGCACCACAGCGCAGCGGGCCTTGCCGTCCGCCTTCAGGCTGCGATAGATCACCTGCAAGAAGTTCAGCTGCTTGTTGGAGGTCTGAAAAGAAATATCATCTCGGGTCGCACGCTCGCCGCCCTTTTTCGTGCCAAAGGGCGGATTGGTCAGAATAACATCAAAATCTTTCAATCCCTTGGCGCTTTGTGCGAGGGAATCCCCCAATGTGATGTTAGCATTCATATTGTGCAGATAGGCGTTCATCAATGCCAAGCGATGGGTTTCGTGCACCAGCTCTACACCGTTGAACGCTTTGTTCTGCTGGAAATCTGCCTGACGGTCAGAGAGCGCATACATGTCGTTATGCGCATTGACATAGCGGTTGGCTGCAATCATAAAGCCAAAAGTACCGCAGGCCGGGTCAAAGCACTGGTCGCCCAGCTGAGGTTTGATGAGCTCCGTCATCACATCGATCAGCACACGAGGGGTGAAGTACTGACCGGCACCGGACTTCTTCTCGTTGGCGTTCTTCTCTAAGAGTCCTTCATACAGGTCGCCCAGGCCTTCCTCTTTGGCCTCATACCAGTCCAGCTTATCAATCTCCGTGATGATTTTTTCGAGGTTTTTCGGCTCCTCGATGCTGGAGGATGCGTTGGCGTAAATCTGCGCCACGCGGCCAACGGATTCTTCGCCCAGCTTGCTGAGCAGCGTATAGTAGTGCTTTTTCAGGTCAATGCCGGAACGGCTGGTCAGAGAGCCCCAACGATATGCTTCGGGAATATCCTTATCTGCACCGGTCTCATTGGCCATTTTTAAAAACAGAATGTAGGTCAGCTCTGTCACATACTGGTGATAAGTAATACCGTCATCCCGCAGCACATTGCAGAGGTTCCAAAGTTTCTGTACAATATCTTGCGTGCTCATTTAAGCTGCTCCTTCGTAAATATAAGTGTTGATCTCGCGGATGATTTCCGCAAGCTGCCCGCCAAACTTCTTATTAAAGCGTGCGAAACCGCCATCCATCTTGAATGCCGGTGCCTCAAAGGTCTCGGTATTGAGGATGCTCTCGTGAAGCATATATACCTTGATCTTTTCCAGCAGATCCAGCTGCATTTTGTTAAAGTGATGCGCCGAAATCAGTTTGGAAAAGGCCATTTTCACGCGGTCATCGTGGTTCACCAGCGGCGTTTTAAGTACAGCCCGACGAACAAAGGCGATAATGTCTGCCACGATCCGTTCATTGCTCACCGCACTGGCCGCTTCATTCAAGCTGCTCTCGGTGAAATTCTCCTTATCCAGTTCCAGCTTTAACTCCCGAAGCTGCGCCCGGGTCATATCGCTGGGGCGGGTGCAGGCTATGCGGATCGCTTCGATACAGTCTTTGTTCTCATTAACATAGGCCACAAAAGAGTCCAGATAATCCTGCGGTTTTTCCGTGTCACCATAGCCGCGGGTCGTTTCCAAAAGAGTATCTTCCTTTTCGGAATAGTAATGTCCGCGCTTTTTGCCCTTCAGGTTGTCAAACCAAAGCAGGAAATCCTTATCCTCCCGGCAGCGTCGCACAAAAGCTTCCTCTGTACAGCTTTTCAATTCCTTCGCATATTCCCGAATTGTTTTTCCGCCTAAACGCTCGGATACATCATACTTTTGCTCATCGGTCAGATTGTTGCTCTTACGCTGCAATCTTGCCAAAATGCGATCTTTGACAGGCTGCTTGCTGACCTCACCCGGACGGAACAAATCCTCCAACAATTCAGCCATTGATTTGCTGACGGAGACTGACTTCATATTGGAAGTGTCGTCCAAGTCCTCGTACACGCGAACTGCATCGAAGATATTAAAGTGCGTCTTTCCGATTTCCGGGCAAAGGCGAGTAGCGCGTCCCAGCATCTGCTCAAAGAGGATCCGGCTGTTGATCTTGCGCATAAACACCAAATTACAAATGGCCGGCACATCGATTCCGGTAGTCAGCAGGTCGACTGTTACGGCAATGTTGGGGTACTGATTGTTCTTGAACTGCTTGATCACCTGCAAAATCTTCTTTTTGTTGCCGCCGGCAGTTTTGCCCGTGATTTTCATAATGGCATCATTGGAAATGCCATAGGGCTTGTAAATCTCTCGGAGCGTATCTACAATACGGTCAGCGTGTGCATCATTCACCGCAAAAATCAGCGTCTTTTCTCCACTTTCCGGATTCAGGTAGGTCGAAACTTCTTCCAGCACCTTGCGGGTATGATCCGGCAGAACAATTTTGCGGTTGAACTCCGACACATCGAAATCCATTTCATCGTCCAAAACTGCACTGTTCAAAAGTTCATTGGTGTTGGGGTCATATTGCGCCAAGGTTTCACCCTTCTTGAACTGTGCGTCATTTTCAATGAAATCCGTATTAATCAGATACGGAGGGTCGTGATCCACCAGCCAGCCATCGATAACCGCCTCACGGTAGCTGTAGGTATAGACCGGCTCCCCGAAAATCTCGGTCGTGTGCAGGGCGGGCGTAGCAGTCAAGGCAACTTTCACCGCATCGAAATACTCGATAACCTGCTTGTATTTGCTCATATAATCATCTTGATTATCGTAGAGGATTTCTTCTTCCGTCATTTCACGGTCAAGAATATAGCCTCGGTGGGCTTCGTCCACAATAATCAAATCAAATGCACCGGGCATCAAATCCGGTTCTTCTGCCAGAATCGTGCGTTTCAAAAGCCCCTGCACCGTCGAAATGCTGACCTTGGTTTCCAGATTGATGATGTTGTCATCGATCGCTTTGATCTCATATATTTTGTCCAGCGTCAGCAGTTCCTTCAGCTTGACATCTTTGAAGGTGTCCATTGCCTGCTCACCGAGGGACACTCGATCCACAAGGAAAAGAATACGACGGAAACGCTTGGATTCCAGCATCTTGTAGATAAGTCCCAGAACAGTACGGGTTTTGCCCGTTCCGGTGGCCATTGCAAGCAAGGCCGTTCTCTTGCCGTCAACGATTGCCTCCGTTGCCTTATCAATGGCCTTGATCTGGTAGTCACGCAGATTCAACCCATTAGGATCTGTCATAAACGAATTATCTGCCGCAGCCAGCGCTTGATTGGCCGCCGCTGTATTCTGACCAAGTTTTTCCATCAGGTCACTTGGGCTAAACCAGTTCCGAATAGGATACGGTTGATTTTCCTGTTCCCGGACATCCAAAAACCAAATACCAGACTTCGTCCGCAGCTGCTCTAAATATGCCCTGCCATTTGAAGCAAAGAGGAAGGGGACCTGATAACCATTCCAGTTTCCAACCGTATGTGGAATATCCTCCGGCTTAATATGTGCAGCATAGTCCTTTACCTGCACATCGATGGTAGATGCCACATCTTCCGACATCTTTTTTGCATCCATCAATGCTACGAGCTTCTCGCCAACGAAGAATGCATAATCCGCATACCCGTTTTTGTAAAAGGCCGAATTGGTAGGCCATTCGCTGATGGCAATATTTCTCCCCTTTACAGGACGCGTTCCTTTGCTGTAGCGCAGGTTCTGCGTATCAGCTTCCCAACCAGAAAGACGAAGCTGCTCGTCAATCAAGCATCTGGTCTGCGCCTCATTCCAATTCATCATAGCGGAGACAGATTCTGACCGTCTTGCGCGCTCCTTCTGCGTTTTGCCCGAAGCGGCGGTCTTGACCACGGCCAGTTGCTTCGTCAATTCCTCGATTTTTCTTTCCTGCTCGGCAATAACGGATTCCAGATCTTCGTGCGTGGTCTCGCTCGGCATAACGAACTCAGGCGCAATATATCCCCAGTCTCCATAGGTTTCCATAAACCAAACAGCAAGATTGTATGTCAAGGATAGCAATGTCTTTGCTTCGTCCACGGAGTCCGTACCTATATGTACTGCCGAGTTTCTTGTCTTGCGAAGAACATATAGCGTGTTGTCAATTTCGTGCGGCAATAAACCGGCTCGCTTCAAAATGCGAATTCGATTTGCGTGGGTGTTGTCAACAGCCGGCTCCGCAACGTGCTCAAAGGCAAGGATCTCCTGCACTAAGCGCTCGGCAAACATTCCGAGTTTATAGATACAGGCATTGGGATCAGAATAGACATAGGTTTCTGCGGTTGCGCCGATCTGTGCCAATGCAGGCCAGTATCGATTCAGAAAATCAAAATTTGATTTCATAAGCAAGCTCCTTTAGACCTTATTGAATCGTTTAGCGCCAGACATTTTCAATGCTCATTCGACCACTTTCGGTTTGTTGCAATTCTTTTTGGCATACAGCGCATCGTCAAATCACTTCGGCACGACTATAGTCAGGATTACTTTGCCATACTCATGGGAATTGGACAGCCCCACCAGGTGGGTGGCGATTTCCCAGATCAGAGCGGTTCTCACCTGTATATTCGCATTTGTCTGCTATTGTAGCTCGGTGCTGTTCTCCTGTGTTATTTACTTTCTGTAATCGTCTTCTCTTTAATATGGTACGCAATGCCGTTTTCTTCGCAAAAACGAATTACTTCATGTGCCTTTTTGTTGTAAAAATCATTATGCTGAAGGTATGCGTTGACGGCTTTACTGTAGTTGGTCCTCCCAAAAATAATTTTGTCAACAAAGCAGATTGAGCGAAGAACTGCTTGCAAGTCCTGCTCAATGAGGTTTGGCGTGGGGTATGGCTCCATACTGACCCATGTTTTGCAGCCAGCTTCGTGCAACACACGTAACGCTGCAATACGATCTGCGTATGGAGCAGCGCCCGGTTCAATACGCTCTCTATAGTCTTCATCCAATGAAATAAGCGTTATGCCATATTCATTTTCTTTTGAAAGATTTGCAAGGCAACTAGGAAGTAGTCCTTTGGTTAAGACTGTGCATTTAATCCCTGATGCGTTTAGTTTTGCAATTGCAGCTATACCCATTTGACAAATTTCATCAAATCCATACATAAAAGGGTCAGTAGAGAAGCAAAGATGAACGGAACATATTTTATTTTGCAGCTTTGGAATTTCCTTATCCAGAAGCTCTAATGTGTTTGATACCAAATAAGGTTTGCACCATTCGCCATAATCCCTAACCTGCCCAAAGCGCTTTTTCATTGCAAACGCATAGCACGGATATTTACACCCATGTGCGCACCCTTGAACAAAGTTAATCGTATAATCACCATATTCTACACCAGTCCGGTACAACATGGTTTTTCTTTGTATATATCCTGCCACTTCGGCCATTTCTATTTTCTCCTGTCCTGAAACGATATTGTCGATTGCTTTTTTGTTGCTCCGTAATCGGCAACAAGAATTTGCTTGATTTCATTTTTGTAACCGTCAGTTGGAAATATAGGGTGCTCATCCAGCAGTGCCCATATATCCGAATACTTCACATCTTGCTGCCCATTAAAATGTTTTTGAATATATTTTGCGATATCTTCAGCAAAATAACAATTTTGATCAGTTTCAGTTTCAATATCCAGTGAATCTTCCGAGTAGGTAATTACTGTTTGACCAGAAAAAGATGTAGTCTTTGTCGACGATTTTCTTCCAAAGGTGTTCCAAGCAGTAGTCTTGAACAATTTGAATCCTTCAATATGACTTGTACAGTGAACCAAATCGTAAACCAGCGCATTATTCGTGTTAAAAAACGGAAAGGATGCGATATAGTATTTCCTGCTTTTATCGCCTCTAAGATATTTAATAATTGTTTCCAGCCGCTTTTCGTAGGCGTTCTTATCGCTGCCAAACGGAATCAATTTAGTGACATCATCTATCAGATATGTGTCCATATATTTTTGCTTTGCCCTATCCGACTTCACCTGACTCAAGGCTCGAATAGGATCGGAAACCATATGGTTGATAAGCACTTCACCCCAATGCCTGAAAAATGGGGCTAGGGCCGCCCAGTCAATGGATGCATCGTAGGGGGCGTATAGGAGAAAGAAATGATAGTGGTAGCGCCTATTATCTAACTTGGGACCAATTTCTTTCAAAAAAATATTTGCATCCTTTACAGATGTTACAATTCTAAAATTATCTTTCTCACCAGGGAGATGCTTCTTCAACTCATTGATTTTATCTTCATTATTATCGTTGAGATAAAGAAATACCTTTTTCTTATATTGCCCAGCTACATCCCGTAATACCTCAGCAACTCTTACTGCCGAACCTTTTACAGGAGCACCATCGTGATCGGTATAGGCCCCACTGTTACACATACAATCAATATAAATTATGCCATCGCAATAGCTGTTCAGCATGAGCTTTTGAGCCCAAGTCTTTATGTAAGCTTCAATCAGTTCAAATTTCTTGATTGTATGAGGGCTTGCTTTACTAATGACAACGTTGTTGTTACTACTTGCCATACAAAGTTCACTCCATTGCAAAAGGATAAAATAATTTGTGACTGATTTCAACAATGTCACAATATTGGTACGGAGCATTCATCTAGTAAGCGAAGAGTGCTTTTAAGCAGCCTGCTGTACGCCACGGCAATATTGGGGGATTTTTTCGCTTTTATTATACTGCTATTAGACTACACACGCAAGAGATTCTTCCTGATTTCGGGAATTTTTCCGAAACGTACATTCACATTTTCTTGGATAGATCATCTGAAATAATGTTTATTGTGCAATGAACGGGCGCATTTTATATAGCAATTTCAAACCGGCAAGCAGTGTCCGGGTGCTACCCGGACGCAATTTGCTTGTTGGGGCAAAATCCCCAAGCCCCAAGATCAGAACTTTGTTCTGGCTGCGCATTTGTAAAATGCTTCTCTGTTGGCCCAAAACAAAACCTTTTTCGACGCTGACCGAATTTGCTATATTTGAAAAATCCATTGCATACGGATGCCGCTATATGGTATGATATGGTTAATTAGAAAAACGATTTTGGACAGAGAACAGATTCCTGTGGAAGACCAAAGGGGGACAACTATGATTGACTTTTCCAAATTAGAGCAGTACCGGGAGAACAACCGTATTGAGGCGAAGAAAGCACTGGGCGGTCTACCCAGGAGCATTTGGGAGACATATTCTGCCTTTGCAAATACCTACGGTGGAATCATTTTGCTGGGCGTGGAAGAAATGCCGGATAAATCCTTTCATGCAATCGACTTGCCTGACCCGGACAAGCTCATAAAAGAATTCTGGAACATTGCCAACAACCCAAACAAGACCAGCGTAAATGTGCTTTCTTCCAAAGATGTTTTTGTTCAAGATGTGGATGGTAACCATATCGTAGTCATTAACGTCCCTCGTGCTGAGCGTTCATACCGACCTGTCTATGTAGACGGAAATCCGCTATGCACCTATCGCCGGAATGGGGAAGGTGATTACCGCTGCACCAAGGAAGAATTTCAGGCCATGGTCCGGGATGCTTCCGTGAAGACCCAGGATATGCTGGTGCTGAACGAAATGGACATGGCCGTATTCAACAGCGAAAGCATCCGCAGCTACCGGCAAAGAATGCGCCTGTCCCGCCCTGGCCACGTCTGGGAAGCCTTGGAGGATGAGGATTTCCTGATGAAATTGGGTGCGGTTGGGATTGGCTCTGACGGTAAAAAGCATCCCACCTCTGCGGGGCTTCTGATGTTCGGAAACGAGTACGATATTGTGCGGGAGTTTAATACGTATTTCCTGGATTATCAGGAACAATACGATTCCGATACTCGGTGGACAGACCGAATTATTTCCTCTTCCGGAGATTGGAGCGGCAATGTGTACGATTTCTATTTCCGGGTGTATAACAAACTGACGCAAGACATCAAGGTGCCGTTCAAAATGGAGGGCGGCGTTCGGGTGGACGATACGGCTGTTCATCAGGCACTCCGGGAGGCACTGGCGAATTGCCTGGTCAATGCGGATTATTATGGACGGCAGGGACTTGTGATTATCAAGCGAAAGAATCAAATTACCATGTCCAATCCGGGCAGCTTCCGTATTGAAATTGACGCGGCGAAAAGCGGCGGCGTGTCTGATCCCAGAAACGGAACCATGCTGAAAATGTTTAACCTGATCGATATTGGTGAACGGGCCGGAAGCGGCATCCCCAATATTTTCCGGGTTTGGCGAGAGCAGGGGTGGGAAGAACCCGTCATTGCGGAATCCGCGGAGCCGGATCGAACGGTGCTTTGTTTATCACTGCAAAAAAGAGGCGATAAAAAAGAGACGATAAAAAGAGACGATAAAAAAGAGACGATAAAAACTGTCAAGCAGAAAAATGAAATTATTCTGTACCTAACGGACCATGCCTCGGCAAAAAGTGCGGATATTGCGGAGCTTCTCGATGTAAAAAGCACGCGCGTGAAGAAGCTGCTGTCTGAGCTGATTTCGGAAGGCGTGGTCGTGGCGGAGGGCGGAAATCGGAACCGGACGTATAAGCTGAAATCGTAAAGTGACGAAGAAAGCACCTCGCGTGGATTCATTAGAATGCAGGAGGAAAAAGTTTTGGCAAAAAAAGAACGGCATCTTCTAACTGACAAAATCAAGAATATGTGTGTACAATGCAAAAGGTATCCCCATTATCGCATGATCCTTTATATTTCTATTATTACGATTGTGTCTGGAGTTTTATCGATTTGCCTGTTCTGCTCGTTACCTGCAGTATCTGCCTTGCTGACAAGCATCTGTGCAGGGTGCATTACGGGGATTGTATTTTATATACTGGCAAATGTGCGCAATAATGAAATGAATGCAAGTCGTGAAGAATGGGAATCTCTCAATGAACATTATCAGATTTGTCAGCAGACCCAAAAGCTGTGCTTAACTGTAGTGACCAACTCGGATGTTTCCAAAGAAAATATCGCTCAAATATGCGCGAACACGCGGAAGCTCTTTCGCTTTATGGCCTGTCTGTATGTTGATCTTCCAAGGGCGGCCCGAATCATAAAAGACTATCCGCTGGATTACCTGGGACATTTGAAGAGGGCGGATGCAGCTATTACAGATTTGGAAACAATGCAGGAACTAAGCGAAAGAAAGCCGAAGGACATGATGGACATTCTTCCATTCATTTCGCAGACAGAAGAAATCATAATAACTCCATGGCTAAAGCTAATGGAAAATGTCGTATACTTAGAATCCTCTGGAATTTGAGTATCCAATAAGCATGGATGAAATCCTGTGTGTACGATAATATTAAAAAGATACAGCCCACCAATCCTTGCAGACTGGTGGGCTGTGCCATATTTATTTGCCTTAGTCCCTCAACCGATGCTCCGGCGTGCCGTTCACATATTCCTCCTAAATCGTCACCGAAGCTATGTACTGCACATTGACTTCATGCCCAATTGCGGTACGAGCCGGACGGGGATAACTCGCACTTCGTACGGGCCACATCTTCTTGACCATCTGGCCGCCGACGGAGCCGGCTTCGCGGGAGGTCAGGTGACCGTTGTAACCGTTGGTCAGGTTCACGCCAACCTCGCTGGCAGCCTGCATCTTAAACTTGTCCATCGCTTCCCGAGCCTGGGGAATGTTGATCTGATTGTTGCTCTTCATACCGTTTTCTCTCCTTTTTGCTTTCTCGCGGTTTTGTTCCGCAACCATAGCTTTGCCAATATTTTTTGGAGTATTAGCGTGAATTTCCGGAAGGAAATACAGAAAATGACAGATTTTATTGACACCTCCTTCAGATTCTGCACAGATTTTCCCGCGCGGTTGCATTCAATCGGGATTTGTGATATAGTAAGGCAAAATGGATAAAGACGTGGGTGATATTTATGAAAATCATGATTATCGGCGACGGAAAAATCGGCAGTGTCCTTGCTGAGCAGCTGTCGAAGGAAAAACATGAAGTGACACTGGTGGATCGCTCCGGGGTCAGGCTGGATCAGTCCAACAACGAGCTGGACGTGATGGTCGTGGAGGGCGACGGCGCTTCCCGGGAGGTTCAGCTGGAGGCCGGGGCGGATCAGGCCGACCTCGTCATCGCCTGTACCGGTGCGGACGAGCTGAATCTGCTGTGCTGCCTCATCGGCAAGAAGCTGGGCGCGCGGCACACCATCGCCCGGGTGCGCAACCCCATGTACGTGGAGGAGCTGAACCTCATCAAGGACGATCTGGGGCTCAGCATGGCCATCAACCCCGAGGAAGCCTGCGCAACGGAAATGGCCCGGGTACTGCGGTTCCCCTCGGCCATCAAGATCGACACCTTTGCCAGAGGCCATGTGGAAATTCTCAAAACCGGCGTGACGGCGGGTTCCCCGCTGGACGGCATGGCGCTGAAGGACATCGGAAAGTTCCGTGCCAACGTGCTGATCTGCGCGGTGGAGCGGGGCGAGCGGGACGTCATTATCCCCTCCGGTGAGTTCCAGCTGAAGGCCGGGGACCGGATCTCCGTGGTGGCAAGTCCTCAGGAAGCGCAGCGGTTTTTCCGGCAGGTCGGCGTGGCGAAGACCCGGGTGCGGCAGGTCATGCTGATCGGCGGCGGACGGATGGGCTACTATCTCGCGCGGCAGCTGCTGGCGACCGGCATGGACGTGAAGATCATCGAATCGGACGCGAAGCGCTGCGAGGAGCTGAGCCAGCTTTTGCCGGAGGCGACGATCCTCCACGGCGACGGTACGGATCAGCACCTGTTACAGGAGGAAGGCATCGAGCACATGGATGCCATTGCGGCGCTGACGGGCATTGACGAAGAAAACATCATCATTTCCCTGTTTGCCGGGAGGACGACCCGCGCCAAGGTCATTACCAAGGTCAACCGCAGCTCCTATGAGCCGCTGGTGGGCAGCCTGTCTCTGGATTCCGTGTTCTATCCCCGGAATATCTGTGCGGACAACGTGGTGCGCTACGTCCGGGCCATGCAGAATTCCGACGCTTATGCCAGCATGGAGACGCTGTGCAAGATCGTCAGCAATAAGGTCGAAGCAATGGAGTTCCGGGTCACGGCCAGCGCCGATTTCTGCGGCATCCCATTGCAGGATCTGCACCTGAAGGACGGCCTGCTGATCGGCTGCATCTCCCGGGGCGGCAAGACCATTACCCCCCGCGGCAGCGACACCATCGAGGTGGGGGACAGCGTGATCGTGGTCGCAGCCCACAGCGGACTGAGAAGCCTCAACGATATCTTCACCACCCGGCGGTAAGGGGGAACGGACATGAATTATCCCTTGCTTCGCTATCTTTTCGGCATGATCCTGCTGATCGTGGCGGCGTTTCTGGTGCTGCCGCTGGCGGTCGCCGTGATCTACGGGGAAAGCTCCGGCATTTACTTTTTGTACACCATGATCGCGGCGGGACTGCTTGGCTTCCTGCTGACCCGGTTCAAGCCCGCCAAGCGGGACATGTACGCCCGGGAAGGATTCGTCTTTACGGCGCTGACCTGGGTGGTCATCTCCCTGATCGGCGCGGTGCCCTTTACTCTGTCCGGGCAGATCCCCAGCTACTTAGACGCCGTGTTTGAGACGGTTTCCGGCTTTACCACCACCGGCGCCAGCATCCTGACCGACGTGGAGGCGCTGGACAACGGGATGCTCTTCTGGCGCAGCTTCACCCACTGGTTGGGGGGCATGGGCATTCTGGTGTTCATGCTGTCGCTGGTGAATATGGGCGGCCAGGCCAACCACCTGCTCCGGGCGGAAAGCCCTGGCCCCACCGTGAGCAAGATGGTGCCGAATATGCGCAAATCCGCCGCCATTCTTTACGGCATTTACATCGTCATGACGGCGGTGGAGGTGGTTCTGCTGCTTATCGGGGGAATGCCCCTGTTTGACAGCCTGTGTACCGCCTTCGGCACCGCCGGCACCGGCGGCTTCGGCATCAAGAACAGCTCCATGGGCTACTATGACAGCTACTATCTTCAGGGCGTGGTCTCCGTGTTCATGGCGCTGTTCGGCGTGAACTTCAACGTTTACTTTTTCCTGCTGATGAAAAAATATGCCATGGCATGGCGGAATACCGAGGTGCGGGCGTATTTTGCCATCATCGCCGGGAGCACGCTGATTATTACCCTTAACATTCTGGGGATGTTCCCCACGGCGTTTGACGCGTTCCACCACGCTTTTTTCGCCGTCTCGTCCGTCATTACCACCACGGGCTTCAGCACCACGGATTTTGACCTGTGGCCCCAGCTCAGCCGGTGTATTCTGGTGCTGCTGATGATCGTGGGTGCCTGTGCCGGGTCTACCGGCGGCGGCGTGAAGGTTTCCCGGCTCGTGATTTTGTGCAAGGCCCTCGGCTCCGAGCTGCGCAAGCTGCTTCATCCCCGCTCCGTGCGGGTGCTGACGGTGGACGGAAAGCCCGTCAGCCGGGAGACGGTGCAGGGCGTTCAGAGCTACATGACCCTGTATTTTCTGGTGACGCTGGTGTCCGTTCTGCTGGTGGCGCTGGACAATCTGGATTTTGTCACCACTTTCACCGCCGTGTTGGCGACGCTGAACAACATCGGCCCCGGCCTGGGGCTGGTCGGCCCCACGGGCTGCTTCGCGGCCTTTTCGCCGCTGGCGAAGATCGTCCTGACGGCGGATATGCTGTTCGGGCGGCTTGAGCTGTTCCCCATGCTGATTCTGCTGATGCCCTCGACATGGCGGAAATATTGATGAAAAACGGCGAATGGATCGTATCGGTACCGATACGATCCATTTCTCGTGTCAACTTGGCTCTCCCTCCGGGAGAGCTGTCACCGCAGGTGACTGAGAGGGCTTTGTGTTTGCGTGGGGGTCGTCATGCCCTCGAAATTATTTCAGCTTTTTGCCTTCCTGGAATGCGTCGCCCAGCTTTTTGCCCAGGGGATAGTAGCCGTGGCCGCAGGGGTCGAAGGTGATGGGGTGGAACTTATTCAGGTCGATCTTGCCGTCGGTGAGAATGGATTCCTCGGCGCTGACGTTTTCGATCCGGCCAATGAGCAGCCCGGTGCCCTCGTCGTAGCTGACGAAGGAACATTCCAGCGTCATGGGCAGTTCGTCGATGATGGGAGCGTCCACGAGATGGCTCTTGCTGGTGTGCCAGCCTGCACGGGCGACCTTATCGGGAACCTTATCGCCGGACACGATGCCCACGTAGTCCGCAGCCACCATGTTTTCCGCGTCCGCCATGGAGACGGTGAAGGCTTTCCGGGCGAAGATGTTCCGGGTGGTCTTGTGGTCCGCAAGACAGATGCCGATGAGATTCGTGTCCACGATGCCGCCCCATGCGGCGTTCATGGCGTTGGGCGTGCCGTCCTCGCCGTAGGTGCCAATGATCAGCACCGGCATGGGGTGCAGCATGGGCTTGGAACCAAAATCTTTACGCATATCATTTCCTCCTTATATATCGGGGATGGTTCCCCGGTCGATACGTTATCCGGCGGCGTGTGTCAGAAGCAGGCTCAGGCCGTAAATCACGACCAAATGGGCGGGGTAATACCAGTAAAACAGCGGGCCGATATTCCATGTGCCTTTTTTGCCGTTGTACAGCGCCAGAAGGGGAACGCTCAGAAGCCCCCACCACTGCGTCCCGCCGTAATGCAGACCCAGCAGGCCGACACCGACGGCGAACAGCGCCAGTTTTCCCCATTTTCCCCTGCCAAAATACACCAAAACCGGCAGCATTACGCCCCAAAGGCCGTAATCCACGTCGAAATCCGTGTGAATTAGAATCCGGGGCAAGCCCTCGGTGACGAAAACCACGGCGGCAACAGCGGCAGCAGCCGACAGCACCGACACGGGAGTCCGGCGGCGGACGGCGTTATCCAGTGCGTATATCAGACAGACGGAGAGGGAAAAGGTCACGAAAATGCACTGGTAGAGCGAGCGCATGGCGGCAAAATAGGCGATCTGGCACAGTGCGGCCATGCCCAGAAGTCTCCCCAGATACCGCCCCCGGTCATGGGTATAGCGGCAGCCCTCGGCGATCATATAGGCGAAAAGCGGCGCGGCCAGCCGCCCGATGATCCGCAGAATGATGAATTGGGGCAGCAGCTGCAATCCCACATGGTCGCAGGTCATGGCGAACAGGGCCAGAAGCTTCAGTTGATTCCCGGTCAGCCCGGCAAATTTTTTCGTTTGTATCTGCATAGGCACTCCTGTGTGACATTCCGGATAAAAATATGATACCACGTTTTCGCCGGAATTGTCAATCCGGGCGGCAAAAAAGCGCCCCGGTCGGGCGCGGAAAGAAATGAAATGACCCTTGACTGCCATGCCTTGTGATCAGCACGTTTTTTTGCAGCCAAGGGTCATTTCTGTTCGCTCTTATTATCTAACATCTGTTGGTTAACCTCTCTTTCTGCGGATTGACGGGCGTATGCGATCCGTTTTTCTGTTCCGATACCTTATCCATTCTCTGTCTGTCTCTTCCGCGAGACGCGCTTATAAGTCGGAATCGCCGGGGACCTCCCTGCCCGCCTGCATTGGCTCCGTTCTGATTCAGAGCCTTCAAGGATTTACCTGTACATCGGTATCACCTCTTTGTATTTATAAGATAGCATAAATATATCTGCTGTTCAAGACGGAAAATTAGACAATATTACCAATTCACCGTTGTGGAAAACACAGAATTCCCTTCGACACGGGCGGCCGCGGATTGACAAAGGGAGGGAAGGCTGTTATAATAATTCTGTTCGGCGGCTGTGCGGCCGCTGTTTTTCGTGGTATTTTTGCAGCCGGTATTCCCGGCTGAGCAAGCACATACAAAGGAGAAACACAATGAAATACGACTTTACTTCCATTCTGGATCGCCGGGGAAAGGACGCCGTCGCCATTGACGCCGTGGGCGCGCCCGGTTCTCCCTATCCCGCGCCCCGGGAGGGATTCGACGTGATCCCCATGTGGGTGGCGGATATGAATTTCCCCGTGGTTCCCACCGTTCAACAGGCCATGATCGAACGGGTGGAGCATCCGGCCTTCGGCTATTTTGACCCCCCTGCGGAATATTACGATTCCATTATCCGCTGGCAGGAGCGCCATAACGGCGTTACCGGCCTGAAGCCGGAACACATCGGCTACGAAAACGGCGTATTGGGCGGCGTGATCTCCGCACTGAACGTGCTTTGCTCCAAAGGGGACAACGTGCTGCTCCACAGCCCGACCTACATTGGCTTTACCCACTGCCTGACGGACAATGGCTATCACATTGTCCACTCTCCGCTGACAAAGGACGAGCAGGGTGTCTGGCGGATGGATTTTGCCGACATGGAAAAGAAGATCGTGGAAAATCACATCCACGCCGCCATTTTCTGTTCCCCCCACAACCCCTGCGGCCGGGTCTGGGAGCGCTGGGAGATTGAGCAGGCCATGGCGCTGTACAAAAAGTACGACGTCATGGTGGTTTCCGACGAGATCTGGAGCGACATTCTGCTGACCGGGTATCGCCACATTCCCACCCAATCCGTCAGCGAGGACGCGAAAATGCGCACCGTGGCGCTGTACGCTCCCTCCAAAACCTTCAATCTGGCGGGACTGGTGGGCAGCTACCATATCATCTACAACAGCTGGCTCCGCGACCGCTGTGACAAAGAGGGCTCCCTCAGCCACTACAACGCCATGAACGTCATGAGCATGCACGCCCTGCTGGGCGCTTACAGGCCCGAGGGCTACGAGTGGGTGGAGGAGCTGCGGCAGGTCATCACCGGCAACGTGGATTTTGCCTGCGATTATATCGCGAAGCACTTTAACGGCGTGGATGTCAGCCGCCCACAGGGAACATACATGCTGTTTCTGGACTGCGGAGAATGGCTGACGGCTCATGGCAAGACCATGGAAGAGCTGCTTGCCGCCGGATGGGACGTGGGCGTTATCTGGCAGGACGGACGGGCGTTCCACGGTCAGACCCACATCCGCATGAACCTCGCGCTGCCCCTGAGCCGGGTGCAGGAGGCCTTCCGGCGGCTGGATACCTATGTTTTCAATGCCTGATACGATACTCCGGGGCGGATTACCGCCCTGGAGCCTTTGCTTTACGGGACAAAATTCGCCACTTTACATAGATTTTACAAAGTGCCTGTTGTAATTCTTACGGTTTTATCGTACCATCAACAGTGAGATAGAATAAGTATTGGGGGAATCCGAGTGATTTACTGCGTAGAGGATGACGACAGCATCCGGGAGCTGATGCTGTATGCCCTGCGGGCGTCCGGCTTCGAGGCGGAGGGCTTCCGGGACAGTGTAGGACTGTTCGACGCGCTGAGCCACGCCCAGCCCCAGCTCATTATGCTGGATATCATGCTGCCCGGAATGGACGGCATTGAAATTCTCAAAGCCCTCCGGGGCAATCCCGCCACCGCCCGCATCCCGGTCATCATCGCGTCCGCCCGGGGAACGGAGTACGACAAGGTGGTGGGGCTGGATCTGGGGGCTGACGATTACCTCGCCAAGCCCTTCGGCATGATGGAGATGGTGTCCCGCATCCGGGCGGTTCTGCGCCGGGCTGCCCCTGCGGCTGCTCCCGGACTGCTGCAAATGGGGAATCTGCGGATGGATTCCGCGTCCCATACAGTCTACGCCGGGGATACCCGGGTGGAGCTGACGCTGAAGGAATTTGAGTTACTGAAGCTCTTTCTGGAGCATCCCGGCCGGGTCTTTACCCGGGATCAGCTGCTGGAGCGGATCTGGAGCACGGACTACGTGGGGGAGACCCGGACGGTGGACGTACACATCGGCACCCTGCGCACGAAGCTGGGGCAGTGCGGCGAATACATCCGCACCGTCCGTGGCGTTGGCTACCGGATGGAGGCGTAGGCCATGACGAAGCGGGTTTTTCGCTCGATTTTTCTGGCGTCGCTGGCGGTACTGCTGGCAGCGGTGGTGCTGATCCTGGGGGCGCTGTACACCTACTTTTCCGACGTTCAGGCGGAGCAGCTGCGGCTGCAAACGGCGCTGATTTCCCACGGGCTGGAAAATGAGGGGCTTGCTTATTTTGATAATTTTGACACCTCCGGCCGCCGGGTCACCTGGATCGCCGCAGACGGCACGGTGCTTTATGACAGCCGCTCCGATTCCGGCGTGATGGAGAATCATCTGGAGCGGGAAGAGGTAAAGGCCGCGCTGGCCACCGGTTCCGGCACCAGCTTCCGCTATTCCGACACGCTGATGGAGCGGTATATTTACACGGCGCAGCGCCTGAGCGACGGCACGGTGCTTCGCCTTTCCGCGGCGCAGAACACGGTGCCCCATCTGGTGTTGGGGGTGGTGAAGCCGATCATTCTGGTCATCGGTATTGCCGTCGCCCTGTCGGCGCTTCTTGCCGGGCAGCTGACGAAAAACATTGTCGCGCCTCTGAACGAGCTGAATCTGGACGACCCCATGTCCAACCGGGAGTACGTCGAAATTCAGCCCCTTCTGCGGCGGCTGGACTCCCAGCAGGTTCAGCTTCGGGCGCAGTCGCAGGAGCTGCGGCAGAAGCAGAAGGAATTCAACACCGTCACCCGTTCCTTAAGCGAGGGACTGGTGCTGATGAACAGCAGCGGCACGGTGCTGAGCATCAACCCCGCCGCCACGCGGCTGCTGGAGATCACCCCCAACTGCTTAGGTGCGGATTTTGGCGTCGCCAACCGGAACCCGGCCATTTCCGCGCTGGTGGAGAAAGCCCTCACCGGGGAAAAGGCGGAGGAAAATGTCGCCCTGACCGGCGGGGAATATCTCGCCGCCGCAAGTCCGGTCAGATCCGACGGGGCGGTTTTCGGCGTGGTGCTGCTGCTGTTTGACGTGACCCAGAAGCAGAAGGCGGAAGCCCTTCGCCGGGAATTCACCGCCAACGTTTCCCATGAGCTGAAAACCCCGCTCCATGCCATTTCCGGCTACGCCGAGCTGATGAAGGACGGGCTGGTTCCTCCGGAGGACACCCGGCACTTTGCGGAGAAAATCTACAGCGAAGCCCAGCGCATGATCGATCTGGTGGAGGATACCCTGCGCCTGTCCCGGCTGGACGAGGGTGCGGCGGATATGCAGTGGGCGCCCATCGACCTGTACGAAACGGCGAAATCCGCCATGCAGGAGCTGACCGCCCCGGCGGAGCTGAAAAACGTCAGCATCCGGCTGGAAGGGACGAAAACCGTGATTCAGGGGATTCCTCAGCTGGTTTCCGGGATTGTGTTCAACCTCATGGACAACGCCGTCAAGTACAACAAAGACGGCGGGCTGGTCATCGTGCGGCTTGGGGAAGAAAAGGGGCAGGCCGTTCTGACGGTGACAGACACCGGCATCGGCATCAGCCCGGAGCATCAGGAGCGGGTGTTCGAGCGGTTTTATCGGGTGGACAAGAGCCACTCCAAGGAGATCGGCGGCACCGGTCTGGGACTGTCCATCGTCAAGCACGCGGCGCTGATCCTGGGCGCGGCCATCGAGCTGGACAGCACCGTCGGCAAGGGGACGATTGTCACGGTGCGGTTTCCTATAGAGAAGAAGTAGAATGAATGGGAGGGGCGGCGCCCCTCCCGTATTTTCTGCCGGATTTACGCAGATTTTACATTTTTCTGATAATGGATTTGACCTTGCGCTGATAAAATTGAAATATGAAATAATTTAAGATGTGAGAGGTCGAAATCCATGGATATTTTCAACGTTCTGACCATGATCGGTGGGTTGTGCCTGTTTCTGTTCGGCATGAACCTGATGGGAGACGCACTGGAACGGCGGGCGGGTTCCTCCCTGCGGGGGCTTCTGGGGAAGCTCACCACCAACCGGATGCTGGGCTTCCTGACGGGTCTGGCCGTCACGGGCGTCATTCAGTCCTCCTCTGCTACCACGGTCATGGTGGTCGGCTTTGTCAACTCCGGGCTTCTGACGCTGGGACAGGCCATCAACGTCATTATGGGCGCGAACGTGGGTACCACCGTCACCGCATGGATATTGAGCCTTAGCGGCATTGAAAGCGGGAACGTCTTCGTCCGGCTACTGAAGCCCAGCTCTTTTACCCCCATTCTTGCGCTGGTGGGCATTGTGTACTACATGTTCATGAAGGACGGCAAGAAGAAGGACACCGGCATGATCCTTCTGGGGTTTGCCACATTGATGTTCGGCATGGAGACCATGTCCGGCGCGGTCAGCAGCCTGAAAAATGTGCCGGAATTCCGGCAGATGTTCCTGATGTTCACGAACCCTGTTCTGGGCGTTCTTGTGGGCGCGGTACTCACCGGAATCATCCAGTCCTCCTCGGCCTCCGTGGGCATTTTGCAGGCGCTGTCCTCCACCGGCTCTGTGACCTACGCCGCCGCCATCCCCATTATCATGGGTCAGAACATCGGCACCTGCGTCACCGCGCTGCTGTCCAGCGTGGGCACCACCAAAAACGCCCGGCGGGCGGCGGTGGTGCATCTGATGTTCAACATCATCGGCACCGTTGTGTGCCTGACCCTCTTTGTGCTGGCGGACGCCCTGTTCTCCCCTGCCATTCTGGGAGAAAGCGCTTCTTATCTGGGCATCGCCATCTGCCACACGGTCTTCAACGTCATCTGCACCACCCTGATGCTGCCCGCCGCCGGGCTGCTGGAAAAGCTGGTGTGCAGGATCGTTCCCGACGGGAAGCAGCCGGAAGCGGTCTGCGAGCTGGACGAGCGTCTGCTGGCCACCCCCTCCATCGCCTTGGAGCGCTGCCGTGTGGTCACCAATGAAATGGCGGACGTGGCTGCCGTGACCCTGCGGGATGCCGCCGCAGCCCTCCAGAACTACACGCCGGAGCTTGCGCAGGCTGTGCGGGAGGGGGAGAGCAAAACCGACCATTATGAGGATATCCTTGGCACCTATCTTGTCAAGCTCAGCGCCCTGAAGATCAGCGAAAACGACAGCAGCGAAGCCGCCATGCTGCTCAAAGCCCTCAGCGATTTTGAGCGCATCGGAGACCACACCCTGAATCTGGTAGAGTCCGCCGAAGAACTGAAAAGCAAGAATCTGGCGCTGTCCGACGCCGCCCGCCATGAGCTGAACGTTCTGCTGCGGGCTGTGGAGGAAATCGTGGACATGACCTTTCAGGCGTTCCGGGACGACGATCTGGAAAAAGCCTACCGGGTGGAGCCGCTGGAACAGGTCATTGACGATCTGAAGGAGAAAATGCGCATCCATCACATTCTGCGGATGCAGCAGGGCAGCTGCAGCATTGAGTCCGGGTTCGTCTGGTCGGATCTGCTGACCGCGCTGGAACGGGTGGGCGACCACTGCTCCAACATCGCCGGGTGCATCATCGACCTGCACCACCACAACATGAACACCCACGAGGCCATCCGCTCCGCCCGGATGGAAAACGAGAATTTTGACGACGAATACAAGGCATATGCGGTGAAATACAGTCTAAAGTAAGCAGAAAAGTGTGAAAAGCGCCCGGCGGGAAATGGATTCCTGTCGGGCGTTTTGCTGTTTTATTTCTTCCACTTTTCGATCAGGCTGACAATCTGTCCCGTGAGCTTGGCGTTGTCTTTGTTGGTGTTCCCGCGGCGGGTCTTGACCAGCGCAAGAAGCGCTTCCGCCGCCGCGACCATGTCCTCGTAAATCTGCTTCGCCCGCTGGGTGCCCTTGAAGACGGCCGCCCGGTCGATCTTCACGCCCTCGGTGTAGGTCGTGAGCTTGCCGGTGATCAGGTCGTATTCCGTGCCGCTGTAGGGGGCGTCGGCATGGTAGCCCATGGATTTCAGGGTCGCGCAGAAGGCTTTGCAGCTGCTGTCGTCGCCGTGGTTCACAAACACCATCTTGGGCTTTTCCCGGAAGCCTGCCAGCCAGTTCAGCAGCCCCTCTTTGTCCGCGTGGCCGGAGGTGCCGTGGAGCATGGCGATCTCCGCGTTCACCGCAATATCCTCGCCGAAAAGCTTTACGGATTTCGCCCCGTTTTCCAGCTTCCAGCCGAGAGAGCCCTCCGCCTGATAGCCTACGAACAGGATGATGTTTTCCTTGCGCCAGAGGTTGTGCTTCAGGTGGTGGCGGATTCTGCCCGCCTCGCACATGCCGCTGGCGGAGAGAATGACCTTGGGCTGGGGGTCGGTATTGATGAGCTTGGATTCGTCGGAGGAAACGGCCAGCTTCAATCCGTCAAACCAGATGGGGTTGACGCCCTGCTTCAGAATGGCCTGCGTCTCGTCGTCAAAGTCCGTGGGGTCACATTGCAGGAAAATTCCCGTCGCTTCCACGGCCAGCGGGGAGTCCACGTACACCGGGAAATGGTCGTGTCCCGTCACCAGACCCCGCTGCTTGATCTCCCGGATGGCGTAGAGCATTTCCTGCGTCCGCCCCACGGCAAAGGCGGGGATGACCAGATTGCCGCCCCGGTCCAGCGCCCGCTGGATGCAGGCGGCCAGCTCGCCCACCACGTCGCCCCGCTCCTTGGGGTGCAGGCGGTCGCCGTAGGTGGATTCGATGACCAGATATTCCGTCTCCGCAACAGGCTGGGGGTCGCGGAGCAGGGGCTGATTGACGTTGCCCACGTCGCCGCTGAACACGATCTTCCGGGTCTGCTGCCCCTCCGTCAGCCACATTTCGATGGCGGCGGAACCCAGCAGATGGCCGATGTCCGTCATGCGGATGATAATGCCCTCCGCGGCCTGAACGGCGGCGTTATACTGGCAGGGGCGGAGCAGCCGGAGAGCCGCCGCCGCGTCGTTGGTGTCGTATACCGGCTCCACGGCCCGTTCCCCGGCGCGCTCGGCCTTGCGGGTGCGCCACTGGGCTTCCGATTCCTGAATGTGCGCCGAGTCCATCAGCATGATGCGGCAAAGATTGCAGGTGGCCTCCGTGGCGTAGATCTGCCCCCGGAACCCGTCCTTGCACAGCTTGGGGAGCATACCGGAATGGTCGATATGGGCGTGGGTCAGGAACACCGCTTCGATGGCATTCGCCGGAACGGGCAGCGGGACATTCTGGAAAATGTCCTCCCCCTGCTCCATACCGCAGTCCACCAGATAGTACCGGCCGTTCACTTCCAGCAGCGTACAGCTGCCAGTGACCTCATGGGTCGCGCCGATGAATTGAACTTTCATGTCTGCACCTCCAGGATTCACGTCTGAGCATACTATACCACAATTCGCCGCGCAGTGCAAGGTTTTGACTTTTTTGAATACGAAAACGCGCCCGACTCTTTGCAGAATCGGGCGTGTTTTGAATCAATCTTAATACTCGGTGGGCTTGATGTGCCAGATTTCCTCGGCGTACTGACGGATGGTGCGGTCGGAGGAGAACTTGGCGGCGGAGGCCACGTTCATCAGGCACTTGCGGCCGAAGGCAATGCGGTCGGCATAGTCCCGGTTGGCCTGGAGCTTGGTGTCGAAGTAGGAAGCGTAGTCCAGCAGCAGGAAGTAATGGTCGGCCTGATGCCAGTCGGTGCCGTCCAGCAGAGAATGGAACAGCTCCTTCTGGGCGTCGTCCGTGGGGACGGTGCCGTCCACCAGGGTGTTGATGGCGCGGCGCAGGTCGGCGTTGGAGTCGTAAATGCTCCGGGCGTGGTAGGTGGGCTTGGCGGCGTTGATCTCATCCACGGTGTGGCCGAAGATATATTCGTTCTCCCGGCCGGCCTCCTGGGCGATCTCCACATTGGCGCCGTCCAGCGTACCCAGCGTTACGGCGCCGTTGAGCATCAGCTTCATGTTGCCGGTGCCGGAGGCTTCCGTACCGGCAGGGGAGATCTGCTCGGAAATGTCGGCGGCGGGGATGATATGCTCGGCGTAGGAGCAGTTGTAGTTCTGAACGAATACCACTTTCAGCTTGTCGGCCACGGCGGGGTCGTTGTTGATCATCTTCGCGACCCGGTTGATATAGCGGATGATGGCCTTGGCACGGGCGTAGCCGGGGGCGGACTTGGCACCGAAGAGGTAAACCGTGGGATGGAAGTCCGGCAGACGGCCCTCCTTCAGGCGGAAGTAGATGTCCACAATGGACAGAATGTTCATCAGCTGGCGCTTGTACTCGTGCAGACGCTTGACCTGCACGTCGAAGATGAAGTCGGGGTTCAGCGTCACGCCCTCGTGCTTGGCGATGACGGCGCACAGCTGCTCCTTCTTCAGGTGCTTGATATCGTTGAATTCCACGATGGTCTCGTCGTAAATCTGATTTTTCAGCTCGCCGATGAGGTCGAGGTTCTTCAGGAAGTCGCCGCCCACCTTTTCCCGCAGCATGGCGGTCAGCTCGGGATTGCACAGACCCAGCCAGCGGCGGGGGGTGATGCCGTTGGTCTTATTCTGGAACCGCTCGGGGAAGGCGTAGTACCAGTCCTTGAAGCAGTCGTTCTTCAGAATCTGGGTGTGGATCTCCGCCACGCCGTTGATATAGGAGCCGACGTAAATGGACAGGTTCGCCATGTGGGCGGTGTTGTCCTTCACGATGAACAGATCCGGATGCTCCCACTTGAGTTTCTGGTCAATGCGGCAGATGATGTCCACGATCTCGGGAACCACGCTGCGCATCAGATCCAGCGGCCACTTTTCCAGTGCCTCGCCCATGACGGTGTGGTTGGTGTAGGAGAAGGTTTTCTGGGCGACGTTGAAGGCGTCGTCAAAGCTCATGCCCTCCAGCATCAGCAGGCGGATCAGCTCGGGGATGGACATGGCGGGATGGGTGTCGTTGAGCTGCACCGCGTAGAACTCGGCGAAGTGGCTCAGATCATCGCCATGGGCAATTTTGAAGGTGCGCAGCATATCCTGCAGGGACGCAGAGGACAGCACATACTGCTGCTTGATGCGCAGGCGCTTGCCCTCCCATGTGGAGTCGTTGGGGTACAGGACGCGGGTGATGTCCTCGGCCTTGTTCTTGGCGTCCAGCGCCCGCAGATAGTCCTGATTGTTGAAGGCGTTGAAGTCCAGCTCCTCCTCGGCCTCGCACTGCCACAGGCGCAGTGTGCCCACGTTCTCGGTGCCGTAGCCGATGACGGGAACGTCGTAGGGAACGGCCAGAACGGTATGGTCGGGGAACTTGACCTTCACGGTGTGGTTATAGCGGCGGAAGGACCAGGGGTCGCCGAACTTAGTCCAGTCGTCGGCGTTCTCCACCTGACTGCCGTCGGCATCAAAGCTCTGCTTGAACAGACCGAACTTGTAGCGCAGGCCGTAGCCGGACAGGGGAATGTCCGTGGAAGCGGCGCTGTCCAGGAAGCAGGCCGCCAGACGGCCAAGACCGCCGTTGCCCAGAGCGTCGTCCTCGATGTCCTCGAGAATCGCCAGGTCGACCCCGTGCTCGGCAAACAGCTCCTTCATCTCGTCCAGAATGCCCAGGTTGAACAGGTTGGAATACACCAGACGGCCGATCAGGTACTCGGCAGAGATGTAATACGCCTTGCGATTGGGCATACGGGTCTTCTTGGAATGGCTCCAATCGTCGGAAATGGCCATCATAACAGCCTGACCCAGCGCTTCATGCAGCTCCTGAGGGATCGCCTCCTGCAAAGAAACGTCGTAGGTGTACTTGAGCTGTGCCTCTGTCCATTTCAGGATGTTCAGACAGTTGTTGTTCATGTTAGCTCTCCATTCTTAAAGCGGGTGCGCCGCCATGGCTTATTGATACGGTTCCTTCTAGACAGACTTTTGATAGTATATCATATTCCGATCAGCATGTCCAGTTGAAACCGCCCCGAAAACGGCAAACAGGAAACTTTTTGCCGGCATCCGTCTGAGCGTGGGTACTCCGGAGGAACTCCGGGGGAAGACACCCCTGCGGCGGTGGAAAAACGGCAGTTTCGGAAAATTGAAACGTTTCCAATTCTTGCAGATTCCCATTTAGAATAATACTATTTTCCCATTTTGTCAAGTAAAACCGGATGTAATATCAGACATAACATTTTTTTGCCGGGTTTTATGGATTCTGCCCGTTTTGGAAGGCCCTTATACCCCGCCCCCCGGCAATGTTAAAGGCACGTTCACATTTCGTCTATTTACTTTTCCCCGGAAGGATGGTATAATGAAAAACCATAGCGGAAAGGAGGCGGTTGTTTGAGCCGGTTTTTTGATGAATTAAAGGATTTTTGGAAAAAAGGCGACATATTTCTGCTGATCCTGTGCCTGATCGTGTCCGGTTTTGGCTGCGTTTTTATTGCCAGCGCCACTTCCGCCGACAAGTTTGGCGGCAATCTCAAATATATTATCATTCAGCTGGCGGCTACCGGTCTGGGCGTCATGATGTACGCGCTGGTGTCCTCCATCGATCTGGACTTTCTCTCGGAACACCGGATGGTGATGGTGGCTTTCAACTGTGCGTTGCTTCTTATGCTGATAAGCCCTCTGGGAACCGACCACGACTCCGGCAACCGAAGCTGGATCGACCTGGGCTTCATCAGCGTTCAGCCCGCCGAGGTCTGCAAGATCACCTACGTTATCATCATGGCCTCGGTCATGTCGGCGCACCAGAACCGAATATCCAGCCTGCCGTCTATTATGCACATGTGCCTTCATCTGGGACTGCTGGTGGGACTGAACATGGTGCTGTCCGGCGACGCGGGCGTTTCCCTGATCTTCGTGTTTATCTTCATCGGCATGGCCTTCGGCGGCGGCGTCAGCCTGTGGTGGTTCGTCCTGGCCATCGGCCTGATCGTGGCGGCGTTCCCGATCCTGTGGCAGTTCCTGGGCGAATACCAGCAGAACCGGTTTCTGATTCTGGTTGACGACACCATCGACCCCATGGGCATCAACGAGCGCTATCACTCCATGATGAACCTGCGCTCCCTCACCGGCGGCGGCCTGACGGGACAGGGACTGTTCAACGGCAACCGTACCCAGAGCGGCAGCCTGTTCGCCGGGCACACGGACTATATTTTCTCGTCCATGGGCGAGGAGCTGGGCTTCGTGGGGTGCCTTGCGATCATGATTATGGAAATGGCCATCATCGCCCGGTGCATCTATGTGGGCATACACTGCCAGGACTATATGCGCCGGCTGGTATGCTACGGCGCCGCGTCGGCGCTGATGTTCCAGGTGATGATTAACACCGGCATGTGCATCGGCGTCATGCCCGTTATCGGTCTGACCCTGCCGTTGATCAGCTACGGTGGTTCTTCGGTGGTTACGATCTACGCCATGCTCGGCCTTGTCTCCGGTGCCCACGCGCGACCACAAAGTCTGAGCCATGAACGATACGTGCAGCCATACAGGTAAACGAGCCTCATGCGCCCCGTCCTTTTCAGGGCGGGGCGCAAAAAAGAAAAAAGGAAATTCCGGAAAAAGTGGTTGACTTTCCGGAAAAACGTGGTATAATAAGCTCTGCTTCGGTATGGAGGCATAGCTCAGCTGGTTAGAGCGCATGCTTCACACGCATGAGGTCACAGGTTCGAGTCCTGTTGTCTCCACCAGGTATTATATAGAGGATTTGTGTAACGGTAGCACACCGGACTCTGACTCCGTTTGCGGGGGTTCGAATCCCTCATCCTCTGCCAGGTCCACTGTAGTCGTTCAGATTACAGTGGACTTTTTTTGCATCAAGGGCGCTCCGATGAAAGCGGAGCGCCCTTGATGCTTTATTTGATTGCCGCGCTGTTGTTCAGCAGCAGCGTGCTGTAGAGGAACAGCACGTCCTGGCCGTGGAAGTCCAGGAACTGCCCCAGATAGTCGCTTCGGATGTACCGAAGGTCAACCAGCGTTACCTTGGCATAGTCGTTTACCAGCAAAGGAGCGATGCTGCTTCCGAAGGAATCCCGGAATACGATCAGCTCCCGGTCGGTGGCTGCGTTGGGGTTTTCGATGGTCAGCAGACTCCGGGCACCGGAGAGATACACGTCGTACAGGTCTTTGCTGTCTAATTTGGTCATGTCGTAGACGGCGGTGGTTTCTCCCGTTTCGTAGTCGTACACCCGGCAATCGCCCAGCAGGTCGCTTTTCAGCAGGTACATGGTGTCCGGCTGCATAGGCAGCGCTGCCTGACCGTAGTACACGCCGTAGAAGGGCTTTTCCAGCGGGGTGACGGTGTAATCCTCCTGCCGGGGAGAGGACACCCCCAGCGCCTGACACAGCGCCTGTGCCGCCGGGAGCAGCCGCTCCTGCCGCCAATGGGTATCGGTGCGGTAGTAATCCTGAATGGACAGGCTGTCCGTCAGGCGGATGGGAGACGCCCAGGGCATTCCGCCCTCCACCATGGCAAAGAGCCGGTCATAGTCCAGGGACAGCTGCCCGGCGGACTGTGCCAGATAGAAGCCTTTGTCCGGGACAATGGCAAGGTAAATTCTGGAATCGGTAGAAGAAAGGTAAGTTTCGTATACGCTGCTGAACCGCTCCAGCGCGTGGTTGACCGAGGCTTCGCTCAGGGGATATTCCTGTGCCGCAGCATAGCCTTGGGAGATATAAATGCCGCTTTTGTCGCTTTGCCGCAGGACGAAGCGGTGGAACAGAGACTTGGCCTCGCGGAAGGTGTCCCGCAGGGGGAACTGATCCAGACTGGCATCCTCAAAATCCGTCATGAAGCTGCCGTCCAGCAGCGTCTTTGTCTGAATGGCAGGCTTCTGCGCCAGCTGGCGGCGCTCCGCGACGGAAATGTCCCGGCTGGGCGCCAGCCATGCCCACGCAGCCAGCACCGCCCAGACAGCCGCAACAATGATTGCGCAAATTCGATTTTTCATACTGCAGCCCCCTCAAAACCGGAAATACAGGAACGGGCTGAAGGAGCCGTCCACCAGATAGGCCGTGCAGACGATCAGCAGCGCCAGCATTGCCGCGGCTTCCAGCACGACGCCCGCCTTCGTTCCGTCCATGCGCCGCGCCACGTTTTTCACCACCGGCGTGGAGCCGAGAATGCCCAGCACGAACAGGACGGCATAGCTTTTCAGATAGTACAGCGTTTCGGCGGAGGTCAGGCTCAGGCTGCCGAAGCCGAACAGTCCGGCAAAGTCCTGCCCCGCCTGCGCAAGACTGTCCGCGTTGAACAGGACGAAACTGAGGACTACCGCCAGCAGCACATACCCATGGCGCAGGACGCCCGGCAGCCTTTGCAGGGCGGGAATCCACTTTTCCGCCAGCAGAAGCGCGGCAAACAGCAGCCCCCACAGCACGAAATTCCACGCCGCGCCGTGCCACAGCCCCGTAAGCATCCACACGGTGAGGATGTTCAGAACCCACCGCCAGCGGCTGACCCGGCTGCCGCCCATGGGGATATATACATAGTCCCGGAACCAGCTGCCAAGGCTGATATGCCACCGCCGCCAGAACTCCGTGACGCTTCTGGAGAGATAGGGATAGTTAAAATTCTCCACAAAATGGAACCCCAGCACCCGCCCAAGACCGATGGCCATGTCGGAATAGCCGGAAAAGTCGAAGTAAATGTTCAGGGTGAAGGCCACGGCGTACATCCAGTAAAACAGGACGGATTTTTCGCCGCTCTGTCGGAACAGCCGGATCAGCAGGGCAAAGTTATCCGCAAGGATGACCTTTTTCCCCAGCCCTACCAGAAACCGCCGCAGACCCACCGCCGCGTTTTCCCAGCTGTGCTCCCGGTGCTCCAGCTCCCGTGCGATGTCCGCATAGCGGACGATGGGTCCTGCAATCAGCTGGGGGAACAGGGCGACATACGCGCCGAAATTGACGAGGTTCTTCTGTGCCGGGACGCTGCCGCGATAGACGTCGATGGTGTAGCTCAGGCACTGGAAGGTGTAAAAGCTGATGCCGACGGGCAGCGCAAGATGAAGCAGGGGAATTTTCAGGCCGGTGACGGCGTTCAGACTGCCGATGAAGAAGTCCGCGTACTTGAAAACCCCCAGCAGCCCCACGCTGATGACGATGGACGCCAGCAGCCAGAGCTTTTTCCGCTTCCGGGAGCGTTCGATGCCCAGGCCGCAGACGTAGCACAGCAGGATGGTGAACGCCATCAGGGGCAGCAGCCGCAGCTCCCCCCAGCCGTAAAAAATCAGGCTGGCAAGGAGCAGAACGGCGTTTTTCCCCTTCCGGGGCGTGAGAAAATACACCGCCAGCACCGCCGGGAGGAAATAATATAGGAAGGGAATGCTTGAAAAAACCATAGGCGTGTTCGCTCCTGAGAACTCTTATAAAAATGGCAGCGATGGAATCGCTGCCATTTTGGAAACCTTAAATCACAAATTCGGGTTCGCCGACGACCTTGCCGAAGGCGTCCACAAAGGACTGGGCGGTGAGGTCGTAGCTGGTGTCCAGCATAATGAGCATCACCACGTCACGGTAGCCGGTGACCAGCATGTCGTCCGCTTCCACGCAGACCCACTTGCGGGGGTTGATGCCGGACTTCATGGCTTCGGCGACGGACTTGATGTCCTCGCCCGGGGCGACCCGCACCATGACCATGGAAAAGGCGATGGAGCCGATCATCGGCTCGAACACCGCGGCCTCCGTCAGCACGCCGGCGTTATCCAGACCGGTGCTGCTCTTGATGGCCCACTGCCCTTCCTCGCTGGTGTCGGTGAGGTCGATGGTCTCGACGCCGCCGTCGAACTCCACCGGCTGCTGGGCAACGATTTCGTTCAGCAGTTCCTCCATGGTTCCCTCCACCTTGTCGGGGGAGGTGGTTTCCGTGGGCTTGGATCCGGCACAGCCGGAAAGCAGGGACAGCGCCATGGCTGCCGCCAGAATTGCAGTTAAAACTTTTTTCATGTTTCATTTCCTCCTGAAATTATTTCGGGTAAATCGTCTCTTCCAATAAGCATGCCCCAAAAACAGCAGGAGCATACCGGCGGCCGCGCCGCAGCTGTCAATGCACACGTCCCGGATGCCGGGGCTGCGGCCGGGGATGAAGGCCTGGATGGTCTCGTCGATGCAGGCAGCGGCCACGCCCAGGGCGAACGCCGGAAGCCGCTTTTTTCCCAGCATCCCGAACAGCCACCCAAGCAGCAGTCCCAACGCGCCGAACTCGGCAAAATGGGCGCACTTTCGCAGCAGGCCGTCGCCGCCGGAGGGAACCGCTTCGCCGGGGGTGAACACGCCGTCCAGCAGCGCCTTCAGCGTGCCGCTGATCTGTCCGGAGACTTCCGCCGGGAGCAGGGAATTGCCCCAGATAAAGACCAGATTGCAAAGCAGAAGCACACTACACAGCGTCATGCGGCGCTTTGTGCGCTTCACGTCAGAACCCCCAGATGCTCCAGCAGGATCTTCACGCCCAGCAGAATCAGAATGACGCCGCCGGCAAACTCGGCCTTTTTCTCATACCGGCTGCCGAACACGTTGCCGATCTTCACGCCCAGAGCGGACAGCAGGCAGGTGCAGATACCGATAAACGCCGCCGCCAGCCAGATGTTCACGCTGCCGACCATGGCAAGGGAAATGCCGACGGCCAGCGCGTCTATGGAAGTTGCCACAGCCATGAGAAACATGGTCCTGACGGACAGGTCGGCGTCCTTTTCCGGGTCGTCGCCGGATTCGTCTTCCTTCTCCAGCGCTTCCTTCAGCATGTTGATGCCGATGATGACCAGCAGACCGAAGGCAACCCAGTGGTCGAACGCTTCAATGGCTTCGGCAAACAGCGAGCCAAGAAAAAAGCCGGTCACGGGCATCAGCATCTGGAAGCCGCCGAACCAGAGTCCGCAGGTCGCCTCCGCCTTCAGCGTTGCCTTTTTCATGGCAAGACCCTTGCATACGGATACCGCGAAGGCGTCCATACTCAGCCCCACCGCCAGCAAGAACAGTTCTCCGATTCCCATAAAAAATCCTCCGTACTGAATACAAGTCAGCACAGAGAAACGAAGAGACTGTGCCGGCCTGCAAAAGTCTCGTCATTTCAGGCTGAACCGGGGCCTCACCAGTATGTCGATTCAGTCCCGCGCTGCGCGCCGACCACTCCCTCTTCACGGCGCATTATAACAAAGATTCCTCCGCTCGTCAAGGCGAAGCGGAGGAATACACAGTTATTTTACAAATGGCTCATTGCCCATTCCACGACCAGCACCGCGGCGCTGCTGCTGAGGGCGACCACGATCAGACTCTTGCCCCGGTAGGCCAGAATCACCGCTACCACCAGCGCCGCCGCGCCGCTTAAGATAGAAGCGGTGCTGCTGAGGATGGAGGGGAACGTCATGGCCGTCAGGCAGCAATAGGGAACGTAGTACAAAAACGAGCGCAAAAAACGGCTCTTAATGGGCTTGCGGAAGATCGTCATGGGCAGGACGCGGATGAGGTAGGTCGTCAGCGCCATGGCGAGGATGTACAGATAAATGTTCATGCCGCTTCCCTCTCTTCCTTCACCGGGAACAGCGCGGCGCAGATGGCGGCGGCTGCCACGGTGCAGATCACGATGGACAGTCCCGGGGAAACGGTTTTCAGCCCCGGCGTCCAGGAAAACAGGCTGCTGAAGATCAGCGCCAGCACCACCGCGACAAAAATGTCCCGGTTCTTCTTCGCGGGGGGCACCACGATGGCGACGAACATGCCGTAGAGCATGACCCCCAGCGCCGTCCGGATGGAGAGCGGCAGGATCGACCCGGCCAGTGCGCCGCACAGCGTCCCCAGCGTCCAGCCGATAAAGGGCAGCGTCCCCAGCCCCAGCAGGAACGGCACCGTCAGGGGTGCTTCCCGCGCCATGGCGAGGGCGAAAATTTCGTCCGTATTGAAAAACGCGATCAGAAGCCGGGGCAGCAGGCCGATCTTCTCGCCCATCCGCTGGCTCAGCGCCAGACTCATCAGGGCGTAGCGGCTGTTGATGACCAGCTGCGTCAGCACCATTTCCCACAGCGTGGCGGCGGCGACGATGAGGGTCAGCCCCGCGAACTGCCCCGCGCTGGTCAGATTCGTGGCGGAGATCAGCACCGCGTCCAGTGTTTTCAAGCCCTGCGACACGGCCATGGCGCCGAAACCGAAGCTCACCGAAAAATATCCCATCCCCACAGGCAATCCACGGTTGACGCCCACGCGGTATTCATTGTTGTTCATAAATAACACTTCTCTATGTCTCTTTTTTCCGGCAAACGCCGCCGGATGGTTAGCTGCGGACTCCCTGATATTCCATCAGCTCCAGAACGTCCTGTCCCCGTTTGGTCAGCGCCATGCTGCCCCGGACGGGACTGGCATCATAGGCGGGGGTATGGTAATCTTTCAGGGGCTTGTCATAGTCCAGGGAGATGAGGCCCTTTTTCTCCAGGCATTGCAGCAGAAGCTCTTTTCCCGCTTCCTCCGGGAAAACCGGCGCTTCCTTTTCCTGAATCACCGGCAGAAAGGCGCACTCTCCCAGCCGGTGCAGAAAGCGGATCTCTTCTTCCGTAAGCTCCAGCTCCAGACCGCACCCGGAACAGCCGCCGCTGCATCCGCCGCAGGATTCACATTTGCTCATATTGGTGTCCTCCCGTTTCTTTCAGGGTATCATAGCAGATGGGCGGCAAAATGTCAAATTGTCCGCACGCTCGACGCGCCCCTTGCGCTTTTTTCAAAATTAGGGTATACTATAGGCACAGAAAAATACCAAGGAGGAATTATTATGTCCGTCATGCACATTACGAAGGCCAACTACGACGAGCTGGTGAAAAACAGCGATAAGCCCGTGCTGCTGGATTTCTGGGCGCCATGGTGCGGCCCGTGCCGGATGGTCGGCCCCATTGTGGAGGAGATCGCTCAGGAGCGGGAGGATATCGCCGTGGGCAAGATCAACGTGGACGAGGAAGTGGAGCTTGCCATGGAATTCGGCATTGCCAGCATCCCCACGCTGGTGGTCGTGGAACACGGCGAGGTCATGAACAAGGCCATCGGCTACATGCCGAAGGCGGAGATCGAGGAACTGCTGGGCTGACACGGCAGACCCCATAGGAACGTTCAGGCGGCGCTTTTAAGCGCCGCCTGAATTTTTTACTTTTTGTGCTGGTAATAGTACTGCTTGATGGCTTGGAACGACTCGTCGCTGATGACGTGCTCGATCCGGCACGCGTCGTCGGTGGCGGTCTTTTCGTCCACACCCAGACGGATCAGCAGCTCCGAGAGCACCGTGTGGCGCTCGTAGATCGTCTCCGCCAGCTTTTTCCCGGAATCCGTCAGCGTGATCGCGCCGTCTTTTTCCATGAGGATATACCCGCCCTCCCGGAGAATGCCCATCGCGCGGGAAACGCTGGGCTTGGAATACCCCAGATATTCGCTGACGTCAATGGAGCGGACATACCCGCTTTTCTTCGCCAAAACCAGTATAGCCTCAAGATACATTTCACCCGATTCCCGGACAGTCATTCGGCTCATCTCCTTTTGATAAGAATATCACACTTTCCCGCCGAATGCAAGCGGCGGATTTCCGGGAAAAGGGAAGTCCCATGGGACGTTCGAGGTGAACTGTGAAATGTTCACAAATTTTCGCCGGTTTTTTTCTACGTTTTGCCGAGGTGCTTCTGCTCATTTTCGGTTGATGGCCAGCAGGACGGCGCCAAAATACTTGCGTTTGCGGAGGAACTCCGCAAGGCTGCTGCCGTAATTGTCCGCGCTGGTGGAGTTGCGGTAGGTGTTGTAGCCGACGAAGCCCCCGGCGGTGTTGCGCAGCGCCACGAAGTGCGCGCCGAAGCGGTATTTATTCCGCCAGTGGTAGAACAGGATGCAGGCGTCCGCGTTTTTTGCCGCCTCGTCGAAGCGTTTGGTGTCCACGACGATCTTCACGGGGAAGCCCCACTTCCGGAAGCACACCGCAGGCCCCCAGAAGGAGGTGCCGGTGTTGCCGTGGATCAGGGGCAGCTGCCATTCGTAGTAGCGGATCAGCGCCGGGATGTCCGTTTTGTACCCCAGAATTTGCAGGGCGTTCCAGGTGGCGACCCATCCGCATCCAACGTCCGCCGAGGCACGCAGGCCATAGCGGTACTGCTCTTTGGGAATGTCGTGCTGATTGTAGATAAAGTCGTTCATAGCTGATGCTCCGTGACCGGGTGCTCCGCAATGTAATCGTCCAGAATGCCCGCCGCAGTCATGACCATATGGGCGCAGGGGCGGGTCTTGTAAAATTCCGCCGTGCGGGGCGTGGGGTTGGGGTCGGAGGGCGGGTTGCTCAGAATTTCCCGACAGATAATGCTGCCGATCTTCTCCCGGAACTGCCCCGCAAGGTTCTGCACCAGCCGGTAATGGGCTTTTTTGTTCACGTCGTTCTCGCCGGGGGCGTCATAGCCGTACAGAAGCCCCGCCACCATCAGCATCCCGCTGACCGCACCGCAGACCTCCCGCATCCGCCCCATGCCGCCGCCGAAGGAGGACGCCAGCTTCGCCGCGAAGCTCTTTTCAAGCCCCGTTACGTCGCTGAAGGCTTCCAGCACCGCCTGAGCGCAGTTGCAGTCGGATAAAAAGAGTTCTGCCGCCAATTCCCTGTGATCCATCGCTGTTTCCTCCGTATATTTGATAGAACCAGTTTACCGGGAGAAGGGGCAAATGTCAAGCCGGGATTCGCGCACAGATGGGCGACATGTGCCGGATTCGCCGAAATGGAATGGTAGGGTTCGCTTCTGATTTGGAAGATTATACAAAAAACGCGGATGCACCGAAAAAGCTATTGACAATCGGAAACCGCGATGCTAGGATACACTCAAAATTGAATCGCTTGATAGAGGCGCGGTACTCATCAGTACCCTCCGGCAAGGTCGTGCAGCCGCCGAAGGGGAAAGGGATCACCGCCGAAGTATGGGAAATCTGCCCGGGTTTTTCATACTGGGTCGTCAGAGAACATCTGCCGGACTGTCACAAAAAATCTTTGTGAAGCGCTATCATTGGCTGTTCGGATCATCCTTTTTCTTGTTTGGGTTTTCCGCATTTCCATGGACCGCTTTCCAAAGCGGTTCATTTTTTATTCCAAAATGCGAAAACGCAAAAAGAAAGGTTGATCTTAAAATGAAGAAGCTTGTATCCGTTATCCTGTCCCTGCTCATGATTCTGTCCATGACCGCCTGTGGAAGCTCTGCTTCCGATGCCCCTGCCGCTTCCGCCGCACCCACTGCGGCCAGTTCCGTGGTTCTCTCCGGCGTGGAGGACGGCGTGCTCACCGTGGGCATGGAGTGTGCCTACGCCCCCTACAACTGGACCCAGATGGACGACTCCAACGGCGCTGTTCCCATCGCCAACAACCCCGGCGCTTATGCCAACGGCTATGACGTCATGATCGCCAAGAAGATCTGCGAGGCCAACGGCTGGGAGCTGGAGATCATGGCCATCGGCTGGGACGGTCTGGTTCCCGCGCTGAACGCTGGTCAGCTGGACGCCGTCATTGCCGGTCAGTCCATGACCGAGACGCGGCTTCAGGAAGTGGACATGGCAGGCCCTTACTTCTACGCTTCCATCGTCTGCGTCACCCGGAAGGATAGCCCCTTGGCCTCCGCCACCGGTATTTCCCAGCTTTCTGGCTCCTGCACCGCTCAGACCGGCACCATCTGGTATGACACCTGCCTGCCCCAGATCGAGGGCGCGCAGCTGATGCCCGCGTCCGAGACGGCTCCCGCCATGGTCATGGCCGTCACCTCCGGCACTGTGGATTACATCTGCACCGATATGCCCACCGCTATGGGCGCCTGCGCCACCTACGACAATCTGGTGATTCTGGACTTCTCCGGCAGCGAGGACAATTTTCAGGTAGACGCCGGTGAGATCAACATCGGTATCTCCGTGGTCAAGGGCAACACCACCCTGCTGGACGCCATGAATGCGGTCCTCAGCGGAATGACCGTGGAGGACATGAACCAGATCATGAACGAGGCGATTGCCGTTCAGCCCGCGATCTGAGGTGCCTCATGGATAAGCTTGCAAAACTCACGACCGACATCGGAAAGCTCTGGGAAACCTACTCCGGCGCTTATTTTACCGGCATCCGGAACACGCTGGTTCTGGCGGTGGTCGCGACCCTGATCGGCTGCGTGATCGGCCTGCTGTGCGGCATTCTCAACACCATTCCCTACACCCGGCAGGACCCACCGGTCAAGCGCTTCTTCCTGAAGCTGCTGCGGGCGCTGATCCGCATTTATGTGGAGGTGTTCCGGGGAACGCCCATGGTCTTACAGGCGGTGTTCATCTTCTACGGCCTGCCCTACTTCACCGACGGCGCGGTGGCCTTCAAGGGAATGGGCGGCATTTGGGTGGCAGCCATCATCGTGGTGTCCATCAACACCGGCGCGTACATGGCCGAATCCGTCCGGGGCGGCATTATTTCCATTGACCCCGGCCAGACCGAGGGCGCGAAGGCCATCGGCATGACCCATGTGCAGACCATGGTGAACGTCATCATGCCTCAGGCGCTGCGGAACATCATCCCCCAGATCGGCAACAACTTTATTATCAACATCAAGGATACCTCCGTGATGTTCGTCATCGGCTTTGTGGAGTTCTTTGCTACCCACCGGAACATTGTGGGCGTCAATCTGCTGTATTTTCCCTCGGCGGTGATCGAGATGGCGGGGTATCTGATGCTGACGCTGGCGGCGTCTTTCCTGCTGCGCCTGTTGGAAAAGCGGCTGGACGGCAGCGACAATTATGAGCTGGTCAGTACGGACTCTTTGGCCATGAGCGCCGGTACCTATTCCCACCCCAGCCGCAAGACGCCCTTCGACGAGCGCAGCGGCGAGTTTGATTCCGGAAGACCGAAAGGAGAATATTAATATGGAAGACGTGATTTTACAGGTCAACCACCTTTCCAAGTCTTTTGGAAGCCACGAGGTGCTCCGGGACATTGACTTTACCGTAGCCAAAGGCGACGTGACCTCCATCATCGGCGCTTCCGGCTCCGGAAAAAGCACGCTGCTTCGGTGCATCAACCTGCTGGAAACGCCCACCTCCGGCGAGGTCTGCTACCACGGCAAGAACGTGGCCGGGCGGGGCGTCAACGCGCCGGCCTACCGCGCCCATGTGGGTATGGTGTTTCAGTCCTTCAATCTGTTCAACAATATGACGGTGCTGGAAAACTGCATGGTCGGTCAGGTGAAGGTGCTGAAGCGGAGCCGGGAGGAAGCCCGGGCTCACGCGATGACCTATCTGGAAAAGGTGGGCATGGCGCCCTACATTAACGCCAAGCCCCGGCAGATCTCCGGCGGCCAGAAGCAGCGGGTAGCCATTGCCCGGGCGCTGGCTATGGATCCGGAGGTGCTGCTGTTCGACGAACCCACCTCCGCGCTGGACCCGGAGATGGTGGGCGAGGTGCTGAACGTGATGCGGTCTCTTGCGCGGGAAGGGATGACCATGCTGGTGGTGACCCACGAGATGGCCTTCGCCCGGGACGTGAGCAATCATGTGGTGTTTATGAGTCAGGGCGTCATCTGTGAGGAAGGCGTACCCTCCGAAGTGTTTGGAAACCCGCAGAAGCAGGAAACAAAGGATTTCCTCGCCCGGTTCCGCAGCGCCTGATACTGAAAAGAGTTACCGCCGGGGCAATTGCCCCGGCGGTATTTTTTGTGTTCTTGCGGCCGGATCACGATTACAGTACGCAATGTACGTTTTGTAGGTAGAAAACCGCGGAGTAGGTGGCATTGCCCCGTACTGTCGGGTAAGCGGTGATGGCGTCAAAATTCTTGTAACCATTGAGCTTTATGTCAAAGCATCCGTCCGGCTCTGTGTAATTGATGTCCTGCGCAAACTCCCAGTTGCCGTTGCACCTGATGTAGATTTTCCATGTGCCGTTGACTTTTGCGCCATGCAGGCCGCCTGCTTCCAGACAGAACTGGAAAGAATCGCAGTTTTCTATTTCGGAGTTGAATTCTATAACAGAACTGTGTCCACCGTTTCCGAAGCTGTAGCGTTCATCTGACCAGCTTCCCCAAATTTCATCGTATGTGATTCCTTCTATGATACCATCGCGGCCTGCATGTAAAGTAGTCCCATAATAGTTCACGTCTTCATTCTCAGCCAGTGCGCCGTCTTCGTCGAAGTAGTACAGCGCGTTGTCGATTTCCTGAAGATCTACATACTTTTCGCCATCCTGAATGTAATAGCGCTTTCCGCTTATGGTGTGCCAGCCGTCCGTGAGGGCCTCTGTTTCCGTCGGGGCGGGAGGCTCGGTGTACGTGACTTTTTCGGTGGGGGCGGCTTCAGTAGCGGCAGGTTCTGTAGTCGCAATCGCTTTCAGCTCGTTCTGGGCATCGGTGCGGTTATGGAACGCGCGCACTGCAAGCAGAACTACGACCACAAGGGCGACGGCTGCCAGAATGATGGGAAGTCTGGACTGCCAGGAATTGTTTTTTCCGCTGTTATTCGCCGCCGGAGGGTTCTGCCACTGGGTGGGCTGCTGAGGGGCCTGCCATTGAGTGTCCTGCTGCTGGGGCTGCTGGACGGGCTGCTGAGGCTGCTGCCACTGAGGGGACTGCTGGGGCTGCTTCTGTTCTGCTCCGCAATAGGGGCAGAATTTCACGGTTTCCGCGATTTCTTTGCCGCAGTTGTAACAATACATGTTCCTCTCTCCTTTATTTTCAAAATATATGACAACTATAACTTTGACCGGGCAATATCAGAGAATTTGCGTTGTATGCCGTTTTTCACTTTGGCACGGGCTCGCCGCAGTTTCCACAGAATTCCGCAGTCGGCGACAGCTCGTGGCCGCATTTTTTACAATGGTTCATGGTGTACTCCTTGTTCAGTTTTGGAGGATGGGGGGAAAATCACTCATTTTGATATCTGAATAAGTTTCCCGCTGGTTGCGTCATATCTTAAGAACCAAATGCGCCCTGTCGTATATGAGTATATATCAATGGCGTAGTTGTTGGCATCCCACAAATTGCGGCTCCACGAAATACTATACTCTGAGTTGGACATAATCAGACTAACATATGGCACGCCCTCAACACGTTTATTGGGTATTTCGTACGACACCTGTAAGATCTCGTTCCACCCTTCCAGATAGTTGAGCCAAGAGAAATACAACTTTGGGTCAGTGTTACCTATCCACGCATCTGCAGAAGACTGAACAGAATATGTGCAATCTCCTACTGACTCAAATGGCACATGCTTCCAAGCGTTTGTGTCTGTATCAACGTAATCAAAAGTTCGGTATATTGTGCTGCCATCAATCTGCACCATAGGCAGGAGTTCGGTCAAATTTGATTTCCAAATCATTGTAGAGCCTGTAATTTCTATCTTTGATTGCGCACTTTCCACGGTATCAAACAGTTCAAAAAGCGATTCCGGGAAAAAGGGAAAGTCACTGAGGTTTTGGGGCGCAGTGTTTTCCGTCCATGACTTTGCGGTGTCAATCAGCAGTGCGGATTCCTGCTCAAACTCCTCCGGCGTCATGTTTAAGCTGTAAAACATAGGCTGGGGGGACGTTTCCTCCACGACTGTGGCAGTTGTGGTCGGGGCGGCGGTTGCGGCAACGGTTGGAACAGTGGTCGGGGTAGTCGCTGCCATATTGGTGTCATCGGCGGGTTTACCGGCGTTTGCCCATATCAGCGCCCCGCACAGCACGACGGCAATGACCGCCGCCGCGGCAATCCAGAGCTTTTTCCCGGATTTCTTACCCGCTTCCGCCTTGGCCTGAGGTGCGGGTTCCGGTGTCGGCTGGGGTTCCGGTTTGACCTCCTGCTCTGGTTGAGATTCCGGCTTGGTTTCTGGTGCGGGCTGGGGTTCCGGCTTGGTTTCCTGCACCGGCTGAGGTGCTGGCGTGGGGGCCGGTTCCACCGCTGTGCTGTACAGACCCTTTTCCAGTTCCTCCATGCTCTGCATCCGGGTTTTGGCGGATATTACCATGGCCTTTTGCAGCGCTTCCAGCGCCTGCGCCGACAACGCTTTCAGGCCGGGTTCCTCCTACGAGATGGTGTCCTCCACCACCCGGTCGGTGGCGACGGGCGGCAGTTTTCCGGTCAGGGTGTAGTAGACCGTGGCGGCCATGGCATAGACGTCCGTCCATGGGCCGGAGCTGCCCCGCTGGGTATACTGCTCAAAGGGGCTGAAGCCGCCCTTGGCGACCTGCATGGAGGACGCGCCATTGTTGACGCTCAAGTCCTTTGCCGCGCCCAAATCCAGAATCTTTACCTTGCCGTCCGGCGTCAGCATCAGGTTGTCCGGGCTGATGTCCCGGTGGACAAGCCCTGCCTTATGCACCTGCTCCATGGCCTGAATGGCGGGCAGGAAAATGCCTTTTGCCTGTTCCCAAGGCAGCGGGCCGGTCTTTTCCAGCCGCGCTTTCAGCGTTTCGCCCTCCACGAAGTCCATGACGATGTAGGCTGTCTCGTTTTCCTGAAAAAGATCCCGCACCCGTACCACGTTGGGAATATCGTCCACTTTGGACATTTTTCGCGCTTCTTTCAGGAACATCTGCGTACCGTTCTGTTTCGCCTGCTGGGACTGCACACTGGTGTACCACGTCAGTCCCCGGGAGCCGGGATTCCGGCTGACCTGACCGGAAGGGTAATATTCCTTGATGGCGACCTTCCGCTCCAGCGCGATATCCCAGCCGACGTAGGTGATGCCGAAGCCGCCCTGCCCCAGCACCCGGCCGACCAGATATTTCCCCGCGAGGATCGTTCCCATGGGCAGGGCGTACTCGATTCCTTTGACGCTCCGCGGGTCGAAGCCGCAGTGGGGGCAGGGATAGCCCTGAATTTCCTCCATACAGCCAAAGCATTTGTTCAGTTCCATATCACTCTCATGCTCCTCTTTGTTCCAGATTTCTGCTTCCTGTTTTACATGTTAACCGATAGATACCCATATGGCGGGACGGACACCGGCTTTCGGAGAGTTTACTGTACCGTCGTGATAGTCGATTATGGTGTCACTGTTTACACTGCACACGGCAAGGTTGTCATCTGCGGAGGTTCTGAGCCACCACCAGCATCCGCCGGTATCCTTGTTTTTGTATGTCCCCTGCTGTACCGCGTAATCCGTGGGATAGCAAAGCAGCGCGTCCTTATCGATATTCCCATTCGATTGAATGAACGCATCCACTTCTTCAAGACTCAAAAGAAATACACAGTCCGCTGTTTCCCTGCCGGAATCGCATTTGATATAGGGATTCCTGTCCGGCAGGAGGGTTGTCCGTTCCATAATTGTTTTTTCATCCTCGGAAAAGGCGGAATTATAAAACGTGCCGTTCAGCCATTGCCGAATTGTGCTGGTGTCCCATGTGACATACTCATACTTCTTGTGAAAAGGCTGAGCATCCAGCGCATAACGGCTCAGCAGCAGCGCCTTGTTTCCCTGAACGTCCAGCACCAGCCATTCAATCGCCTCGGCGCCGTTGCTGCGATTGCCATCCTGCTCGTAATGGCCAAAGCTGACGATATCATTCACGTTCACGGCCGGTTTCTTTGCCTGAGTTTCTTCGGGCACGGTAGATGCCGTTGGCTTCGTCGGGTTGGAGCTTGGAGCGGTTGGTTTCGTATACGCTATAGTCGGTTCAACATGGCTTACAGTGGGTTCCGCCTGTACTACGGTTTTGGTAGGCGCAGGCTGCGGCTCAGGCTTTGCTTTTACAAAAAGAGTTACCAATACCGCCGTCATCGCGCAAAGGGCGACAGCCAGACCAATCACCACAGCATTTGCTTTTTTCTGCGAACCGGAATGGTTTGCCCCCGGCCTGGATGCATGGGCGGATTTGGACTGGCACTGGCTCAGAAGCTCTGCCATGGTCTGCGTTCTTTCTCTGGCGTTGAGCTTCATTGCATTTTGCAGGGCCGCAATTACATGATTCGGAACGCCGCCGGTTTCCAGCAATGCCCAGTTTACGGGTTCTCCCTGCATACGATCTACAGCGGTGGGGGGGACGACGCCGGTCAGGCTGTGGTACATGGTTGCGGCCATGGCGTAAACATCCGTCCATGAGCCGGACCCGCCCTGCTGGGCGTACTGCTCCGGAGGGCTGAAGCCGCCTTTCACGACCATCGCCGAGGACGCACCTTTATTGATTGCCAGATCCTTTGCCGCGCCCAGATCGAGGATCATTACCCTGCCGTCCGGCGTCAGCATCAGATTGTCCGGGCTGATGTCACGGTGGACAAGACCGGCCTGATGTACCTGCTCCATGGCCTGCATGGCGGGCACGAAAATTTCCTTCGCCTGCGTCCACGTCATGGCGTCCTGCTCCAGCAGGACGGACATCAGCGTTTTGCCGCTGACGTAATCCATGACGATGTAGGCGGTGTCATTTTCCTGAAAGCAGTCCAGAACCCGGACGACTTCCGGGATATCCCCGATCTTTGCCATCTTCCGGGCTTCCCGGAGGCAGGCACGGACACCGTTTTCCCGGAGCTGGTCTGCCTGCTCGCCGTCCAGCCATTGCAGTTCCGTGCTTATCGGCGAAATACGGCTGACCTGACCGGAGGGGAAATATTCCTTGACGGCGACCTTCCGCTGCAGCATCAGGTCGAAGCCAATGTATGTGATGCCGAAACCGCCCCGGCCCAGCATTTTTCCTACGATGTATCTGCCGTTCAAAATCGCCCCATAGGGAAGCACATAATTGGGTGCGGCGGCCTGCGCGGGGTCAAAGCCGCAGACGGGGCAGGGGTAGCCGTGAATTTCCTCCATACAGCCAAAACAGCGGTCAAATTTCATGTTTCTCTCCTCTTTCAGTGGCCTGACGTTCGGTTCCGTGTTCCCGGTGATGACCACTATAATAAAATAATATCATCGCTTGATGATGTTGTCTACTGCCTATTTGATGATTTTATTATAGCAAATTTACAAAATTTGCGGTTGCGCGGTGTGCGACAATTTTGAAAAAATTTTGCCCGGCTCTGGATGGCAGAGCCGGGCGGGGTGAGTGTTAGCGATTTTTGTATTCCTCAAGAATCTTGCTGTCGGAACATGTGAGATTTTTCAGACTACTGCACCTAGAAAACATTTCATACGTGGTCCACACGTTGGATGCCTCAAAGCCAGATAAGTCCAGACTGGCTAGGCTACGGCACTGGGAAAACATACCGTCCATGTAGGTTACACAGGAAGTGTCAAAGCCAGATAAATCCAAATTAACCAAACTACTGCAGGAATTGAACATAGAGCGCATACTTGTCACATTCTGAGTATCAAAATTGCTGACATCCAGACTGGCCAAGTTACTGCAGAAATTGAACATAGAACGCATACTTGTCACATTTCGAGTATCAAAACTACTGATATCCAAGTCAATCAAGTTGTTGCAATAAGAGAACATGCTGCTCATATTTGTTACACTGGAGGTATTAAAGGCAGTTAGATCCAGACTGGTCAGACTATAACAATCTGAGAACATCTGGCTCATATTCGTTACCGCGCTGGTATCAAAACAGTTTCCAAAGTCGATTGTCTCAAGATTCCCGAAGGACTGAAACATCCCGGAAGCATTGGAATTCGGGGCAATGACTCCGTTGGCAGCCACATGCAGATTACTGTTATCCATCCATGCAAGTATGCTTCTATCCCCAGCTTCTGATACATCACAAGCGTTATCTGCCGCGCCATTCAGAGAACTTAGGAAGGTCACGGTTTTTACGTCTGTGCGTCTGTATTGTGTTTGCCCCCAGAAGTATCCGTAGGAGGAAGTATCGGATGATGCCACTGCCATCACGTGGACATCCGAGGAAGGGGACGAGGCAGAGGCGGGAGCTTCCGCCAGAATTTTGCTGTCGGTACATATGAGACTTTTCAGACTGTCACAGCCGTAAAACATTTTTTTCATATCCCTGACATTAGAAGAGTCAAAGCCGGACAAATCCAATTTGGACAAGCTGCTGCAAGAAGAAAACATGCTTCGCATATTTGTCACTTTGGAGGTGTCAAGACTGCTGAGATCCAGCTCGGTCAGGCTGCTGCACTCATAGAACATGTTGCGCATGTTCGTCACATTGGAAGTATCAACACAATCCCCAAAATCAATTTCCGTCAGATTTGTGAAGTACGCAAACATACTGGAGGCATCGGAATTCAGTGCAATTTTTTTAGTGGCTGCCACATGCAGATTGCCGCTGACTATCCATGCAACCACGCTTCTGTCCCCTGCGGCTGACACGTCCCACGCCGTGCTGGGGATATTTTTCTTGGCATTCTGGAAGGTTATTGCCTTTACATCACTGCGCTTATATCTCGTTTGCCCCCAGAAATATACATCGCCGGGGGTATAGGGGGTCTGTACCATTGTATAAGCACCCGCAGACGGTACTTCTGCGGCGGTGGATGGTGTTTCTGCGACTGTAGATGATATCCTTGTAACGCCGATGATAATTCACAGTACAATAACGACTACCGCTGCCCACCATGCGGGAAACGACCGCTTTTGCTTCGCGTCGGGCTGGGGCTGGTGAACGGGCTGATCTTCCGGCCACGTCAGCGGGGGCTGTGGGACTGCCGGTTTCGCTTTTACTGGCTCTTCTTTTGGTTCTGCCGGTTTGGGAGGGGCTGTTTTCGGTTCGACCGGTTTCGGCGGTTCCGCTTCCGGAACTACCTGAAACGGTTCCGCTTTTGCCTCCCCCTGCGGGTGGGTGAGCATTTGCAGGAGCGTGTCCATGCTCTGCGGACGATCCTGCGGGCGCATACGCATACAGTCCGCCAGAATGTCGAACTGCGCCTGCGTCAGCAGCGGCTGACAGGCCAGTGTATCGTCTATGGTGCGGTCGGTGGCGGGGGGCGGGAGAATGCCGGTGCAGCAATAGTAGATGGTGGCGGCCATGGCGTAAATGTCCGTCCACGGACCGACCTTTCCGCTCTTGCTGTACTGCTCAATGGGGCTGAATCCGTGCTTGGCCACCATCTGGGAGGACTGGACGCTGCCGTCATTTCCCTGAATGTCCAAATCCTTCGCCGCGCCCAGATCCAGCAAAATCAGCTTGCCGTCAGGCCGCACCATGATGTTGTCCGGGCTGATGTCCCGGTGGATAATGCCGTGCTCATGGACTTCTGCCAGTGCCTGCATGATGGGGGTCATGAGTTTGACGCAGCTGTCAAAGTCCATGGGGCCGTTCTTCTGCAATTTTTTCAGGAGGGTCTCGCCCTCGATGAAGTCCATGACGATGTAGGCCGTTTCGTTCTGGATGAAAACCGATTTCACCCCCACGACGCCGGGAATGCCCCCAAGCTTTGCCATTTTCCGGGCTTCCTTCAGGAAACTGTCGAAGCCTTTCTGAGTGCCGGTTTTTCCCATCATGGCGCTGCTCCACACCACGGTGGAGTGTCCCTCCCGGCTGACCATACCGGTGCTCATGGGATAGTATTCCTTGATGGCGACCTTCTGCTCCAGCAGCAGGTCAAAGCCGATGTAGGTGATGCCGAAGCCGCCCTGCCCCAGCATTTCGCCCACGAGGTACTTTCCCTCCAGAATCGTTCCCGGTTTCAGGGCGAAGGACTCCGCATTCACGCTGCCGTAGGCGCGTCCGCATTCCGGGCAGACGGTTTCTCCCACCGTCAGCGGGTGCATACATTTCATGCATCTGCGTACTTCCATATTCCATTCCTCTTTCTTTCGGGGGCTTCCCCGCCGATTTTTGGAACCATTACGGTAAAATAATATCACCGTTTGATACCATTGTCTACTGCTTATTTGGCGATTTTAGTATAGCAGATTCCTTCAACTTATGGTCGCGCGGCGTGCGACAATTTTGAAAAAAGTTGCGTGCCGCGCACCCCACACCGGGGAGCTATGGTGTATAATGACCATAGTTCCACTGCCCCGTTATCGATGCGCGGAAATGTGCCGGTTTTTGATGACACCGGGTGTTTGCTGTGATACAATGGAAGTAATGATTGTTTTGGATATGTCTGAGAACGGAACGATCAACGGATATCCGTGGGAGGATTTTCCCGACCAATACCGCAGCGCCTGAAAGGAATAACAGTTTTCGCCGCCGGGGCAAAATGCCCCGGCGGTATTTTGTTGGAAAAAGGACGGGCAATGGGGAATACAGTGGCAGTGGAGGTGGCGAACATGTTGGCAGCGGCCTGGCTGATGCTCAGTTCATTATTTTATTCATTGCAGCTGTCCTCGGGCAGCTTTCCCCGCCCGCTGACGGAGGAAGAGGAACGGTACTATCTGGACTTGGCAGGGAAGGGAGATCTGGAAGCGAGGAATGTTCTCATAGAACGGAATCTGCGGCTGGTGGCACACATTATGAAAAACAGATGATGCAAGGGAAGATTTTCTGTGGCAGACAGATGGAAGCACGGTGTCTGTGTGCGGGAATCGGACTGCGAAAATTTACTGGAAAGCGATGCTTAACGAATAAAGGACAAGCCCGGCAAGGTTTTGATGCTTGCCGGGCTGTGTCTTTGTACGAGGGACATGGAGAGAAAGCGGATGCGGGATTTGTTGATGCGCGAGGAAGTATTTTGACCGGCAGATTCTTCGCTGCGTTCCATCCAATTTGTTGCCTCCGATTATCTGCATTTCTGCCGCACCAGCACCGTCTCGCAAATCCGGTCCGCAATCAAATCCCGGTCACGGGCCGGATAGTATTCCAGCAGAGACTCCACCTTCTGCGCAAGCTGCGTTCGGGTAAAATCGGGGATTTCCAGCTGCTTACCATACAGGCTTTCCATGGCGTGAATTTGCCGGTTGAAGGTTGTCTGGAACGGACGAGCCTTTGCCTGGGCAATCAGGGACTTGGGGATTATCTCAAAGGGATTATACATGACGTTAGAGAGGAACCCCGCACCCTGGTCGAAGATGGGGCAGTAGTCGAACCCGCCATCTCTGGCAATCACCGCAATGTTGTTCAGGTGCCGGTCATCGTTGAGGACCAGGTCGTCGATTTCAAACAGCAGGGTCAAATATTGGGGGAACAGGGATAGACCCGTGATATTTGCGGTTCGTGTTTCCGTGGGGCATCACTTCGTAGATAGTATATACTATTCGTTACGAATATACTTCTTTTGCAACATCAAAAAATGGGGGCTTTGATTGCCGGATAAGTGCGGTTTATTGGACCTTATCTTTTGTATCATAGAATCGTAAAGAAAAAGACGCATTTCTTGAACGTATGCTTTCACATGTTTGATTTAATTTAATCTGAAATAACAGGTGTTTTTTCCTTTTCCCTCTTTTTTTAGCTCACCGACGGCAACCAGTTTACGCAAAGCCCCCTCAATGGAGCTGTCGCTGATCGTCGGGCATAGCTCACGGATATTCTGTTTGTTGAACCGCCCAATTTTATTCCTGCTTGCTCTGCGTACCATTTCCAGTGCGGGTAGTTTTGTTTCCACAAGTGCCATACGGTCTTCAAAGTCTTTATAGGCAGAGAGAATCGTTCCAAGTAGGTACTTGATAAAGGGAACGGCGTCCTCTGTACCTTCGTGCCAACCGGTCTGGGAGCGTGCAAGCGCATCATAGTACAGGTCTTTGTTTTTGGCTATTTTGGCTTCCAGGGAGATATACCTACCTACATAAAACCCACTCCGATACAGAAGCAGAGTCGTGATCAACCGACTCATTCTTCCGTTCCCGTCATTAAAAGGATGGATACACAGAAAGTCATGGATGAAAACCGGGATGGCAATCAGCGGCTCAAGTTCCATATTTCCAATCACACGGTTATACTCCTCACAAATCCGGTCCAGAGCTTCCGGTGTTTCATATGGGGCAAGCGGTGTAAACAGGGTTTCGACATGACCGTCTGGGTAGGTGGCACTGATATAATTCTGCACTGTCTTGGTTCGCCCTGCAATGGGGTTGTTCATATGGCTGTACAAAATTTTGTGGAGCTGTAGGATGTAGTTTTGCGTAATGGGAATCGCATCAAAGCTCTCATGAATAATACGCAGTACATCGCGGTACCCTGCGATTTCCTGCTCGTCACGGTTTCTCGGTGTTGTTTTCTCCTCAACCAGTTGCCGGATTCGTGTATTCGTAGTAACGATCCCTTCAATGGCATTCGAGGCCTCGGTACTTTGTACCGTTGCGATTTCAATGAGCTTTTCCAGTTCTTCCGGCCGCTGTTTCAAATACAGTTCCTGTTTCCCTGCTTCCTTGTATATGGCTGCAATCAATCCCAGAATATCCGAATCCCATTTCTGATCCTTGATTGCAGAGTAATGAAAGAGTCTCATTTCCTTACCTCCCTCCTGATTCCCTTAAATATTACAACAGAATAAGGGAATAGTCAATGGATTGTGCGATAATTCCCTTATTATTATATCGGGAATGAGGGAACTATATTCCAGGTGTCAGGTAAACAGCAGCCTCAAATAGGCCAAAACGATGAATACGATCCGGACTCTATGATTTTGATTACTTGTCTGATATAATGACACCAGGTTGAAAACTTGGTTATAGAGCAAAGGAGCTGAAATACAGATGGACTGGTCAGACGGAAAGAAACGCTGTTGTTGGGCAAACCCCAAAAATGAACGGTACATCCGTTACCATGATAAAGAATGGGGCGTTCCCGTTTATGATGATGGGAAGCTGTTTGAAATGCTGGTGCTGGAATGCTTTCAGGCCGGGCTGTCCTGGGAGTGTGTTCTGAATAAGCGGGAGGCGTTTCGGGAAGCCTTCGATGGTTTTGACCTGGATACGGTCTGTGCATACGGAGCGGACAAGCTGGAAGCCCTAAGGAATGACCCCGGAATCATCCGGAATCGGCTGAAAATACAGGCATCCGTTACCAATGCCCGAGTTTTTCGTGAAATACAGGGGGAATATGGCAGTTTTTCCGGGTATCTCTGGCACTGGACTGCCGGAAAAGTGGTCTGCGAAACCGGGCTGACACGTTCGGAGCTTTCAGACCGGATTTCAAAGGACCTAAAGAAACGGGGCATGAAATTTGTTGGGACGACGGTGATCTACGCATATTTGCAGGCAGTCGGCGTGATCTATTCTCACGATGGGGGCTGCTTTTTAGAGCAAAAAACGGTGGTATAGAGAGGTGCATGTAAATGAAATGGGCGGACTACTACAAGCGATATGATGAATGGCAAGAAAGCACACAATACAGCCGCTTGGCTTCCATTACGGATTTTGGGCCGGAGGGAAGCCCCTCGGCGGAAATTGCGGACTGCATCCAGTATGTAGAATCACGCACCGCCGCTAGCATCATCCGCCGTGCCTTGGCCGCTGGTGTCCGATTTCGCACAACGGAAATCACGGACATTGTGGACAGCGGCCAAATAGAGGACGAGGGGCTGCTCAGCAAACTGATTTGTGCCTATTCGGGCACATATACAGGCGAGCAGCTGGAAACCCTCCTATCCTGCTTCTCCGATTCGGAACCGGTGGAAAAGCTGATTGCTCAAATCTGTGCCAAATCGACACATTTTACAGAAAAAGACATTCTCACCCTGCTGCCCTACATGCCGGATGATGGGGCTATGAACAAACTGGTAGGTTCCACAGATGCCAGATTTTCGGAAAACGGCCTGAATGAGCTTTGCGACTATGGCGTGGAGGAGTCCCTGATCAAGAACATCTCCAGGCGCAACGGAATACCCTATTCGGATCCGAATGACCCCATGGAGGAACCTCCGGACGATACACCAGGCACGAAACCGGGCTTCTTGAGTGCGCTTTTGACGGGATTTGCACTTTTCGGCGGCTCGAAAACGAAACACACAGGTAACTGCACAGGCGACTGCGCCCATTGCCCGCCCCACTACGGCTACCGCTATGGCCGCTGGTACTATGGACACGGACATACAGACGGCTGCGAATTCTGCGGAAACGGCGGCTGCAACGGCAAATGTCATATAGATTGAGATCAGAGCTTTTTCAGCACAGAGAGCAAAGAATGCTTTCTATGTAACAAAATTCTGAAAAATAAAAAATTTATTACATTGATGTAACAAACTTGACGATGAGGACGTGGCGTGTTATCGCTTGAACTACTCCGCCGGGGCTGCGATGTGGCCATCGGCAAGAGCGATAAACGGAAGTGGACTTATCGCAACTAAGGTGGATGATAAAAATACATCGGATAGAATGGAAATCTTGACATCTTCCGGAGATGGTCTATAATCAAAACAGGAGGGACCACCAATGCAAGAAAACGAACTTTTGGAACTGGCAGGGCAATTCGGATTTGAAGCAGCAGTATTGCCTGCTTCCCAGGTGCCTACGGATGGAAAATTCCGGCACTTCTGCGAGGAAAACCGATGCGGCCAGTATCATGCAAACTACTCCTGCCCGCCTACCTGCGGCACGATGGAGGACATGGCGGCGAAAATTTACGCGGGGACCACGGCGCTGGTGCTGAAAACCCAGTGGCCGATTGAGAGCTATGAGGATACCAAGACCATCAAAGACGGAAAACTTTCTCATAACCGCGCCATGCTGCGGCTGAATGAGATGCTGCACGGCCTGTGCGTGGGCGGCAGCTGCTGCTGTCTGTGTTCACCCTGCCGGATGAAGAACGGGGAAAGCTGCATCTATCCGGACCTGCGTTTCAGCTGCATGTCCGCCTATTGCGTGGACGTGGCGGAGCTGTGCAGACGCTGCGGCATGGACTTCCGGTGGGATACGAAAAAGCTCTCCGTTTACAGTATGATCGTGCTGTAGGGAGATTTTGTCATTGAGGAACTGAGAAAAGATTTTCCGGGCTTTTCATTTACGCAAACGTCCGATTGCGCGGGTGTCCTGATTTTGGACTAATAAATTCTAAATGGAACAAATAAATCGGAATTGATGGAGGAAACAAACGTGGAAGATAATAAATCAACGACTGTCAAAAAAACGGTAAAGTCAGGAATAACTTTTGGAAGTGCGTTAGCTATGGTTATTAGCTATACAACGTGGCAGTCTGTCGGTTGGGCGATTTTTCATGGGTTACTTAGTTGGGTATATGTCATATATTTCCTTTTGCGTTACTAACTTCCAGATTGTCGAACTGAACACAAGAACCGAATACTGAAAATCAGACCGTTGACTGGTCGCAAAGCGCGAGAAGTTGGCGGCCTTTTTATCCCCAAAATCAAAGAGGTCACGCTATAAATCTAATATCCTCCACAAGACCCAAGATGAATGGATGCTATGGAGGATGTTTTTCACTGAACGTCATATTTGGCGTTTTTGTTGCCGTGCTTATAAAGTTGTGGTATGATGGAAATGAAAGGCAGTAACAGAAGTCCATAAAGTTTGGCAGCAGGTGCGGACGTTTGCGCCAGCTGCCTTGAAACAAGAAAAGCGAAAGGAGCCGTCCTTATGATGAAAGTAGGCGTTATTTCAGACACCCACGGTCTGCTCCGGCAGGAGGTCCTGGAAATTCTACGCAGCTGCGACTGCATCTTCCACGCCGGGGACATCAACAATCAGGGCATTTTGGAGGAACTGGGCCGAATTGCGCCGGTCTATGTGGTTCGGGGAAACAACGATAAAGAATGGGCCGAACACCTGCCCTACGACCTGACGGTGCAGCTGGAGGGCCTGAAAATCTTCATGGTGCATAACAAAAAGGAAATCCAAAACCTGCCTCCGGATGCCGACATTGTTATTTTCGGCCATTCCCACAAGTATTTGGAACAGGTGATGGACGGCAAACTCTGGCTTAACCCAGGCAGCTGCGGCAAGCGGCGGTTTGGGCAGGAAATCAGTCTTGCGGTCTTGATAATTGATGGGGAAGACTATCAGGTGCAGAAAATCGTTCTGCCACAGGCATAGAGGCTAAACGGCAGGTAAATTGTTTACTGTGCATATCGATTATACCCCATTATACCAGTTACACTAAGGGTATAATGGGGTATAATTTATAAAGGAAGCGTATTCCAATTTATGGTATGATTACAGTTGCAAGAATGCTCGACTATAGCTACTGTCCTGCTGCCCGCTGAGGAAATAGCTTCTTCCCGATGGAAGCCAATCTATAAGACACCCCAGGCTGCGTCATATAAAGTTTTTCGCCAACTTCGACCTGGGTAAATCCTTCAAAAACATATAGATTCAGAAATTCAATTTCAAAATCAGATAATCTGCTCAAACGCATGAGCAGATCAGAATTGGTAATTTGCTCCAGCCAGGGATATGGAGTACGTTCAAGGTGATAAGTATCACTGTAGCTTAGGGCGTCAATGAACTTTTGAAAAAGAGTAGACTCGTCGTCGTTGCTTTCATCGCTATCGGATGTAAAAGGCTGTTCCCATTTGGCAATGGCCCTCTCATCGTTAAATAATTCAAGGTCAAACGCATACATTTCTGCAATTGCTTCCTCGTCCATGCCAGCTTTACGATATTGCTGCCGTAATTTATTCCATTCACGTTCAAAGCGTTTCCGTTCGAGTCCATAATTGAATTCCATAATAATCTCCTTTGAATTCTGATTTTGGTTAGGTCAAAATTCTGGAGATCACGGATATTGAGCCAAATATTCCTGCCAGAGTGCATAAAACATAAGAAGTCCTTTCCGCGGAGGAATCCGGGAAAGGACTTCTTTTCATCGTACAAAGCGTAGCGGGCAACAAAAAAGCACCGTAAAAGTGGAATCAAAATGGGTATGGTTATCCCATTGATTCCGACTTTGTACGGTGCTTGGTAGCCTCGATCTAAGATCGTCTCCGCTTGCGCGATTGTAAGTCGTGATATTCAGTTTTAATTCTTACTATTTATAATAATTTTTCCGCTTTCCAATACCTTTTTGCCTACGGAAGTATGCCAGATTGAGCGTATCTTCGGCCTTACACTTTGGGCATTTGGGGCGAATGTGACCGATGCTGTCGGAGTAGACTTTTATAATCAGGTAGTTGCATCGGGGACAGCGTATCTCTCGCAGAGAAAGGTTCTCTGACTCAGAGGCGGATAGATCAAGCCGTCGTTGCCGCTCCGGGGATGCTGCAGGAATTGGCCGCTCGTAACGTCCGATCATATCGATTCCCTCATTTTCTGGAAGTATTCCGTGATTTCCCGGTGGTCAACCAGGTTGTACTTTTTCAGCTGGATAAGTAGAGCTGAAAAGGAAACGCCTAGTTCGTCTGCCATTGCGTGAATGGCGGGTTTGGTGCTGGGCAGCAGAACAGATTCGCCGTAGATCGGGAGGCGGCTGCGGTGCAGATGGCGGCGGAGGGTATTTTGCAGCAGCGGCATGGGCATCAGCAGCATGGCAGCCATGGTGTTTGCCTGACATTCGCCCAGATTCAGCCGTTCTTGCAGCTCTCGAAGGCCGTATTGGCGCTCGCTGTCATATTCCCGGTCAAAGCAGGCCGGATTGTGAAGCGGGTCTGCCCGGTTGATGAGAATATGGCTGATTTCATGGGCAAGAACAAACCGTCTGCGGCAGTTTTCAACAGGCCGCTGTAGAAAAGAATCCAGAATAATGGTGTCCTTGGGAAAGACAATGCCAACTCGCTGGTTTTGGCGCAGTACGGACAGCGGATAGCTCCCGTTGGAGACAAAACCGATCTTGTCCAGTTCATCCTCTGCGATATGCTCGTATTGGACTTGTAGGCCAAGAAAGCGGGCAATGCCGTCAATATCGATGGGGCCGGATGCCAGGGAGCCACAGGCCGCCTGAATCAGGCCGGAAGCAATTTCTTCAATCTCTTTGTTTGAAATAAATACTTTCATCGGTAAACCTCCTCAAGTGAAAAACCGCATTCTCTGAGAGGACGAGAATGTTTCAAACGGACGCTGCTTCCAATCGGCAAGGCCGCAGGAGATGGCGGCTTCCCATTTCCTGAGTGAGTGGATGGCCTTGCCGGTGGAATCATTTACTTCGGATGGGCATATTATAGCGGGTTACATAAACGTTGTCAAGAACAAATGTTCGTAAATTCAAAAGAAAATTTATTTCATTATTTTTGCTGGATTACAATTCCAAGATCCCGTTCTATCATGTGGGCGTATTGGGAGGTGAAGGAGCTGTCTGGGGCATATCCTGGAATTACCTGGGAATAGAATGCATTTCCCCACAGGAACCCCCAGTAATGCACGATTTTGAATCCAACTGTTTCCAGATAAGCATAGTAATCCCCAATTTGCGCTGCGGCCTCCTGCTGGGCTGGGGAAAAGTCTTCATAGGCAGTGTGAATCAACTTTTCCAGTCGAATGATCTCCGGCAGGTGGGAAAGCTGCTGCTCTTGGTGGAGGTCTTCGTAGTCTGTGTTGATTCTTAGCTTATTGACCGGCTGCTGAACCAGCAGAGACCCTGATAGGTGATGTACAGCAGCTTGGCGGCGAATTGGGTTTCCAGCGCGTCGGAATAGGTGCTGTCCGGCAGGGAATCCTTGGCCTGTTCGTATTGCCGGGCCTCCTCTGCGTAATCGGGGGCGTATTGTGCAGGGTGCTTTTGAGCTGCTGAAAGAGCTGGGAGCCGCTGAGGGATGTTGTTTCAAAATCCATTGTGTTTGCTTCTTTCCATTATTTTTTCAGAACTTCCCGCAAAACTCGGTTTAATATATTTACAAGTAGTTCTAATAGAATTATAATAATGAAAGAGGCTTGTCGAAGTCAGTCGAATTGTGGGAAAAGAAAACCAGCAGGCAATGTTTTGATTGCTTGCTGGCAGGTTTAGCCATTTTCGTGATAGGCATCGATATAAGCTTTGACGCAATGGTAGATTTTGCGGCGCTCTTTCGCGGGCAGGTCTTTTAACAGAGTGTCCAGCTCAGAGGGAACAGAATTTGCGGAGCAGTCAATGACATCCTGCAGCAGGGTGTCGGCGGACACATCAAGGACGTTTGCGATTCTGCAAAAGGTTTCCAGCTTTGTGGGCTTGAAGCCTCGTTCGATGACGCTGATGTGCATGGGCGTTAAATCCACCAGCTCCGCCAACGCCTCCTGCGTCAGGTCCTTTTGCTCACGGGCTATTTTGATGCGCCGTCCGATTGCTTTCAAATCCATAGTGTTCCGTCCTTTTGGAATTAGTAATCATTCTTTTAGACAGTATACCCATAATAGAATTGAAAGCACAGAATCTATAATATTTATAGTAAGCATGATAGATTTAGAAATGAAATTTTTCAGCAATCGACACCGTTCGACACGGGCTTTTAAGAATCCATGGTATCATAAAAAAACAAAAGGGCCTTCGCCAAGGAAAACCCTTGACGATACTCCCGCAAAAATCCCATAGGCAAATCCTGCTTTTTCAAGTTCCCATGACCAGATTTCTGACGGCGAATGGGCTTTTTAGGCGATACCGGATAGGGTGCTTGCCAGTTCAAGGGCACTGCGTTTGGATTCCATGGAGGGATGGACATACATCCGTAGGGTGGTTTGCACGTCGGCGTGGCCCAGGATTTCGGAGAGGGATTTGATATCCATGCCGTATTCGATGCACCGTGTGGCGCAGGAGTGGCGCAGGATGTGGAAATTCCGGACGGGGATTTCCAGCCGCTCCAGGAAGCGCCGGAACCGGTATTGCAGCGTTCTCGGCTCCATTGGCCTGTCGCTGCCCGTGAGCAGGTAGCCGCTGGTTTTCAGCGGGCGAAGCAGAGAAAGCATTTTCGCCGTCAAGGGAATCACCCGCTCCGAGCATTCGCTTTTCGGCGTTTGAATCACCAACTCCGTGCAGCCTCCGTAGTTGATACGGTAGGCCGTTCGCTGTATGTGCACGGTTCCGCCGGAAAAATCAATGTCTGACCATTGTAGCGCGCACACTTCGCCCAGCCGGATTCCCGTTTCCAGGCACAGCAGATAGGCCAGGTTCTCGGTGCTGGGCTTTCGCAAAATCTCCGCGGAAATACGGCAGCATTCCCACCCGCTAAAGGTTTCAATCCGCCTCTGCTTAACCGCCGGAGCGCGGATTTCTTCTTCGCCGTTGTATCGGAACTTTCGCCGTGCCAGTTTCAAGGCGGAACGGACGATGACGCAAATATCATTGACCGTCTTGGGGGCCAACCCGCCCTTGCCGTCCAGCCGCCCGGATTTGAGCTTTCTGTCTACAAAGCAGTTGAGCTTTTCTTCTGTAAGGTCACAGACCCGTTGCGCACCCAGTTCAGGTTCAATGTGCTGCTGGATCAACGCCCGGTAGCGTTCCCGGCTGGTGGGCTTGATGTGGCTGTTCTCCGCTTGCCAATGGGTCAAAAGCTCTTTTACCGTCAGAGTGCAGCCGCGAAACTGCTGTTTGCGGTTCTCCTCCCGGCAGACGGCCAGCTTTTGGCGAACGTCGGCGTAGGTTGTTCCGTAAACCGAGCGGTAGAGGGCCCCACCGTCCGGCTTTCGGTCCGCGATATACCGGCCCTCCCAGCGCCCATCCTTGCGCTTATAGATATTTTCCCCTCGTCTGGGCATAGGCATTCCTCCTGTGACCATGATTTTGACGGCAGTTGCATCCAACAAAAGGGTTCCCATTTGCCGAATTGCATAAAATCTAGCGCTTTTCCGTTCCTGTGTTGTCCATTGAATTGCGATTCCGTACAAAAATTAACAATCTGGGACAAATTCAATTGACAAAGATATGGCTTATGATATAATAACCTTGTACGAATGGGTAGGTATGTGGACTTTCTGGCTTTCGTCAAGGGTTTTCCTTAACGAAACCGTCCCCCACGACCCAGGCTTCTGGCCGTCATACACAGTATGGCACAAAAGAACGTACTTTAACAACTCAATTGCTGCATGGTGTCCCATGTTCCGGGTCGGTTTGGATGGCCCAGGCGTGGAGATTAGGGAACCGGTGGAAATCCGGGCTATACCCGTAGCTGTAAGCGCAGATGCCTGTATCCTTGGAGAGATCCGGTCATTGGGGAAACCTGAGAAGGCTGGATACAGACGAAGAAGGCTTTCGCCTCTGAGATGCGCAGAGCCAGAATACCGACCATGTGAGAACCCGGAGCGCATCCCTGAGATGGGGTGAAGGAAGGCAGGATGTGAAAACATACGGTCACACTGGCAGAAGTCTGCCTGTGTGGCTTTTTCTTTTGCCTGAAAACTGCATATCGGTTTTGTGGCCTGTGGTGAACAGGCTGAACAAGGGAAGCCGGTGAAAGTCCGGCGCAGACGCGCTACTGTAATGTGCCAAGGGTACTGCCAAAATGCCATTGCTGAAAAGTGAGAAGGCGGCAGTGCTGCACAGAGCCAGGAGACCTACAAAACCATGGACTGATCTTTGGACGCGAAAGAAACCGTGAGATCCCACCAATGTAGAGGCATTGCGCCTGATAATGGAGGGACACGGTGTGAGTAACAAAGACAAGCCTTATCGTTTTGATCCACAACGGTGGAAACAGCAGCAGCTGGAGACAATGACCAACGCCGCCATGCGGCGCAAGGACGCCGAGTTTGTAGCGGCCCACCGGGACGACACAGACGAACAGCTGATTGCCTATCTCCAGCAGTGCGCCCAGGAGCTTGGGCATACGCCCTACCCCAGAGAGGTATTCGGGGGTGCTATGATTGGGGAGCGGTTCGGCGGATGGTCCAGAGCAGTAGATGTTGCTGGGCTGCCCTACCCAACACATAAGGTCAGCGATAAGGGCAGACGCATCTACCGCAAAACCATGAAAGAGCAGTCCCGTGTATTCGATGAGCGTCAGGCACAAAAGCGGGAAGCCATCCGGGCTGTGAATCAAGAAAAGGCCGCTGTCGCTCAGGCCGAAAAACAGGCCCGCTTAGAGCGGGATGTCCGGTGGGGAGAATCCCACGGGGATAAGATGAGCGACGATGAGATACTGGAGTACCTTCGTACCTGCGCCGAGGCGCTGGGCCACTCCCCTTATTCCAATGAGGTTGAGGGTGGGCGGTATATTGCGGGGCGGTTTGTGTGCTGGTCCATTGCGTTGACCGAGGCCAAGCTGCCGCTGCCGAAGGGATGCCATAAGCCGAGGCGGGAACAGAAGTTGGAGTTCCTGGCGAGGAAAAATGGGTGTCAACCGGGAAGCGACCCGGAGGCATATAGAAAGTGAATATCGATGTTGTGCTGCGACACCGATTCACGGGATTGTGCGATAATGACCTTTGGGCCGGAGCATGACGAAGTGGGTTGGGGATGATGCCCGTTTGTATGGTGGGCCCCAATGGAAGCGGGGATCGTTGCGGACACGACGGAGGTGTTCACAAATCATGGTATCAACAGTCGAAAGGCTGTGACATAAATATTTTACAAAGGAGCGAAAAACTATGAAAATGGCAAAACGTATCCTGTCCCTGGTTTTGGTCCTGGCAATGGTTGCTTGCCTGGGCGTGACCGCCTTCGCAGAAGATGGCACTACTACCACTTACACCGTATCCATCTATGTGCAGGACGCAATGAGAGACGCAGATGACAATGTTGTCTACGCTGTCCCATACAACACGACGCCTATTGCGGTCGATGTTGCAGCTGGTTCAACGCTTAAGGACGCAATCAATGAGGCGTGCAACACTGAGGGCAGCCTTATTACTTCTCCTGTCTGGAAGACGAGTGATTCCCAGTTCCTAACCGCTCTGTCTGTGGATGGCACTCCCTACGAAAACCAGGATAGCTTTACTTATGATTCTCCCGAAGTTGGTAAGGCAACCTATGAGGGATCTTCTTGGATGTACTTTGACGGTGAGCCTGCTGCTATGCCAGCATCTTCTTACAACTATCCGAATGTTTCTCTGGGTAAGCGCGTCGTGAACAGCGACATGACGATTACCCTTAGCTACGAATTCCTCACATATATCTGGACTTACTAATTTGACGGAACTAAGGTTTGCGGTGCAATACTGTTCAATAGGCGATGAATAACATCAGCATTTTGATAGTACATGTAGTGTGAACTGACTTGGCGGTGGGCAACATATATTGTTGCTCACCGCTTTTCAGATAGAACTTACACAATAGCTGGGGGTGTAGAAAGTGTTTCGCAGAATAATTGCATGGACTTTACTTCTATCGTTAACAGTTAGTTGTATGCCGATTGCCACATTCGCCGACGATTCCAGCGACTTGATGGCAGACGCATACAGTGAACAAATTGACAATGAAGAGACGGAGATAGATTTTATCGGTGATATCTCTGATGGTGTGCAAGTAGCAGAGAATGAATATGAGAATGATGTTGAGGACGTAGTTGATAGCATTATTTTTGATGATGCTATTGAAAATGAGTATGACGGCAAAAAGATAGAATTTGATGATTTTGCTCAGGAGAAAGAGAAGGATAACAGCAAAGACGAAAATGAGAATAATCCGCTGTGTATAACACAAGAGCCTATAGATGTGCTCTGTAATGTTGGGGAGACTGTTACATTATCGATAGCTGTGACTTCAACGGCACAAGTTCCTCTGAACTATCACTGGTATTGTATCGAAGGCGAGGAAAGCTATTTAGTGGATGATACCAATACAGATACAATTATTCCAGATACCACAGCCATTTCTAACAATGTATACTACTGTGAAGTATCAGTTGATATTGATGGCAATACATATAAAATCCAGAGTGATTTTGCACAAGTGACTGTGAGAGAAGAACAGGATGATGCCGCCTTTTTTGCTAAAGAAATAAATTCGCATGAATTGACACAGTTGATGTTCCGGAATGGAATGCAAACAACGGCGGCAGAATTTCAAATGGAACCGGAGTTTAATCCGGAAGTAAAGTCCTATACTATAATTGTTCCTGATACGGTAAATGGAGCTAATGGGTTTGCGGTGTGGGCAACGTTGGCAGATACCGCCAGTGGAAAGATAACAGCGGAGTACAATCCAATCGGGGTAGCCAAGCCTATAAAGATGCCGCTGACATCTGGAAAAGCTATGGGTCAGCCATTGGGGAGATTGTTTAACACCAATGACATTGTGGGAAACACATTGCAAATTGCTGTGGATGGGGTTCCTGCTTACGAGATTACCATAGTTCGAAAGGCAACACTCAAAGCACTGACAGTAGAAGACCAGAATTCCAATGAGATTGAATTGACTCCCGTATTTGATGGGAATACCATTGAATACGAAGGGGAAGCACCCAAAGACGCTGTATTGAAGGTAATGCCTGTAGCAGTTGCGGCGGGAAGCAGCCTAACGGTCAATGGAGAAAGCGTTAAGAATGGCCTGAGTGAAGTCACGCCCAAATGGGATGACACCCAAAGTGCCACGATAGAAGTGGAAGTAGGCGGGGACTCGGCCCAAAGCAGCAAGTATACAATTCATCTGAAACAGGCCAAGACATTAGAAGTTCCGGTTGAGAGGCAATTGTCACAGTTGATGTTCCGGAATGGAATGCAAACAACGGCGGCAGAATTTCAAATGGA